>Ga0210406_10008791_pt1 | contig 10094 bp, 7 predicted proteins | sample IncBWC30MmetaG_FD_155454 | JGI IMG/M metagenome (GOLD analysis project Ga0210406, IMG submission 155454) | Forest soil microbial communities from Barre Woods Harvard Forest LTER site, Petersham, Massachusetts, United States - Inc-BW-C-30-M | ecosystem: Environmental > Terrestrial > Soil >... | reverse complement strand
AGGATTTCTTTTTGGGACAAGCTATCGAAGTCTCGCGATGGCATTGCCTCCTTTTCAGCCAGGTGCCGGCTGACCGCCAATCACTCCTGCCAATCGTCAGCTTGCCAACCGATGCCGGGTCGGTCTGCCGCCATTTGAAGATCGCGGGTCGGGTTCCCATTTCGCGATTCTTTCACGTCACGAGCCAGCCACCCTGAAAGTTGCAACACATCCTTTTGGGGCGTACTCCAGACATGGAGGAACCGTCCAACGGTGCTCTCGTCGGAACTGCGAGATGCAATACAGAGTAGAATCAAGTCTGGGGTGAAACATCGTGGAGGATCAGCCGTACAGAAACGTGTTTGCGGACGTTCACAGCAAAATCAAGGCTCTCAAGGAACGGACTGCCGCAGCGAACAAGAGTGATCGTGAACTTCGCGAAAGCAAAGCGGCAGAGGAAGCCCAAAAACTCCGTGAATTCGGAGGCAATTAGTCTGCATCACCTGTATTTCCGCTCATCATTTGCTTGGCAATCGAAAGCGAGCAATTCTTTATCAATCATGGCCAGCGCAACGACCCAACGTGACTGCAGTTCCCCCTACCCCAGCGCAGCAAGTTGAACCGAATCGTAGATCGTGGCTTTCAGCTTTGGACTCGGCCGGATCGGCTCACCTCGGAGTCAGGTGGCGGCCAATCAGGGAAGCAGCGATCAGGGTGGGGCTGGATTGGCGGTGCTGAAATGCCATCATCTTTTATCCCTTAACCTTGATAGCACTGAACTTCTATATTTCCGGTCAACGCTGACGGCAATTCTGCTCCCGCTTATCGCGGCCCACTGTCTTGTCCACAAGGAAAGGTAATGGCCCCGCGTCGGCCGATTCCTCGAATTTTCGCCGAAAATGCTCCGAGAGTTGATGACCAAAGCTCTTCATCCTCCGCCAACTGGAAGGCTGATGGTGGCGAAGCCGCACAGCATTTGCCGCGATTCGGTTGCTCGTAAAACTGTTCGTTGAAGGTTTCCTCACCCAACTGGAGCGAAAGCCCAGTGATTGGCGAGGCCTAACGTTCTTGGCCAACGCCGCACGCCGCCCATATATCTGGTATCACGCGAGCATTACAACTAGGTCACGGCCGCATTAATTTCTTTAATTGCACCGGTGCAAATCCGCCTCTTCAGGGCGCGACCGAGGGCGATTTCACCGCAAGCCGTTGGGATAGCTTCTTTTGATGCGGCGCGCGGCAAATAATTTTGTTTGCAGGAATGTCAGGGTCAGCTCCAATGAACGATACCTGGGAGTGGGACGGGGAACTGTGGACTCAAACGGAAGGCATCGGGCCATCGAAGCGAAGCGGTCACGCACTGCGTACGATGCCAACCGTCAGCGCGTGGTGCTCTTCGGTGGAAGCTCCAACTCCGGCCTTGTAGGCGACACTTGGGAGTGGGACGGCGAGCAGTGGACCCAGCTAGGCGATACCGGACCTCTTCCGCGGAGTGGCCATGCTCTTACTTGCGATAGCGGGCGACAGCGGATAGTCTTGTTCGGCGGCGTACTGCAAAATAATGTGGCTTTGGCTGACACTTGGATCTGAAACAGAATTGAATGGACCCAGGAACAGGATGCCGGGCCGCCTGCGCGCTTCGATCACAAACTGGCGTACGACGGCGTACGCGATCGCGTTGTGCTGTTCGGAGGAGTCTCCGTCACGACCTGTACATCCACATGTATGGCACGGTCTTAGACGCTCGCCACCGACCCGCCATCCACGCGCAAGTTCGCCCCGGTAATGAACGACGCTCGCTCCGAGGCTAGATAGACCACAGCGGAGGCCACTTCTTCGCTTTCCCCAGGCCGTTTCAATTCGATGTGCGGGCGGTTCTTCTCCAGAAATTGCCCCGCCACCTCCTCCGGACTCGTGCCTTGCTCCTTCGCCATCCCCTGTAACATGTTCGCAACCAGGGGTGTCATGATAAACGCCGGAGAAACCGTGTTCACCAGAATTCCATCGGCCGCATAAGCCTTTGAGAGGCTTTTTGTCAGATTGTTCATGGCAGCCTTGGAGGCGCTGTAGTGGGGCATAAAGGCATCAGGCTGGGTCCCTGACTCGCTGGAAATGTTGATAATGCGACCCCACTTCTGTCGCTGCATGAAAGGGAGAACCGCGCGGGTGGTGCGCACCGCCGAAAGCAGATTGAGGTTCAGAATCTCGAGCCAGTCGTCGTCGCTGAGATCCTGGAAAGGGGCAAGGCTGCCCACGCTACCTGCGTTGTTCACCAGCACATGGACGGTGCCAAAACGCCTCACGACTTCTTCCACCATGTGTGTAATATCCGCCGCCTTCGACATGTCGACGGCCACGCCGATCACGTCAGCGCCTGTGCCCTTGCTAATCTCTCGTGCAGCCTGCTGCAACTCTTCTGCGCCGCGAGCGGTAATAGCCACCTTCGATCCTTCCGCGGCAAACCCAGCGGCAATGGCCTTACCGATTCCCTTGCTAGAGCCGGTTACGAGAACAATCTTATGTCCGAGCCCTAATTCCATGATGTGGCTTCCTCCTGCGGATAAGATTCATCTGCGATGGAGAAAGGTTCTGCAGAGAGAGGATCATTAGCTTGCCTCCGAACCTGCCGCGCGGACACGAAATGATTTTGGTGGCTCGCATTGGACTTAAAGGACGCTGGGTGCATCTGCTATCTTCGCGGCAAACCTCGCATGCCAGTGGAAAGGAAGCTGCACTAGCTAGACCGTCGCGATTTGTGCCGCGCCAGAGCCATTTTCAATTCTCTCGACCTCAACCCGCCTCCCTAGCCCTATCAGATGACGGATGAGACCGCTTCGGTCGCATCGAAGGCAAGATAAATTTGTTCGCCGAGTTCGGACGAAGGGATATGAATGATTGAGGGCTAGGCTGAGAGAGTTGTTCTATGAGCAAGCGTCAAAGAAGCAGGAGGCAGCGTAATAGGGTTACCGTCCTTCGGCCTTCTGGCCGCGAAGTGCCATACACGTGGAAGCCGCTTTCGCGACTAATCGGTTCTCCTCGTCGGTGATGGTGCACTCGATGTAGCCGATCGTGTGGCCCCGCCGCACGACCGTTCCTTCCGCCCTGAGTTGTGCCTGCCAGACCGGGCGAAAGAAATTGATCTTCAATTCCACGGTAGTAAAGGATTCATCTGGGGCGAGAGTACTTGCAAACGCCATGCCCATCGCTGCATCAGCGATGTCGCAAAGAATTCCGCCATGCAACGTTCCCATGGGATTCGCATGCTGTGGTCCGGCTGCCAAGACGACCGTCGCCCGCCCGTCAGCGATGTCTTTCGCCTCAAATCCAATTAGCCGCGCGATGGGAATGTCGTTGGTCTTTGCGCGTTCCCTGAAGTCCGCTTGCGAGGAAATGTCTTGAGTACTCATGACTTGCCGGGTCCCGCCTTCGGTTTCCGCGCACGAACTTTGGTTTCGAGGTATTCCTCCAGATGACGCACGGCAAGGTCACGAGGCTCTTCCTGCTTCTGCAGACGGCTCACCATTAAGCTGCCTTCAAGCGTACTTGCAATCAAGGTGGCCAATTTCGCCGAATTGACATCGGCACGCACTTCGCCTCGTCGTTGCCCCTCCTCGGCAATTGATTGCATGCGGTCAAGCCAAGAGCTGAGAGCCTGGCGAGCTTTCGCTCTCAACTTGGGATTGCCGTCGTCGCAATCGACGGCCGTGTTCAACAGCGGGCAGCCTCCCGGAACCAGCCCGGTACGCCGGTCCCGAAAATTCCGCACTATTTGCTTGAGACGATCAACGGTATTCGGAACCTGCTCTGTGCCTTCGAACCGCTTTTCTATTGCGACTTTCCAAGCGTGCTCGAAGGCGTCTCCCGCAAGCTCTTCTTTGCTCTCAAAGTGCCTGTAAATCCCGCCTTTTTCCAGACCGGTCGCTCGCATGAGATCGGAAAGGGCAGCGCCGTCGTATCCTTTTTGATTGAAGATCGGGGCCGCCTTACGAATGATTTCTTGCCGCGTCTGCTCGCCTTTACGCACGTCCTGCTCCTAAGGGTGTCCAACTCCGCGATAGTACGGTCGCTCACTGCACGAGATACATGGTTTGATGAGACCGACCGGTCCCAGGTCGCATTTGAAATGCAACCGAATGAGTCAAACTCCTCAAGAGAGGTTCCGCCTGCAGCATAAGCACGCTGAAAATCGCTGCATTTTCCCCGGCAGTGCCTCAAATGGATGTGAGCGGCTAACCAAAACCTTGCGGGCAGCGCCCCGGAAGGCGCCACTCCTTCATGACGAAAGCAGAACCCTGGCCGGCTGAAAGCCCTGTTTTAAAGTGTATTATGGCAGCGAATGAGCAGGCTTGGATCCCCGGACGGAAGTGACAAACACTGTGATTTCAGTTGTCCATCAAGAAACGATCAAGCCGATGGTTCTCGTGCGCTTGGCCGTCCGCTGCTCCCTTGTCGCGCTCTTGTTTCCTAGTACATTTACGGCGGCCCAAGACGGAGCGGGTCGCCCCGTCAATCCTGGAGTGGTGCGGCAGGCGCAGGTGGAGCCGCGCACGATCATCCTGCCTGTAGTCGACGGGAAGGGTATCCGCTTTACACGACTCTCCACGGACGAGGGGTTATCACAAACGCGGGTAAGCCAAATTGTGCAGGACGATCAGGGCCTCATGTGGTTTGGTTCTCAGTATGGGCTTAACCGGTACGATGGCTACAAGTTCAAAGTGTTTAAGCACGAGCCCGGGCGCACGAACAGTCTAAGCGGGGTGTTCATTTACTCGCTGTTCAAGGACCGCTCGGGGACACTTTGGGTCGGATGCGATGAGTTCCTCGATAAATTCGATCCGGTGACCGAGACCTTTACTCACTACCGCATTGATACCACGGGTGCGCAAGGCCAAACGGTTCCCGTCACCAACATCAGCCAGGACCAGACAGGTAGGTTGTGGCTGTCAACCAGCAGGGGCCTCTACAGATTCGATCCCTCGACCGCACGGATCATCCGCTATCATCACGATCCAAACAACCCCTTTAGCCTGAGCAGCGACGAGATCAGAGCAACCGGCGAAGACAAGGAGGGGACGTTCTGGGTTGGCACCAGCGAAGGGCTGGATGCGTTCGATCGGGATACAGCGAAGGTCACCCTCCACATTCCGTTGCAGAATCTTTCCGAGACGTCGTTCTATGAGGACCGCTTCGGAGTGTTCTGGATCTTCCAGATCACAGGAGGCGGGGTGGTGGTCTTCGATCGAAAGACGAATACGCTCACTCATTATTCGTTCCATGAGGGTCACCTTTCTGACGCGCTCATGACCGGGGCTATGACGATGCTCGAAGACCGGGACGGTACTCTGTGGTTTGGGACGTTTGGCGATGGCCTAGTCAAATTTGACCGGCAGGAGCGGAAGTTCATCCGCTACCGTAATGACCCCGCGAACCCGGATAGTCTCGGCGAAGACAATGTGGCTACCCTGTTTCAGGATCGCGAAGGAAACATTTGGGCGGGCCTGCACATGATGGCGCCCAACCGGTTTTCCACCAGACCGCCGCTCTTTGAGAAATTCAAGCACGAGCCCGGCAACCCCAACAGCTTGAGTGGGACGATGGTGAATGGCATTTATGAGGATCGCGAAGGAATCCTGTGGATTAGCGCGATTAACGCGCTCAACCGCGTCGACCGCAAGACAGGACAATACACCTTCTACCGGACCGCAGTACCAGGAGTCAGTCCGCGCCCGACTGCGATCATCGAAGATCGATTGGGTTTCCTGTGGGTCGGGAGCGACAACCATGGATTGACCCGTTTCGACCCTAAGACCGGACTGTTCAGGACATTCCGGCACAGCCCAACCGAACGATTCAGTTTGAGCAGCGATCGTATCACTGGGCTGTTCATCGATCACGCCGGTACGCTGTGGGCCACCACTCACAATGGCCTCGATCGTTTCGATCCGGCGACTTCTCACTTCACCGTGCACAAGCTCGATCAGCAAAGCGCTGCTCAGATAGATATCGAGGTCAAAGAGGACCCTCAGGCAGCGTTATGGATTGGAACGCATTCCTCAGGCCTAGAGCGCTTCGATCCTGCCACCGGGCGGTTTACCGCCAGCTACAAGCACAACGCAAATGACCCGACGAGTCTGAGCAATGACAGGGTAAACTCCGTGCACTTCGATCACTCGGGGACGATGTGGGTTGGCACTCAGGAGGGGCTGGACGAATTCGACCCCAGGACAGGCAAATTCAAGACCTACTACGAGCAAGATGGTCTTTCTGGAAATGGGGTGAGCTGCATCCTGGAGGACGGGCGTGGCAGGTTATGGTTGAGCACCAACAACGGGCTGTCCGTATTCGATCCGTCCAGGCAAACATTCAAAAACTACTCCGTTGCCGATGGTCTTCCCGGCGCTGACTTGACCGGGTGGGGCGCTTGCTTCAAGAGCGCAAGCGGCGAGATGTTTTTCGGGGGATTCAGTGGAGGCGTAGCATTTCATCCGGACAGGGTGGTGGACAGTCCATACATCCCGCCTGTCGTTCTGACCGATTTCCGGCTTTTCGACCGCCACGTGGCGGTTGGAACTGGTTTCCCACTCAGTAAGTCCATCGGTTACAGCAGTGCACTGAGTCTCTCTCATGACCAGAAGATCTTCTCCCTGGAGTTTTCCGCGCTCAGCTATTTCAATCCAGCGACCAACCGCTACCGCTACAAGCTGGATGGATTAGATCGCCAATGGCACGAGGTGGGAAGCAACCAACGGTTGGTGACTTACACTACCCTACCGGCAGGGGTGTATACCTTCCGTGTGCAGGGCGCAACCAGTAGGGGGGACTGGAGCGAGCCAGGCTTGGAGTTACGTGTCGAGATCCTGCCTCCGTGGTGGAATACGTGGTGGTTCCGTGCGCTAAGCGCAGCCGTTTTCCTGGGACTACTTTGGGGGCTGTATCAAGTCCGTATACAGCGAGTGCGGCGTCAGGAAAAGAAACTTCGGGATGTCATCGAAACCATTCCGACATTTGCGTGGACTGCGCTGCCAGATGGATCCGTGGACTTCGTCAATCGCCACTGGCAGGAATACACGGGTTTGTCCGCTGAGAGGACGGTTGGCTCAGGTTGGCGAGCCGTCGTTCACACCGCAGACTTGAAGCGACACGCGGAGAAGTGGCGGGCGTCTCTCGCAACCGGCGAACTTTTCGAGAATGAATTACGCTACCGGCGGGCAGCGGATGGGCAATATCGTTGGTTCTTGACTCGCGCCGTGCCGCTGCGGGATGAACGAGGCAAGATACTCAAGTGGTACGGTATCTCGACCGAAATCGAAGATCGCAAGCGCGCTGAAGAAGAGCGCGAGAGACTAAGGGTAGACCTCGCACATGTGAACCGAGTCAGCACGTTGGGGGAGATGGCTGCCTCCCTGGCGCATGAAATCAAGCAGCCCATCGCCGCCGCCATCACCAGCGCCAACAGCTGCGTTGAATGGCTCGCGCACGAACCGCCCAATCTGGATCGGGCCCGTGCGGCAGCAGCCAGAATCGATAGGTATGGGAATCGTGCGGCTGAAATCATCGACCGTATACGTTCCCTCTACAAGAAGTCTCCTCCACAACGTGAGTTGGTCGATGTAAACGAAATCGTCCGCGAGATGTGCGAGCTGTTGCGGGGCGAGGCGAACCGGTATTCGATCTCGATGCGCACGGAACTAGCACCTGATCTTCCCAAAATCACAGCAGACCGAGTGCAGATCCAGCAGGTGGTCATGAACCTCATGCTCAACGCCATCGAGGCCACGAAGGACACTTCTGGTGAACTTACGATCAAGACGGAACTGGGCCAGGGTGGTCAACTGCTGATCTCGATCAGCGACACTGGCGTGGGGCTGCCCCATGAACAAACGGAGCAGATCTTTAACGCGTTCTTTACCACCAAGCCTCAAGGCAGTGGCATGGGGTTATCAATCAGCCGCTCCATCGTTGAATCGCACGGTGGCCGGTTGTGGGCCGCCGACAATTCTCCGCGCGGCGCAAGATTTTGTTTCACATTACCCACTAACGCCGAGGTAAACGACTCAGGTGTATCGGGGGATCGCACTGGACCTGCAGACGACCTTCGCGCCAACAACCCCGTCGTTTGAGTCTATGAATGCTGGGCGACCCACGCAGAGGGAGTAAGGTGTGCGAGCCGCTGGACCGGCAGATCGGCAACTCCAGGGAGGGCCGCAGCCAGATAGTCGCGCAATGAGAGCTTCAACCGCCGACAGCTTTCCAAGAATTAATAGCCACCTGCACTGATAATTTCTGAGATGTCATGGGCACAATCCTCTCTTTGGATTCCTGCCCATCGTACGATTAGATCTGGCGGGTTAGATCTGCGCCCTGCCGCCATCAACGAACAGTTCAACGCCCGTGACGAAACTTGAGTCATCTGAAGCCAGAAACAACGCCGCCTTCGCCACTTCATCGGGTTCCCCCATGCGTCCCATCGGGATGGTAGACACAATCCGCGCAATCACGTCTGGAGATTGCCTATTCGCCAGTGGTGTATTGATGGGGCCCGGACTGACAACGTTTGAACGGATACCGCGGTCCTTCAGATCTGTAGTCCAGGTTCGCACGAACGAGCGGATTGCGGCCTTACTCGCTGCGTAGACACCAAAGCCGGCAGTACCCTTAACACTCGCAACAGAGCCGTTGAGAATGATAGAGCCACCATCATTCAGTAGCGGTAACGCCTTTTGCACCGTGAACAGCGTTCCCCTCACATTGATGTTGAATAACTTGTCGAAATGTTCTTCGGTGACGGCCCCGAAGGGAACAAATTCGCCAACGCCGGCGTTGGCGAAAACAATATCGATTCGCCCCTTCGCCTTAGCGACGGTCTCGTAAAGACGATCAAGGTCGGCCAATTTGGCAACGTCTCCCTGAACGCCAGAAACGTTGGTGCCGATTGTCTTCACAGCCTCGTCGAGTTCCTTCTGGCGGCGACCAGTGATGAAGACATAGGCGCCCTCTTTGACGAAAAGCTCTGCCGCAGCCAACCCAATTCCTTCTGTGCCGCCGGTGATGACAGCGGTCTTGCCTTTAAGCTTCCTGGGCATGGTTTTCTCCATTGTCGTTGAGTTGTAACGAACTCTCCCCAATGCTTCACGCTAGATCACTTGAGTCCGAGCACCGCCTGGCCGAGGTGATAGGACAGATGATTCGTGCGGCTTAGCAGGATAGCGAAGCGATTGCGCGAAGCATCTTTCACGAAATCTTCCGCCGACACGGCGGAGTGCCGCTGCAGCCAGTCAGACCACGACATTTTTTCCAAACCCTTCGACAGTTCACCGTTTACGGCGTTCCATGCTTGGCGAACCTGTTCGTGCGCAGGAATGCCGGCTCGCGACTTGTCGGGATTGGAGACGAAGGCGACATCAAACTCGGGATAAAGTCGTTCTCTCAGCCCTAACAGCGGCAGCATCGCGTCGTGCATGGCTGTCAGATGTCCCCACAAGTAAAGCAGCCTGTTCCCGCCAGGCGCTACTTCCCGCAGAATCTCCTCGGACGAGAGGCTTCCAAAAAGCTTGTCCGCTCGTTCGATTTGGGCCTTCCACACCTTCAGCCCGAGAGCTACATAAGAGCCTTCGTTTGCCATGTCTCGATCTCCTGTCAACCATTCGTGCTTTGCGAAGCGTGGTTCGGCGCCTCGATTCAATACCCGTCCGTTATTAGGTCTCGGCCCTCGCGCTTTGCGGACTTGCTTGCGAGCGCTTTACCCAACATCTTCGCTGTCATCGTCCGTTTCACGAAAGCTGGCACAAATGCATCCATGAAGCGATTCATTCGGCCCGGAACGATCCTAGACCGGTTTTCCCGCAGCGCGTTAAGGCCCTCGGACACGCACTGCTCCACGCTCAGCGGCTTCATCAGCATGGTCCGCGGGTCGATCCCAAGCTTGGCCAGCACCGCCGTGTTTGTCAGAGGGGGCGGCACGACGGTAACGTAGACGCCCTGAGGCTTGAACTCGTAGTGGAGCGCTTCCCCGAGACTGTGGATATACGCCTTGGCGCCACCGTCATTCGCCAGGAACGGAACCCCAATTTCCGCGCCCACCGACCCTATGAGGATAAGGCCGCCCCGGCGTCGCT
>Ga0210406_10008790_pt1 | contig 10095 bp, 8 predicted proteins | sample IncBWC30MmetaG_FD_155454 | JGI IMG/M metagenome (GOLD analysis project Ga0210406, IMG submission 155454) | Forest soil microbial communities from Barre Woods Harvard Forest LTER site, Petersham, Massachusetts, United States - Inc-BW-C-30-M | ecosystem: Environmental > Terrestrial > Soil >... | reverse complement strand
AACGAATAGGCCATCCTCTGTCACCAACACCAATACAGACAAGGTGTTTGAAAAGGGTGGGGCTGATACCAGACAAGTGCCTGAAACAAGTCATCCGGATCAGCATTCCAATCGGATCACATCCCATTCGGTTACCTCTATCATAGCCAATCCTAAGCCGCAAACGAACGGTACATCAGCATTTCCTCTATCTCCGGCCGCTGGTGCTCCGGCTTCTTACGGTTTTAAAACAAAAGAGGAGGGTGCTGGTAACGGCATTAACGCCGGGCTAGAAACAGAACCGATCGGCACCCTTTTGGAAAAAGAACCCGGATTCATGCTGCCGGCAATCATGGAACAAAACCCTGTTCCTTTATCATCAGACGGACAGCGTAACGCAGTAGCGGCTTCCGGGCCAGGGACGCGCTTAAGCCGGTTTTCGGTATCGCTCTTTTTTGTCCCCGATATTACCGGAAGACACCTGACAAAAGATCATGACGAAGATGATAAATTGAATGGCCCTGACGATGATTTTGACCAAAGGGAATCTCCTTCTTTTTCTTACCATACCGGGGTTAAGGTAGGGTATGATTTGACAAACCGGTGGGGTATTTATACGGGATTGAATTATGCTACGCTTTTTCAAGGGTTAAAGGCCTCTACTGTTTATGCCACCAGCACAAATAACGAGGCCCCTCATTTTGTCCTGAATACATCCGGAGGTTCTGCCACGCTCCCCAATGTTAATGGTCCACCTTTGCCTTCAGACAGCCTCTCGATTGGAGCACGAAGCCTGGAAACATTGCGTTTTATACAATTGCCTTTGCTTATCCAGTACTCAATCCTTAAAAATAACCGCATTACAATTTATGCGATGGGGGGACCTTCGCTGGATGTGTTATTTTCTGAACAGATTAGGGTTGAAATCCCTACACCCAATGGGGCCGGTGAGGTACATACAATAACAGGGCTTACAGGGGTTAACCATTTTAGTATGGGGTTTATGGCTGGTATGGGATTGAAATATGATCTGAATGAACATTTCAATTTACTCTTAGAGCCGGTATTTAAATGTTTGCTCACCCCAATTAACAATAATACCCAGGTTAAATCCTATCCATTTTCATATGGTCTTTCGTTTGGGATAGGGTATCATTTCTGATTTCTTCTTTTTTTTCTCTTTTACCCAACCTTCATCTTCTTTTTATCATCTATAGCTTGTAGGAGGGTCTGATATCCATCCCTGCCAACGAATTTGATATGATAACCGCACAGGAAGAAATAAAAAGCCAGCTGGTAGGTGGCCATATACCCGTACAGGCTATAAACCGGTGCATTAATCCGAGGTTAGATCCGAAATATTCTTTCAATCTGTACCAGTTTCTTTCCCATAAACATAAATATCTGACGAATATTTTTCAGGATCCTTCTGATCAGAAAATCTATATCGGGCTTCGTGAACCCGATGGAGCCTGGTATGGAGCTATATTGAAAGAAGTGTTCGAAAAAGGAAGTAAGGTAAGGATCTGTTCCTATCCTAAATCCTGGACCCAAAGCTGGAATGATATCACTTTTTCCTGGTGGGAAGGGTATTTTAACCTCGGAACGGCCATTATGGACGAAGTGCCTGCTTCTGCTAATTCAGTCCCTTTTGAAAAGATAAAGAAATAACCCTCCTCTTTTAAAATATATACGGCACAGGTACGTCTTAACGTATAAAGTGCTATGCGATCTTCTTCCCGGTTTCTCTTCATATTATTCTTCATAAGTCTTTTCTTCGCCTGGCTGGACAGTTATCTGTTTTCGGGTTTCAAGGCAGCTTTAACCGGATTGCCGGAATCTTTATCCTTTATCATGGAAATTCTATACTGGTGTTTTCAGGGTGGGATTCTGCTGTTTTTCTTTGCCACATTTATTCGTTCCAGACGGCCAGCAGGAAGCAATGATAAATCTATTCGTGCCCTTGGCCTGGTAGTTATACTGGTTTATGTGCCGGCTTTGTTTTTTGGAATATGGTTGCTGGGCGAGGATATTTATCGTGTTATTCGTCTCCTGATCACGGGTATTCTGCATGCCCTGGGTAGTTCAGCAGTTACATCGGATATTGCTCTCGTGCCTCGTATTCCAATCCTAAGCAGGATTGGTCTGGCTGCCAGTTTTCTGTTGATGACGGGATTGATCTATGCCATCAGACGTGGGAAATATCGCTATAAAGTACATCATGTGAATCTTGAATTTCCGGATTTGCCGGAAGCTTTTGATGGATTTACGATTACACAGCTTTCGGATATCCATGCAGGAAGTTTTGATAATAAAGAAGAAGTTAAAAAAGCCATTGAGCTGGTGAATGAACAACGCTCGGATGTGATCTTCTTTACAGGCGATTTGGTAAATAATTCCGCTTCGGAAATGGAACCCTGGGTGGAAGTGTTTGAGCAAACAAAAGCGGATATGGGTAAGTATTCCATTCTGGGTAATCATGATTATGGAGATTACCGTCCCTGGCCTACGGGAAAAGATAAAGAAGATAATCTGCTGCAGTTATTTAATATGCATGAACGAATCGGATTTAACCTGCTCCGGAATGAAAATCTCCGGATAGAAAAAAATGGGCAGCATATTGAATTGTTGGGCATTGAAAACTGGGGAAGCGGACGGTTTGCTAAATACGGGGATCTGAATAAAACCCTGGAAGGCACCAACGATGGAACATTTAAGATCTTGCTTTCTCATGATCCTTCGCATTGGAAGGAACAGGTGCTGGATGTGGAGCCACATATACACCTTACCTTGTCCGGGCATACGCATGGTATGCAATTCGGGTTTGAATTTCTGGGTATCCGTTTTTCCCCTGTGCAGTTTCGTTATAAACAGTGGGCCGGCTTATATGAACAGGATAAACGGTTTTTGTATGTAAACCGCGGTTTTGGCTTTTTAGGGTTTCCAGGGCGTTTAGGTATCTGGCCCGAAATCACAGTTATTACCTTACGCAGGAAGAAATGAACCAAGGTTTGCTTATGGATGTTCTTTAAAAAAGTGATCCAGTAATTCAAACAATTTCTGAGGCTCTTCCACCTGAGGATTGTGTCCCGATTTTTCGAAGATCATAAAACTGGCTTGTGGTGCATATTCCTTGTATTGCAGGGCAAACTTGGGAATAGCTACACGATCATACCGGCCTGTATAAATCAATAAAGGCATTTTAAGCTGGCCCAGATCTTTACGAAAATCCATTTTTCCGATATCTCCACCTACTACAAAATCTCCATCGGCCCCAACCAGCTGATAATACAAGGCTGAATTGAATTTATGGGGGTGGGGTATTGATTTTTCCGAAGGAGTGCGGTTATCCTCCCCTTCAAATTTGGAAGGATTGTAGGCGTATAAAAAGCCATATGGCACCTGACCATAAAGTTTCTGATGAACCGGATCGGATGAGATCAGCCCCTTTTTTCTTAATGCCATCAACTCCTTCCATATTTCAGGATAATTGCATTCTATTTCGTGGTTCGAATTGTCGTCATTGGCCTGCCACATTTCGGCACTGAAAAAAGTATTGGCCAGGATCAGATGAGCAACATGGGCCGGGTATTTTATAGCATAAGCTTGTGCCAGTACACCGCCATACGAGTGGCCCAGTACATCTATCTGATCGAACCCCAAAGCCACCCTCATCCCTTCCATATCTTCCACATCTCTGGAAATGCCATATTCACCAGGTGTTCTGGCTGTATCGGAGCGTCCGCGTCCATACCCATCCATGTATACGAGCAAATGTTTGTCGCGCATGGAAGTAAATTGGTGCATATAGCTGTGTGAGCTGCCAGGGCCGCCGGAAAGCAGAAAAAGTGGCCTTCCCTTACCTTCCATCTCAACCCAAAGACGGGTATCATGAATTGTTACATACCGTCCATGAAGAACAGGATTGATCGTATCTTCGCTGGTATGGTTATATGAAAATGCCGGAGTGGTGCAGATCAGAATAAACAATGATAAATAAAGGGCGGAGGATGAGTATGTGAGCCTGTTATAACGGATGGAGCGCATTTTTTTTTGAGTAAATCTAGCTAATATTTAGCTGTTTTCCGACCCTGTTGTTTCTTTCTCTGGCTGGTCCAAAAAATATTGATTACTTTGGTTCAGGATCAGCTTTTTGGGTTTTTATGCACAAACTTTTTCAGATTCGTATTCCATGGGGCCTGCAATTACTGGCCTTATTTGTGATAGCCTCTGCTTCTTTCTGGATACTATCTCCCTGGAAGAGTCCCTTTCTTAATTCCGATAATGCCGTTCATATTCTGATGACCTATGATTGTCAGCTTCCGGACGATTTATACTATTGGGGGCAGGATCGTTTGGGCAGTTTTATTCCGATAGTGGGGCATTTTATCTATGTTGTTTTTAATACAGCCCCTCCGCTTGCTGCCAGTATTGCGTTGTACCTTACTCTCTTTTCTGCTGTTTTGTTGTTGTCGTCTTTCTTCAAACAAACAATTACGCGGTTATTGCTTTCCCTGGTTATTTTCTTCCCCTTGCATCAGGTCGACTATATGATTCGTCTTGGCCATCCGTATGCTGCGCAGTTCTTTTTTATAGCCCTGTGTTTGTTTTTGCTGAAGAAATTCTGGTTTGGAAAGGGGTGGAAGAAGTATTTGATGTTGACGGGCAGTTGTATGGCTCTGGTACTTGCCATGTGGTCGTCCGATATGACCCTGGTGGCGCTGGTGGCTTTGCTGGTAACGGGGATTGTTTTATATATGAATGACAGGAAGCAGGTTGTTGCATCTCTGTCTCCTTTTCTGATTCAAGCTGCTCTGTCCATAGTCGTGTTAGCTTCCGGAGTAGCGTTTCTTTTGTATGCCAAATCCGTGAGCAGGCCCGTTGCTGTTTATGACAGCACCTGGATTGGAAGTGCCGAAAATATGCTTACAGGATTGAAGAAGTATGTAAAGGCATACGCGTATATCCTTATTGGCAGGCAGGGAGTTTGGAGCGCTATTCATCATGGACTATTGGCTGGGATTGTGGCGTTATCTTCCATACAATTATTCAAATTGATTTTCCGCGGTAAGATACCACCTATGGTCTTATTCTTTTTATTGAATTTTATAGGAGGGGAGTGTCTGCTTATTATTTCCAAATGGGTGGCTTTGAATAATTTCAACGGCTGGTATCAAACTTATCCGTATATAAGTCTGATGATCTGCTTATTGTTGTTGATTGATCGGGCAGACAAAGGGAAAGTGAGATTAGTCCTGACTACGGCTATGATATTATTGCTTCTGGTATCGGGCATATCGGTTACCCGGATTTATCTATTAAAAATAAACCGTGATTTTAATGAGCGAAGTTTATCCGAGCTGAAAGATTTGCACCGGCTGGGGCGATGTGGTATCATTGGCGATTATTGGCATTCGTACTTACCCGCAGCTTTAAATCCGGAAACGATAAAAGCCACTCCCTATGAAGATGGACGCAGTGAACGATGCACAGACAGTGTTATGGCTTGCGAAAAAATTTATCTGATTAAAGATGCCTGGCTGGAGAAATTCCCCCTTGAATACAATGCCTATGGAAGAATCGTTTATTTCAGCGGCGACTCCCTGAAGTTAAGCGATTGGGAGCTGGGACTGTATTTAAGAAAAAAGAAGACAGAATAAAGAAGTCAGTATAAAAAAGACAGAATTAAAATACTGCAATTTTAGCATCATATCTTTTCTCCTCATCCTGCAGACTGATTATATAAACTCCTTTTGGCAGTTGAGTCCCGAGGATCAGTGTATTGCCATCTATAGTAAAGGAAGGGGTGCAATCCTGCCCAAGCATAGAGTAAACACGTAATGTTTTAAGCGCCTGAACCGGTATCTGATCGGTATGTATGCTATTTTCGGAAGCTACATAATACATTCTCTGAACGGGAAGGGGAGAGGCTGTGATGTTTGTAGCTACTCCAACATTGACATACAGTTTTGCCGCGTCAAGCTTGCATCCGCTTGCAGGAGATTCCGTTACTTCTATATATCCGCTTCGTGTTCCGAAATGAACCGTGATGCTGTTTGTTCCTTGTCCGCTCATAATAGTGGCTCCAGGAGGAACGGTCCAGACATACGCAGAGCCGCTGGTGGAAGGTACACTATACGTGACTCCGGAAGCCGAAACAGACACATTGATGGAGCCGGTAATGGAATAGGGGCCTGGGATGAGCTGAAAAAAGTCTGCCGCCCAATACGTGGAATGAAAATTTGTTTGTTCCGAAGCATAGGTTCCTACAGCTCCGCCTTTGCGTGGACAAGCCCCTGTATCTACAGCAATGGCGTGAGCCATATTGGTGACTTTATAAAAGTAAACGGCCGGGTTGTTGGTGCTGTCATTATAGATGGAAAGCGAAATATTTGAATTGCCCTGAAACGCATTGTTTGTTGAATCAACAGTCTGATCGGCATGATTCAGATTGGTCCATTGTTTCATTAGTTCCGTAGCATTGGTAATGTTAACCGTATAATCAACCGTTCCATGAAAGATGGCAAGCTTTGGATAGGAGCCTGTAAACCCGGGATTCTGAGCACGTACCAAGGCCCCCCATTGGGCAGGTGTTTTTACGATCCCGCTGCTCATCGCCGTATAAGCTGTAACGGGATCGGTAGCCGCTTTGTATGGAATCCCCGACATGACGGCACCTTTAGAAATCACATCCGGATAAGCAGCCATCATAACCGAAGTCATTCCACCTCCTGCCGAAATACCGGTAACAAATACCTCCGATGCATTGATAGCATAATTAGCTTTCATATAATCAATCATCTGTTTTATGCTTAATGCTTCTCCCACATTACGGTTTACATCCGTTGTATCGAACCAATTAAAACAAAGACTGCTGTTATTGGCACTTACCTGTTCAGGATAGATCATATAAAATTTATGCAAATCGGCCAGTTTATTCCATCCTGTTTGGGAAGAGAATGTGGTTGCATTTTCCGTACATCCATGCATAGCTATAACCAATGGGGCAGGACCGCTGATTCCGGTGGGTACATATTTATACATATTCAGAGCGCCCGGGTTTGTTCCAAAACCGGTAACGGGAGTAATGCTTTGAGCTTTCGCAAGATGTTGCATACACAGCAAAAACAGGATAAAGTATATGTTCTTTTTCATGAGAGATGGGCGAAGATGACAGAATATAGTAAAGATAGTGCGATATTTTATACGAAAAGACAAAGCCAAAGAGGAATAACAATCTTATGGGTGTCAATAGGATAAACAACACGAAATATGGTCTTGAGCCACAAATCAATAGTACTTACCGAATGAAGCAGATCGTTTGACGAAAATGAAGAAATTGACCGTGGGAGCTACGTTTAATCTGTAGAAGAGAAAATAGAGTTATAAATCCTCAAAACCGAACCGAGATGAACACTTCCTTTCATATACTCGTAGCCACCGATTATTCGGAATCTGTCCGTAATGCAGAACGTTATGCAATTCAATTGGCCCAAAATCAGCTGGCTGATGTAGAGTTTCTGCATGTATACCATTCTGCAAGCCCTCCTCCCTTTCCGGCATTCGATCTGGAGCCCTTTATGTATGATGCATTTCCTAAAGAGGCTGAATTACTACAGCAAAGGGTGGATGAAATAAAGAAGAGCCTGGGCCTTAGCGAAAAAATAAATTTTAGCTGTAAGGTGATTGAAGGAGGTACCATAGAAGAAATTATTTCTGAAGCAGAGGCATTTAATGCAGATCTCATCCTCATGGGAAAACATGCCAATAAAGGAGCGTTTGATTTTTTATGGGGAAGCAATACCTGGAACACGATGCGCGACGCTCCTTGCCCCGTGCTGGTAGTTCCTGAAGATGGCTTGTATCGACCGATAAAGAAGATAGCTTACATTACCGAGTATAAAGAAGACGAAATAGCAGCGATCAATTATCTGAAGGGAATTGTTTCCGGAAAAGAAAGAACTTCACTGGTGCTGCTTCATATTTCCCCTTTTGGTACGTCCATGCCTCTGGAAAATATTGTTTTTGAAAATTTCCTCAAAGACCTTAGCAGACAATTGCCGTATGAAAAATTCTATTTCAGCCTCCTTCACGGAGAAGATGGAATGAAGGTGTTGAATGATTACTGCCAGAAAGAAGAGATTGACTGGCTGGCTGTATCGCCCGGCAGGTCATCTATTCTTGAAAGTATTTTTAGCCCTGGAAACAAACTGGCAAAACGCATGAGCGCAGAAACCATTGTTCCATTACTTGCTATTCCTGCTGGCTACGAAAGAAGAAATGCCTTCTTTATGAATGAAGAAGAAGAGCAATACCATATAGAAACCTAAAGGGTCATTGCTGATTCTTTTTATCAGGGTAAACGAAGCCGGTGGCTTCTTCCTTCATTTTAACGGGACGTACTTCTATGCTTGCCGTGTTTGTATAAGCAAATTCGGGATTTTCTTTAGCCAATTCAACGGCCGACTCCAGATCCCTGGCAAGCAAATGATAGTAGCCTACTATCACTTCTTTTCCGGTATGGAATGAGTCTTCTTTCCATGCGCCGGGCTTGCCGGATAGTATTTTCCCTTCCCATATCATAGGCTGTGACGCAATCAGATTTTTCCCTTTCTCCAGTTTTCCGATATATTGCTTGCAACTGTTCAGAAATTCGAGATCCTGAGCCGGAGAAAAAGATGATTTAGAATCTATCGTATTCCGGATGATAAGCATGTATTCTTTCATCGTATTATTGTTTAAATTGTTTTTAGATCTGTTCCTGTTTAGTTATAACCAATAATCCTTCATCAGATCAGTTGCCCAGAAAGGCTGACGGATCTCTCCCCGGGCTTGAAATTCTTTCATCACCGGTTTTATATCCAGAATTGGGGTTCCATCAATGGCATCCAGAAACATCACTTTCAGAGACCTTCCCGAATGTTCTATCAGTTGTACAGTACAAAGACCTATGGCATTGGGTCGGTCTCTTTTACGTTGCGCGAATATACCGGTAATAGGGTAGGAAGGATTACCACGTGGCCGGCCGGAATAGATGATATCCCCGGGATTTGATTTGTTGAAATGATAAATAATTTCAAGATGAGAAAAAGCTGATATGCCTTCAAAAGCATCGGAAGGAACCTGGTCGGCTAACTCTATTTCCGAAATCACTTCTCCCCAAAAATCGTCGGTGGGACTTATTCTTTTGTTCCTGACAAACGCTATTGGATTTAGTTTTATTTCCATAGCATAAAGGTAAGCGAAACAATTTATTCCAACGGCTGATGGCTGTTATGACGGATACTGAGGCGGTAATCGGTTCTTCTTTCTTTTTGAGGATAAAGGGCGAAAGAACCGGATGCTTGAGATACAGACGATAAACGGGAATAGTATAGATATCGGGTCAGTGTCATCCAGGTGTAGGTACCCTGAATTCTTCCGTTGGTTTTAAGGGGCTCGAAAGACTGGAAATCCTCCAGTTTTCTCAATGCTCTTTTTACATTGTCCAATCCTTCGATCAATGCATTGTGACTAACCCAGCTCCATGTTCTGTGATTTTCCCCTTTCTTTAACTGATAATTCCCCTGAGCCAAAATTCCACCATCATCCATTTTATCATTAACCTGCAGCAATGTATATCCGATGTGCTCGAAATCCTTCTTTAGCAGGGCCCATAAAATGGTATGGAGCCCTTTGTATTCAGGAGTAAGTCCCTCGTGAAGAACAAAAGTTCCTAGCCGGGGTATCGAGTAAAATTCCTTTCTGAATTTTACATTGCAACACATACTGAAAATGATGTCAGGAGCTAGTCCTTTTACCAGTTTCAGCCAATGCTCATCATGAATATTGTCCACTTGAAATTCCGGGCATTCAAGCTCCGCTTTATCCAGAAAGTATTCTTTTTTGGTTTTGATAAAACCGGATTCGTGTTTTCGTATATAAATGCGGTCCAGACAGTGAAAAAGGACCTCATTCATTGCGGTCAGAATGCCATACTTTTTGATCCTTCCGATAATGCGTTTAATCCGATTTACAGGTTTGAACCGATTGGGTTCCAGAAACAGGCAACATAGCAGCTCATGCTCCCGTGACAGCTCTTTTATGTATCTCCGGTTGAAATTATTGTCCCTTCCT
>Ga0210406_10008789_pt1 | contig 10096 bp, 8 predicted proteins | sample IncBWC30MmetaG_FD_155454 | JGI IMG/M metagenome (GOLD analysis project Ga0210406, IMG submission 155454) | Forest soil microbial communities from Barre Woods Harvard Forest LTER site, Petersham, Massachusetts, United States - Inc-BW-C-30-M | ecosystem: Environmental > Terrestrial > Soil >... | reverse complement strand
CTCAGTCCCTCGCGAGCAACCCGTTGCCACCAGCAGCAGCGCCGAAGCCGCTGCCACCGCACCGATTCTTGCGGCTCGTTGCAGGCGCGTCATTGGATTACCTCCCGCCCCACTGCCAAATTCACCTGACTGGCTGCCGTCAAGTAAGAACCCACCAGGTTCAAGTAGTTCAATTGCACGCTCCGGTATTCAGTTTCCGCATTGATAAAGTCCAGCAGGGATGCGCCGCCATGCTGATAGGAGAAATAGACGGTGTCGCGTACGCGAACGGCTTGCGCTAAATACTTCGCCTTGTAGGGTCGCAGTAGAGTGAGCGTGCTGGCGACCGTCGCGTAGGCCGAATCGACGTCGCTAAGGACAGTGGCCTCGGAGGCATGCCGGAGCTGCTCGTTGCGCTTGATGTCGATCTCAGTGCGAAGCTTCTCGCCCTGGTTGCGGTCAAATAGGCGGAGCGGGATGCCGAGGCTTACGCCGACGGTATTGATCGCGACCGGGTTGTTGGTCGAAGAGTTATGGGTGTACCAACCGCCGAAGGTGGGATCGGTTGAGCCGTTCGCAATTGCCAGCTTGTGGTCGGTCTGGGCTTTATCGACCGCCTCGACTGCGGCGCGCAGGTCGGGGCGAGCGTCCATGGCGATCTTGCGATAGTCCTCGAGGGATTGAAGTTGGTCCTGGAAGTCGTAGGCTCCGACCACATCAAATTGCTCGACCGGGGTGCGGTCGTTCAAGAACGTGAGCAACTGGATCTTGGCAGTGCGCAGATTCACTTCGGCCGACTGCTCATCGGACTCGAACTGAACGCGCTGCAATTCCAAACGATCGAGATCGATCTGCGCAATGTCGCCCGCCTGCAATTGCGCGCGACTCACATCCAGCACGTGGTCGTAATAGGCCAGATTTTCTTTTGCCAGTTGCAATACGGCTTTGGCTTGCAGAGTCGAGACAAATGCGCCCCGCAAGTTGAAAAGCAAAGTCCGCTCCAGATCGGCGTGGTTCGATTGCGCGATTAGGGTGCTCTTTTGCGCGCTCTCGCGGCGCAATTCACGCTTGTGCTGCCGTTCGTGGAGGTAGCTGATCGCTGGTTGCTCCGAGGTTCCCGAGAACGGTTGCCAGACGCCTTTTTCGGGAGCGATCTGGGTCCCGTCGAGGTTCAAATTGAAGTTCGGATTGGGCCGGAGAAAAGCGGTGATTTCCTGAGCTTTCGACTCGTCGACATTTAACTTGTCGGCCAACAGCGTGGGATTGTTCAACTCAAAGCGATCGCGAACCTGCTCCCAGGTGAACGGTTGCTGCGTTTGCGCCGGAAGCAGCGGGCGCAGCAACAGCAACAGGGTGCAGCCATACAGGAACTTGGTGCGCATCAACACTCCATGGTTCGACCGGGTGTATTCGTGGCCCGAAACCTGAAATTACCCGGAATTCTGCCAACTAGTTTTGTTAACTAGGGCCCAGAACTAACAGGTGAAGAGACTCGCCGCAGACGGGGCGGCGGCGGGACTAAGCGAGGAAGTACGAGGGAGGAGCGCGGCCGCTTGGGACTGTGAGGGTGTCAGCACCGCGCGCATGAACGACAAGCGCCGCGACCTGGCCGATACATTGCATGTTCGGAGGAATCGCAGCAGACTCGGGAAGGGCGGATAGGATGCCAGCGCAGTCGACCTGGGCGGAGTGCCGGCCACCCTGGGCGTGTCGCTGAGCGTCGCGCGAAGTGGATTCCTCCACCTCCGGACGCATGGCCTGCAAATCGTCGCTGGCCGAGATGATCGGGAACAGAAGCAGCACCACGCACGCGATCAGCAGCAGGCTGCGGCGTGAATGCACACGGCATTCCGGACGAGCACACCGCGCCCGTTGCCACACCCAAACGGCGGGAACGCCGAGCAGCAACCAACAAAGATTGAGCAGAAGTTCCAAAATCAGAGCCTGCGGACTCGCGGTTTGCCGAACGAAACCAACACAAACCGCGCAGCATTAACTATCCTTAAGTGTGTCAGAATATCACGCGGAAATTCAAGTTACGCTAGCGTCGTTCGGAACGTCCACACTCGGAGGCCAAGAACCACCGTGAAGCGTGCAATCAAGTTCGATCCATCGTGATGTCGCAACAGATTAAGGTCCCACCGCGATCGTGAAAGCCTCTTTCGATTGCAGGCGCCGGTGATAGATGGATCCCTTGGCATCGACCTCTCCGACGCCATCTGCGTGCACCACATACCTGCCTTGCGGGAGGTTCTGGCCTTGCCCGAACGGAATCTCGAACTCCAAAGTCCCGGGGCGTAACGGAAAGCGCTGGTATCCCAAAGCGAAAGCCTTGCCGATTTCATTCACCGCAACCACGATCAATGTGAAGTCGAAGACATCCTCGGTTCCGTTCGTGACCATCACGGACCCCAGAATCTGATTTCCCTGCACCCTGGGATAGTTTTTCCATTCGAGCAGAAGCGGGGCCAGAACCTTCAACACGAATTGGCGCGTCGCCGTTTGAGGCGGACGGCTAGTGTCGGTGACGCTAACTGTAAAGTGGAATTCTCCGAGCGACGTGGGTATGCCGCTGATCACGCCATCGGGGCTGAGTCGGACGCCTGCGGGTAGTTCGCCGTCCACATGTTCCCACTTCATGGGCGGGATCCCGCCTGTCGCCACCAGTTGAAAGTGGTACGGCTGCTGGGGCGTGGCGGGCGGCAGCGGGGTTTCGGCGATGGCAAGCCTCGAGTTGCCGGTCGCTGGGCCCTGCGCAGAAGCCGTGGCGGCGAGCCACAAGCAGGCCAAGAGGGTGAGACATCGGATTCGGGACCGCGGCTTTAGCATGGTGCTTGGATGTTGGCCGGAGGCATCCCGTTCCAGTCCTTACCCTTTCTATTTTCGGCCTCGCAGAAATTCATCCACCGCGGTCACAAACATCGTGGGCTGGTCCACGAACGTCATGTGCCCGGACTTCGGGAAAATCACCAGCTTCGATCCCGCAATCTTGCTCTGCATGACTCTCGACAGCGACGGATCACATTCGTCGTGATCGCCGACGAGAATCAGCGTTGGAACCCTGATCGCGGTCAGCCGGTCGGTGTACTCGACCGACTTCAGATTGCCGTCGATCACGAACTCGCCGTGCTCGCCCCACATCTCGCGATACAAATCCCACGCCATGTTTCCCGCTGCCACAGGATCGTAGTTTGGGTCGGGGCGACCCTGGTAAACATAGGGGAAATACCCCTCGCCCCAGGCCGCGATCAAGTAGTCAGCTGAATAACGGTTCTGCTCGTAAGGTTTCCCGTGACCGTACAAGCCTGCCGCCTCCATCCTATCGATTCGCTCGCGCAACTCCGGCGTCATGTTCCCTTTCATGCGCACAAAGAGCTGGTTCATCGCCGCCGAACTCGACCACGTGCTGCCCAGAATCAAATGCGAAAGGTTCTGCTGGTATTTCAGCGCGTACGCCTGCACCAGCGCTCCTCCATAAGAATGTCCGAGCAAGTTGATCTTGCCGAGATTCAGCGCCTTTCGGACCGCCTCGATATCTTCCACCATGTTCTCGATGGTGTACTGGGTGCGGTCTTCAAGTTTCTGCGAGCGCCCCGAGCCACGTTCGTCGAGGAAGATGAGCCTGTTGTGCCGCGCCAGGGGCAAGAGGTATGGCAGGAAGTAATCGTGCGACGCTCCGGGGCCGCCATGCATGATGACCAGCGGTTCGCCCCGGCCGAGAGTGAGGTAGTAGATCATGACTCCATTGGCGTCAACGAAGCCTTCCTGCTGCGGAAAAACATGGGTGGCAGGAGCCTGCGCGAAAGCGTGCGGGGCAAGGGCGAGAGACCCTCCAAGAAAAATGCCCAAGACCACGGCAAGCTGCAACATGCGATCGGTTTTCATAGGCGCCCATCCTAAAGCCCAAACGGCTCAGGAGCAAATGCCACGGGACCGTGCAGGGACAGGCGCCCTCCCCGTCCCGGTGAGAGAAGCACGCGCTTGGTTTTCGGCCACGTGCGACTTCCCATCCGGTTGCCGTGTGCTCGCCCGCCTCATATCACCGTGTGATCCATCCCCTCGACGCGCAGCACGCGCCCGCGATACTCTTATCCGTTTTGCGAATCGAGGAGACTGCATGCGAACTGCCGTCGAAAAACTCTGGCCGGAGATCCAGTGGATCGAAGACGTCAAACTGCGCGAGCAAGTAATGCAAGTCTGGATCAAGGCGCTGGAACGCAGCCCGCTCAAGGCCACCGACCTGAATTACATTCCATTCACTCTGCTGGTGCCGCATTGCCCCATTACGTTCATGGAACACAAGCGCTGCGTGGTGCACATCGCGCGTGACAGCGCGAAGGCGATGCTGGAGTTTATGGGCCGCGCGCTGCCCGTGAGTGTTGATGTGGTGATCGCGGGCGCCATCCTGGCCGACGTTGGCAAGTTGCTCGAGTACGAAATCGGCCCCGACGGCCAGGCGCGTCAAAGCGAACGCGGGGAAGCGCTGCGCCATCCGTTTACTGGGGTTGCGCTTGCGCTGGAATGCGGAGTGCCCGACCCCGTTTGCCACGTAATCGCCGCCCATGCCGCGGAAGGCGATCAAGTCAAGCGCACCACCGAAGCCTTCATCGTGCACCATGCCGACTTCATGGCTTACCAGCCCTTCAAGAATCCTAAAAACGTGAAGCCGAAGCACCGATAACCAGCAAATACTTAACAGGAGATGCCCTTGTCCGCTCATAAAGATCCCATCCCCGGCAAAGAAACCATTACCGCCCGTATGGCGCGCTGGGCAGCCAGTCTGGAGTACAAGCAGCTTTCGCAGGATGCCGTCTACCAGGCAAAACGTTTTCTGCTCGATTCAGTCGGCTGCGCACTCGGCGGCTACCAGCAACACGATGTGAAGATCGCGCTTGAAGTGCTCGACGAAGTTGCGGGGCCTGGCCCGGCGACGGTAATCGGCACTGGCAAGCGCATCGACGCGGTGTCGGCGTCCCTCGCCAATGCGCTGATGATCCGCTGTATGGACTACAACGACATCTATTGGAAGCAGGACCCTTCGCACCCTTCGGACATTTTTCCCGCGGCGATGGCGGCGTGCGAACGTGCCAAGAGCGATGGCAGAGAGTTGATCGTCGGCTTCGTGCTCGGCCACGAATTCGAGATGCGCCTCTGTGAGGCGGCATTCCCGGGCATTCGTGAACGCGGTTGGCATCACGCGACTCTTACTGCCTTTGTGTCGCCCATCGTCGCGGGGCGCAACCTGCGCTTGAGCTGGGAGCAGATTCAACACGCGATCGGCATCTCTGCCAGTCGCCATTGCACGCTGGGCGCGGTGACTGCGGGCAAGCTCACGATGATGAAGAACACCGTGGACCCAATGGCCACGCAGAGCGGCGTCTTCGCCGCGTTGCTCGCGGAGAAGGGTTACAACGGGCCCGAGCACGTGATCGACGGCAAAGAAGGACTCGTGCACTGCTTCGGCCCCGAGTGGAAGCTAAACATCCTGACCGATGGTCTCGGCGAATCGTGGCGGATTACTCAATGCGGTATGAAGTTTTTTCCGACCGAAGCGCTGACGCATGTGCCCATCTCGGCGGTGCTCGACCTAGTGAAAGAAAACGATCTCCATCCTGATCAAGTTGCGAAAATTCAGATTCGCTCGCTGGCGCGCGCAGCGGACATTCTCTCCGACCCCAGCAAGTATGATCCGCACACCAAAGAGACCGCGGACCACTCGTTGCCCTATGTGATTGCAGCAGCGCTGGTCGATCGACAGGTGACGCCGGCGCAGTTTGAAATGGCGAAGATCATGGACCCGACCATCCGCGCGCAGTTAAAAAAAGTTGAGGTGGTCGCTGACCCGGAGATCGAAAAAGTCTTCCCTGCGCTTCAACGTGTGATCGTCAACATCACGACGACCGACGGCCGCACTTTCACCAAACAACTCGACTATCCGAAGGGCGACCCGCGCAACCCGCTCAGCGATGCGGAGATCGAAGAGAAGTTCGCCGCCCTTGCCGATGGCGTGCTCAGCAAACCGGCGCAGACCAAGCTCAAGGACGCGATCTGGAATCTAGAGAAACTCGGCTCGGTCAGCAAGCTGATGGCGCTCATGCAAGCGGACGTTGGGAAAAAGAAGGCCCCCGCAAAATTGGCGCCTAAGACGAGGCTCAAATCCCGAACTAAAACGGGGTCGAAGCCGAAAGCCAAGAACAAAACCCACAAGTAACATTGAAGGAATTTAAAGTATGCCTGGTTTGACAGAAACGACCGCGACCGACCTTGCCGCGCGCTACACAAAACTTGCCGGATACGTGCGCGATCTGGCCGCGCCGCTCACCCAGGAACAGTTCTGGGCGAAGCCCTTCCCGTTCGGTAACAGCTTTGGTCACCTTGTGCTGCATCTCACGGGCAACCTGAATTACTACATCGGGGCGCAGATTGCCGGCACCGGATATGTGCGCGATCGTGCGCGCGAGTTTGCAGAAGCCGCACCGCCGGCAAAAGCCGAAGTGTTGAAGAAATTTGATGACGCCGTCGAACTCGTTTTGCGCACGATTCGCAGCCAGTCCGAGCAGGATTGGTCCGAGCCGTACACCGCGAGCGGCGTGGAAACTCGTGATCGCTTTGACATAGTGTTGCAATGTGCTACCCATCTGCACCACCACATTGGCCAGATGATGTATCTGTGTTTCGCGCTCAAGCTGAACAGTTGAGGTCAGGAATGCCCCAGACCATTGCAGAAAAAATCGCCCAGAGTCATCTAGCCGAAGGCCCCAATCGCCCGCTCCGTACTGGAGACTTCCTCTCTATCCGCCCGCGCCGAGTGATGACTCACGACAACACGTCGGCCGTCATGAGCAAGTTCAAGGGCATCGGCGCGAAGAGGATTCACGATCCGCAGCAACTAGTTTTCGCGCTCGATCACGACATCCAAAATCAGGACGAAGCGAATCAGAAAAAATACCGCGCCATTGAAGCTTTCGCAAAAGAGCATGGCGTGGATTTTTATCCAGCGGGCTCGGGTATTGGCCATCAGATTATGGTGGAGCGCGGCTACGTGGTGCCGGGTTCGTTCGTCGTCGCCTCCGATTCGCACTCGAATATGTACGGCGCGCTGGGTGCAGTCGGCACGCCGATTGTGCGCACTGATGCGGCCGCCGTTTGGGCTACTGGCGAATTCTGGTGGCAGATCCCACGCTCGGTGGAAGTCCGTCTCGAAGACAAATTGCCGGAAGGCGCGACTGGTAAAGACGTCATCATCACACTCTGCGGCATCTACAACCACGACGAAGTTCTCAACGCAGCGATCGAGTTCAGCGGCCCGGGGGTTGCGTCGCTCTCAATGGATGCAAGGCTCTCGATCTCGAACATGACGACCGAATGGGGCCCGCTCGTCGGCTGGTTCCCGGTAGACGAGGTCACAATCGCCTATCTGCGAGGCGTATACCAGTGGGCTAAAGCGCTAGGCGTGCAACGGTTCACTGAAGATGACATCACTGGCTGGACAGAGAATCCGCTACGTCCCGACCCGGGTGCGACGTATGCCGCCAAAATTACGCTCGACCTCAGTCAAGTTACGCCGCATGTATCGGGACCCGATACAGTACAGGTGATGCAGTCGCTCGCCGAAATCGAGCGCAAGAAAGTCCCGATCCAGAAAGCGTATCTGGTTTCCTGTGTGAATTCGCGCCTGGAAGACCTTGAAGCGGCGGCGGGGGTTCTGAACGGAAAGAAAGTAGCGGAGGGCGTGCAGTTCTATCTCGGTGCGGCCAGCAGGTGGGTGCAGGAAGAGGCTGAAAAACGCGGTATCTGGCAAATGCTGATCACTGCCGGCGCGCGCCCGCTGCCCGCTGGCTGCGGCCCGTGCATCGGCTTGGGTGTCGGTCTGCTTGAAAAGGGCGAAGTCGGCATCTCCGCCACGAACCGAAACTTCAAAGGTCGCATGGGTTCGCGCGATGCGCAGTGCTATCTCGCGAGTCCCGAGGTCGTCGCGGCCTCCGCGATTGCAGGCTACATTCGCGGCCCGCACGAATTCGCCGACCGTCATCCCGCTCGCGTTTACACCGAACTTGCGCCAGCGAGCGCCGGCTCGGAAAGAGTCGAAATCCTAAGAGGATTTCCGGCCCATGTCAAAGGCCGCCTCGTTTTCATGCCCCAGGACAACGTCAACACCGACGCCATCTACGGCAAGGATTACACCTATCGCGACGACATGACCAAAGAGATGATGGCCAAAGTCGTGATGGAAAATTACGATCCGCAATTTGCCGCGCGCACGCAAGCGGGTGACGTCATCGTAGGTGGCTTTAACTTCGGCACGGGCTCGAGCCGTGAGCAGGCAGTGACGTGCCTCAAAGCCAAAGGCATTCCGATGGTGATCGCGGCCAGCTTCTCGCAAACGTATCTGCGCAATGCCTACAACAACGGCTTCCTGTGTGTGGAGGTTCCGGAGTTGGTGAAGCACCTGCGCGAACAATTCGCCGCGGAAATAGCGGCGAAACAGAAGACGCTGATTCCCGGTGACGAAATCGATATCGACTTCACAAGTAGCGTGATCACGTGGCACGGCGAGAAGTTCCCGTACCCGGCGTTGGGAAGCGTTCCGCAGTCGCTGGTGATTGCAGAAGGGGTCGAGAACCTAGTCGCAAAGCGGCTGGGCTTAACCTAAGCCTTTGTGTACCTTCGTGTCCTTTGTGGTTCAAAAATTTCATCTGAGGAATCCGCGTAAATCTGTGGCTAAAGTTTTCTTAGGAGCTCATACATGCCTAAACATACAGTTGTAACCATGCCCGGCGACGGCATCGGCAACCAGGTTCTTCCCGAATCTCTCCGCGTGCTCAATGCCGTCGGCTTCGACGCCGAGTACATCCACGCCGACATCGGCTGGGACTGCTGGTGCGACCAAGGCAATGCGCTGCCCGACCGCACGATTGAATTGCTGACCAAGCACAAGCTAGGCCTTTTCGGCGCCATTGCCTCCAAGCCCAACAAAGAAGCGCAAAACGAACTCAAGCCCGAACTGCGCGGCAAAGGCTATGTGTACTACTCGCCCATCGTCACCATGCGGCAGAAGTTTAACCTCGACATCTGCCAGCGGCCCTGCATCGGCTTCCTCGGCAACCCGCTCAACTTCATTCGCAAGCGCACGGATGGCGGCTTCGATGAACCGAAAATCGACACCACGGTCTTCCGTCAGGGCACCGAAGGCATGTATGCCGGCATCGAGTGGACGAACCCGCCCGAGATCGTACGCAACGCGCTGAACTCGCACCCGAAATTCAAAACCTTCGCCCAGGTTCCCGGTCCGGACATTGCCATTAGCGTGCGCGTCATCACGCGCCCCGCGGCGCGCCGCATCATCACTGCCGCATTCGAATATGCGAAGAAGCGCAAATTCAAGGCAGTCACGATCTGCGAAAAGCCCAACGTCGTGCGCGAAACCTCCGGCATGATGGAAGAAACTGCGAAAGAAATTCAGAAAAACTATCCCGACATCCAGCTCTGGCCGACCAATATCGACGCGCAGTTGATGTGGCTGAGCAAGAATCCGGAAGAGTACAACGTGATCGTTGCCTCAAATCTGTTCGGCGACATTCTTTCTGACGCCTTCGCTGGCCTAGTGGGTGGCCTCGGCTTCGCAGCCTCAGGCAACATCGGGGATGAAGTCGCAGTCTTCGAGCCGACGCACGGCTCGGCTCCCAAGTACGCGGAGTTGAATCCGCCAATCGTGAATCCGATTGCCATGATTCTTTCGGCGGCCATGATGGTCGAGCACGTGGGCGAGCTCGACAAGGCTGACCGCATCCGCACCTCTGTCGCAAAAGTCGTACAGGAAGGCAAAGTTCGTACGTACGACATGATGCGGATTTCGGGAGGCGCAAAATCGATCAGTCAGGGCGCGGCTTCGACCGTTCAGATGACCGACGCGATCCTGGCGAAGCTGTAGCTGAGTTAGGGTAGAGACGAGGCTTACCGCGTCTTCCGCAGTCGCCCATGAACCATAAAGGGCACCGAGCATCACGTGGCAAATGCCGTACCATGGTTCTACTTTGTGGAGCTTCGTGTCCTTCGTGGTAAGCGTGTTTGAGTCGTTGCAGACAATGACGAGGACTGCCCGATGACCGCCGCTACT
>Ga0210406_10008788_pt1 | contig 10097 bp, 6 predicted proteins | sample IncBWC30MmetaG_FD_155454 | JGI IMG/M metagenome (GOLD analysis project Ga0210406, IMG submission 155454) | Forest soil microbial communities from Barre Woods Harvard Forest LTER site, Petersham, Massachusetts, United States - Inc-BW-C-30-M | ecosystem: Environmental > Terrestrial > Soil >... | reverse complement strand
CGCCGACGCTTCACTGCCCTGCCCCGCCGCTACATTTCCCGCAGCTAAATTTCCTGCAGCGATCTTCTCCGCGCGCAGGATGGCGGACTCCATGGCGAAGACCTCGATGATCATGTCGGCGATGGCTCCCATGACCTCTTGCTCGTCGGCGATCTGCTGCATGTATTTCTGCGTGGCGGCGCCCGCGACGAATAGGGTCAGCTTCTTTGCATTGGCGAGCAGGTTCTGCTCGTCGGCGAGCGGGCCTTCGCGATCGATTTTTTCGCTGGGGCCGGACATCACCTCGTCCATCAGTTTTTTGATGGCGGGCATCAGAGCCAGCTTGCCGGACATCGCCGACTTCATCAGCCAGCCGGTGATGATGAGGCGATTGATCTCGTTGGTGCCTTCGAAGATGCGGTTGATGCGGGCGTCGCGGTAGGCGCGTTCGGCGGGGAACTCCTCGACGTAGCCGTAGCCGGCGAAGATCTGCAGCACCTCGTCGACGACCATGTCGAGCATCTCGCTGGCCCAGACTTTGACGATGCTGCACTCGACGGCGTACTCCTCGATGCGCTTCTGGATCTCTTTGGTGTTGTGCTTGTCTTCGGCTGGAATGCCGGCGAGAGCTTTATCAATTAATCCAACCGTCCGGTAGCAGACCGCTCCCCCGACGAAGATGCCGGTGGCGCAGTTGGCGATTTTTTCCTGGATGAGCCCAAACTCGGAGATGGATTTCCCGAAGGCCTTGCGGTCGATGGCGTAGCGGATGCCGTTGTTGAGCGCCATGCGGCCGCCGCCAATGGCTGCGTTGCCGAGTTTGTAGCGGCCGACGTTCAGGATGTTGAACGCGATGTGGTGGCCCTTGCCTACCTCGCCGAGGAGGTTTTCTGCCGGGATGACGCAATCGTTGAGGATGAGCGGACAGGTGGAGCTGCCGCGAATGCCGAGCTTGTGCTCCTCCTTGCCCTGGGTGAATCCGGGTGTGCCGCGTTCGATGAGGAACGCTGTGAGTTTTTCTTTGCCGGCGTCGGGGCCTTCGGGGATGGCGCACTTGGCGAAGACGGTGAAGAGGTCCGCGATACCGGCGTTCGTAATCCACATCTTTTCGCCGTTCAGCGTGTAGGTCTTGCCGTCGGCGGAGAGGACTGCACGCGTGCGTGCGTTGACGGCGTCGGAGCCGCTGGTGGACTCTGATAACGCGTAGGCGGAGATGATCTCGCCTGAGGCGATCCTGGGCAGATACTTTTTCTTCTGCTCGGGCGTGCCGTACCAGACCAGCGGCAGGGTGCCGATGCCGGTGTGCGCGGAGAAGGCAACGGAGAAGCTGGCCTGCTTGGAGATGTTCTCGGCGACGATGGCGGAGGAGGCCTTGTCCATCTCGAGGCCGCCGTAGTCCTCGGGGATATCGATCGCGGTGAGGCCGAGGTCGGCCGCTTCTTTGAGCAGGCGGCGCGTGACGGAGAAGTCCTTAGCCTCGATCTGGTCGGAGGCGGGCATGATCTCGTTGACGGCGAAGTTCGCGGTGGTCTCGGCGATCTGCTTGTGCTCGTCGGTGAAGTCTTCGGGGAAGAAGCAGTCGGCTGGCGTGGGGTCGGTGATGAGGAAGCTGCCGCCGGGGATGTGCTTGGTGTCGGTGATGGGTGCTGTCATGGTTGCCATGGTGTTGCTCCTAAAAAAATCGGTGCGTTTAGTTCAACTCCGGAACTACCTTGTCCGGTTGCGAAGCTTTCCATCGAACGACGAACTGTTTGCCTTTCCAGCGGGCTATTTGGCTCTCGTCTGGATTAGGCCTTGGCAGATTCTCAATCCTGATCCATCGCTTTTGTTCGAAGCCGTTCGCGTTGTAATGCGCGAATATGTCCACCTGATAAAGCATCGCTCCACCGAACTTGCTGTTGACTTGGGAAACAACAACTGGTCGAACATCGTCAATCGTCGCCGTCGCGCTTTGCCATGAATTTTCCACCTCTTCCTGGCGCCGGTGTTGAAAAAACAGAACTGCCACAACAAAAACGACCATCAGACCTAAAAACCCACCGGCGGACCAAAGCGTCCTACGGTCCTTCCGGTTTTTCGGAAGTATCTTTGCCGCAGCTTCTCTGTCCGGAATGGAGTAGCGTCGCATCGTTCAATTCACAGTCTCAAAGATTCCAGCAGCGCCCATGCCTCCACCAACACACATGGTCACGATGCCATACTTCGCCTTACGTCGCGGCATCTCGCGCAGAAGCGTTGCCGTCAGCTTGGCTCCGGTGCAACCGAGCGGGTGGCCGAGGGCGATGGCTCCTCCGTTGACGTTCACTTTGGCTGGGTCGATGCCGAGGACCTTCAACACGGCGAGCGACTGGGCGGCGAAGGCTTCGTTTAGCTCGAAGAGGTCGATGTCGTCTAGCGAGAGGCCGGCCATCTTTAATACTTTGGGGATGGCGTGGATGGGGCCGATGCCCATCTCTTCGGGGTCGCAGCCGGCGTAGGCGAAGGCGATAAACTTCGCCATCGCGGGAATGCCGAGTTGCGCGGCGCGCTCGGCCGACATAACGACAGCGGCGGCGGCTCCGTCAGAGGTCTGCGATGAGTTGCCGGCGGTGACGGTTCCTTTGGCGTGGAAGACGGGCTTCAGCTTGGCCAGGGCGTCGAGCGAGGTGTCGGCGCGTGGGCCTTCGTCCTGCTTGAAGGTGGATTCGACGGGCTTGGCTTTGGGCTTGTTCCCGTTGGGACCGTTCAGAACCGTATTTGTAACCGTGATGGGAACTATTTCGTCTTCGAATTTTCCGGAGGCGATGGCGGCTAGCGCCTTCTGGTGGCTCTCGTAGGAGAACTGGTCCATCTGCTCGCGGGTGATGCCGTAGTGGGTCGCGACGCGCTCGGCGGTGAGGCCCATGGACATGTAGGAGCCGGGGTAGTTGTCGACCAGCCAGGGGTTGACCGAGATTTTGTTGCCTCCCATGGGCACGCAGGACATGCTCTCGGTGCCGCCGGCGACGATGACTTCGGCACTGCCGCCGCGGATGCGGTCGGCGGCGAGCGCGATGGACTGCAGGCCGGAGGCGCAGTAACGGTTGATGGTCATGCCGGCGGTTGTGATGGGAAGACCGGCGCGAAAGCTGGCGACGCGGGCGACGTTCATGCCCTGCTCGGCTTCGGGCATGGCGCAGCCAAGGATGACGTCCTCGATCTCGGACTTGTCGAGCTGCGGAATGCGCTCCAGTGCGCCGTTGATGGCGAAGGCGGCGAGATCGTCTGGGCGTGTGGTGCGTAGCGTGCCGCGTGGGGCCTTGCCAACGGCAGTGCGAACGGCGGATGCGATGATGACGTCTTTCATACTGACTCCTGTTCCTAATTCCTCAGCGGCTTGCCGGTCTTCAGGGTGAACGCGATGCGCTCCTGCGTCTTCTTCTCTCCGCACAGCGAGAGGAAGGCTTCGCGTTCGAGATCGAGCAGGTATTGCTCGGTGACCGGCGTGCCGGGTGTGACCTTGCCGCCGCAGAGCGCGTACGCAACCCAGTTGGCGATTTTTACGTCGTGGTCGGAGATGTAGTGGCCTTCGCGCATGGTCCACACGGCTAGTTTCAGTGTCGCGAGCACGCTCTCTCCCGGGGCTGCAATGTCGGTACGCGGTGTGGGAGCGCTGTAGCCCGCGTCGGCGATGGCGCGTGCCTTGGTCTTCGCGTCGGTCAGCAGGCGCTCGCGGTTCGTGGTGGTGGCGTCGGATGGTTTGAAGAAGCCCATCGCGCGGGCTTCCGCGGCAGAGGTCGAGACCTTGGCCATGGCGATGGTTTCGAAGTTTTTCTTCAGCGCTTCGAAGATCTCGACGCCTTCGCCGCGGGCGTCGGGACGGATGCTCGAACCGGCTTCGACGCTGCGGATGGTCATCTCTTTACAGCCGCCGCCGCCGGGGATCAGGCCGACTCCAGCTTCGACGAGGCCCATGTAAAGCTCGGCATGCGGCTGGCGCGCTGCCGCATGAAGCGAGATCTCGACGCCTCCACCAAGACACATACCGTAGGGGGCTACGACCACCGGACGCGGGCAAAACTTGATCGCCTGCGTCATGTTCTGGAAAGCGCGGACGGCCATCTCGACTTCGTCCCATTCCTCCTCCTGGATGCCGAGGAGAAGCTGCATGAGATTTGCGCCTACGGAGAAGTTGGCAGAGTCGCCGGTGATGACGAAGGCCTCGAAGTTGTTGACGATCTCGCCTGATGGCTTGAGCGTCTGGGTGATCAGATTGACGATGTCGTCGCCCAGCGCGTTCATCTTCGAGTGCAGCTCGATCGCCGCGACTCCTTCGCCGAGATCGATGACGGAAGCTCCAGGATTCTTCTTGACGACGCCCTTGGCTTTCTTGATGGTGGCGAGAGAGGTGACGCCTTCCGCTACCGGGACAGGCTTGTAGGTAGAGGAGATGGGATCGAAGTACTCGCGGCCGCTGGAGATGCCGGGGCAGTCGCGGTACCAGGTGGGGTTCGGTTCGTTCTGCTCGGCGGCGTAGGCGAGAAGCTTTTCAACGTTCGGTGAAACAGGCGCTCCAGCGGCGCGCATCTTTTCGGTTGTGGCGCGAACGCCGGCGGCATCGAACATCTCGAAGGGGCCGAGTTCCCAGTTGTAGCCGGCCTTCATCGCCTGATCGATCTCGACGAGATTGTCGGCAATTTCGGGAACCCGGTTCGCACTGTAGGTGAAGAGCTCGGTGAGGAAGGGCCAGTAGAAGGCGGCGGCTTTGTCCTTGCCCGCGTCGCCGTGAAGAAGCTGCGCGATGCGAGCGTGTGTGTGCTCCACGTTCTTCGCCATCTCGATCGCGGGAAATTTGGGCCGCATGCTTGGCTTGTAGTCGAGGGTCTGCCAATCGAGGACGTGGCGCAGGTCGCGGCCTTCGGGATCCTTGCCCTCCTTTTTGTAAAAGCCTTGTTTCGCCTTGTCGCCCAGCCACTTGTTCTCGAGCATCCTGTCGATAAACGGCGCGAGCCCCACGTCGGCGCGCTCGTCTTTGATCTTCTCTGCCTGCGCGGAGAAGTTCTTCGCCACATGCGCCATCACATCGACACCGACCATGTCGCCGAGACGAAAGGTTCCCGTCTTCGGCCAGCCGATCGCGGCGCCGGTCAACGTGTCCACTTCTTCGATCGTGAGGCCCTGCTGCTGCATCAGGCGGATCGCGTTGCTCATCGAGAACGTGCCGATGCGGTTCGCGATGAAGTTCGGCGTGTCGTGCGCGTGGACGATCGCCTTCCCCAGGCGCAGGTCGCAGAAGCGTTCGACGGCGGCCATATCGGCGGGATCGGTGTCCGGCGTCGCGATGATCTCTAGCAACCGCATGTAGCGCGGCGGATTGAAGAAGTGGGTGCCGAACCAGTGGCGGCGCAGTTCCATGGGCATGCCTTCGACGATCTCGTGGATGGGCAGGCCGCTGGTGTTGCTGGTGAGGATGGAGTCGGGGCGGCGATGCTGCTGCACCTTGTTGAGCAGCGCTCGCTTGATCTCCATGTTTTCGGCGACCACTTCGATGATCCAGTCGCAGCCGGCGATGAGCGCAAGATCGTCGTCGAAGTTGCCGATGGTGAGGAGCCGTACGCTGTCGAGCGAGTAAAACGCCGCGGGCTTCGACTTTTTCAATCCATCGAGAGCGGCGAGGACAATCTTGTTTCGCTCCGGCTTCGGTGCGCTGGCGTCGGTCCCTGGCGGAACAATGTCGAGCAGAACGACGGGAAGGCCTGCGTTGGTGAAGTGAGCTGCAATGCGCGAGCCCATGGTTCCAGCTCCGAGGACAGCCACCTTATTGATTTGTCTGTGCTGGGTCGAGGGTGAAGCAGTGCTGCTGGGGGGCATGTTGCAGGCTCCGGCGGGCAATATGCCCGCACGAAGCGAAGCATACTGAATGACCATTCATTTCGTCAAGTGAACGCTCGGTCAATCTCGCAAGCCTTTGATTTTATGGTCTAAACCATCGATGGCAGCCGAGACTGGGTATTATGGCCAAAGCGAAATTTGTACGAACAAAAAGGGGTGATACAAGATGGGGATGGCGACGCGACGGGAGTTTTTGGCATCGGCTGTTGGAACCGCTGGCTACCTTGCTTCTCAATTGGCGTGGGCCAAGGACGCTACCACTCCCTATGATCTGGTCGCGGCGACTGACCGGGCGCGGATTCTCGCCGCGGCGAACCGATATCTCTCCGAGCAGCCGATCACGGTGACCTCCTCGCACAGCGAACGGAGCAAGGGCGGGCCACATGACTACTTTTCCGAAGGCGACTACTGGTGGCCGGACGAGAAGAATCCGAACGGGCCCTATATACGGCGCGACGGCTTTTCGAATCCCGCTAACTTCGACGATCACCGCAAGGCGATGGTGCGGTTAAGCCTCATCGTTCCAGCACTGGCGGCGGCTTGGGAGCTGACCGGAGAGAAGAAGTACGCCGATCATGCAGGCAAACATCTACGTGCGTGGTTCGTCGATCCGGCGACAAAGATGAATCCGAACCTCGAGTACGCACAGGCGATCTTCAATTTGAATCAAGGACGCGGAACAGGGATCATCGACACACTGCATCTGGTCGAGCCGGTCCGCGCGGCGACCGTGCTGGCGAATGGCGGCGTGCTCGAAGGCTCGGCCGCAATCAAGGGCTGGTTCTCCGAATATCTCAGCTGGATGCGCAATTCGAAAAACGGCCAAGAGGAGCGCGACGCCAAGAACAACCACGGAAGCTGCTGGGTGATGCAGGCTGCCGAGTTTGCTCGCTTCATTGGCAACGCCGAGGTGATGACATGGTGCCGCGAACGTTTCAAGTCAGTTCTGGCGCCCGATCAAGTGGCTCCCGATGGCAGCCTGCCGCTGGAGCTGGCGCGCACAAAACCTTACAGCTACAGCCTCTTTGATTTAGATGTGCTGGGCACGATCTGCCAGACGCTTTCAACCCCGGCGGACAATCTGTGGACCTTTAGCAGCCCGGACGGACGCGGCATGCGCAAGGTCGTGGCGTTCCTGTATCCCTTCATTAAAGACAAGAGCGCGTGGCCCTACAAACATGACGTCGAGCATTGGGACGACTTCCCCAATCGGCAACCGACGCTGCTCTTTGCCGGCGTGGCCTACGAACAAAACGACTACATCGCGCTATGGAAGACGCTGAATCCCGACCCCGCGGTGCCCGAGGTCATCCGAAACTTCCCGGTTCGCCAGCCTTTGTTGTGGATGGCGAAGCCGGGAGCCGGCAAAAAAGGTTAGTGTTTTGCTTCGGCGAGACGGTGCATCTCCGAACCGGCAAGAAGGAAGCCGCCCACACCGTAGACATAGCTCGCCGATGGCTTGAATTTGCCGGGCTGCCCGTCGATAGGCTGAATCGAACCCAGACGACCGTCGGCGTAGATATGCGTGAGCATTCCCTTCCACGATTTCTCGACGACGGGCAGATATGTCTTGCGGTCGAGGATCTTTTCGTTGATCCCATACGCGATCCCAAAGGTGAAGAAGGCTGAACCGGAAACCTCAGGAAGATCGTACGCGTCAGGATCGAGCAGACCGGAACGCCACAGGCCATCAGGACTTTGAATCGCGGCGATTTCCGCAGCCATCTCGCGAAACTGCGCGACATACTTCGGCCGTGACGGATAATCGGCGGGCAGGATACGCAGCACGTTGACCAGCGCTCCCATCACCCAGCCGTTGCCGCGCGACCAGAAGATGGGCTTGCCGTTCGCCTGCTTCTGGGTGAAGTAGCGGCTGTCACGGAAGTAAAGATGGTTCTCCTGGTTGTACAGGCTCGCCGAAGTGAGCCACCACTCGTGGTCCATGTAGTCGAGATACTTCTTGTCGTGGGTGATCTCATACATGCGCAGCAACACCGGCGGCGACATGAACAACGCATCGCACCACCACCAAAGGAGCTTGTCCGGATCGTCCGGACGAACGACGAGCCGATCCATGATGGCCTTGGTGTCGGCCATGCGCACCGGCTTCTGGTCTTCGAGGTAGAGATCGAGATAGGACTGGCCGAAGGCCTGATCGTCTGCGTGCGGAAAGCGTTCGTTCAGCAGAGTCCAATTGGAGCGCTCCGCGAAATGCAGCACGGCATCGTGGTACTTCGGATCGCCTGTAGTCTTCGAGGCTGCGAGCAGTCCGTCATAAAGCGCTGCGAAGGTCCACTGCTTGTTAAAGTTCGGCTCGGCAACCTTCACCTGCCAGTCGCCGACCTTCTTCATCGCGGCATCGATGGCCTTCGGCTTTATCTCGGCCGAGAGATCTGTGGCGAGCGGACCGGGATCATCCGGCGCATCCCCAACGTGGGCGCGCTCCACCGGCGAAGGCGCAGAAGGAGCAGTTGTTGCGGGCGCGGTCTGCCCATAGGAGCTATAGCAGGTGGCGGAGAGGCACAGAGATAAAGCGACCCTGCGGAACGACTCTGTATTGAGAGAGAACACCATCATCTTCCTTTTTTCCTTGGGTTGCCTAGACCAGACTTCCGTTCATCACCAGCGCGACCGCACTGCGCAGCCGTGCCGTGTTGCCCTCGAAGGAAGGCCGCAGCCTCGGCTCCTTCGAGAGTGCGTTCTGTTTGAGTTCGGCCTCGATGATCGGTCCGAACATATACCAGGCCGTCGTGATATCCCCAACGATGACGATCTCGCTAGGCGCCAGGGCGGAGGCGATCATGCGCAAGCCGCGGCCAAGAAACGACGACATCTTTTGCAATGCCTTGATGGCATGAACATCGTCAGCCTGTGCCATCTTGACCAGCGCGGCGAAGCTCTGCGGAGCTGGAGATCCGCTGAGTTCTTCGTAGTAGCGCAGGCCGGCGCGATTCGAGCTGACGGTTTCCCAGCAACCGCGGTTGCCGCAGCCGCACAGCGGGCCGTTGATCTCCATCTGGACGTGGCCGAACTCTCCGGCCATGCCGTTCGCGCCGCGAAGCAGCTGGCCATTGGCGAAGATTCCTGTCCCAATTCCCTCCGAAACGTTGACCACGACGAGATCGTGCAGGCCGTCGCTGTCGCCGAACCAGACCTCGGAGAGCGCGCAGGCGTTAGCGACATTGTCCATCTCGACATGCAGGCCCGTGGCGCGTTGAATGCGGGACTTGATGCTCGCTACCGGCCAGTTGAGGTTCGGGGCGAAGATAAGCTTTTCCAGCCGCGGGTCGGCGCGGCCAGGAAGGCTGATGCCGATGCCATCGAATGATTTCTCGCTATGGGCGGCGATCAGCTTGCGAATGGCCGCGATGATGCTCTGGATCGCTTTGGTCGGATCGGCAGGAAGTGCGACGACATTCTGGGCGACGATCTTGCCGCCGAGGTCGGTTACGGCAACCGTCGTCTGCGAGGGATGAATATCAAGGGCGATTACGGCTCGCTGGTGATTCAGTTCCAGAAACGTCGGTCTGCGGCCGCGGGGTGGTCTTCCCGTTGAACCTTCGAGGATCCACCTTTCCTTAATCAGATCTTCGACGATCAGCGAAACCGTGCTGCGCTGCAGGCCGGAGACCCGGGCAAGATCGGCGCGCGATAGAGGCTGGCGGGTTCGGACCAGATTGAAGACGAGATTCCGGTTAATCTGGCGCGGCGTCTTGTTCGACGCACTCTGCCTGCGGGTAAACGTGAACCGCGACGAGGGAGAAGTAGGCATGATTTCGCTTTCGGTCTTTGAAAAGATCAATATAGTACGACAGACAAAGGAACAGCTGAAACAGTGACGCCAAAAGCAGAACCGTCTCCGTTGGCGTTCGAAGCGAGAGCACAGCCTGCCGCTGACCGACATCTTTGATAACGAGTCTTTATATCACTGGAGTTGGGGATTTTGTCGATACTTTGAATTATTGTCTTCTAAGATGCAGCATTGCCGGGCCGAATCGACCCATGCGGTGAACAATATCGAGGAGTGGTACCAAGTGTATTCCCGACGGAATTTCCTGAAGACCAGCGCCACCGCAGCCGCAGCTTCCCTGCTGCCCTCCTCTACTCTGCTCGCATCGATCGCGACCCTTGGCGGCAGTGTTGATCAAGCAGATACCATCGCGCATGCGCGGCGGCTCAGCGATGGATGGGAGTTCCTCCAGGGCTCGCTCGGCGGACCATGGGAGGCGTGGCATAGCGAAGAGGTTGCCGTCTGGCAGCCAGTCGCG
>Ga0210406_10008787_pt1 | contig 10098 bp, 8 predicted proteins | sample IncBWC30MmetaG_FD_155454 | JGI IMG/M metagenome (GOLD analysis project Ga0210406, IMG submission 155454) | Forest soil microbial communities from Barre Woods Harvard Forest LTER site, Petersham, Massachusetts, United States - Inc-BW-C-30-M | ecosystem: Environmental > Terrestrial > Soil >... | reverse complement strand
GAGCTCATCGCCGCCTTGCCGTCGCAGTACGAAGAGATAGCTGTGGAGTTGGCCGCGGACCCGGCTCGGCTCGGACAATTGCGGCGCAAGCTCGCCCTGAGGGACACGCCGCTGTTCGATACGGAGCACTACACGAGAAACCTCGAGGCCGTCTACGAGACGATCTACGAGCGACATCACTCCGGCTCCCCGCCCGACCACGTCAACGAACACCTCGCAACTTGAGGCGCGTAAGCAGCCTCACCCTCAGACAGAGGCCGCGAGCTATGGAGATCCCTTCGTCGAGCTCTCGTCGTCCGACGCCTCAGAGTCTCCCGGCACCGTCTCCCCCGGAATGGCGTGCTTCTCAGACAACCACGCGCCGAGATCGATCAGCCGGCAGCGCTCGCTACAAAAAGGCCGAAAGGGCGTGTTCGCCCAGTCAATCTCCCGTCGACACGTCGGGCATTTCACGCGCGTCGGGCTCATCAGGTGCAACAACTCAGAACGAAGGGTACGTCGGCGTCGGTCTGCGAAGAGCGTGTTGCAAGGCCCTTCCAGGCCAGAAAGCGCACATTGCACCGGTAGTGACTGCCGCTGATCTCCGGGTAAAGGCCCGCGGCGGCGGGTAGCGAGATCCGCAGGAGTTGCAGTGGATTATCGCGATCGAAGGTGATGTTGAAAGTCCCACTCTGCGCGACTTCCTTGCGGGCACGGCCGTTCTGTCGGGTCAACCAAAGCAGCTCCGCCACAGCGTCGCACAGGGGGCGCAACAATCCTAACCACTCGTTGAAGGTGCGAGTGCGGGTGTCGTCCGGCTGTGTGAGCCAGAAGTAATAATCCGGCAGGTCGAACTCGCAGGTGCCGCCCGGGATGGCGCTGCGGTGTTTGATGGCGCTGAGAAACTCCGAGTCGCGCAGCGGCTGCAGAAAAGTCAGTCCGGCGGTCTGAAGGTCGGTCCGCAGGCGGACCAGGTTCGTCATGACCGTCTTCAGCCGCTCCACATCCACGCCGGGCTTGGATTGGTAATCGGTGAGGAGGGTGAGTTGACGTTCCAGTTCCTTCAAGACATCCGATCGCACATCGCCGCGGGTGCTGATCGCGAGGATGTCGATGAGGCTCCCCATTGCCGCCCGGCTACCCCATTGGCTACCCATCTCGTTGTGGTAAAGCGCCTGGCTGTATAGAAAGTCGAGACGCAGAAACGTCCGCATCCGCTCGTTCAGCGGCTGCTCGAAGACCAGGGTCCCCTCAGGGGGCGGAGTGTCCGGGGACGGTGCCGGCCCTTGCGCGTCGATTTCTGTCATCTTGGTATTGTGCTTGACGCGTGCGCTGCCCGTAAACGGGACACGCTTCCTTGACATGCACGGAATCCAAGAATTCGCTCAAGTCCGCGCTTGTCGAGCCAGCTCCAGGTAGCGCGCGTGAAGCTCTGCAACCTGGTCGCGCACGGCGCTGATATCGCCGTCATTCTTGATGACGTCGTGCGCGGCCTTCAGGCGCGCGCCCCGCGACGCCTGTGCATTCAGGATCGCGCGCGCCTGCTCGGGTGTTGAGCCATCACGGTCGTGCAGTCGCTTGAGTTGCAGCTCCTCGTCGCAATCGACGACGAGCACCCGGTCGAGTTGCGACCCGAGGCTCTTCTCGACGAGGAGGGGTAACACGAGAATCTGGTAAGGGCCCCCTGCAATCGCCGACCGCGCCTCGACCGCCGCCCCGATTGCCGGATGCGTGAGCGCTTCGAGATCAGCCCGTGACTTGGGGTCGGAAAATACGATGTTGCGCAACGCTGGGCGGTCGAGATGGCCGTCGGGAGTCAGAATGGAGGTACCGAAGCGCGCTACGAGCTGCTCGAGAGGCGGCTGTCCTGGCTCAACCACGTCGCGCGCGACCTGGTCGGTATCGATGATCGGAACGCCGAGGGCAGCGAAGAACTTCGATGCGGTCGACTTGCCGCTGGCAATGCCACCGGTGAGGCCGACGCGGAACGGTCTGGTACTCATTGAAATCGTTGCAATCTCTACGGCCGCGGTGAAAACAGCCCCAGGTAGCCCGTTACGAGCTCCTGGCCAACCATCAACATCAGCCAGCCCGCCGTGGCGAGAAACGGGCCGAATGCGATAGGGGTTGAGCGGTTCTGGCCGCGCACCGCGAGTATCGCGATACCGGCCACGGCACCGACTCCTGCGGCAATCAGGATGATCGGCAGAAGCATCTTCCAGCCGAGCCACGCGCCCAATGCTGCAAAAAGCTTGAAGTCACCGTACCCCATCCCTTCCTTGCCGGTGAGCAGCCGGAACAGATGATAGACGCTCCAGAGGCTCAGGTAACCCGCAATCGCTCCAACGATGCTCGACCGAGGATCCACGGGCAGGATCGCACCGCCCGCCTCGGAGGACCAGAGGCTCAGCAGGAGCCCGATCCAAATCAGGGGTAGCGTGAGAGTGTCCGGCAGCAGCTGGTGGTCGACGTCGATGAACGTGAGCGCAATGAGAAACCAGGTCAGTACGAGCGCCGCCAGGGCGGGCCAGCCAAAACCGAATTTCCAGGCTACGGCCGCCGAAAGCAGGCCTGTCAGCGCCTCGATAGCAGGATAGCGCGGGCTGATTCGCGCGCCGCAGCTCGCGCACCGGCCCCTGAGGAACAGGTAGCTCACCACCGGGATATTCTGCAACGCGGTGATCTGGGCCTTGCACGAAGGGCAGGCGGAGCGGGGTACGACGAGATTGAATGGCGCCTCGGTATGCGCCCCGGCGGATGTGCCGGGCGGGGCGTCGGGCGTCGTGGAGACAGCCGCCAGCTCCATGCACTGCTCACGCCACTGGCGCTCCAGTATGACGGGAACACGATAGATCACGACGTTGAGAAAGCTACCAACCAGCAGACCAAACACCGCGCACGTTCCGATGAACCAGGCGGGCGAGGAGGACAGGAGCGCGATGAGGTCGGCCATGATTATTTAAAGAAAACGCCGCGCGAAGCGCGGCGTCTTGCTGTGGCAGTCTGCCGACGACGACGTCAGACGACCGAGCCCAGCTTGAAGATGGGCAGGTACATGGCGATGACGAGTCCGCCGACGAGCACGCCGAGAATGGCCATGATCAGCGGCTCGAGCAGGCTCGACATCGAATCGACCGCGTTATCGACCTCCGCTTCGTAGAACGTAGCGACCTTCGCGGACATGGAGTCGAGCGAGCCTGACTCCTCGCCAACAGCGATCATCTGGATGACCATGTTGGGGAACAGACCCGTGGTCTCCATCGCGCGTTGCAGACGCTGGCCGGTCGCGACTTCGTCGCGCATCCTCATGACGGCGTCCTCGTAAACGATGTTGCCGGTCGCGCCGGCTACCGATTCCAGGGCTTCGACGAGAGGCACGCCGGCTGCGAACATCGTCGAGAGCGTGCGGGCGTAGCGTGCGATAGCCGACTTGACCAGGATCGGTCCGATGATCGGGATTTTCAGCTGCACGCGATCCAGAAACTCCCGCATCTTGCGCGAGCGCTTCTTGAAGTAGAAAAACGTCCAGAACACGCCGGCGACGAAGGCTGCTATGAACACCCCCTCGGACTGCACGAACTTCGACAGGTTGATGACCATCTGTGTGAAGGCGGGCAGGTCGGCGCCGAAGCCTTTGAACAGTTCCTCGAACTGGGGAATCACGAACACGAGCAGAATGACCGTGACGACGACTGCGACCACCAGCACGGCCGCCGGGTAGAACAGGGCCTTCTTGACCTTCTTCTTCAGCGCCTCGGTCTTCTCCTTGTAGGTCGCGATCTTGTCGAGCAGCGACTCCAGGGCGCCCGCCTGCTCGCCCGCCTCGACGAGATTGACGAAGAGATCGTCGAAGTACAGCGGGTGCTTGCCAAGGGATTCGTGCAACGACGTACCGCCCTCGACGTCAGCCTTGATGTCGAGGATCAGCTTCTGCATCGACGGCTTGTCATTGCCGTTGCCGACGATCTCGAAAGCCTGCACGAGCGGAATGCCGGCCGCCAGCATAGTGGCGAGCTGGCGGCTGAAGACCGCGATGTCCTCGGGTTTTACCTTGCCGCCTCGGCCCACCGCGGCGCTCTGCTTGCGGATTCTCGATGGGGCGACGCCTTGCCGCCGCAGCTCCCCGCGCAGGACGGTTTCATCGGGTGCGAGGCTCTTGCCTTTCACCCGGTTGCCGCGTTTATCCTTCCCCTCCCAAACAAAGGGGATGTCGCGCTTGATGGTCTTGACGTTGGTCGTTGCTGCCGGAGCCATGAATTAATCGTCCTTCATCACTCGGTGGTGACGCTGTTGACTTCCTCGAGACTGGTCAGGCCCGCCCTGACTTTCTCGAGTCCGGCGCGGCGCAGATCCCATACCCCTTCCTTGGCGGCCTGTTGACTGATATCGACGGCGCTTCCCAAGGCAAGAATGATTCGAGCGATAGACTCGGTCACCGGTAACACCTGATAGATGCCCACGCGGCCTTTATAGCCATCGGTGCAGCTCGCGCAGCCCTTGGGGGCGAAGACCTTGACGCCTGCCGCTACGTCCGTTTCCGTAAAGCCCTCCTTGAGCAGGGCCTCCTTCGGGATCTCCATCGGCGTCTTGCAATGCGAACAGAGCCGTCGCGCCAGACGCTGCGCAATAATCAGACTCACGGAAGTCGCGATTGCGTAAGGCTTGACCCCCATGTCGATGAGACGGGTCAAGGTCTGCGGAGCATCGTTCGTGTGCAGGGTCGACATCACGAGGTGGCCTGTCTGCGCCGCCTTGATGGCGATCTCCGCTGTCTCGAGGTCACGAATCTCACCGACCATGATGACGTCGGGGTCCTGGCGCAGGAATGCGCGCATCGCCGCGGCAAAGGTGAGTCCCACCTTGGCGTTGACGTTGACCTGGTTTACGCCAGGGAGATTGATTTCCGCTGGATCCTCCGCCGTCGAGATGTTCGTATCTTCGCGGTTGAGGATGTGAAGGCCAGTATAGAGCGAGACTGTTTTGCCGCTACCCGTCGGTCCCGTGACGAGAATCATGCCCTGGGGCTTCGCCAGGAACTTCATGTACAGGTCTTTCTGGAAGGGCTCGTAGCCCAGCGAGTCGATGCCCAGCGCAGCCTGCGCGGGATCGAGAATACGCAGCACGATCTTCTCGCCGAACAGCGTCGGGCAGGTGCTCACGCGGAAGTCGATCGCGCGATTCTTCGAGAGCTTCATCTTGATGCGGCCGTCCTGTGGGACACGGCGCTCGGCGATGTCGAGCCGCGACATCACCTTCAGACGAGCGGATAGCTTGCCGGCCAATTGCACCGGCGGTTGCGCTATTTCCTTCAGAACGCCGTCCATGCGCAGACGCACTCTATAGATCTTCTCGTACGGCTCGAAGTGAATGTCCGAGGCGCCGCGTCGGATGGCGTCCAACATCACCTTGTTCACGAAGCGGACGATCGGTGCATCTTCGACGTCGCTGCCGGCGCCTTTGTCGTCGGCCTCCGGATCACCACCCTCGGTTTCCAGGGACTCGAGATCCATGCCCTCATCTTCGCTGAGGGCGGACATCTGGCTGTCGACCTGCTCGATGGCCTTGTCGATGGCCTTCTGAAGCTTGTCGTCCTCGACGACTATGGCCTCGATGCCGAGGCTGGTCTGGAACTTGATCTCGTCGATCGCATGCAGGTTCGTCGGATCGGCAACGGCGAGAAACAGGCGCTTGCCGCGGCGGAAGAGGGGCAGTACACGGTGTTTGGCGAGCAGCTTGTCGCTGACGAGCCGGACCGTCTCGAGATCCAGTGCGATGGCATCGAGATCGAACAGCGGCACCCCGAATTCGTTCGAGGCGGCAACAGCGATATCGCGCGCGTTGGCGGCGCCGCTCGTCACCAACTGCGTCACGACGCCGGTCTTGCGCTCGCGGGCGACGTTAAGCGCCTCGAGCATGACGGCTTCCTCGACCACGCCGTCCTGTACGAGGCGTTGTGGCAGACCACCCAGGGCTGAGCGGGCGCCCCCGAGCGCTAAAGAAGCGTTATCGTTCATGGACTTATTGAGAAGCGACCTGCGTCCGAAACCTTAGTCTACCGGAGGCCCCGCCTCAGGCAATTGTCAAATCTTCTGTGGATACTCTCATACCCGGGCGTAGTGTCTACGTGATTGGCTTCCCAAAAGAAGAAGCCCCTCCGCGGGGAGGGGCTTCGGATCTGCAACAACTCAGACCTGAGCGGTCCGACAGTTATTACGGATGGCAGGACGAGGGCAGGAACGCGGCCGAGACGGAGGTCGCAGAAGCGGGCGCGGTAACAGTGACACCCGTGGGAGTCGTGTTCGTGCCGCAAACCCAGATGACATCGTTATTCCCGTCCAGGCCGGGATTGAGGCCCAGTACCAAGCCGCTGAGCTTGCTGTTCACCTGCGAGCCCGTGTACTGAATTACGATCTCGCCGTTCGCGACGACGGAGATGTTGCCGACGTACTTACCCGTGGTGGCGCCGGAGACGGCGATCGAAGTCGAGGTGCCTGAGGTGTCGCTGCCCCCGGGCATACTGCCATGCTGAGCGTAGAATTCCGAAATTGAGGTCTTCCAGCCGTCCGCCAGGGACAAGCCTTCCGTGACCTGCGAGCGGATCGTGTAGTTCTGATACGCCGGGATCGCGATCGCGGCGAGGATGCCGATGATCGCGATAACGATCATCAACTCGATAAGGGTAAAACCCTTTTGCACAGCCTTCATTGGTGGAGCTCCTGACAGTGAGTTATGAACAGCGGCGCAAAAAAGGGCGCCAGCGGGAGAATCAAAGCAAGGCCTATGCCAGGACTGCGCGGTGATGGTAACTCCATGATTTTGAATGCCATGCGTCTTTCGTCGCTATCGCCCTGTTGACTTAATGACGGCGCTTGGTGACGACATTGGATCGGCTTCGTGTCACAAACTGACGTGGACTGTCATGACGCGTCGCAACGGGCGAAGTGAGAGCCGCTGCACTCAGTTGCCAGCGCCGGCTGGCGCCTGGCGGAGGCCGAGCCGGTACGAAACCAACCGATGCGCCATGAAGCTGACCGGCGTGTTGATCGCGGCCAGCAGCAAGGTTGCGCCCAGGTACCACAAGTGAAAGTACTCGACCAGGAGTTTGAGGGCTGCCCCGTTGACCAGTAGCAGCATGACATTGACTGTCATGTAACGCACGACGCCCGGGGCATCCGCGCTCTGCGTGCCGAACGTGAACCGGCCGTTGAGCAGGTAGCCCAGCGAGCTCGTGACGACAAACGACGCGCCGTAGGCGATCAGGTAGTGAACACCGGCCAGTTCGTGCAGGCTCGTCAGCACCCCGATGCCGATAATAAAGCAAACGAGGCTGACTGCCGCGAAACGCGTCAGTTGCAGAGCGTGCTCGAGCATGGGTTGCAGGCGTGACATTTGCGGACGGCGACCGTCGTTTTCCGCTTACTCGATTCCCAACTTTTTGACGCGGTAGCGCAGCGCCCGAAAGCTCATGCCGAGCAGCTTCGCCGCGGCCGTCTTGTTGTACCGGGTTTTCTCGAGAGCCTTCATGATGGCGTCGCGCTCCATATCCTCGAGCTTATCACCCAAAGCGCCGCTACCCTCCGCAGGTGCGACCGCAGCCTGTGGTTGCGTTTCCGCCGCGGCAGTCCGTGCAGAACCGCGCAGCTTGATGTGATCGGCCGTGATCATGCCGTCGATGCAGAGTGTAAGCGCACGCTCGAGCACATTTTCCAGCTCGCGCACGTTGCCCGGGAAAGGGTAGCCCTGGAGCATCTGGAGGGCGTCGGGTGCGAGCTGCGGCGGCTCCGTGTTGGAGCGTCGACCGAGCCGTTGCAAAATGGTGTCAGCAATTTCGAGGATGTCGCCGGCGCGCTCGCGCAACGCAGGCACACGCAACTCGATCACGTTGATACGGTAGAACAGATCCTCGCGAAACAAACCCTGGCCCACCAACTCGCCCAGATTCTTGTGCGTGGCGGACAAAATGCGCACATCGATGGTTTCTTCGCGTGCTTCACCGATCGGCCGGACCGTCTTTTCCTGTACGACGCGCAGCAATTTCACCTGCATGTGCAACGGCAGATCCGCCACCTCATCAAGGAACAGGGTGCCCCCTTCGGCGCTCTGCACGAGTCCCTTCTTATCGGCCACGGCACCCGTGAAGCTGCCGCGTTTGTGTCCGAACAGCTCGCTCTCCATGAGCTCGGTCGGGATGGCGCCGCAGTTCACCGCGACGAACGGGCCTTCGCTGCGGGCGCCGGTCTCGTGAATGAGACGGGCGACCAACTCCTTGCCGGTGCCGGATTCTCCGTAGATGTGCACGGGCGCCTGGCTGCGGGCGACGCGCGCGATCATCTCTCGTAACTGCTCCATGATCTCGGAGTGCCCGAGGAGGCGTGGGCCTCGGAAGGTGACACTCGTGCGGTCGGTGGTGCGAGCTCCGAGCCTGATGGCACTGCCAACCAACTTGCGGAGCACACCCAGATCCAGCGGCTTCGAGACAAAATCGAACGCGCCTAACTTGAGGGCACGCACGGCGGATTCAACGTTGCCGTGCGCCGTGATGACGGCAACCGGCAGGTCGGCGCGGTTTTGCTGAATCCAGGCGACGAGATCGAGGCCGTCGCCGTCGGGCAAACGCATGTCCGTGAGGCAAAGATCGAATTTCTCCGTTTTCAGCAGACGCCGTGCGGAGGTCACATCGGCGGCTGTACGGGCCTCGAGATTCATGCGGCTCAGCGTGAGGCTGACGAGTTCGAGCAAGTCGGGCTCGTCGTCCACTATCAGCACTGTGGGCTTATCCACCCCGCTGCTTCTGCTGTCGCCGCTCTCGATCATGAACTCCAGGCCTCCCACCGCCGTGGGTCTGAGAACACCAACCGGAACACGCTACCTCCGCCCGTCCGTGATTCGTAAAGAAGCGTAGCGCCATTGGTCTGCGCGAGCTCCCTGGCGAGGAACAGCCCAAGGCCAGTGCCGCGTCCGCCGGTGAAGAACGGCTCGAAGATACGCTCGGCGTGCTCCGTCGCGACACCGGGCCCGCGGTCCATGATCTCCAGGAACGGACGTGCGGTAGTGCTCATACGGCCGTATCGTATCTCGACCACCTGGTCGGGGCTCTCCCGGACTCCGTGTTTGAGCGCATTCTCACAAAGATTCCACACGATCTGGCGCAACTGGCTCGCATCGGCTCGAACTTCAATGTTCTCGGCCGTGCCGCTCGCCCGCAACCGCTCCCGCGGCCACTGCATGGTCTCGCAGAATTCCTCGTGAAACTCCTCACACCAGGCCTGGAGCGACAGGCGCTCGACACGAGCCTCTTCCCGCTTCGAGAGGCGCAGCACGTTGTTGATTATCGCGCTCACCCGGTCGGCGTTCGTGCGGATAATCTCGGTGAGACGCCGATCCCCGGCCGACACGTTCGGCGATTCGGCAAGAAGCTGTCCCGCGTGGCTCATGGCACCCACGGGATTTCTGATTTCGTGGGCGATGCTCGCGCTCAGCCGGCCGAGGGCCGCGAGTTTGGACTGCTGGACCTTCTCGGCGAGCACGCTCGTGTCTTCAAGGAATACCAGCACGGGCGCGGGACTGGCGCCGCCCAGGGGCGCGAAGTGCGCGCGGACCAGGTACCCGCCGTCGGCGGAAACGAACGTCGGGTCGGGGCCGGGGAACACGCCGGTGTTGCCTTCTTCCTGCCGCCAGGTCTCCAGAAGATAGAGTAGTTGCGGTGAGGCCTCGCCAATCAGCGCGTCGGGGTAGGCCTTGCCGTCGCCGAGAATCTGTGCGGCGGATTCATTGATCAGGCGGATCCGGTCCTGCGAATCGACGACCAGGATGCTCTCGCGCAGGTGCTGCACGATGTATTGCGACAGTTGCGCGAGGTTCGCGAGGTCCACTTCCTGACGCCGCACCAGCGCTTCACTCTCGCGCAGCCGGTTCGCCACTGGCCAAAGCGAAAGAGAGATTCCGAACAGCACCACGCCGAGCACGCCGGCGGCGGTGTAGTCCGTGCTCGGAGTGTTATCCGCCAGGGCGACGAACACCTGTTGCACCAGAACCCCGAGCGCCGCGAGGGCGGCGATCAGAAAGGCGTCCCGATGATCCGCGAGGACCGCCAGCGCCGCGACCGGCAATACGAGGAGG
>Ga0210406_10008786_pt1 | contig 10098 bp, 4 predicted proteins | sample IncBWC30MmetaG_FD_155454 | JGI IMG/M metagenome (GOLD analysis project Ga0210406, IMG submission 155454) | Forest soil microbial communities from Barre Woods Harvard Forest LTER site, Petersham, Massachusetts, United States - Inc-BW-C-30-M | ecosystem: Environmental > Terrestrial > Soil >... | reverse complement strand
AGTCGGGTTCAGGTTGTAAAGGGTGCCAGTCAAATCGTCCGTCAATAGCCCCAACCGCAAGGTCGGCGAGGGGACGCTTCTAACGATTGTCTCGGAGTTTGGAAAACTGAAACCTTCGTAGTTGAAAAAGAAGTAGGTCTTGCCGCCGAGAACATTTTTCGGGATGATCGGACCGCCTATCGCCCCGCCATAACGGTTGTAATGGAAACTGGGAACCGGCGTGATTGGAACATTGTGGTTGTTCTGCCAGCTATTGGACGACCAGTTGTTGTCTTTATAATATTCATATCCCGTGCCGTGCCAGGCATCGGTTCCGCGCTTAGTGACCACCTTCACCTCGGAACCGGCCGAGCTGTTGAAATCGGCGGTCTGACCGGCAGTATTTACTTTGAACTCCTCGACGCTATCCTGAGGAGTGGGCAACACGCCCGTTGCGCCACCCACACCCGTGCCAGCTTGCGATGGCCCCACGGTAGCTTGATTGGCAACCCCACCAGTCGGGTCTCCGGCGAAGCTTTTGGTGTAAACGTTCATGGTGCCGTCCATGTCGTTGCTGTTGTTGCCGCCATCGAGCGTGAAAGTGCTTTGGTCCACAACCGCTCCCGCAACGGAGCCATCGGGGCTCACGCCCGGTTGCAACGCGATGAACGTGCTGACGTCGCGGCCAAGGCTCGGCAAGTTGTCTATGGTGAGATTCGTGATGGTGTTGCCCACGGTCGCGTTCATGGTCTGCAGTTCATTGCCGACGGCAGTCACCTCCACCACTACATTCGCGCCGCCCACTTGCAGAGACAAATCGAGGGTGAGACTGGCTCCGACCTTCACCTCCTGGCGCTCAGTCTTCGTGGTTTCAAATCCCGGTTTACTGACCGTAATGGTGTAGATGCCAGGGTTAACGTCCACGTAGATGTACCGCCCCGTTGCGTTCGTGGTGGCGCTGCGCGCATTATGGGTCGCGGTATCGGTGAGCGTAATCGTGGCTCCCGCCACTACCGCACCCGACTGGTCAGTTACTGAACCGGCAACGGTGCCGGTTGACGTAGATTGCGCCCACGCGGGCAGGGCGCTGCCCACACATACCACTAACAGGAGAACCAAGGCCGACTTTACGGAGCGGATGTGCATTGCTTCCTCCTAACCGAGACATTGACAGGGATTTTCTTTTTGCGATCGACGCGACAGCCATTGCACGAACATGCTTTTGACCGTCCAAGACCCCGCTTCAGAGTGAGTAACATCCGAGATGCCATGGTTCGGGTAAACCGCGAAATTTGGGACGAGTAACCTAGTTTCGGTGACCAATGGTGAAATATCACTGCTGCTTCCCCTGTTTTGTTGTTTGCGTTCGGGCGTGTTTTGGCGACCAATATCTGCGTTTTCTACAAGAATTCGTAGATAGGGATTCCCGGATACTAACTTCAAGAGCTCGAACAAAACGGGAGGGCTGTCAGACCTGGGTTCCAGCCGCAGCGCCCAGCTTCGTAGTGAGCTGGCAACATGAGAACTATTCTCGATGCCAGTGACGCACGGATCGTGAACCGCGTTGAAACCGGATATAATGAGGCGCCACGCGCGGGTTCCGCAACCGCAGTCGCAAACTTAGAATGCCGGCGTGCACACCGGCGCTCAGTAACAGATCGAGGCGATCTGTAAATGAAACTCAACTGTGAAGGATGCCAGCGAGGCTTGTCTGCGGACGCGGAGGCGTACGTATGCTCCTATGAGTGTACTTTCTGCGCCGACTGTGCCGAGAAGCGGCAAGGCCTGTGCCCGAACTGTGGAGGCGAACTAGTCCGCCGAGCGCGGCGCGTGAATATCCCTACTCAGGCAAACCATCGCCCTGATAGGACCAGCATGCATGCCTGGCTAGTGTGGGCGATCAGTTTTGGCGTGTGGACGTTAATCGCGCTCGCCGGCGCTGTCACCATGTATCAATTCAATCGCATGCGAGGCTGGCCGAGGAATTTCGGCAGCATGTTGTCGCTGGAACTGAGCCAATCACTCACCTATGCTCCACTTACTCCTTTTGTCTTCCTGTTAGCGTGCCGTTATCCGATTCGAGGGGACGCCTGGCAACGGCGCCTGGGGCTCTACCTTGTTGGCGGCCTGGTTTTTACGCTGGCGCACGTGGTTTTGAGAGGGCTGACTTACCATGTTTGGGACGCAGGGACGGCAAGTTATGCGTCGGCGATTTGGGATTCTCACGCCCACGCCGTGAAGATCAGATGGGACTTATTCGAGTCGCTGTTTTTTTTCAACGTCGTCGATGACATCACGGGGACTTATGTGCCGATCGTGCTCATCGCACATGTCGTTTCGTACTATCAACGGTTTCGACAGCGCGAATTGCGCACCTCGCAACTGCAAACCCAGCTTGCAAAAGCCCATCTCCAGGCCCTGAAGAGCCAGCTCCAGCCTCATTTTCTGTTCAATACCATGCACTCCATCTCGGCCCTCATGCTGACCGACGTACAAGCCGCCGATCGAATGATGAGCCGTCTCAGCGACCTGCTGAGAATGACTTTGGATGCCGAGGAAACTCAAATCACGACGCTCAGCCGTGAACTGGAGTTTGTGAATTGTTACCTGGAAATCGAGAAGATACGTTTCGAAGAAAGACTGAATGTGATTTTGGATATCTCTCCTGAAACGCTTGATGCCCAGGTTCCTCAGTTGTTATTGCAGCCTTTGGTGGACAATGCCGTCAAACACGGCATTTCAAAACTGTCGGCGGCGGGGGAGATCCGGATCAGAGTGCAGGCGCAGAATGGCGAACTCCAACTCGAAATAAGCGACAACGGACCAGGATTTTGCAAGCCGGGCTCATTCCAACACGAAGGGTTGGGCCTCAGAGTTACTCGTGAACGGCTGGAGTCGCTTTACGGCCAGGATCAGAGCATGGAACTGCTGAGTCCTCCGGAAGGCGGGGGCATGGTGCGGGTCTGTATTCCATTTCGTGTGCAGCCCGGAGATAGCAGGCAAGGCGCGCTGCTCACGACTTTGAGGCAAACCGGTTAAGGAAAGATCGTCTAGGCTTCCGCTGCGCCTGCTGCAAACGATCGCCGCCGACTTTGGATCCCGGAGCCGGGTTTGCCACTCGGTTGGAGTGTAGCGTGAAATCTGAATGCGCCGCACGGTACCGCCGTGCCCTCGAGCCACACGCCTGATTAGCCGGCGGGGAAGCTCAGAAGTCAAACCTCAGAGAAAACTGCATTATCCGCGGTCCGGCATCGGCGGCGATAACCCCGAATGTGCTCTGGTTATTGATGTCCGCAACGCTTCCGATAGGCAAAGCGAAGTTGGGATGGTTGAAAGCGTTAAAAGCTTCGGCCCGAAACTCAAGTCCATAATTCTCTCTTATCTGGAAATGCTTGTTGAGAGAGAGGTCGGTGTTGGAGAAGCGCGGCCCGCGCAGGTTGTTGCGAGTGGGCCCTTGCAATCCGATCGGGCCAGTGAATGCATTCAATGCCGCGGTAGGATCGGCAAACAACTGAAGCTGGCCAGTTAGCGGATCGGTGTGGATTCTGTTTTTGATGTCGGAACGGCTCCCAATGAAGACGGCAGGACTATTCGCGTTGAAGCTGACCGGGAACGCCTCGGTGACCGTGGTGAACGCGAAACCGGTGTGCCACTGATTGAGAAACGCTACCTGCCAGCCGCCGAGAATCTGATTCAGCCAGCCCGGAGCATTGTGTGCCAGCCATCGGCCGCGGCCGACAGGCAAGTCGTAGAGACCGTCCGCGCTGATCAAGTGAGTCATGTCGAAATCCGAGTTGGAGCGGCACGACCTCAACTGGATCGCGTCGCAAAGAAAACCGCCGTAGCCACCGGTAGCGTTCGAGCCTGTAGCGTTGTTGGCAATCGTCGAACTGTTGTCGATGGAATGGGAGTAAGTGTAGTTGAAATCAAACTGCAGGCCATGCGACAGCTTCTTGTGCAAGCTGGTCAGCAGGCCGTTGTAGTTAGAGTAGCTCTTGTTCCCAAAGTAAAGTTGGCTGCTGAATTGAGGATCGAGTCCCACATTGGCCGGGAGTGCAGGGCCATTGCCAAAGCCGGCATACATCGCTTCTATCGTGTCCGCCATGTCGCCCCGAAATGGAAGGGGGGCGAACACCTGGTTTATGAAGTCGGCGCAACTCAAGAACCCGAAATCTTCGCACGTACCTCCGTAGTTTGCTAACAGGGTAGGATTCATCTGGTTCTCAAAGAACTGGGAGGGATCGACGGGTTGTCCGCTCTGCTGGCGGGCCCTCGACTGCAGCGAGAGGTTGGTGAACTGCTGCACTAAGGTCTGTCCCGAAGCCGGATCTTTGAAGTCCACCACTTGTCCCGCGTCTCCCCGCGACAACAACCTGTGTCCCATGCGGAGGAAGTAGGTCGACTCCAGCAAGAAGTTCCCCGGCAGTTCGCGCTGGAAACCCAGGGTGATGGTTTCCGAGTACGGGGTCTTGTAGTTGGGATCAATCGCCAGTTCATTCACATTGCCAATGAGACCGTTGAACTTGGTCAGTGACCCGGGAGGATTCAGGTACGGCGTGAAGGGAACCGCCGCGGCCTGCGGCGTATTGAGCGGAGGCAACACGCCAAGGCTCGTAAAGCGGGGATCAGTCGCGAGCCCGCTCTGATATACCGTAGGCACGGTCTGGCCAAAGACGAACGAGGTTTGGTCGTTGAAGAAGTTAATCGCAGAGAGAATCGTGTGGTCGTAAACGATGCCAGCTCCGGCACGAATCACGGTCTTGCGATCGCCAAACAACCGCCCTAGAAGACCACTTGTGGAGGAGGGATTGTAGGCAAAACTGAGCCGGGGAGCAAAGTCCCTCCAATCTGGATGGTAGTATCCGGCGGTGTGGTTCGCCTTACCTGAGAAATTGTAGAGCACGGTGGGAGCAGCGTTGTCTCCACTTATCCCCGCCTGACCGGCCGCAGCCCGCGTATTGTACATGGAGGCGAAATCGATGTTAGGCGTGGTCTGGAATCCGTTGACCTCGTAGGGAACGGAATAGTACTGCCAGCGCAGGCCGTAGGTCATGGTCAGGTCGCTTTTCATGCGCCAGGTGTCTTGTAAATACAGTTCGGTCTCGTAGTAGCGGTAATTGCGGGTGTGGCCCGTGCCCTGGGGCAAAGGCTGCAGACTGTGGGAGTTATTGAAATTGCTGCTGACACTGGCGATCCGTCCCAGCGCAAATGCGTACGCCTCGCTCCACGTACGATCAGCGGTTCCGCTGGGAATGAGGAGGTTGGGTGGGTTCTGCGGCGGAGTCTGTCCTTCCAGACTCAAGACAGGCGTTCCCAGCCCAATGGTTACAAAGTTGAAATCATTCACCAGGGTGCTGCTGTCCTTGATGGGCTTGAAGGTGCCTCCGACCTGCAAGTTATGTTTGCCGCGAACGTAGTTGAAATCGTCCTTGAAAACTGGGATGGGTACGGTCCGGCGCTGGCTGGCTCCGCCGGTGAAAGGCGAGGTCAGCTGCGCAATGCCGGAAGCGGAATTCATGAAATTGCTATATTGCGTCGCGCCGGTGGGGTTGAACAACGCCGGGAAATTTAAGACCGAGCGAGTCTCTCCAAAGTTAAATTGGTTGACCTTAGTGTTGCTGATGGTCCAGGTATGGCCAATCACGAATGCCCAACTGTGGTCAATGATCTCGTTGCTGACCGGGTCCCCGGGAAACAGTTCGGGGGCTGAAAAATTAACGTCGTCTCCCAGCAGCTCCCGAAAGACACTCACGCGGCCAAACAGCTTCATCTTGCTCGAAACGTTGTAGTCGATACGGCTGACATAGTCGTTTGATCCAAAGTGTTCGGGGGCATTCCAGCGGAAGCCCCCCGTGTTCACGCCGTCCCCACTAGTCAGATCGTTGGCATGCGGATAGCGGCTATTGATGAAGGTCAGAAGAGCTTGATCGGGGCCAATTCCGGCGGGATCAAGGGTGGTGTTCGATGCCGGCCAGGTGCTGATGCAATTCGGCGTAGTGTTAACCCGACTCTGGAAAGTGCAACCCGCGCTATTGTTGATGTACCCGACATTCCCCAGACGCCACGAATCCAGAGGAACGATTGCATTTACCGGATCGGCTTTCGCATCGCGCCGTCCCTCATAGTTGAAGAAGAAGAAGAGCTTGTCCTTTTTGGCGGGACCGCCCAGACTGGCGCCGAACTGATTGCGGGTCAGCGGGGGCTTGGCTATGCCGTTGCGGACGTTGAAAAAATCATTGGCGGTGGTAGCTGCTGTGCGGTTGTACTCATAGGCGGAGCCATGCCAGCTATTTGTGCCGCTTTTGGTGATCATCTGCACCTGTGCGCCACTGCCCCGGCCTTCCGCCGAGAGCGGGTTGGCGGTCTCGGTCCGCATTTCCTGAACCGAGTCAATCGGCGCGTTGGCAGTCATCACAAACGGTGTGCCGGTGCCGAAGTCGTTGGTGTCCAAGCCATCCAGGGTGTAATTGCTCTGATCCCCGCGTGCCCCAGCTACAGCACCATCCCGGCTGCCGAGCGTATTGTCGTCGCCGGCTTGCATTGCGGACGTGACTCCCGGCGAATAGACCAGAAGGCCCAGCGGGTTGCCGCGAGTAACCAGCGGGAGCTCGTGAACCATGGCCATGTTGAGAGTCGTACTAACCGCCGTGTCCGTGGTGTCCAGGGATACCTCCGACCCGGTGCCATTCACTTCAACCGTCTGCGTAGCCTGGCCGACCTGCAGTTGCGCATTCTGGGTATGCGTAGCATCGACGCCAAGATAGATGTTTGCGATGCGCTGAGACGCGAAACCGTCCTTGCTGAGGTTGAGCTGGTAACCCGGTCCAGGTAAAACTTTGGCGAAAGTGTACGAACCGACCGAGTTCGTCTTCGTCTCATAGCTGGTGTTGGTTTTCGTGTCCACCAATTTCACTTGTACATCGGGGATCACCGCGCCCGTCGTGTCGGTAACAATTCCAGTGAGGGACGCAACGTCTTGAGCGGGTAGACGAGCAGGCGCACTAAGCAGAAGCGTCATCACGAGCAATGCCAGTACGAGTTGGATGAAAGCTGGACGGAAAGCAGATTGCATGGTCTTTATCCTCGCTGGTTTCTTCGCGCAATTCTGACAAGACATGGCCAACACTGCTGCCTGACCGGCTCTTTGTTCTCGCAGCTGTGGCTGCGCAGCTCGGACTAAGAACCGTTCAGGGCCGGTTTCCTCGCTGCCGGTGAGACGCAAATTTGCTGATCGTGCTGCACTGCGGAGCCTTCAGGGCGCTCCACTTCACGATCAACACCGCACTCAGGGGTCCAACATTCAACTCAAAGGAATCGCTATGGGACGAACATCGCCGATTCGGTGACGAACAGTTCATAAACCGAGCTTGGCACACAGAAACATCGGCGTCCGGAGAGGGAGTGCAACAAGAAGTGCTTTGGGCTTCTACAGAAATCTGTAGCGAATTCGGCTTCACATATTAACTTCCACAGTTCTTCGACGATCCGAGCCTCCATCGGCAATCGAGAAGCCGGGATTGCTCCCAACATGCTCACCGAAAAGTTCGAGCACAGTCCGGGAGACCGCACTGGGTAGATGGGTAAAGGAATGCAAGAGGCACATAAATGTAGCGACCGCAGCAGTGATTGGCCCTCCCCTCAGACGTGGTAAACTGTAACTCCGCACGCCGGAGAGGTGGCAGAGTGGCCGAATGCGGCGGTTTGCTAAACCGTTGTACGGGCTAACACCTGTACCCAGGGTTCGAATCCCTGCCTCTCCGCCAGGTCACTCATAGGTAGGCACTTAACTACTCCTATTGAAAAGAGCCCTTGGCCTTGATGTCCCCATCTGGGGCACACGTGGAGCACAATAAGGCTTCAGAGAACTGTCTCATTGCTGCGATCGCATCAGGCGATGCGGTCTTAATGTAGTGGTTTTGTGTCGTTGCTACCGTGCTGTGCCGCAGAATGCGCTGGATCACCGAATCATCAACCCGGATCGACCCAATTCTCAATGAGTGAAATGGCCTGGTTGCGACAGTTGCGCCCGGTTTGGTCGTGACTCCGCTCCAAAATTTGCACGCCTCGAATTTGAGGCATTCCTGACGATGCTCCGATCCGATAAGATCTCCAAGCATGGAACTCAAGGTCCTGTTTAGCGAAGATCCCGCATTTGTCATAAGGAGGGCTGACAAGTTCCTTTCGTCGCAGCCAGTTCTGCATAATCTGATTCTGTCGATTCTGCACTCCCGCGTCGCTCAGGGCGACCCAGGTCGATATTGGATCGCATTGCATGGAGAGGAAGCCATGGGCGTGGTCGTTCAGTCACCTCTGGAATATCCAGCGACCCTGACACCCATGGAACCGCCAGCAGTGCTGGCCATAGTGGATGCAATTGTGGAAGCCGGAGTGATTCTAGCCGGTGTCAATGGGGACGCGGCGACCGCAGCCAACTTCGCTGGGCAATGGAGTGAACGATGTAAGTCGGCGGCCACTCCGTTCCAGGGAACGCGGCTCTACGAACTCTTGGAACTGGGAGATGTTCCCCGCACCGCGGGTCACTTGCGGCAAGCAGGTCCGAGGGATCGCAGTTTGATGATTCTCTGGAGCCGTGCATTTCAGGATGAAATTGGCGAGTCTGCAAACGACACCGAGCGTCGTGTAGATCGGGCGTTGGCCGCTGGACAGATCTGGCTGTGGGATCAAAACGGAGAGACAACTTCTATGGCTGTTGGTCGCGAACCGGCGCAAGGCGTAGTTCGCTTGTCTGGTGTCTATACGCCACCCGAGAAGCGAAAGCACGGCTACGCGGCAGCCTGCGTTCATGCGCTGTCGACACATCTTCGCAACTGTGGGTATCGGTGCATTCTCTACACGGACTTGGGCAACCCTACATCGAATTCCATTTACCGGCGAATCGGGTATAAGGCCGTAGCCGAGGCTCTGCGTTATCGCTTTGACTGATCCAGCAAAAGCGGCAGTCCAACCCCGAAGGTTACCTGCTGCGCCGTCGGCAAACAGGAACTAATCAGAGCCGGCAACTGCCATCATATTCTAGACTTTGTCCATTGCCGCGCTGGGTCGGGAACGACGGGGCCAACATGAATTCCCACAGGTAATCTCATCGGTCACTATTGCTGCCACCCTCCTCCGAGTGATTGATAAAGTTGCACGAGCGCCAAACGCTCGTTGAGCTGCGCTTGCACTAGGTTGAGTTCCGCTGAAAAGTAATTCGTCTCGCTGGTCAGCACTTGCAGGTAGCTCGCCCCGCCGTTCTTGTAAAGAACCTCGGAGAGTTGGTCGGTCTGCTGCGCCGCTTGTGTGAGCAATTCTTGCTGTTCGCGGAACTCGCGGTCTTTTTGCGAAGCGACGAGCGAATTGGAAACCTGTTCCAGGGCGTTCTGAACTGTTTGCTGGTAGGAGAGCACGGTTTCTTGCCAGTTCGCGCGGGCGAGCCTGAGTTGAGAGCGGAGCGCTCCTCCCTGGAAGACCGGCTGACTCACGTTGAAGGCCCCGTACCAAGTCTCCGCGGGCGCAGTGATGAAATGGTGCAAGGCGTTGCTCTCCAGCCCTCCCAGTCCGGTGAGCGACAGGTTTGGAAAGAATGAGGCTTTAGCAACTCCTATCTGTGCGTTGGCCGCGACCATGATTTCTTCTGCTTGACGAACGTCCGGCCGACGCTCCAGCAATTCGGAAGGCAGGCCGGCCGGAACGTCCTGGGGAGCGGGCTGTTCGGTAAGCGCACGTCCGCGGGGAATGGATTGGGGATTTTCGCCGAGCAGAACGCTCAGCACGTTCTCCTGCTGCTGGATTTGCCGCTCCAGGTCCGGGATCGTTTCTGACGCGGTGTAGACGAGCTGCTCTGCTTGGCTCACGTCCAGTCCGGAGTTCGAGCCGTGGCTTTCAAGGAAGTTCGTTAGCTTGAGGGACTCTTGCCGTGAGGCCAGCGTGCGCTGTGAAATTTCGAGTTCATTGTCGAGCGCCCGCAGCTCGAAATAAGCTGTCGCTACGTTAGCAACCAGCGAGGAGATGACGGCTCGCTGCCCCCATTCGGTTGCGAGTAACTGGGCACGGGCTGCCTCGGTTTGCCGGCGATATTTTCCCCAGAAGTCCAGATTCCAGATCACCGATAGATTCAGT
>Ga0210406_10008775_pt1 | contig 10107 bp, 7 predicted proteins | sample IncBWC30MmetaG_FD_155454 | JGI IMG/M metagenome (GOLD analysis project Ga0210406, IMG submission 155454) | Forest soil microbial communities from Barre Woods Harvard Forest LTER site, Petersham, Massachusetts, United States - Inc-BW-C-30-M | ecosystem: Environmental > Terrestrial > Soil >... | reverse complement strand
CCCAGCCTGATTTCGTTCTGGTTCATGTAGGTTTTGCCGCCGGTCTCAGCTGCTACCTCCCGCATCGTGTCCTGACTGTTTATGAGGCTGCGGGATTGATAGAGGGCGGCATTTGCGAGTCCGGCTCCATGGATGTCATTGTTATGGCCGGCGGAGTAAGCAGCGACCATGCCGCCGCCGACCAGTCCGCGCAGGTCGACGGGATAAATCGCAATGTTGGCGCTCGCCAGCCGCGACTCCGCCTCCTTGATCTCTTGACCATGCAGTTGCCGTACCTCGGATGCAATGGCACCCGCGCCTCTGATGGATGGGGCTTGGCTGCCATTGACGGGAAGCAGCGTTGCCAGCTCGGCGTCGCTGACATTGCGGTCGTCCGGAATCATGTCAAAGGGCAAGTCTGACGTCAGCCACACTACATTCTTGCGGCCCTGCAGGCCGCCCAGCATTCGAGTCAAAGACTGCATGGCGTCAATGGTGATCAGGGTACGGCGCTCAGTTTCGAATGCGATCTGAATATTTGCGAAACTGGCAACCTCAGCCTGGGCTGCAGCGATCGCGAGCGCGGCCCGGCCACCGGGTCCGATATCCAAGGGGACGGACGATTCCGGCGGTGGAGGTGTGGGCTGGAGAATTTGCTCCTCGGGTCTGAAATTCCTGATCGCAGCCATTAGAATCTGAGGATCATTGGTGAACTTCTGCAACACGTGCAGCCGGTCGGTCAATACCACCACTGCAATGGGTTGTCCGGCCTGGTTCTGCTCGGCAGCATACTTCAACATCTCCAAGCGCCCATACGCCTGATCTTTGAACGGAGAGTTCGCCGCATCCAGGAGCAATACGGTCGGAATTCCCGCCGGGCCAACATTCTCCGGGTGATTGGAGAGGACGCCGGGCGGTACAGGCGCAGGAGCAGTTTGTTTCGCGGCGCCGGGGGGAACGAACACAGATACTTTCTGTTTTTTGCCGTTCTCTTCCAGGGTAAAGTCGTCCGCCTTTAATCCCGTAACTGGCTGTCCCTTCTTGTCGGTCACGACCACGTCCACAACCACGAGGCGGGTATTGGTGCGAATGGTGATGGTCGGAACATCGACTGGGGCCTGCTGGGCACTTAGGATTGTCGGGCCCGCTGCCAGGTTCAAAATCAGGGCTGAAATGGTTACGATCCGAAAGGGCAGGTTACGCAACATAGAGCCTCCGGGGGTGCATCGGCACTGGGGGACTACCCGGAAATGTATCGTGTTTCGGACACGGTGGCAAACCTTAACCACAGAGGGCACAGGGGGTTCACAGGGGAAACGCCACAGGGAAGAACGGTTTTGCGACAGTTTTTTGGACACTGGACGCTTCTTGTAGTTTTAGTTTGTCTGGGAACAACGTTTGCCTGATGTGAAGGCGCTCCCTACAATAGAAGTTCAATTCAAAATCCTATGATCCATTTTCCAGTCCCCGAAGCACTCACATTCGATGATGTGTTACTGCTGCCGGCGCATTCCGGAGTTGTACCCGTCAACACGAATACGCAGACCCAGGTCTCACGCAACATCCGGCTGAACATTCCAATCATCAGCGCCGCCATGGACACGGTCACCGAGTCGCACATGGCGATTGCCCTGGCGCAGCAGGGAGGCCTCGGGATTATTCATCGCAACCTTACTATCGACCAGCAGGCCAACGAGGTGGACAAGGTGAAACGGTCGGAGAGCGGCATGATCGTTGATCCCGTGACCATGTCGCCTGATGCCAAGGTTTCCGATGCTCTGGAGGTCATGCAGAAATACAAAATTTCCGGTGTGCCGATCACGTTGAAAGATGGAAAGCTGGTCGGCATTCTTACCAATCGCGATCTGCGCTTCGAGACGCGCTTCGATATTCCTATCAGCAAGGTGATGACCCAGAAGAACCTGATCACGGTGCCGGTGGGAACGACGCTGGAGCAGGCGGAAGAGATTCTGCACGAGCACCGCGTCGAAAAGCTGCTGGTGGTGGACGACAAATACAACTTGAAGGGCTTGATCACGGTTAAGGACATCCAGAAGAAGCTGAAATATCCCGGCGCCGCCAAGGACAATCAGGGGCGGTTGCGAGTGAGTGCGGCGATCGGAGCGACGGGTGATTTCCTGGAGCGCGCGCAGGAACTGGCTAGGGCGAAAGTCGACGTGCTGGCAATCGACAGCGCGCATGGGCATTCCACGCTGGTGATCGAAGCGGTTAAGAAGGTGAAGGCGAAGTTGCCGGAGATCGAACTGATTGCCGGTAACGTAGCGACATTTGACGGCGCCTGCGACCTGGTGCGCGCGGGCGTGGACGGAGTGAAAGTCGGCATTGGGCCGGGCTCGATCTGCACGACGCGCATCGTAACCGGGGTGGGCGTTCCGCAGATCACGGCGATTGCGGAGGCGTCGCGGGCCACGCGCGACTCGGGTGTTCCTGTGATTGCCGATGGCGGGATTAAATATTCCGGCGACATCAGCAAGGCGCTGGCGGCGGGCGCTTCCGCGGTGATGATCGGATCGATGTTTGCGGGGACGGATGAAAGCCCGGGCGAATTGATTCTGTATCAGGGCCGCACTTTCAAATCGTATCGCGGCATGGGATCTCTTGGAGCTATGGCGGCGGGTTCGAGTGAGCGCTATTTTCAGAACACGGATGGAGATGCGTCGACGGCGATGCCGGTCATCGGCGAAGACTCGAACCGGCTGGGAAAGTTGGTGCCGGAGGGGATTGAAGGGCGGGTGCCGTATCGTGGTTCGGTGTCGATGATCGTCCACCAGATGGTAGGCGGGCTTCGGTCGGGCATGGGATATTGCGGGTGCCTGACGGTGGCCGAACTGCAGCAGAAGGCGCGATTCGTGCGCATCAGCGCCGCCGGCCTGCGCGAGAGCCACGTGCACGACGTAATGATCACGCGCGAAGCTCCGAATTACGCGGCGGAGTAAGGGACGAGGACGATTTGACGACCGGTTCGACTGCGTCCCGTCCCAATCTGCTGCGCGCCTGGTGGCCGGCGGGCGTCTGGGTCGGCCTGATTGCGTTTGAGTCCACCGATTTCTTCTCGGCAAAGAATACCGGTAGTGTGCTGTATACGCTGTGGACTCGCCTGTTCGGTGAAGTCGATCTCTACGACTTTCTCATCTTTCATCACTATCTGCGCAAGACCGGGCACGTGGTGGGGTACGGGATGTTGAGCCTTTTGCTGCTTCGGGGTTGGCGGGCGACGTTCGGTCAAGGTCAAGCGTTGTTGTGGCGCACGGCACTGTTGTCCTGGTTGGGGACCGCCTTTGTTGCGTCGATGGATGAATGGCACCAGAGCTTTATCCCATCGCGGACGGGAACGTGGCGGGATGCGGTGCTCGACAGCTTGGCGGGGTTGGTATTTTTGCTGGTCGCTTATTTTTGGCTGCGGCGGGCGGATGACTTCGTGCACGAAGCCCCTTGAGACTTGGTTCTTTTTGTGGATGAATAGGGCGGAGTCTTTACTACAGGGAGCACGGGGAACACGGGGGAGTCACGGGGGAAGGCGGCTCTGCAGGCTGTTTGGGCCTGCCTTGGGCGTTGGCGGTGCTGAGACGGGGCTAGCCCCGTCTCTACCTAACATTTTCGCCTGGCGAACGGTGGGCTAGCAGGGCGAATGCTGAGACGGTCGCGATCCCTGACGAGAAATAAAATGGGACCGCTGGGCCGTAGACCTTCCACAGCGCTCCGGTGATTACGCTCGAGAGCAGCGTGGTCACGCTGATGCAAAACGAATAAATCCCGAGCGCTCGGCCACGTACGCCAGTGTCCACGCTTTCTACAATCAATGCCTTGAGCACGGCATTGGTTAGCGCATAGAAGAGTCCATAGAAGGCCATAGCCAGCCAGATTGCCAGTTGAGACGGGGCTAGTGCAAAGACAAAATAGACGATGGCGAAGACGAGGTATCCGGCGGCGGCAATGGCCGAGCGCGAGAAGCGGTCGCTGAATTTGCCGGCCGGCCAGGACACCAGCGTGAACATGATGTTGAAGACCAGTCCGAGCAGTGGGGCCTGAGATGCAGGAATGCCGATATTTCCGGCGCGCAGGACGAGGAACATGTCGCTGGAATTTCCTAGTGAAAATAATGTGACCACTGCTAACACGTAGTAGAAGCCGACCGGCAATTTCGGGAGCCATTCGGATTTCGCGGATGCTGCCGAGCTGCGCTCGGCTTTGACGGGCGAGGGCGCCCGTCTCTCCACCGGGAACCGCTCGCGGATTCCTACCCAGGCTACGATTACGCACAGAGCTCCCGGGATCGCGGCGGAGGCGAACACGCCGCGCATGCCGAAACGGCCGATCACGGCCAGCGCCAGCAGCGGGCCGACAATGGCGCCGGCGGAATCCATGGCTTGGATCAATCCGTAGGCTGAGCCGATCTTTGACTTATCGACGGAGTCGGCAACCATCACGTCGCGGGCGGTTCCACGGACGCCTTTGGCAAAGCGATCGGCAAACCGAATCCCCAGAATTTGCCACCACGAAGAAACCAGCGCCAGCAGCGGCTTCACGGCGTTGGCCACGAAGTATCCGCCGACCACGATGGGCTTGCGGTGCGAAACTTTATCGGCCAGGTAGCCGGAGAAAAGCTGGGCAAAGGAAGCTACACTTTCGGCGATGCCTTCGATGATGCCAAGTTGCGCTGCTCCCGCGCCGATGGACGCGAGAAAGGCGGGCAGCACCCAGTAGGCCATTTCGCTGGCCGTGTCGTTGAGAAACGACGTCAGGCCGAATGCGTAAACATTCCTGGGGGGAGATTGGGAAAGCGGTGGGGGCGGCGTCTCCATGTGCGTTTATAAAAAATAGCATGGGGAAGCGAATAGATCAGAGTCTTCACCACAGGGAACACAGAGAGCACAGGGGAGTCACAGGGGCCCGGCACTCCACCGAAAATGTTGGGATCGACAGCAGAGGCTGGTTTAATTCAGGGCGGCGGATTCGGAGGGCGCGGCAGGCGGGGGGGGCTTCCGGGGCTGATGGCGCTGCCGTCGCTGCGCGCGTTCCAACTCCAATCTGCATGGCGGTATTTTTCGGGAATACCACTTCGTGTCCTCGCGCCATGAAGTTCGTGTAAACCGATACTGCGGCTCCGTAAGCTCCCATAGTGGTGCCGAAGGCGCGGGAGCGGACGGCGGCGCCCATGATCATTCCAACCAGCTTGAATCCGCCGAGACCGCCGGCGGCGGCGTTGTTGCTCCCGCCGTCGTGATCGTGATGGTCGCCACCTTGCGCTGACATCATGGCAAGTCCGAGCGAAACGGCCGTTCCGAGATAACGCGACTTCGACGTGGTCGCTTCAGCGCCGCCTTCGGAATCAAGTTTCACGTTGGCATTCTTGCCAGCTTGCACCCCTTCGAGCGTAGACACGATCTTCTGCTCGATGCCGTCGGGAGGAACCAGTTCCGAGAATGCGATGCGCAGCTGTCCGTTCTTTTTCATGCGACGCGCCGGCTGGGCCTGCTTGACCGTGCCCTTCAGGCGGCTGCCTTGGGGAAGGATCAGGCGATCGCCATCCATCAGCGGTTGCGAGAGGACTGCTTCTATGTCCTGACCCTTGCGGGAAGTTGCGGAGGATAACGGAGTGACCAGGCGAGCGTGAACCACGCTTCCCTCGGGAAGTTCGGTGCCAATCGAAGAGGCCATGGGGACGGTCATGACCACGCTCCCGAAATCCAGCGGGTCCACTAATTCGGCGAAGTACACAGTTCCGGCAGGGATGTATTGCCGGTGAACCGGCAGTTGCGCCTCTCCATAGCGTTCGAGGCGGCGAACTTTCCCGGGCGTCTTTAGTTCCTTCATGGCGTTGTCCCATTGCTCGTGGGCCTGCTGCTTCGCCTCTTTGATTTTGTTGGACGCCGCGTCGGTTACGGCATTTTTCTTTTCTTTTTCGTTGGCCGCAGTGACCAGATCGATGACCTGGCCGGAGCCGGGAGCGACGCTGGCGTGCAGCGGGAAACGTCTCCCGTCGGGCAGTACCAATTCGTTGAAGCCGACTTCGACTTTGCGGAGCGGCGTGAAGTCCGCGTTCAGCACGGCTAACGTACGCTTGCCTTCGGAGAGCGACTCGATCTTCGTGATCTCGCCGATGACCTCGGAACCAACGGGCACTACAATGTGATCGAAGGCGTATACCGGCTCGACGATGCGCGCGTGGACGGGCTGTCCTACCTTCTTTACTCGGATTTCCTGATCGAGAGCGACTTGCAGAGGTGCGCCTTTCGCTACGGTCAGGGGAACTGTTTGCGGCGGCGCGGGCTCGGCGGGCTTACTTGCTTCGGCTGGAGATTTGCGGGCGGAGCCTGGAGTGAGTTGAGGGATGGGAACTTCTTGAGCTTCAATCTGAGATCCGATCTGAGATCCGATGGCGCAGGCCCAGGTGAAGGTAAGCAGAACTGTGGATAACGCGCGCGGCAGGGCCATTACCGAGTCTCCCCGTACTTGGCTAGATGGACCACTATTGTAGAACAATCCGCACATTCTTTCTCGGGCTGATTCCGGTAGAATAGACGTACATGGCCGACCGCAGTTTTACCCTTGATGAAGCGCAGACGCTTCTTCCCATTCTGGAATCGCTGCTTAAGCAGGCAATTAACGGCAAGAAGTTGATTGAAGAAGTGGACGCGGAGTTGCAGGAGACCGCGCACCGCGTTTTTTTGAATGGCGGCATGATGCTGAATGTCGTCCATCTGGCGCGGCGCAAGGCGGAGCGCGAGAAGGCGATTCGACGCGTCAAGGATGCCCTGGCCGAAATTGACGCGACCGGCGTGCAGGTGAAAGATCTCGACATTGGATTGCTCGATTTCCCCTGCAAGGTGGAGGGAGAGATCCTTCTGTTGTGCTGGAGACTGGGTGAAGCCACGATCACGCATTGGCACGGGACGGGCGAGGGCTTCGCCTCGCGCAAGCCGATTGACGAGCGGATTGCGAATGCGGGGAAGAAGCGGCCGAAGTAGGGCAGGGTCAGCCATCAGCTCTCAGCCGTCAGCTTTCAGTTCTCAGTTCTCAGTTCTCAGTTCTCAGTAAAGCCGGTTTTCATACTATATGTAAGGCCGGATTCGTATCAGGGCCTTGCTTTAGCGGTGCCGAGAGCTCTACGAAGATCAGGACGCCTCTTCAGCTTTGGAAATCTCGTTTTCCGCAGCTTGCTGGAAAACACCTCGCAAGTTCAGGATCGCGATCCGTTCCATACATTCGAGGGCGCTTCGAGCTCGCGGTGGGCAGGGTGTGTGCGAAGGTACGACCCATGCCATGCACTATCGGTGATCGAGCGAGGGCCGGGCATTCTGCTAAAATCACGCTATCTGAGGCGATCATTTATGTTGACTGGGCGCAAACTGGCGTTGACGCTGGCTTTTACGGTTCTGGTTGCACTGGCCTTTGGGGTCAGCTGCCGGGGATTCTTTCCGAAGAACTCTCTTTCGTCAATTGCGATCCAGCCTCCGAGTCCGCAGGTCCAAGTTGGTCTATCGACGGGTTTACAGGCTTGGGGAACTTTTCAGGACAATAGCAAGAGCCAGCTTACCAGCGGTGTGGTATGGACAACTAGCAATAACAACACGGTGTCGATCGACCCAAACACCGGGGAGATCACAGGAGAAGGCTCTGGTGGCACAGCCACGATAACAGCGGCAGCGCAGGGGATCAGCGCGACAGCGCAAGCGACTTCGTTTCTTCCCAACGTCACCGGTCTTACGGTGTGCACGGGCACATTTGACACTGGAACCTGTCCCGCTTCTACTTGGACGATAAGCGGCACGACTGGCGGAACCCAGAACTACTACGCCAAGGCTACCTCCAACAGCACAACAGTGGACGTTACAACTGTGGCAACCTGGGTTGTCACGCCGACCGCGACGACCGGATCGGTTACGTGCGATGCCAGTGTCTCTCCGGCGATCTGCAAAGTGGAGACCAGCACAACCCCAACGGGTCCCTATGTCATAACCGTTACGTATCCCGGCGTTCCCTCAGTTACGGCGAACATAACGGTGGATTAACCCTGAAAGTTTGCAATCGTGCGGATTCCCCATTCATTCGCGTTCTTTGCGAATGAATGAGCGGGTCACAGCCCGGTCGCCTGGTGGAATAAGATTCATCCGCTGAACTGAACAAATCCTGACCGCACATTGTTAGGGGCGCACCAGATCGTCAATCCTACTTCTCCCTGGCAATGCTCAAACGCCTTGCCAGACAGGCGTTTCCGCTGGAATCTCCACCGAGCTGCGTGATACACTCGCGGCGCTGTTTCCCAGGAGACCCCCATGCTAATACTTCCCCGCTTTGTTTTGGTCTTGCGATCAGTTGTTTGTTTCGCCGCATCCGTCGCGCTCACCGCAGTTTCCGCCTTCAGCCAGGTTCCTTCTTCCACTTGGGTACGACTCCATCCTCAGCGAGTGCCTTGGGCGCGCGCCGCCTGCGTGATGGTCTACGATCCGGTCAGCCAGAAGATTGTCATGTTCGGCGGGTTCAATAGTTCGCGGTACTTCGATGACACCTGGACCTTCGATGGCACGAACTGGAAACGGATCAGGACTACGGTGCAGCCCGCGGCGCGAGCGGCTGCCAGCGCGGCCTACGACGCGAAGTTGAAGCAAGTGGTTCTGTTCGGCGGATACAACGGCCAGTACCTCAATGACACCTGGATGTGGAATGGCGCAACGTCCACATGGACGCAGGCTGCGCCGACTCATCAGCCGGTTCCGGAAACTTTAGCGATGGTGTTTCCCGATCCGATCAATGGCCGCGCTGAAGTATTCGGAGGTTACGACGGCATGTTCTATCAGTTGACGACGTGGCGCTGGAGGGATGGCGATTGGCACAAGCGTTCTCTCCTGCAGTTCCCCTCGGCGCGCGCTGCGGCTGTTTTTGGCACGAATCCGGTGCTCAAGCAAACGGTGATGTTCGGGGGGCTCGCGGAGGTGAATCCCATAAACACGTGGACCTACGACGGCCACACATGGACCCAGCAGTTTCCGAGCACGCAGCCGAGTGAGCGGCTTTTTACGGGGAATGTGTATGATCCGCGTTTCGGCGGGGTGGTGACGTTCGGCGGGTTTGCCGGCATCGACGTCAACGATACCTGGCTTTGGAACGGCACCGACTGGATCCAGCTCTTTCCGCAACAGTCACCGCCGCCGCGCGAGTCGATGGGCATGGCGTTCGATGAGCTGCATCAGCAGACGGTCGTGTTCGGCGGGCTAGAGGGCTTCAACCTTTTGAACGGCACCTGGGTGCTGCAAACGCAATGACCGAGTAACGAATGATCGAGTAACGAATGATCGAGTAACGGGGGAAGCGGGCTCGCGTTATATTGGATAGCGAGCCCGTGAAACGCTTCCTCCAGCAGTTTTTGTTGCGCATCTCGATTTTCTTTCCAATTTTCTTTCTCCTCGTTTTTTCATCCGCGTGCAATCGTGGGCGCGGGCGCGTGCTCGAGGTTGCCTACGTTTCCGGCGTTCAGGCTACACTGCGCGACCACGTGGCCGCGGTGTATGAAAAGGCCGGAGTGGTGAAGAATGGTGAGCGCGTCGAAGTGCTCGACCATGACCGCCGCTTCGTCAAAGTGCGCACCGCAGACGGCACGACGGGGTGGATGGAGCAGCGCTACCTCGTCAGCCAGGAAGTCTTCGATCAGATCCAGAAGCTGACTGCGGACAACCAGAACGATCCCGTGCAGGCTCGGGGCGCGACGCGCAATGACACGAATCTGCATGTCGAACCGGGGCGCGATACCGAACATCTCTATCAGATTTCTGCGGGCGAGAAGCTGTCGCTGTTGAAGCGAGATATGGCCGAGAAGCCGGGAGCGGTCGCGGCGTTGTCGCGCTCCGCTAAGGCGGGTGGCAATCCGCAGAACAAAGACAAGAAGCCGCCAGTTCCGGTAATTGAAGACTGGTGGCTGGTGCGCGACTCGCACAACCGTGTCGGCTGGGTGCTGGCCCGCATGATCGATCTCGACGTCCCGCTTGACGTTGCCCAATATGCGGAAGGCCAGCGTATTGTCGCGTTCTTCGTGCTGAATCAGGTTCAGGATGGAGACAAGAAAGTCGCGCAGTACCTGACCGTCCTTACAGAGCCCAAGGATGGCCTGCC
>Ga0210406_10008771_pt1 | contig 10109 bp, 8 predicted proteins | sample IncBWC30MmetaG_FD_155454 | JGI IMG/M metagenome (GOLD analysis project Ga0210406, IMG submission 155454) | Forest soil microbial communities from Barre Woods Harvard Forest LTER site, Petersham, Massachusetts, United States - Inc-BW-C-30-M | ecosystem: Environmental > Terrestrial > Soil >... | reverse complement strand
TCCCCAGTGATTAAATCGAGCTTGCCGTCGTGGGTGAAATCCCCAGATATCACCGCATAGTTCAGGAGCCCAGCTTTGTAGTATTCGGGCGTCTTGAACTGCCTAGCCTCTGCGCTAGGCGCTATCGCCGCCAATCCGATCAGAACCAGCAATAATGTTGAGATGGTCGAGAGGCGTGTCATGTCGCTCCGGGAAGTCCTGACTGCGGGGAGGCACAGCCAAAAGCGCCCACAGTATAACCCGGCTTGCCGAGATTCCTCGCTATTTCGAGATGGGCAATAGCCCGGTCAGGTGCCATGCGGCCCAGCATTTCGTGTCCTTTGCGAAGGCCGTGGATATTTCTAGACAAGCTGGGCCGCATCCGCCCCCACCCTCTTCGCAGAGAACACGAAGAAGGGTGGGGCACCCCTTCCCCATAGGGATCAAAATCGAACAGCCCCGACGGTGCAGGTACATTGGACCAAGCCGCGTCCTGACCCGCGTCGCGGAGCCCCCCTCCCGCCCCGATTCACCCATCACAATTTTCGATTCCTAAAATGGGAAATCGGTGTAAAATGGCATCTGTTCCTGCAGTACTAAGCCGTAGTGCCGGTTTAATCCCCTGGGTAGCTCGATCCGGTCGGTTCCCCGCCGGGTAGTAAGGATCGAACAGTATGACGCGCACGCTTTGCAGTCTTGTCTTTGTCCTGGGACTCGGCATCAACCTGCCCGCCAACGCCCAAGTGGCTCCCACGTTCTTCGGCATGGATTTAAGCAAGGGCATCATGCTCGGAGAACCTTGGCCAGTCGATAATATCTGCGTGAATCCGGCCAAGGGATGTGCCGGCTTCGGTGGAATTCGTCTGTGGGATTCCGGGGTGTCGTGGGATGTGATGAACCCGGCGCCCGGCCAGTACGACTGGAGTTTGTTTGACGCGTGGCTCACCGCCGCCCAAGTTAATAAGGTGGACGTCGAGTACACCTTCGGCCGGGTACCGCAATGGGCTGCGTCCGACCCCCGCAATCCTACGTGCACCGGAGGCGGCGGGGGCGGTCCTGGAAAATGCAGTCCGCCCGATGATCTTAAGCCTGACGGAACTGGCGCCGATCAACACTGGAAGGATTTCGTCACCGCCATCGCCACCCGCGCCGCCGGCCGGGTGCATTACTGGGAAATGTGGAATGAAGGCGGAAACCCCGCGCGTTGGTTGGGAACGTCTGCGCAGTTAGTGCGGATGGTGAAGGATGCCCGCTCCATCATTCTTACGATCGATCCCACCGCTGTGATCCTGAGTCCCTCGGGAGGGATCCGGTCCCCGGTGGAACTCGACTGGTGGAAAAAGTTCCTGGATGCGGGCGGCGGTAACTACGTGGATGCCATCGCGATTCACAGTTATTTGCAAACGGAAGGCCACCAACCCGTCCCCGAGCAACTGAAGGTGTATCTGCCGCAATTTGTGGCCAAATATCTGAAGCCCCACGGCCTGGATAAGAAACCCATCTTCGACACCGAGGCTAGCTGGGGCATCCCCGGGTGCTGTAATTTTCAGGACTTGAATCTTCAGGCTGGCTTCGTGGTCCGCTACTTTGTCATGCATCGGCTGCTGAACGTGCAACGCTACTACTGGTTCGCCTGGGGTGACGCCACTGCCGGGACACTGTGGGTGGCCAATCCGCACGACATAACCCAGCCGGGAACGCTCTTGAAACCGGGTGTTGCGTATCAGCAAATCTACAACTGGCTGGTGGGAAATACGCTGGACCATTCCTGCGCCCCGAAAGGCTCGGTGTGGGCGTGCGGTGTGACCGGACCAAACGGCAACGGCTACCAAGCAATGATCGTGTGGGATACGTCAAAAACCTGCACTCCATGTACTTACTCTCAATACACTTTCGATCCGATGTACATCCAATATGTCGACGTGACCGGCAAAGTCACATCCACCACCGGATCGCAGACCGTGCCGATTGGGTACCAACCCATCTTGCTGCAGAACATGACGCCGCCAGGGCAGCGGTAATTTACTCTTGGACCTGATCCAATCGATGCCCGGATTCATGCGGTAGAATCCCCATGCGGTCATTCCAAGACGTCGAATTCATAAGGGAGGGCGATTGTCCGTTCTGGTGATTGGAGGTGCGGGGTATATCGGGAGTCATGTGGCGCATGTTCTGAAGCGCAAAGGCTACGAAGCCATTCTTTATGACAACTTGTCGACCGGGCACGAATCGCTGGCGCAGGGGTTCGAACTAATCGTTGGCGACATTGGCGACTCGGCCAAACTGGCTCCGGTGCTGCGGCGCGTAGATGCGGTGATGCACTTTGCCGCGCTGGCGTATGTGGGCGAATCCGTGGCCAACCCGCGAAAATATTTTCAGAACAATGTGACCGCAGGGCTGGCCTTGCTCAACGCGGTGGTCGATTCCAAAGTACGCAGGTTTATTTTTTCTTCGACCTGCGCCACCTATGGGACGCCTGCAAAGATGCCGATCACCGAGGACATGCCGCGCTTGCCAGTGAACCCTTATGGGGTTACGAAACTGGCCTTCGAATACGCGCTTGAGGCTTACGATCGCGCCTACGGATTGCGTTTTGTGGCCTTCCGCTATTTCAACGCGGCGGGGGCGGACGAAAACGGAGCGGTAGGCGAGATCCATCGTCCGGAAACTCATCTGATTCCATCGGCCTTCGAGGCCATCAATGGGGATCGTGGCGAGCTGGAGATTTTTGGCACCGACTATCCCACGCCCGACGGAACCTGCGTGCGCGATTACATTCACGTGAGCGATCTCGCCGAAGCGCATGTTTTGGGACTGGAGTATCTGGAACGTGGAAGTTCCACGGCGTTGAATCTGGGGACGGGACAGGGTCATTCAGTAAAAGAGGTGCTCACGACCATCGAGCGAATCAGCGGCCGCAAGGTGCCGAAGCGGGTTGCGCCGCGGCGCGCGGGCGATCCGCCGGAACTGGTCGCCGACCCGTCGCGAGCCGAGAAAGTGCTGCACTGGAAAGCCAAGCGCTCGCTCGAGGAGATCGTGTCGACGGCATGGAAGTGGGATCAGAGCCTTCGTGTCGGTGGGAAGTCCCCTCTCGATAACTTAGCTAAATGAAGGTAGACTTGTCCTGGCAGGGCGTTTCCCATCTTGGGGTGGAGTTTACTGTTTGGTACTGGGTCCCCCCCCTCCCCCTTTTTCGCCGCAAAATCTTGAAAACAATCGGTTTCAGCTTCTGACCATGGGCTAGATCTTTGAGTTTTAAGGACTTATACGCAAAATCTTGAGGGCATGGGAGTTACGCGGGCAGAGCCTTCCCAATTTGGGCTGGTTCCAGTCTAGGTTGTCAAAGATCACGAATTATCCGACAGATAATATATCTTGTTTCAGGTTATCTTGTATTGGGCAGGGGCGTCAACGAAATAGTGTTGGCCGGGATCTCAGGGCTGAAGCTCGAACGCCGTGCCGCAGCCCAGACAAAGCCCGCCTTCTCCCGTCACACCATAAAGGTAGTTCCACTTTCCCCAAGTCAGGCCGCTAGCAGGCAGGGCCCCGTCGCCGTTGCTGCCGGTGAATCCGTGGAGGACAGCTTCGGTCCACGCGCCGCCCTTGCGCCCGGGACGCTTCAGTTGATAGACAGTACCACTCTCCGTCGCTCCGCCGCCGTATTGGGTTGTGCCGTACAGATTTCCTTGGCTGTCAAATGCCAGGTAGCCGCTGGGGATAGCCCCGTCGTTGCCATCTTGGAAGGCGTATAGGGTAGCGTAGGTCCAGGCCCCTCCTTTTTGGACTGGGGGAAAAAGCTCGAATACTACTCCGCACCCGAATCCACCCTGGCAGTTGAGGTCTCCCCCGGCACCCGTGGTCCCATACATATTCCCGGATCCATCGAAGACCACGGCGCCTACGGGGTTAGCACCTATATCGTTGACACTATCGAAGGAGTAAAGCACAGTTTCAGCCCAAGCTCCGCCTTTCCTTTTGGGTGGGTTCATACGATAGACAACGCCGTACCCGTACGCACCGTCATAAATGGTTGTGCCGTAGAGATTTCCCTCTTGGTCAAAGGTGACACCCGCGAAAGGCTCCGCTCCGTCGGGGGTTCCGGTGAATGTGTAGAGCACGCTAAAACGCCACTTCCCACCGCTCTTCGTTGGCCGCTTGAGCTCGAAGACTGTGCCACAGCCGCTATTGCCGCAGCCAAGGTCACCGCCAATCCCGGCAGCGCCATACAGATTCCCCTCAGCGTCAAAAACCAGATTGCCCTGAGGCACAATCCCGTCAGAGCTGGATTGGAACGTGTACAGGGTTTGGTACGTCCAGGGACCATCGCCAGAGTTAGGCGGCGTCAGCCGGAAGATGAAGCCTCGAATATTTGGCCCCGCTCCCGTGCCATATAGGGCGCCGTCTTCGCCAATCACCAGTGAGCTTGGGTACTCAGCATTGCCGTTATATTCATAGAGCACGGCCTCTGTCCATGCTCCGTCGCGACTTCGCGGCGCCGTGAGCTTGTAGATTGCGCTCCCATTGCAACCGCCGCCTCCTGCGGTAACGCCATAGAGATCGCCATTCTTTGCGACTGCCGGTATACCGACAGGCTCCCAGGCTGATGGGCATCCTTGCCCGAAATCGTAGATCACTCGGTATGTGTCCACAGCGTTGGCGGTAACTCTCAGCGGAATTACAGCGACGAGCACTGCCAAGACCAACACTACTCTGCGCGATTGCCTACAGAGTTTCACTCTGGGTGCCTCCTTTCGAACGGAAACGAACAACAACCGATCTCGCCTTAACGAGGGCCAAAAGCATATCATCGCCATCAAGCCCCGGAGGACGGAAAAATCCCCACAAAGGCTGCGAGACCGATGTGCAACTTCTTGCACATGCACCATGCCTTCCTGGCCTAAGTATTGAGAATAAAAGAATTATGATGGAACAAGTTTGGCACATTAGATGCACCTGTTAGGTCGAAGCTGGCGCGTTTGATGGTTCGTGACGCCTTGCGGCACTTTCGGCATTCTGATTTGAGGGCATGACGTTGTAGACAATATTTGAGGTGCCCTTCTGTATATTGACCAGTGTCTGTTTCCCCCACGATACTGCAAATTATTGATTTCAATGTTCGGTAGTGGTCTTCCCCAACATCCGGACTAAGTAAGAAGCCAACCTATCCGGTTGGCGAGCCCCACCGCTAGTTATCTTTTTTGGAGGAATGTTCATGATCGTGAAGCGCCCCGTCTGCAATCTGGGATTGTCTCTATTTTCTGCCGTCGCCCTCTGCGTGTTGGTCTCGATGTGTGTTCCGGCTTCGGCTTCATCGGTTGATAAGCCGGCGGCCGCTGGCGTGGGGAGTGGTTCTGCGTCTCAGCAACCCTCGGCTGCAAGCAAGAATCGAGCCATGGTGGCGTTCGGCAATCTGCCTCTTACGTTTGAACCCAATCAGGGGCAAACCGATTCGCAGGTCAAGTTCCTGAGCCGCGGGCATGGATATAACTTGTTCCTCACCTCGAACCAAGCCATATTCACTCTGCCGCTGGCGGGGAAGAATGCGGCGCTGCTCGATCTGGCGAAGCAGAAGCAAATGCTTCTGACGGGAAAAGCCCCGAGTGCGAGCGCCACCGACGCGGTAATGCGTATGACCATGCTGGGCGCGAATTCGCTTCCTGGCATCACTGCGGAAGATCAACAGCCGGGCAGAACGAATTATTTTATCGGGAACAATCCCAAGAATTGGCACACCAATATTCCCGGGTTCGCGCAGGTGCATTATCGCGATGTGTATCCCGGCGTCGATGTCATCTACCATGGCGCGCGCCAGTTGGAATTCGACGTGGTGGTGAATGCGGGCGCGAATCCTGACAACGTCCAATTGAGTTTTGACGGCGCCCAGCACATGGCGATCGACGCTTCGGGCGACCTGGTCCTGACCTCGGAAGCGGGAGAAGTGCGGTTACAGCGTCCGATGGCGTATCAGGAACAGAACGGCGTTCGCCAACTTGTGGATGCGAAGTATGTAGTGAAGAACTCGAATCAGGCCGCGTTTGCCCTTGGCCGCTACGACCGTAGCCGTCAGTTGGTCATCGATCCTCCAATTGCGGTGGCTTACGCGACCTATCTTGGGGGCGGCGCTGAGGAGGCCGCGACCGGCATTAACGTGGATTCCGCGGGGAATGCGTACGTAACCGGAGGAACGGACTCACTCACTTTCCCTGGATACACGGGAACGCTGCTGAACGGAAAGCTGCAAGCCTATATTACGCAAATCACGGCACTGGGAACTCTCGGATACACGACGATCTTTGGCGGAACGACCGGGGACGTGTTCGATCAGGCGATCGCCATCGACAGCAATAACCTTTATATTGCGGGCGGCACCAGTTCTACCGACTTGGCCACGACTGGGTCGGCCCAATCGACCTATGGAGGCGGCAACACGGATGGCTTTGTGGCTAGTTTGAGACTGGACGGCACGCAGATCAACTGGGCGACGTATGTCGGGGGCACCAGCGGAGACGAATTGTTCTCCGTGAGTCTGGACGGCTCGGGAAATGTTTTTGTTGCCGGTCAAACTACTTCCACCGACTTGCCAGTGGTGAATTGGCTTCCGCAGGGGCAACTCTATAATGGCGCTGGGGACGCTTTCGTCACCGAAGTTCAATCCGATGGCAGCAAATTTCTTATCTCCAGCTACATCGGCGGCAGCGGCTTAGATTTGGCTACCGGCGTAAGTTTTAATGCGGCCACAGGTCACGTCTACGTTGGGGGTTCGACGCAATCCACAAATCTTCCCACCACGGCAAGCGCTTTCCAGAAGACATGCGGTACGGACACCTTTTGCAACAACGGCGTGAACGGACCGGAAGACGATGCCTTCGTGGCTTCGTTCGATCCAACCAACGTGAGCAGTTATGTCTTTCTAACCTACGTAGGTGGCGAGTCTTTTGATGACGGTATCGCGCTTACCAGCGATGTCAACGGCAATGTGTATCTCACCGGAAAGACCCAGTCGAAGTTTTTCCCAGTGCTAAATACGCTGAATGGACAAAACAAGCTTCTCGGCCAGCAAATGGCCTATGTCACCGTACTGTCGCCGAGTGGCTCCTCCCTGGTCTACTCGACTTACTTAGGCGGCACCGGCATTGACGAGGGATTAGGCATCGTAGTCGACCTGAATAATAACGCCTACGTCACCGGTTCGACTACGTCTACAGATTTTCCCGTTCAGAACCCGTCGCAGCAAGGTTTCGGCGGCGGGAATGCCAGTCAGTTTGACACCGATGCCTTTGTCAGCGAGTTGAATTGGAATGGCAGTTCACTCAGCCTGATCTTCTCAACCTTCCTCGGTGGCGAGGGCGACGAAGACATCTACGGCGGCTTCATCAGCATCGACAGCAAGGAGAATATTTACGTCATCGGTGACACCAATTCTTCCAAGTTTCCTGTCCAGGCTGCGGCGAACGAAACGGTGATTGACGGATCGCTCAATGCCGGCGCTGGGCAGACGCCGATGTGCCCAGCCAAGAATCGACAGGGAAACGTGATCAACGTGACCTGTACGGATTCATTCGTCGCGATGTACGGATCCAATACCGAAGGAATCGTGGTGACCTATACGGGCACTGGCACGGGCAAGATCACCAGCAATCCGGCGGGCATGAACTGCACCGGCAACCCCTGCGCGGGCAACTTCCCGAACGGCCAACCGGTCGTGCTCACGGCAACAGCGGATCCAAATTCTGTCTTCAACGGTTGGAGCGGAGATGGATGTTCGGGTACAGGAACGTGCGCGGTGGTGCTGAATTCCAATCAATTCGTGAGCGCGAGCTTTACCCAAACCGCAGCCAATGTTATCGCGAGCGTCGTAGGTTCAGGTGCGGTTACCAGCAATCCCGCCGGAATCAATTGTCCGGGAACGTGCACGGCCACCTTTCAGCTCGGCACGAAAGTTACTCTGACTGCGACTCCGGCTTCAAAGATCAGCTTCTTTGCCTGGGGCGGAAATTGTTCGGGCACGTCGACCTGTGCCCTGACGGTGAATTCCAATCAGAACGTGACCGCGACCTTCCATGGCTTCACGATCGCGGCGACCGGTCTGTCGCCGTCGTCGGTTGCACCTGGAGGAACGTCCGCGTCCACGGTTACGATCACGGGCAGTGGCGGCTTCAATCCAACTGGAGTTACGCTGGGCTGCACGATTACTCCAGCAACGAGTCCGGCGCCGACGTGTCAGTTCGGCGCGATCTCCGGTGGCGCGGCTACACTCACGGTCGCCACAAGTCCAGCTTCCAGTGCGATGGCTCAACCCCTGTTCCACCATTCGGGAATCTTGTATGCCATGTTCCTGCCCATCGGCGGTATGGCGTTCCTGGGCGCGGGATTCGGTGGGAAATCGAGAAAGAACAAACTGCTTGGTTTCTTCCTCGTCTGTCTGGTGCTTTCGGGGTTGATGTTCCTGGGAGCCTGCGGTAGTAGTTCGCATGGGGTAAGCAGCACCGGCGTCGGAGGCACCCCTGCGGGCAACTACACCATCACAGTGACGGGCACGGCGACTGGTGTGGTGCAGGGAGGAAACCCACCGCAGCTTGCGCTGACGGTACAGTAATCGGCACGAAGACGACACCGGCGGACTGAATCGATCAGTCCGCCGGACTCAAAGTGCCCCACCCTTTTCGCAGAAGACGCGAGAAAGGGTGGGGCACCTTAACACCTCAAGATGGGAATCCGACGGCTTCGGCCATGCTGATCCAAGCCTTCCTTCAGTGAAATGCACGTCCATTTCTCCTCATAGTCTTTCATCACCCCAATCGTAGTGACAATCGAAAGCAGCCCGAGGTACAATTTGGCCGCCTTTCCAGGAGGCCTTATGAACCGTTCCCCCGGGCCCCGCAAGACCGCAAGACTTTCCAATTCGATTCATCACCAGCTCAACATGTATGCGCTCGCAGCGACTGCGGCGGGTGTGGGAGTCCTCGCGTTAGCGCAGCCAGCCGAAGCCAGGATCGTTTACACATCTGCTAACACGAGGATTCCGATCAATACCTATGCAGTGCGTATCGATCTGAACCATGACGGAGTCTTCGACTTCCTGTTCTACAACGTGTCTCGTGACGGAGGAAGCTCGAAACCGCCTTCGGGATTCCACTACGGATCGTTGATAGTGCGTGCCGTTCAGCAATCCAACCGGGTTTGGGCGGTCACGACTGGCGACTTCCCATTGCCGTGCGCTGCTGCTTTGCCGAAGGGCGTAAAAGTCGGACCTGACGGGCAATTTCAAGCCGGGCCTTCCAGCCTTCCGATGGATGTCTTTTCGGGGAGCACAGGCGGCGGTTGGAGCGCTTGCCCCTGGCATGGCACTCACCGAGCCTATCTTGGTCTGAAGTTTTTGATCAAAGGGAAGACTCACTTCGGCTGGGCGCGGCTGAGCGCCCACGGGACGATATCGTCTGAAAGGGCCACTTTGACTGGTTACGCCTACGAGACGGTTCCAAACAAACCGATCATCGCTGGCCAGACCAAGGGACGAGATGCGCATGCGTCCGAAGCTGGCACGCTGAGTGCGCTCGCAAGAGGAGCGAAATAAATACAATAAATACAATAAATACTATGAGACAACCTGAGAGAATGCTCCTCAACTTTCCGAGAACTCGCGGCGGGATCGCCCGCACTCTCGGTGTGGCGGCGGGATCGATAGCGCATGGAAGTCGGTAGCGGAAAGAAGGAATGTTATGAAGCGCAACAAAAGGCTTGCGACGCGGGGCTCGGCCCTGCCGGTAATCATCGCGGTCATTCTAACGTTGGCGGCGGGCGCATGGGCGCAGAGCGAGTACAAAACATTGCACGCTTTCACCGGCGCGAGCAATGACGGCGCCAACCCGGAAGCGGGTCTGATCTCGGACCGATCGGGAAATCTTATGGCACGACCGCCAGCGGCGGTGGCGGCTGTGGGGGTACCGTCTTTAAGTTGAAGCGGGCAGCAGACGGAAGCTGGAAGAGCCGCGTGCTTTACGGCTTCGGCCAGCTTCCCTACTGCCTTGATGGGCAGGGGCCGCTTGGTGGCTTGGTCTTCGATCGGTCCGGAAATCTTTACGGTACGACGAGGGTCGGGGGAAAAGGGACTTGCAATTCCGGTAACGGCG
>Ga0210406_10008770_pt1 | contig 10110 bp, 1 predicted proteins | sample IncBWC30MmetaG_FD_155454 | JGI IMG/M metagenome (GOLD analysis project Ga0210406, IMG submission 155454) | Forest soil microbial communities from Barre Woods Harvard Forest LTER site, Petersham, Massachusetts, United States - Inc-BW-C-30-M | ecosystem: Environmental > Terrestrial > Soil >... | reverse complement strand
ACTCTCCTGGTTCCGTTCCGGCGATGGATTTCGAACTCGTTCTAAAGAGCGTGACGCGGATACCGACAACGAAGCGATAAGATCGATTGCCTCTGCAATTAAGACAGCCTTGAACAAGGCCGAAACTGAGCGGACAGGTCTCAGGGCAAGAATGGACGGTGTTCTCTCGCGTGCGGCAATTGTCGGCGGAAACGACATCGATGACTATCTAACGCGAACTAAAGATCGTTCGACAATGCTTAGCAAGTCCGATGCCGAGATTGGGCGCGGGGAAGAGCGGTTGAAAGTGCTCGACCAAAACATCGTGCACGTCAAATTTCTCAAGACTGCTATGCAAACCCGTTTTCCTGATCTGAAGTTTTGAGTAATTGCCCAGAGCCTCCCTCGAGACCCGGAGTGCGTGGCGTTCGAGTATCCTGTGGTCGCTTCGCCCTAGCGACGGCTTCTTTCGCGTCCCTGCAACAATAATATGCTGCGACTCCAGTTTTCATTTTTGGGGCGAGGTTACAATGGACTGGAGACAGAAAATTCCGGGCTGTTTTGGAAACGAAAACCAAATCTTTTTGGCCCAGGAGGACGATGCCTTTGAACTTCTGATTTATTTGGGGCACGCACCGAATTGGATGGTGAGTGGTGCAACCTGAGTTTCGGAGGCACCTAGAGAGCCACGGCTGCGGGCCAAAACATACGACCCGACAAATCGTCAAAATCCGCAATCACGTGAGGGCGTGGCTGAGCCACTAAGCCTACTGGCAAAAGGAAATCCGGCTCATGCAGGGGGGCTCGAGTGGGGTTCCGGGGAACTCCCGTCGAATGAGTCCGACGCCCGCTCATGAGGCTACGCCCTACGAATGATCGGTTGCCACCAATCTTCAACCAGACGTTCGCGGTTCTCTACCTGAAGAATGAGATCGGGTCTGTATTTCTTCGGGATCGCTGCTTCCACCTTGCTAATCGACCGCGAAGCCTCCAAGGCATCGTCACTGCCCGCAAATCTACGGGCGTCGATGAGGCGCATGTTGGGCATCATGTATTGGAAGCCCAAGTTCGCAAGGCTTCCTAACTGAAGCAATTCAGCTGCCGAAAGGTCAATCCGGATTTTCCCTTGTTCGGGCGCCTTTCGCCGAACTCCTGCACCGTGGCCCTTCAACCAGCATTCCTCCGCCAAGGCCGCTCCTAGCACCCAAAGATCAGCGTGGATTGGATCTGTGCCCTTCACGCGCCGCGGAGGATGACGATCTAAGCAATTACGCAGGTTCGCCAAGGCCTTCTGAGCATCCGGCGCCATCTCGGTTCCCAAGTGGGACGCCATGCCGATCTGCAACTCGCGAACAGCCTCTTCTATGCCCCTGATCCTACCCTTCTGAAAGTAAGATCGGCTGGAAGACCAAGCCGAAAAAACCAACGTCAGGAACAGCCCGCCCAAAATGAAAAGTACGATGTCCACATCACAGCCCCGATAGTGAACTACCCCTTCCTGCAGGGTACCCAACCCTCGTTAACGCTCATTTTAAAAAAATATCGGCCGTTGCAAAAAGCCAACCGGCCCGCGCGCTTTACGAGAGCTTCACCAACATCAGACGGCAATCACGCGAATTAATGGTTTGATAATTGAGCGAGCACGATCCTGCAGGGGGACCAAAGAGCCATGGACGCAGTCAGGATCGGCAGCAAGCATTGCAGAGCGATTTGCGCCGAAGTTGGCGAGCGGCTACGGCAACACATCGATAGAACCACGACATTGCCCCCGCAGAAGATAATAGAATTGCTGCGAGAACTCGAGCTGCGCGAATTGGAGGCGCCATCCATCGTACCCTCGCTTGAGGATAACGGCCGCTGTAACGCCTTCGCAACGCCGATTGACACGCGCTTGCCACCAAGGCAGGCGAGAAGGCGCGTATTTTCCTCGCCGAGATTGGATTCGTTGCTGCAACCGTTGTTCGCCAATCCGGGCGGTTCCTCGCTGTGCACTTTGACCTGCCACCATGCCTGGAGAGGGATCTTCTGGTCCGCAAGCTATTTACAGCCCGATTGGATGCGACGACCGTGAACGCATCGGCACTCTCCACGACAAGCGCGATGCTCATGAGCATTTGGGCGACTGGAACAACGCGGCCCGAGCCTCAGGCCGTCACGCCGTCACCTGTTGTTCCTGTTGCGAAGCTTTCGGCGCAAAGCCGTGTTGTCGAGCCGATCAAGCAGGCGCAGAGCCTGGCTGAAGTCGCTGCGCAGCGGAAAATTGCCGCCTAACCAGCATTCGGCCTCACGAACGCGAGCTCGCTGGCCATCCTTAGTTGGCGATCGAGGCAAAAGCGGTAAGCGCCGGCTTGCTGAATGGTCGTCCATTGGCGCCGTTATGTCACAACATCTGTTTTGTGAACGTAGGTGAGTTTTCTTGTCAGCGCTGAAGACAAAGGAAAAAGTCTTAATTGGATCATGCCGTAGAGCCTGACATGCCTTATTCCTAGTGGCTTGGAAGGATATAATCGTTCAGGTGCGAAATTCCCGACATGGTGTGGGAAAGGATCGGATCGTGGCCGGAACGGTGATCGTTTGCGCCCGGATCAATCGAAAAATCTTTTCTGAGGTCTGCGGAAGAATTCCGGAGCCAGGCGGATGGAGTGCTCGTATCGCCCGAGTCGATTGCAGAGTGAGTCAAATCAAAATCAGGATGCATCGATTGGAAATTGTGGTCAATTCGCCCACCATCGGGATCGCCGAGCGTAGCCTTGAAAGTAAACTGATCGCCGCTCGGACCTGTCGCTGCGTTGGGGCTTTGTTGTTCGGCGGGCGTCGGTGGTGGATCAGTTATCAACGTTCCGCCATGATGGTCGGAAGCAAAATTGAGCGTGGCATCGAAATGGTCGAAATTGAAGCTCGCGCTGTGGGTTCCGTCGGTGATCGTCAATAGCCCCGTTGGGGCATCGAAGGTCTGTGAAAAGCCGGGATAGTCATGATCAATGCCGGCAAGATCAATCGTATCAGAGTGTGCAGCGTCCGGCGCCGTTCCTCTAAAGCCGGAGATATGTCCAGTGAAGCCGGTCGGCTGATCCAAAACAAGAGATCCTGTTCCCCCCTGGAAGGCGATGCGATCGCTCGACGTCTGGTTCAGCTCGAGCGTTTCGCCATTGGAGACGGTGGCGATCGATGTTGGCCGGGAAGTTATATCGACGCTGCCGTTCTGATGAGTCGTCACGTTGAACGTGGTCGATGCGTAGTTCCCGTCAAGGATCAGCGACACTGAGTGATGGTCGACGGCATCGGTGATCGTCAACAGCGTAGTATCATTCTGCGGATCATACGCCGTATCAGCCGTCGTATGGGCTGCATCAAAACCCTTGAGCGTCAATACATCTCCAGCGCCAGAAAGGCCGGCGATTTGTCCCTCAAAGTTCGTAGGCTGATCGAGCACTAGCGTGCCCGTGATGCCAGCAAAAATGACCTTGTCGGCGCTCGGTCCATTCAGTTCAAGCGCAGCGCCGTTCGTGATCGTATCGATAGCCGTCGGCGGATCGACAATCTGACTGACGCCGTTGACCTGGGTCACGGTGAACGTCGCCGACGCATAATTTCCGGAGAGGTGAAGGTAGGCGACGGCGGTCGTTCCGTTCATCAGTGTCAAGATGCCACCGTTCCAGAAGGCGCTCGTCACGGCGCCCTGGAAATCGATGGTATCAGTAGGGTCGAGGCCCGTGATGACCGGGATGAAATTCAGCGAGCTGTCCAACTCGGCGTTCGACAGCGTGAGCGTCCCCGAGCCCTGGAAGGTGATGGTCTCTGTCGTGCCGGCTGTAATTTGATCTTGCAGGACGAGATTCGCGCCACTGCCGATGTTGGTCTGGCCGGTACCGCTCAGTGTCCCCGGCAGTGTCAAGGTAGTTCCAGCGGCAATGTTGATGGTCCCATCATTGATGAGCTGGCTGGCGGTTACAAATGAGCTGCTTCCGCTTGCGGTCCAACTAGCTCCCGATTCGTTGTGAAAGGTCGTCGCTCCGCTGACCACGACGACGGGGCCGGTGATCGTGCCGAAATTGTCGATCGTGACCGTGCCCGATCCGCTAGCCTGGGCGTCGATTGCCGCAGTCGCGCCTGTTACGGAAGCGTAGTTTGTAATGTTTACATTCCCACTGCCGGCGGAAACGTCACCAAGCGAAAATGCGCCGATGCCGTAACGCCCCCCCGAGATCGTGGCGCCGGCTTCCGCTATGACGGTTACGGATCCATCCACGTAATCTATGCCGCGTATGCCATCGGTCCCTGCCGCGGCGGTAATGCTTGCGTAGTCGTCAATTAGGACATCGCCCTTGAAGCTCGAGTTCACGGTGTCTGAGGAGTTCGGATTGAAACCCGCCAGGATTCCGGCCGCTGGGGCTGTACTTGACGGCGGAATGACGCCCGACGTGATCGTCCCATGGGCAACGACTCTCACCTCGCTGGTACCCGACCAATCGGGTCCGCTTTCAGCGGTGGTCGCTGGCGCCGGCGCGCGATTGATAGCGGAAATGCCCGAAGCGCCCGATTTGATCACGACTCCAGTGCCGGTCGTGACGTTGATGTTGCCGGGCCCGTCGTTGGAGGCGTTTATGCCATCACCATAACCGTTAACCGGATTTGCCCAGTTTTGCGAAGCCGTGATGGTTCCCGCATTGTCGTTGACCGTGACGTCGCCGTAACCGAAGTTGTAGGCACGAATGCCATCCCCGGCAGATGCGGTGATGTTGCCAAAGTTGTTGACGACAACGTCTCCGTATAGCCCAGGCAGGGGGAACGTTGTCGGTATGGTACCCCCGCCAAGATAGCCCGCGATGATCCCTGCCGGGGGACTTCCCGTGCCGGTCACTACCGCGCCGGAATTTATCGTGGCATAGGAGGTGACGATAATCGAACTCTGCAAGGAGGTGGCGATCGCGGCCGCTTGATTGACGGCATCAATGCCGGCGCCGCTCGAGGTAATGGTTGAGCTCGAGCTGGCTACAAGGATGGAAATATTGCCGCTTCCCTTGTTGAACGCATAAATGCCGTAAATCGGGTTCGTGATCGTTGTTGAGCTCGACGTGGCGTTGATGTTGCCGCCATAGACGTTGATGGCAACGTTTCCGGTACCCCCGCTCTGGGCCGAAGCGACGATGCCGTATTCTGCAGCTTCCGTAGTCGTGGTTGCTGTGGAACTTGCGCGTGAGGCGCTGCTGGTGACGCTCACGTTGCCGGTGCTATTGATGGTAATGTCGCCATTGCCAAAATTGTACGCGTTAATTCCGTATCCGGCGGCGGCTGATATGGTGGCGGTGCTGTTGATGATGACCGTGCCGTTCACATTGAGATTTGCAACCGTGCTCGTGCCACCAAGAAAGCCTGCTCGGATACCCGCCGGGGCCGACCCGCTGTTGTTCTGCACATTTCCGGAGTTGATCGAGCCCGCTGCGTTAACCGTCACGAGCGCGTCTGCGGCAGCGGCGATCGCGGTCGCTTGATTGTTGGCGTTGATCCCGTCGCTGCCCGAATTGATGATGTCGCCGTTTGAGGTTGTGACGGCTACGTCACCGGCCCCCAAATCGATTGCGTTCACCCCATATGGCGCGTTATTGGACGCTGCACTCGACGAGTTGAGGGCCGAGATGATTGCGTTGGGTACGAGATTGACGGCAACGTTGCCGATCCCATCATTCGCCGCACGGATGCCACTGCCTGCGTTGGCGGTAACACTTCCGGCCGTCACGAGGACATTGCCGTAGACGCCGCCGTTATACGTTCCGGTGCCGCCGGGGTTGATATTGGCGATGATGCCCGCCGGCGCACTTCCGCCGTTGTTCAGGTTCGTGCCCGAAGTAATCGTGCCGAGCGAGGTCACGTTCACGCTTGTCGGCGTGGTCGAGTCAATCACCGTTGCCTGGTTCGAGGCCAGAATGCCGGTGCTGCCGGAACTAATCGTCGAACCGCTGGCGCCGACGACGGTGATGTTGCCGATACCATAGTTGAACGCTCCGATGTCGTATTGGGCGGTCGTAGTAGTGGTTGTGGCGACAGCGTTTGCAGTAATCCCGCCGGAGTTCGACACCGTAATGTCGCCAGTGCCGTAATTGAAGGCGTTGATTCCCATCCCGGTGAACGCGGTGATGGTGGCGGTGCTGTCAACGATGACGTTGCCGAAGATACCTGTCAGAGGAGGATTGGGAATGCTCGACGGTGAGCTGGCACCCCCCATGTAACCGGCCAGGATCGCAGCGGGCTCGCTGCCGCTTACCTGTCCTGATTTTATCGCGCCGGAGGCTTCGACCATAAGGGCGCTGCGGACACCGTTGATGAGCGGGACAGACGTTCCCTGGCTTTCGACGACAATGCCGGAACCGGCAGCACTGACCGTCGTGCCGGACCCGGTTGTCACGCTGGCGCTACCGGCTGACGTCAACGCAAAGATGCCGCGCGAGCCCGTGCCGGTTATGGTAGGCGTTCCGTTGATTGTGATGGATAACGGCGCGGTTCCAGTCGTGAGCGCCTCGATACCAATCGTGCCGCTGACATTGCCGCTATCGACGATGGTGGTCGATCCGGCGGCTGAACTAGCCAACAGGCCAATGCCGCCGGATGAGGCAATGCTGCCGGCGCTGATGATGTCAATGTTGGCGCCGGTTGTCGTCAAGTTCATGCCGTTGAAGGCGCCTGTCACGGCAATCGACGATGATTGGTTGATCTCCGCGAAGAATGTGTCCGTCTGGATGCTGTCCGCGGCCGCAATATTGAGACCGATTGCGGCGTTCGAGGAAATGCTGGCGTTGCTCAGCTGATAGAATTGCGCTGTTGTCGGCGCGACAGACTGTGCTCCCAGAGTTCCCGTCAACACCGTTGCGCTCGTCGGCACCAAGACGATGGAATTGCCCGAGAGCACGCTGAACGCGTTCTGGGTTAGCGCTCCCGAAATGTTAAGGTTGAGGGGCGTCGAAACACCGCTCTGTGTGACCGACAGCGTCGAGGTGCTGTTGTTGAAGCTGACGCCGGTGATGGCGGGTCCCTGCAAAGCGATGATGTCGCCGGCCGCAAGCCCAGTAATCTTGCCACTGAAGGCTGACGGGCCATCGATGGTCAAAATGCCTTCGTTGCCGCCGAAGGACACGGTTTGACCGGAGCCGACGAAGTTTGCGAATTCAACGCTGGCTTGACCGCCTATGTTGAAAGTGCCGGTGCCTGTAACGGTGCCTCCGATATAGGCCGCGCCAAAGGCTACGACATTGATAATGCCGGAGTTCGTGAGCGCAAGGGTTCCGCCGCTATTAAAACTGCTCATGCCAGCGGCATTGATAGTGCCGAGATTGTTGATCGTACCCGCGCCGTTGAAGAAATTTTGCCCGCGGATGTTCCAGATGCCGCCCGACTGATTCTGAAACGTCGATGTGGAGGTCGGAGCCGAGTTCAGGCTTACGTTGCCCGAGATCGTACCGGAGTTGGTGACGGTAATTGCACCATTGTTGGCGGTTTTTCCGCCATAGTAGTCTGAAACGGCCATGTTCAGACTGCTGCCGGCACTGTAGAGATCTGCGACGACAAATCCCGTGTTGGTGAACGTCGCAGCCTGGGCGCTGGCACTATTGATCTGCACGACCGCGGTGATGGACCCGGCGCCGTTGGACGCACCGAGGCCATCGATGATGCCGGACGTAAAATCGCCCTGCGAATCCTTGGTGCCTGAGTTCGTGATAGAAATTGTGCCGTTGCCGGCGCCGGTCAGGGCGCTGCCGGTTCCGGTTGCAATGCCGGTGCCGCTCGCAGCGGTGATGACTCCACTATTGGCGATCGTAACGTTGCCGCCGCCTTGGGCGAACGCTGACACACCCTGAAGCGGCGCGTTGATCGCGGATGTCGACTCTAGGGTCAGATTTATATTGCCAACACCATAGTTGTACATTCCGACGCCGGTGCCAGCCGACGCATTGATCGCTGCAAAATTGTCAATGATGACGTTGCCGGCGATAGCGCTGTTGAAAGTGTTGGAGTTGTTGTTGTTGTAGCCTGCCCAGATGCCGCCAGGAGATCCGCCACCGGTACCGTTGTCGAAGCCGGAATTGATGGTACCATTGGCTGTGATCGAAATCTGGCTTGAGGAGGGAGCGCTTGTCGCAGCATTGTTGGAATTGATTCCGGTGCCGCCGGAATTGATGATGTCACCGGTGGACGTGGTGACAGAGATATTCGAGCTGTTGTTTGAGCTGGCCTGAATGCCCCAAAGTCCAGACAGCCTGCTGGCCGTGATCGTCACGCCGCCGAGAACGTTGACAACAACGCCGCCGGAGCCGGTACCTAGCGAATATGCACCAAGACCATATTGAGCCCCCGTAATCGAGGTTCCTGCCTCCTCCGTCACGGTGACTAAGCCATTTCCATAGTTGAAGGCGTCAAGGCCGTAGCCCGCGGCAGCCGTGATATTCGCAAAATTGTCGATCGAGACCGTGCCGTTGATGGCGTTATTGATGGTACCATTGGCGCCGTAGTAGCCGGCAGTGATTCCTTGCGGCTGCGAGCCCGAGGGATTCAGGTTGGTTCCGGAATGGATGGTGCCATGAGCCACGACGCTGACCGAGCTGCCAGCCGTGCTTGCGATAGTTGTGGCAAAATTGACAGCGGAAATTCCGGTTGCTCCTGACGCGATCGAATCGCCGGACGATGTCGTGATCAAAACATTGCCCGAACCGTAGTTCGTTGCTCGAATTCCAAACTCGGCCGGAGCAACGATCGTGGTGTTCGCCTCGTCGGTAACGGTGATGTTGCCGGTGCCGTAGTTGTAGCCGCGAATGCCGTCGCCGCCCGAAGCCGTGATGTTGGCGAAACTGTCGATCGTCACGTTGCCGAAGACGTTCGCGTTTGGCGTGCTGGTGGTGCCGCCCTTGTATCCTGCCAGGATGCCCGCAGGCTGCGATCCATCCGGGTTCAGTTGGAAGCCCGAGTTGATGGTGCCGTTGGCAGTGACGTTAATCGTGCTTGCATCGGCAAGAGGGATTGAGGTTGCCTGGTTGAAGGCACTGATTCCGGCGCCTTGGGAAGTGACATTATCGCCCGATGAAGTCGTTACCGAGACGTTCCCGGTCCCGTTTGAGCCCGCCCAAATTCCTCTTGGCCGCCCCACGATGGTGACGTTCGAATTTGCAGAAACAAATACGTTGCCACTGCCATCCGTGAGGGCGCCGATCCCGTAATTCGTGCCGCTGACATTTCCGCTTGCGGCGATCGTTATGTCGTTGTTGTCGGCTGCATTCAGATTTTCTGCCAGAATGCCGTTACCGGCAAGGCCAACGATGGGGCCGATGGTAGAAATGGCGATGGCGCCGAACCCATTCTGAATAGCGCTTATCCCTGTTGCGGCTCCCGTGACCGCTCCGGTCAAGACAATTCCAAGAGTGGTGGGGGTGGTCAGCGTGCCGCCGGAAGCCTGGAGGTCAAGGGCGTCGCCTGAAGTTGTTGTAATGGCTCCACTGCCGGAGATCGTCACGGATCCGGTCGCCGTCGAGATCGCATTGACTGTTCCCGTGAAACCGAGCGAGCCGAGCCCGAGGCTGCCGCCAGTTCCGGCAAAATCAACTGAGAACGACGAGCCGCCGCCGACTGAGAGAATGCCTCCGTTCTCTATCTCGAGAGTTCCGGAAATCTCAGTCAACAAAGCTACGATCGCCAGTGTACCTTCATCAAGCAAGGTCACGTTCGGATCGTTCAAGGTGGCAGAGTGGGCAAAGGCCTGCGTGCCCGACGGAATCGTCACAACGTAAGGCGTCGTGGCACCGATCGGATTGAAGACGACGTCTGAAGCAGCCGTGGGCGCCGACCCCGAACTCCAGTTCGTCGCGTCGTTCCAGTTTCCACCGCCGGGGTCGCTCCAGCCGCCGGGAACAACGGTAAGCGTGAACACCACCGCCGTGCTAGCTCCGAGATTGCCGGCCGCGTCAGTATCCTTGGCTACGATGCTGTGGCTGCCGTTGCCCGACAAGATGACGCTGGTGCTCCAGGCCCCGCCGGCGCCGACTGTCGCCGTTCCGATCTGGGTCGCCGTGCCGCCGTTCACGGAATCGAAAAGCGTCACCGTCGATCCGACCGCCGCTTCACCGACAACTGCCGTGACCGTGCCAGAGA
>Ga0210406_10008765_pt1 | contig 10113 bp, 11 predicted proteins | sample IncBWC30MmetaG_FD_155454 | JGI IMG/M metagenome (GOLD analysis project Ga0210406, IMG submission 155454) | Forest soil microbial communities from Barre Woods Harvard Forest LTER site, Petersham, Massachusetts, United States - Inc-BW-C-30-M | ecosystem: Environmental > Terrestrial > Soil >... | reverse complement strand
CCGATGCCGGCGCTGCCGGTGTCGTCGAGATGCGGCAGGTCGATGGCGAGCCCGGCATTGATCATCAGCTCGACCGGCTGGCCGTCCTTGGTGACGCAGGGTCGGTCGCGCAATGCCAGGTATTGCGCCTGGCGCCTGGCGCGGAAGCGGACCCGCTCGGCATAGGCCGATTCGATCTCCGCTGACGGGCGGACATAGATCGAGCCCGAAGTACCGTCGACGATGATGGCGTCGCCGGGATCGGCGATGCCGGGCGCGTTCGGCACCTCGCCGACCGCGGGGATGCCGAGCGCGCGGGCCACGATCGAGACGTGGGAATTGGCGGTGCCTTCCTCCAGCACCAGCCCGCGCAATCGCTTGCGGTCGTAGTCGAGCAGGGCAGCCGGTCCCATCGCGCGCGCGATGATGATGGCGTTGTCGGGCAGATGCTCGCGCGAGGGCGCGTGGTCCTGCCCGACCAGTTGCCGCATCAGCCGGTAGCCCAAATCTTCCAGGTCATGCAGGCGGTCGCGCAAATAGGGATCGGTGGAGCGCAGCATGCGCGCCCTTGTGTCGGACTGCACGCGCTCGACCGCGGCCTCGGCCGTCAGGCCGGTGGCGACCGCTTCGTGCAGCTTGTGCGACCAGCCCTGGTCGTTGGCGAACATCCGGTAGGCTTCCAGCACGTCGCGGTGCTCGCCGCTTTCGGCGACGTCGCCGCGCTCCAGCATGCGGTCGAGATCGGCGCGCAGCTTGGCGAGCGCGCTGTCCAGCCGCTTGATTTCCTTCGGCAGGTCCTCGGCGATGTAGTTGTTGATGACGACGCGCGGCTCGTGCAGCACCACATGGCCGAGTGCGATGCCGTCCGACAGGATGGCGCCGGTCTTGTGCAGGGAGTGGCGCGCCGCGGGTTCGGCGCCGGGCTGCGCCAGCGCGGCCAGTTCGCCCGAGGCGATCATCTCGGCCAGCACCATCGCCGTGGTCTGCAGCGCCTCGACCTCTTCCTCGACATAGGTGCGCTTGGCGCGGTTCTGCACCACCAGCACGCCGAGCGTGTTGCCGGCGCGCAGGATCGGCACGCCGAGGAAGGAGTGGTAGATTTCTTCACCGGTCTCCGGGCGGAACGAGAACGCAGGGTGGCTCTGCGCGTCGTTCAAATTGAGCGGGGTTGCCTCGCTCGCCACGAGGCCGACCAGGCCCTCATGCGCGCTCAAGACCGTCCGGTGCACGGCGTCGCGGTTCAGGCCTTCGGTGGCGTACAACTCTAGCGTGTTGTCGACGCGCAGCACATAGACCGAGCAGACCTCGGCAACCATGTTGGCGGCGATCAGCACCACGATCTTGTCCAATCGTTCCTGTGCTGAGACCTGCTCCGCCATGGTTTCGCGAAGCCGTCTCAACAGGACGCGTGGGCCTCCCGACGTGCTTCGCATAAGCTCTTTTCCCCTCCCATGAGCCAGCCCGGCGGGTCGCCGGGACCTGGCGCTAAACTCCAGACAAGCCAGCAATTTTATACATTCGGCGCCGTCGCGAGCCCTTCAACATGGGCCGAATCAGGATAGCCCAAAACCGTGGCATAGTTTGCAGCAGCCCACCCTGCAGCCTATAGCGAATCGGGGCTTGTTTTGCCAAGCAAAACGCCTGCCATGAACTGACACAGATGCGTCAGGTGCGATGCTGCGGCAGCTAAGGAAAAATATTTCTAAACCTGGTCGAGCCCGTAGAGCGTGTGCAGCGTGCGTACGGCCAGTTCCGTGTAGACGGCATCGATCAGCACCGAAAACTTGATCTCGGAGGTGGTGATGGCGCGGATATTGATGTTTCGCGCGGCAAGCGCGGCGAACGCCTGGGCCGCTATACCGGCATGGCTGCGCATGCCGCTGCCGATCACGGAAACCTTGGCGACGTCGGTGGCGCTGTCGAACCGCGCGTAGCCGATCTTGCTCTTGGCGGCCGTGATGGTATCGCGGGCGCGGGTGTAGTCGGAGGCCGGCACCGTAAAGGTCAGGTCAGTGGTCTTACCGTCCTCGGAGACGTTCTGCACGATCATGTCGACATTGATATTGGCGTCCGCGAGCGGTCCGAAGATTGAGGCGGCGACCCCCGGCTTGTCCTCGATCTGGCGCACCGAAATCTGCGCCTCGTCCTTGGAAAAAGCGATGCCGGTGACGACGTGGCTTTCCATGATTTCCTCCTCTGCGCAGATCAGCGTGCCCGGCGGCTGGTTGGCATGCGGGTCGATATCCTCAGGTCGGTCGAAACTGGAACGGACGAAGATCGGCATGTTGTGCACCATGCCGAGTTCCACCGACCGGACCTGCAGTACCTTGGCACCTTGCGACGCCAGTTCAAGCATATCCTCGAACGTGATCCTGTCGAGCCGGCGCGCCTTCGGAACCACGCGCGGGTCCGTCGTATAGACGCCATCGACGTCGGTGTAGATGTCGCAGCGGTCGGCATGGATGGCGGCGGCAATCGCTACCGCCGAGGTGTCGGAACCGCCGCGGCCGAGCGTGGTGATGCGCCCGGTTGGCGGGTAGATGCCCTGGAAGCCGGCGATCACGGCGACCTCCTTGCGTTCTTTGAAACGGTTGATCAGCTCACTGCCGTCGATTTCGAGGATGCGCGCGGAGGCGTGCGCGTCGCTGGTCAGAATCGGGATCTGCCAACCCTGCCAGGAGCGGGCCTGGACGCCGATGCCCTGCAGCGCGATTGCGAGCAGCCCCGAGGTGACCTGCTCGCCGGATGCCACCACGGCGTCATATTCGCGCGCGTCATGCATCGGGGAAGCCTCGCGGCACCATTCGACGAGTTCATTGGTCTTCCCGGACATCGCCGAGACCACGACCGCAACGTCGTGTCCGGCATCGACCTCGCGTTTCACATGGCGCGCGACGTTGCGGATACGTTCGATATTGGCGACGGACGTACCGCCGAATTTCATCACGAGACGGCTCATGACGACGTGCGCGTTCCCTTCAGCTAAGGATAAGTTGGCCCGATTCGCGCGAAACCGGAGGCGCCCGGGCCGAAACGCGCGTATACATACCGGCGCGGCCGGGGGCAAGCGGGTTCCGGCCTGTTCCCGCGGCCAGGCTGGTCGGGTAGGGTAGTATGGCTTGTGTAAGTGAGGCGAGTTGATGGGGCGTTATATCGACGATATCCTGCAGCCCGGCGAAAAGGTGCTGTATTCGACCAACGCGCACTGGGTGTTTTATCTGCCGGCGATCGGAGCCTGGATCGTCGCGGCGATCCTCTTCGTCCTGTCGCGGGCGACCATCGTTGAAGGCATCGTCCTGTTGTGCCTGTCGGCGTCGGCGGTGGTGGCGATCGTGGCGCTGTACTGGACCGCGAAGGCCTGGTTCCACCGCTGGACCACGGAAACCGACGTCACCAATAAACGCGTGGTGCACAAGACCGGCTTCGTCAAGCGGCGCACCTTTGAAATCGCGCTCGACAAGATCGAAAGTGTCGATGTCAACCAGACCATCCTGGGGCGCATGCTCGACTATGGCAACGTGACGATCCTGGGGGTCGGCGAGGGCAAGGAGACCATCGCCACCATTGCCGCGCCGCTGTCGTTCCGCAACGCCATCACCGCGCGATAAAGCGGGACATCATCCATGGCCACGCAGCAAAACCCCAGCGCGACCGGCTCTGTCAGCCCCGGTTCTGGCGGCCCCGGCTCGACGGTTGATCCCGCCGAGATCGCGAAATTCTCCAAATTGTCGGAGACGTGGTGGGATCCCAGGGGCAAGATGGCCCCGTTACACAAAATCAATCCGTTGCGGCTGAGCTACATTCGCGATGCGGCCTGCCGCAAGTTCGAACGCAACATCAAGAGCCTGAATTGTCTTTCGGGCCTGCGCATGCTCGACATCGGCTGCGGCGCCGGGCTGTTGTGCGAGCCGTTCACGCGCCTCGGCGCGCAGGTGATCGGCGTCGATCCGTCTGCTTCCAACATTGCGGCCGCCAAGCTCCACGCCGAGAAGGGCCACCTGTCGATCGATTACCGCTGCACCACGGTGGAAGAGATGGACGTGCGCGAACGCTTCGACATCGTGCTGGCGATGGAAGTGGTCGAGCATGTCGCCGACGTCGGCCTGTTCCTCAACCGCTGCACGGCGATGCTCAAGCCCGGCGGGATGATGGTGGTCTCGACGTTGAACCGCAACTGGAAGAGCTTTGCGCTCGCCATCGTCGGCGCCGAATACGTCCTGCGCTGGCTGCCGCGCGGCACCCATCAATGGGACAAGTTCGTCACCCCCGACGAACTCGCGAAACATCTGCTCGACAACCGGCTCGTCGTCACCGAGCAGAGCGGCGTGGTCTACAGCCCCTTCGCCGACAAATGGAGCCTCTCCTCCGACATGGACGTGAACTACATGGTGGTGGCGGAGCAGATGGTGTAGCCGGCGAGCCTGTTGTCTCCGTATTCGTCGTCCTCTGCTTTCGCAGGGACAACAGTGGAGACGCCGGTACCTATCGAGCCACTTGCAATCCTGACATGCGCCGCTCGGGTTGACCGCGTCGGCCGCAACCGGCACGGTGCCGCGGACTCCATCCGGTTACGATTCCCCGCCCATGTTCTCCGTCGCCACGCTCTGGATTCCGTTCACCATAACGGCCGCGCTCGGCCAAGTCGCGCGCAATGCGATGCAGCGGCAATTGACCGGGCCGCTCGGGACCTGGGGCGCGACCAATATCCGTTTCCTGTTCGGCTTCCCGTTCTCGATCGTTTTCCTCGCCGTGGTGTTGGCGGTATCCGGCGATCATTTACCGGTCCCGACGGCTGCATTCTGGCCCTGGCTTTTGCTCGGCGCGCTCACCCAGATCACCGGCACCGGCATGATGCTGCTTGCCATGAACGAGCGCTCGTTTGTGGTGACGACGGCGTATCTCAAGACCGAGGCGATCCAGACCGCGATCTTCGGCTTCGTGTTCCTCGGCGATCACCTCACACTGATGAAAGTGATCGCGATCCTGATCGCCACGATCGGTGTCGTCATTGCCGCATTGCGACCGGGCGCCGAAAAGGGGTTTGCGGATTTGAAGCCGACGCTGCTCGGTCTCGGCGCCGCGGCGTCGTTTGCGCTGTCGGCGGTCGGCTTTCGCGGCGCGGTGATCGTGGTGCCAGGCGTTTCCTTCGTGACGGCGGCATCGTTCACGCTGGTGCTCGGATTGTTCGTGCAGACGCTGGTGCTGTCGATCTATCTCTTGGTTCGCGCGCCCGACGTGCTCAAGAAAATACTGGGGCTGTGGAAACCCTCGATGCTCGCGGGCTTCATGGGCGCGTTCGCTTCCCAATTCTGGTTCCTGGCGTTCGCACTGACGGCGGCCGCCAATGTGCGCACGCTGGCGTTGGTGGAGGTGCTGTTCGCGCAGGCCGTGGCGTATTATTCATTCAAGCAGCCCGTCTCGGCGCGCGAGCTGTTCGGCATCGTGCTGATCGTGATCGGGGTGGCGCTATTGGTGGCGGCTTGATCCTGACTTGCGCAGTCCAGAGATTTTACCATATGGTTAAGCAATCTCCAAGTGAAGGTGAATAACCTGCTGTATCGAGACCGGAGGTTCGCATGACGTCATACGCCGGCGGCTGCACGTGCGGCGCAGTCCGCTACGAAATCACCGCGGAGCCCGTTCGAAGCTTTCAGTGTCAGTGCCGTGACTGCCAGAGGGATACCGGCGGCGGACACGCATCGGTCGCGGTGTTCCCACGTGCCGCGATGCGAATCACCGGCGACGCCATAGAAAATCTGAGGATCGCAGACAGCGGCGCCGAGAAGCGCAAGGGATTTTGCGGAAACTGCGGCTCGCCGCTCTACAACAAGCCGCACAACGTGCCGGACCTAATCGGCGTGTATGTCGGCACGCTCGACGATCCCTCTGGCTTCAAGCCACAGATTGTGGTGTTTGCATCGCACGGACACAGCTGGGATCATCTTGATCCGGCGCTGCCCAAGGTGCCGCATATGCGGCCGTCGTCTTAGCGGCGCCAATACTTGCAGGGTGGGCAACCGCGCTCGTCGTGCCGTGTCACCACTTCTGCCTCGCTGTTTGAGGGTGGGCACGCTTCCGCCTTCGCTCTTTGAGCTACCGCGGACAAAGTCGCTCTTGCCACCCCAAGAGGTGGCGCGCCCAATCCTAGTTCCTGTCGTCCGGCAGCACCGGTAGCGGAGATACCTCGACGCCTTCCTCGATCAACGAACGCGCTTCGTCCGGCGACGCCTCGCCGTAGATCGGGCGATGCTCGATCTCGCCGTAATGCATCTTGCGCGCCTCGTTGGGGAAGCTCTCGCCGACATTGTCGGCGTTCTTGACGATGTGGTCGCGCAATTCCTTCAGTTTGGCGCGCAGCTCGCGCTCCTGCGCCATCAACAGCGGCGTCGAAGTCGCAGCACCACCGGTTTCCACGGGCGCCGGCACGGGAGCCGGGTTCTCGCGGCCCTTCTTGCTCACGATCCGCGGCGCCATGATGGCCTTTTCGATGCCGTGCGACCCGCACAAGGGGCAGCTCACCAGCTTGCGTTTCACTTGCGTGTCGTAGGCGGAGGAGTCCTGGAACCAGCTTTCGAACGTGTGATCGTGCTCACAGCGGAGCGAGTATCGGATCATGCCGATCCCCGCACCAGGTGCAGGTGTTCCGGGCCCGCTTTGGGATCGGCAACGCTGAAGCGCCGGCCATGCTGCAGCGAAGGCACCGTCTTGCGCGCGGTCTCGACCTTCGAGGGGTCGATTCTAGCCATGAACACGCCGGGCTCGACACCGCCTTCGGCGAGCACCTCGCCCCAGGGGGCGATGATCAGCGAGTGACCGAACGTCTCGCGCTTGTTGTCATGCAGGCCGGCTTGCGCCGCGGCAAACACGAAGCAGCCGGTTTCGATCGCGCGCGCCCGCAACAGGACGTGCCAATGCGCTTCGCCGGTCTTGCGGGTAAAAGCCGACGGCACGGTGAGGAAGGACGCTCCGCTCTCGGCGAGCGCACGGTACAGCGCCGGGAAGCGCAGGTCGTAGCAGATCGTCAGCCCGATGCGCCCCCACGGCAGGTCGGAGATGACGGCGGTTTCGCCCGGCTGGTAGTTGGCCGATTCGCGATAGCTCTCGCCATCCGGCAGATCGATGTCGAACATATGGATCTTGTCGTAGCTTGCGAGCACGTTGCCGTCCGGGGCGATCAGGAACGAGCGGTTGACCGCCTTCTCCGGGGAAAAGCGCAGCGCCAGCGAGCCGATATGGAGGTGGATCTTCAGCTCAGCCGCGAGCGCGCGATAGGCTTTGAGCGAAACATCGTCCTCCTCGCCCGCGAGATGCTCGAACAGCGCCTTGCGATTCAACTGCATCATGTTGCTGACTTCAGGCGTCAGCACATAATCGGCGCCCTCGGCCGCCGCCTGGCGAATCAGTTTTGTTCCCTGTTCCAAGCTCGGTCCAGGAAGAAGGGTGGTGCGCATCTGCACCATGGCCGCGTTAAAGCTGAGGTCTGCGCTCATGAGGAGGCCTTTTCGCGCGCCAGCATCGCATCGAGCTTGCCTGCACGATCGAGTGCATAGAGCTCGTCGCAGCCGCCGACATGGGTTTCACCGATGAAAATCTGCGGAAAGGTCGAGCCGGCGCCGGCGCGGTCGTACATCTTCTGACGGACGCTCGAATCCTCGGCGACATCATACTCGGTGAACGCGGCTTTTTTGCGCGTCAACAGCGATTTGGCGGCGCTGCAATAGCCGCAGCCCGGGCGCGTATAGATTTCGATGGCGGCGGTCATGTCGCGCTCTGATTGATGATATCTCGATTATATGGGAGCTTTGGGGGTGTCCACAACCCGGGCGAACACCAGGACGTCGACCTGCACCGCTTTGGCGCGCAACAATGCCCGCGCGCAGGCGTCCACGGTGGCGCCCGACGTCAGGACGTCGTCAATCAGGACCACGCGGCGGCCCTGGATTTCGGAACGCTGGTCGGCCGATACCCCGAATGCGCCTTGCACGTTGCTGGCCCGCTGCGATCGCGACAGTCCGACCTGCTGCTCGGTCGCCCGCACGCGCCGAAGCAACTCCCCCTTGAGCTTCACCCCGCTCTGGCGTTCGACCACCCGCGCCAGTGCGCCGGACTGGTTGTAGCGGCGGTGCCACGCCCGCCGCCAATGCAGCGGCACCGGCACCAGCAGGTCGGCGGTCTCGAGCAATTCGTGCCCAGCGCGCGCCATCCAGCGGCCCATGGCGGGCGCAAGATCGGTGCGGTCCTGGTACTTCAGCGCGTGCACCAGCGTGCGCGCGACCTCGTCGTAGCGCACCGCGGCGCGCGCCCGCTGGTAGGCCGGCGGATTGGCGATCGCCTCCATCGACAACAGCTCGGGTCCGGGATCGTAGACGAAGGGAATGCCAAGCCGTGGACAATAAGGCGGGGCGATGAACGATAATTTGGCCCAGCAGGATGCGCAGACGCCTTCGCCATCGACCGGTTCGCGGCAGGCGACGCAGAGCGTCGGCAGCGCGATGTCGAGCGCGAGCCTTGCCGCGTGCGTCCACGCCCCGCGGCAGGCACCGATCGCGCGGCGCAGATGGCTGGAAAACGAACGAGAGGCGGCGATTTCGGCATCCATGGCTCAAGGCTAGCGCCGCGACTGCTTCACCTCAAGCATTGGATTGCCAGAGCCGGGGCGACCGGCGTAACCAACCGCGATGACCCCGAATTCGAACGCCGCGCCAAAACTGTTCGACCGCGCGCTGCTTGCGCGGCGGCAGGAGCGCGCGCGCAAGCTCGAACCTGCCACCTTCCTGCTCGACCGCGTCGTGGCGGACATGGAAGAGCGCCTATCCGCGGTGAAGCGGGAATTTGCCGATGCCGCCGATATCTGGACGCCGGGCGAGGGGATTTCGTTCGGCGCTCGCTTCAAATCCTTCACCCGCATCGCGCCGCCGGGCGCGCAAGAGGTGCTTGCATTACAGCCGGAATCCCTCGACCTCGCGCTGTCCGCACTGGCCTTTCAGTTCGTCAACGATCTCCCCGGCGTGCTGGCACAGATCCGCCGCGCGCTGCGGCCCGACGGGTTGTTGCTGGCGGCGATGATCGGCGGCGATTCGCTGACCGAACTCCGGCAGTGCTTCGCCGCGGCGGAAGCTGAACTGGAGGGCGGGGTGTCGCCGCGGGTAGCGCCATTTGCGGACCTGCGTGATATCGGCAGCCTGTTGCAGCGCGCCGGCCTGGCGTTGCCGGTCACCGACGTCGATCGGGTCGTGGTGCGCTACGACAGCGCCTTTGCGCTGATGGCCGATTTGCGGCGCATGGGCGCGACCAATATTCTGTTCGAGCGGCGGCGGGGACCGACCCGCCGCGCCACCATGTTACGGATGGCGCAAGTTTACGGCGAACGCTTCTCGGACGCCGACGGCCGCATCCGCGCCACCTTCGATATCATCTGGCTGTCCGGCTGGGCACCGCACGAAAGCCAGCCGAAACCGCTGCGGCCGGGGTCGGCGACCGCGAGTTTGGAAGCGGCGGTGAAGCGGCCGCCCAAATCTGGCTGATGCCTGGGTCATCTCTGTGTCATCGCCGGGCTTGACCCGGCGATCCATCGCCATCGCAAAAGCACTTTTGAAGATTGATGGATGCGCGGGTCATCTAGCGAAGACGCGCTTCGCGCTTTCGCCCGCGCATGACGACTGAGTTTGTTGCTGCGTTGCGATCCTCACATCAACAAATCGATCAAATGCGGGATCAGCGGGATGTCCGCCGGCGGCATCGGATAATCGCGCAATTTGTTGGCGCGCACCCAGGCGAGGTTCTGTCCCTCGCGCGCGATCACGCTGCCTTCCCAACGCCGGCAGAGATAGAGCGGCATCAACAGGTGGAAGGTCTCGTAAGCGTGGCTGGCGAAGGTCAGCGGCGCCAGGCACGGCTCACTCACCGTGATGCCGATCTCTTCCTGCAACTCGCGGATCAGCGTCGCTTCCGGCCGCTCGCCCGGTTCGATCTTACCGCCGGGAAATTCCCACAAGCCTGCCATCGCCTTGCCCGGCGGGCGTTGCGCGATCAGTACGCGCTTGTCGGCATCGACCAGCGCGCAGGCGACCACGAGCGTTACCTTGACTTCAGCCATGCGCTGCTTCCACCAATCACGACCTGTAATCGCCGTTG
>Ga0210406_10008764_pt1 | contig 10113 bp, 10 predicted proteins | sample IncBWC30MmetaG_FD_155454 | JGI IMG/M metagenome (GOLD analysis project Ga0210406, IMG submission 155454) | Forest soil microbial communities from Barre Woods Harvard Forest LTER site, Petersham, Massachusetts, United States - Inc-BW-C-30-M | ecosystem: Environmental > Terrestrial > Soil >... | reverse complement strand
GGATCAGCGCGCTCAGTGCGAAGATGATCGTCGAGCCCGGAATGACCGAGCCAACAACCGGAACCGCTTCGAGCAAGGCTGCCAGGAACACGGTAAGGTAGGCCAATCCTGCATGCGCCGAGACAAACGCAATCAATTGGTCGATCAACGAATGCACGAAATTCCCGTTTTTTGGCCAGCGTGCCCGCTACGTCGCAGAGCTAATAACTCGCGGCGGGAATGGAAGCGTCATTTCGACCCAGTTTGTCGTCCGCCCTGCCCGAAGGCGGCGCCGAAAGCACGGCGCGATTCGCAGGGCAGCCTTCCAAAAACCGGGTCCGACGCCTATCTTTATGAAAGTTCAACGGAACTTTGATTGGGGCGTGGGCTTCTGCGAGCCGTTGCTCTCTGATAGGTTCCTGCAAGTACCCATCCGCAGCCATACCTGTATATCTGGTTTCGGGAGCGCCCGGGACCTCGGAGGATTGATGACGACCGCCGCCATGAGCAAAATTGAGGAGCCCGCCGGTTTGCCCGACATGAAGGTGTCGGTGCGGCAGGTGTTTGGCATCGACAGCGATCTCGAGGTGCCGGCCTATTCCGAAGTCGATCCGCATGTCCCCGACGTCGATACGGACTACCGTTTTGATCGCGCTACCACGCTCGCCATCCTTGCCGGCTTCGCCAAGAACCGCCGCGTCATGGTCACCGGCTATCACGGCACCGGCAAATCCACGCATATCGAGCAGGTCGCCGCGCGACTGAACTGGCCGTGCGTGCGGGTCAATCTGGACAGTCACATCAGCCGCATCGACCTGGTGGGTAAGGATTCCATCGTCATCAAGGATGGCAAGCAGGTCACCGAATTTCGCGACGGCATCCTGCCTTGGGCGCTGCAGCACAATGTTGCGCTGGTGTTCGATGAATATGATGCGGGTCGTCCCGACGTGATGTTCGTGATTCAGCGGGTACTCGAAGTCTCCGGCCGCCTGACCCTGCTCGACCAGAACAAGGTGATCAAGCCGCACCCGGCATTCCGGCTGTTTTCGACCGCCAACACAGTCGGCCTCGGCGACACGTCGGGGCTCTATCACGGCACCCAGCAGATCAACCAGGGTCAGATGGACCGATGGTCGATCGTGACCACGCTCAATTACCTGGCCCATGACGAGGAAGTCGAAATCGTGCTGGCGAAGGCCCGTCACTACCGCACGCAGGAAGGCCGCGACATCGTCAACAAGATGGTTCGCCTTGCCGATCTCACGCGCAACGCATTCGCCAACGGCGACCTGTCGACCGTGATGAGCCCGCGCACCGTGATCACCTGGGCGGAAAATTCCGAGATTTTCGGTGATATCGGTTTTGCATTCCGCGTCACCTTCCTCAACAAGTGCGACGAACTGGAACGTCCGCTGGTCGCCGAATTCTATCAGCGCTGCTTCAACGTCGAGCTTGCCGAATCCGCGGTCAACGTGGCGATGAGCTAGCGAATGCTGTCGATCTCCGTTGAGCGCACAGTCGGAAAGACAAAAAAGGCGGTGCTCGACGGATTGATCCGTTACAACAACGAGAAGATGGGCAAGCAGAAGTACAAGCGGCTTGCCATCTCGCTGCGCGAAGGAAACGAGATCGTCGGCGGCATCGTCGGGGAAGTCTGGACAGCGGTTCTCTTCATACAATTTTTCTGGCTGGAGCAAGGGCTTCGCGGGACGGGTCTTGGCAGGAAGCTGATCACGGCAATCGAGGACGAGGCAAGGCGTTTCGGCGCAAAGCGCTCTTATCTCGATACGATGAGTTTCCAGGCCCCGGGATTTTACCGGACCTGCGGATATGAGGAATTCGGTTCGATCGAGGGGTATCCTGGCGGCGTCACGCGTCATTGGTTCACCAAAACACTATGACAACATCCAACGTCAAGTTTCGCACCGGAGCCAAGGAAGCGCCGACCGAACCGTTCAAGCGCGCGGTGACGGCGTGCCTGCGCGCGATCGCGAAAAAGCCCGAGCTCGAAGTGACCTTCGCCGCCGAGCGGCCGGGCCTTGCACCTGGCAAGGCGCGGCTGCCGGAACCTGCGCGCAAGATGACGAGGCGCGATGCTACTATCGTTCGCGGCCATGCCGATTCGATCGCGTTGAAACTCGCATGCCACGATCCAAAGGTTCACCGCAGGCTGATGCCGGGAAATCCGCAAGCCCGCGGCGTTTTCGAAGCCGTCGAGCAGGCTCGCGTCGAGGCCCTCGGCTCGCGGCGTATGGCCGGCGTTGCCAAGAACCTTACTGCGATGCTCGACGACCATTTCCATCGCGGCAAGTTCGATGAAATCACCGACCGCGCCGACGCGCCGCTGTCGGATGCACTGGCGATGCTGGTGCGCGAGCGCCTGACCGGACTCGCACCGCCAGCCGCCGCCCGCAAGATGGTCGACCTCTGGCGGCCGATTCTGGAAGACAAGATCGGCGCGCGCCTCGATCGGCTCGACCGCCTTGCCGAGGATCAGGCGAGATTCGGCGACGCTGTGCATGACCTGTTGTCCGCACTGGATCTGGGTGACGATCGCAACGCCGAAGCCGACGAAGACGAGAACCAGGACGACAACCGGGACGGCGAGAACGACCAATCCGGAGCCGAAGGATCGCCCGATTCGGACGCGGCGCAGGAGATGAGCGCCGACCAGGCACAGGCCTCCACCGACGAGGTCTCGGAAAGTGCCATGGAGAGCGCGCAGGCCTCGACGTCGGATACCTTCGACGATGGCGAACTCGGCGACGATGAGACGCCGGGAGAGGCGACGCGGCCGAAAGCGCGTGGCGCCAACGAACCGCGCGGACCGGAATACCATGCCTTCGCGCCGAAATTCGATGAGGTGATCGCGGCTGAAGATCTCTGCGATCATGACGAACTCGAGCGCTTGCGAAGCTACCTCGACAAGCAACTGGCGCATCTGCAGGGCATCGTCGCTCGACTTGCCAATCGCCTGCAGCGGCGGCTGATGGCCCAGCAGAACCGCGCCTGGGAATTCGACCTCGAGGAAGGCATTCTCGATCCCGCCCGACTGTCGCGGGTCGTGACCGATCCCTATCACCCGCTTTCGTTCATGCACGAGAAGGAAGCAACCTTCCGCGATACCGTAGTGACATTGCTTTTGGACAATTCGGGCTCGATGCGCGGGCGTCCCATCACGGTGGCGGCGACCTGTGCGGATATCCTTGCGCGCACGCTGGAACGCTGCGGCGTGAAAGTGGAGATACTCGGCTTCACCACCCGCGCGTGGAAAGGCGGGCAGTCGCGCGAGGCGTGGCTTGCCGCCGGCAAGCCGCCCAATCCGGGCCGCCTCAACGATCTCAGACACATCATCTACAAGTCTGCCGATGCACCCTGGCGGCGCTCGCGCAAGAACCTCGGCCTGATGATGCGCGAAGGCCTGCTGAAGGAAAATATCGACGGCGAAGCGCTGGACTGGGCGCACAAGCGCCTGCTCGGTCGCACCGAGCAGCGCAAAATCCTGATGATGATTTCCGACGGCGCGCCGGTCGACGATTCGACACTGTCGGTCAATCCGGGCAATTATCTGGAACGGCACCTGCGCCATATCATCGAGGAGATCGAGACACGCTCGCCGGTCGAACTGATTGCAATCGGTATCGGTCATGATGTGACACGCTACTATCGCCGCGCAGTTACGATCGTCGATGCCGAGGAACTTGGCGGCGCCATTACCGAAAAGCTCGCCGAACTCTTCAGCGAGACCCACGGCAATGTGCAGGCAAGGAACGGCAGCCGGCGGCGGTTGCACTCGTAACGCGCCAGATGATCCATCTCGGGTCGACGGATTGCACCTCGCGCCGCCCTGGCCCGCCACGCACTTATCCTTCCGAACATTGAAATCCGACCACTCTTGCTTCCCCGCCATCCCACTCTCTCTCCCAGGATAATTTCATGAGCACCCTGTTTTCTCCGATTCGCTTGCGCGATCTGGCGCTTCCCAATCGCATCATGGTGGCGCCGATGTGCCAATACTCGGCCGAAAACGGCGAGGCCAACGATTGGCATTTCACCCATATCAACTCGCTCGCGTTGTCGGGTGCGGCGATGTTCTGCATCGAGGCCACCCACGTCGAGGCGATCGGTCGCATCACGCCAGGTTGCCTCGGCCTGTGGAACGACGCCACCGAGGCCGCGCTGAAGCCGATCCTCGCCTCGGTCCGAAAGTTTTCGAAGATCGCGGTCGCAATGCAACTCGCGCATGCCGGCCGCAAGGGTTCGAGTCACAAGCCGTGGGATGGTGGACAGCAGATTCCGCTCGAGGGGGGCGGATGGCAGACCGAAGGACCTTCCGACGTGCCGCACAAGGAAGGCGAATTGCCGCCCCGCGCGCTCGACGCGCAAGGTTTGAAGCGTGTGCGGCAGGCCTTTGTCGACGCCGCGGGGCGCGCCATGCGGCTTAACATCGACGCCATCGAGGTGCACAGCGCGCATGGCTATCTGTTGCATCAATTCCTGTCGCCGATCGCCAACAAGCGCACCGATCAATATGGCGGGTCGTTGCAAAACCGCATGCGCTATCCGCTCGAAGTGTTCGACGCCGTACGTGCGGTGGTTCCCGCCGGCAAACCCGTCGGCGTCAAGGTGTCCGCGACCGACTGGGTCGAGGGCGGCTGGGACATCGAACAGACCATCGAATTCGCGCGGGAACTGAAAAAGCGCGGCGTCGACTGGGTCGATGTGTCGTCGGCCGGCGTGTCGCCGTTGCAGAAGATACCGCTTTCCCCAGGTTATCAGGTGCCGTTCGCAGAGGCGGTCAAGAAAGCCACCGGCGTCACCACCATGGCGGTCGGTCTGATCACGGAAGCAAGGCAAGCGGAAGACATCGTAGCCTCCGGCAAGGCCGACATGGTCGCACTTGCGCGTGGCATGCTGTACGACCCGCGCTGGGCGTGGCACGCCGCCGCCGAACTCGGGGGGCAGGTGTCCGTGCCGCCGCCATATTGGCGCTCTCAGCCCTCCTCGCACAAGGAACTGTTCGGGAAAACGACGTTCGGCGCGCGGTGAGAATTTCACGCGCAGGCTGGAGGATCGGTCATGGCCACAGCCTGTCGCTTTGCGGTGATGGCTCTTTGCGTAGTGATCGGGGGGCAGCTCATGGCAGGCCAGGCGCTGGCGTTCGACATTGAAGCCCATCGCGGCGGACGCGCGCTGTTTCCCGAAAACACGCTCGTTGCGTTTGCCAATGCGCTTTCGATCGGCGTCGATACGCTCGAACTCGACATCGGCGTGACGCACGACGGCGCGATCGTGATCTCCCATGAGCGCGGTCTCAACCCCGACCTCGCCATCGGACCGGACGGCAACTATGTCGCTGCGCCCGGCACCCCCTTTGTTCAGTTGACGCTGGATGAGGTGAAGAAATTCGATGTCGGCCGGATACGCCCCGCCAGCAGGTATGCCGCGCAATTCCCGGATCAAAAGCCGGTGCCGGGAACGAAGATCCCGACGTTGACGGAACTCATCGGGCTGGTGCGCAAATCGGGCGACAGCCATGTGCGGCTGAACATCGAAACCAAGATCGATCCCAATCACCCCGAGCAATCCCCCGAACCTGAACGCTTTGTCGTACTGCTGCTCGAGCTGTTGCGCGCGGAAGATTTCGAGAGCCGCGTCATGGTGCAGTCGTTCGACTGGCGGACTTTGCAACTTGTGCAAAAACTCGCGCCAAAAATTCCAACCGTGTATCTGACTGTTCAGGCCGGATCGGCGCCAACCGTCTCCCTGGACAAGGCGTCGGCGTGGAGTGCGGGATTCAATCCCTCCGAACACGGAAAGTCGCTTCCACGCACCATCAAGGCCGCCGGCGGCGCGATCTGGTCGCCGTATTTCGGCGATGTCACGCCTGAGCTGATATCGGAATCGCACGCGCTCGGCCTTCAAATCGTGGTCTGGACCGTGAACAAGCCGGCCGACATGAAGCGGCTCATCGCGATGGGCGTCGACGGCATCATTTCCGATTCTCCCGACCTTCTGCGCAGGGTGGCTGCGGAGAGCGGCATCGCTCTTCCGGCGGGATCGAAAGTTGCGCCTTGAGACCGGCACGCCGTAATCGCGAGCGTGAGCAAAGCAATCCAGTTTTTTCCTGAATTGCTTTGGATTGCTTCGTCGCTTTCGCTCCTCGCAAAGACGGGATTCATCAAATCATCCCTTCTCCGGCATCTCCGCCAGTGCGCGCAGCGCCGCGATATAGCCGTGGGGTCCGAGGCCGCAGATCACGCCCGTGGCGGCATGGGAAATTTTCGAATGGCGGTGGTGTTCGTCGCGGGCGTGGATGTTGGAAATGTGCACTTCCATCACCGGCCCCTCGAACGCCTTGATCGCGTCGACCATGGCGATGGAGGTGAAGGAGTAGGCGGCCGGATTGATGATGATGGCGTCCGCATCCTGCCGCGCGGACTGGATCAGGTCGACCAGTGCGCCTTCGTGGTTCGACTGGTGGAAGGAAAGCGTCAGTGAAAGTTTTTTTGCCTCGCGCTCGCAAGCTTCCCTGATCTGCGCCAGGGTCGTGGTGCCGTAGATGTGCGGCTCGCGCACGCCCAGCAGATTGAGGTTGGGGCCGTTCAGGATCATCACTCGCTTCATGGCGTGCCTTTCGACAAGAGAGATATGACCAGACTAGACTCCGGAAAGTCCGAACACCGCCACCGCGCGAATCGGCGATGCCGTGCCGCCGCGCCATTTCAGCGGCAGGCCGATGAAGGTGAACGGTCCCGCGCCAAGCAGCGTTTCCAGGTTGCAAAGGCTTTCGATGTGGGTGATGCCGAGGTCGAAACAGGCCTTGTGCACCAGCAGATTCACTTTTCCCTCAGGGCCCGGCCGCATCGAGTCGATGCCGAAATGGACGGCGCCTTGCCCGGCAAGCCATTCGGTCGCAGCGACGTTCACGCCTGAATTTTCCGTTGCATATTCCTTGCGCGGGAACGTGCGCGCGTGATGGCCGGTGCAGAGCAGGACCGTGCCGCCCTTTGGTACGGTCTGACCCGATTTCCTTAACCCCGCTTCCAGGTCGGCCGGCGTGATCTCGGCGCGAGGCGCGATGTGGCGCAGATCGACGCAGATACCGGGCACGATGCATTTTTCCAGCGGATATTCGTCGATTCCCTGGCCCCTCCTGTCGAAATGCAGCGGCGCGTCGATATGGGTGCCGCCGTGATCGGGCATCGAAAAATACATCGACGCCAGCCCATGCACATTGCCGCCATCGGCGAACGACTCTTCATGAGTCTTCCATACGCCGTGGATGATCGCGGAATGGCCCGGATAGTTCGGGGTGCGGTGGTAGAGTTCACGGCTGAGGTCGACGATCTTCACGAGGGGTCCCTTCCTAGGAATGACGGAGTATCACACCGGCTTGATGCCGGCTTTGCCGATGATGTCGTGCCATTTCGGCACCTCAATTTCGATACGCTTGCGTAGCGCGTCCATGCCATGGGCCGTGACCTCGTAGCCATTGGTGCGCAACTGCTGCACCACCGCCGGCTCTTTGAGCACTTCCATCGACTTGGCCGACAATTTTTCCACGATGTCTGGCGCCGTCCTGGCAGGGGCAAAAAAGAACTGGGCCGTCTCGGCGACGAAATCCTTGTATCCAAGTTCCACCATGGTGGGCACGTCCGGAAGGTCGGGCCACCGGCTGGCGCCGGTGATGGCAAGCACCTTGATCTCGCCGGATTGGGCAAACGGGAGCACCGGCGGCAGTGCCGATACGGCCACCTGCGTGGTGCCGGCGAGCAACGCCTGGACTGCGGGAGCGGCGCCGTTGAACGGCACATGCGTCATCTCGATTCCGCCCACGATCTTGAGGAATTCTCCGGAGAGATGTGGCGTGGTGCCGGCACCGGGGCTCGCATAATTCAGCTCGCCGGGTTTTGCCTTGGCGCGCGCGATCAACTCGGCAATCGAGTTCACGCCAAGCTTTGGAGTGACCAGAATCGAATTCGGCGTGGTGCCGAGTTCGGTGATCGGCGCTAAATCCTTGTAGGGATCGTAAGGGATTTTCGCGTAAAGACCGGGATTGACGGTAAAGGCCGTGGAAACAACCAGCAGCGTGTAACCGTCGGCCTCCGCATGCGCCACATATCCGATCCCGATATTGCCGCCGGCGCCCGGCCGGTTTTCGACGATGAAGTTGCCGCCCAGCGCTGAGGCAAGGCCCTGCGCAAGAATGCGCGCCATGATGTCGGTCGGCCCGGCCGGAGCAAACGGCACGATGATCTTGACCGGCCGCTCGGGATAGACTGCAGCGCTTGCCCGACTGACGCCAAGCGCGATGTCGAGGCTCGATGTCACGCCCGCGCCAGCCGCAAGGCCCGCTACTTTCAGAATCTCGCGGCGCGTGGAGGGGCCGCGTCTGATGCCTGGCATCGTTCTTCTCCCGGGACTTTCATTCATTTCATCACATGTGTGGTCGCCGCGGAAGCGGGAGGAGCCACCAGGTGGTGCGAATGCGCGCCGGATCGCAGAATCGTAACAGAATCGTAGCCCGGATGAGCGAAGCGATATCCGGGAAAGGCCTTTGACGCTGACCCGGATGTCGCGTTCGCTCATCCGGGCTACAAAGATTCCATAAAGATTCCGCAAGGCACGCCTTCGTATTCCCGCGCCGCCTTTGCGCCCGGGTCGTGCGGGAGACATTCGCGTCCTCGAAAGAAGAGGGCGCAGGGAACGCCGGGTGCGCCGACTGCACCCGCGGTCTCGCGTGCGAAAGAAAAAAGCACACGAGCGTAGTCACCACAGGTACGCCGGATCGGCCCGGCATTCCCTGCGCGAATGGTTTTAACGGTTTCCTTCGCGCTCTCCCCGGTGACCGGGCTTTCTTGCCACCGTCGCCCACGGATCATCATCCGATGGGCTTGATATCAGCGTCGGGATATCAGGACCACACGACTTCGCCGTCCGCGACTGGCGCCTTCGTCTCCTGCGCCACCCGCGTCCATCGCATCCCGCGCCCAACGTTTTGTGACGATCGCGAAACGCCCCTCGTGATGAGGCCGGGATCACGCCGCTCTATTGCTGTTTCTACCAAATGAAAAAGCGAAAAATTTTTCGCCCTGGGACTGGACAAGAAGGCAAATCAGGCTGCCGGTATCGTTGCGATCGTGAACAAAGCAGTCCAACGCCAGGAAGAACGATGGATTGCTTCGTCGCTGCCGCTCCTCGCAATGACGCATCGGTGTCATACTTCGTCATCACCCTTGTTTCAGAATATTCCTCACCTTCGCCTCGGGCCAGCGGTCTCCCGCCGGGCGCACGCGGACACGCGTCCCATCGTCGACGCTCAGCAGTGCGTGCGAGGCGATTTCGTCGTTTATTTCGAACAGCCGCAGTTCGGTTGTCGGCAACCAGGCCAAAGTGCGATCGATATCGCCGGGAAAAATCTGCCAGACCGAACCGTCGTCGAGTTTGACGACGTGACTCTCTCGATGTTCCAGGATTCTCATGGCGCAGCTCCCAGACACAAACAGGACCTGGTGTGGTGTGTCTGACGTTCGTCGCGGCGTTTCCGCGAGTCCGTCGCGAATGTCAGAACCGGGACACTAGGTGGCCCGATCGGTTCGCCCCGCCCTGTCGAATGCGCCCTGGTCGCCGCGGGTCACAGAGTCGCGCGTGGGAGATACTTCTCCATCGAGCCAATCCTGCTCCTCGGCCAGCGCCAGCCACGCGGCCTCCATCCGCTTGTAGCGGAGGAAGGCCGGATCGCTCTTTGCCGCTTCGGCAAGGTGAGCGCAGTTCTCGGCATTTTCGCGAAAGATCTCGGACTGCTTCATGGTGGTCCTTCCTTCTTTGACAAAACACCTAAGCCTGCGATCGGCGTTTACAACCGGGTTCCAATGCAGGATCGGTAACGTGATGATACGGCAGTCGGCTCCACGGCCGCGCGACTTCGCCCGGGAAATGAGGTTTTGTTCATATTCAATGCTGCCGCCCGGAGGGGGATAGAGGTTGTTCCCGCCTGAGGCATGTTGTCTGATGGTCTTAAGAGAAGACGGCACTCGGTAGATCGAGGGGGCTATGCTGGACCGGCTCAACACTGAAGCGGAGGAAATCGCGCTGGATTGGATGAGCGCCTTCGGCCGTGCGCTGCAGGAC
>Ga0210406_10008763_pt1 | contig 10113 bp, 8 predicted proteins | sample IncBWC30MmetaG_FD_155454 | JGI IMG/M metagenome (GOLD analysis project Ga0210406, IMG submission 155454) | Forest soil microbial communities from Barre Woods Harvard Forest LTER site, Petersham, Massachusetts, United States - Inc-BW-C-30-M | ecosystem: Environmental > Terrestrial > Soil >... | reverse complement strand
AATCCACCATTCAGCACTTGGACAGCGTGAGCCAGAAGCTGGAGCCGCTTCTTCAGGACCTTCACAAGGACAGCGAAGAAGCCAACCAGGCGCTCACTCACTTGGACGCCGTCCTGGGGGAAAACAGCGCCGATGTGCGCCAGTCGGTGATCGAGCTTCGGAAATCCTTGACGGCGCTTACGGATATTACCGGGCGGCTGGACCAAACCCTCGACGTGAACACGGAAAATATCGACGAACTCCTGGATAATTTCCGCGGCGTCTCCCAGAATCTGAAGGAATTCACGAACACGATCAAGAGGCGCCCTTACACTCTCATTCGCGCCACGAATCCGCCCGATCACAAACCGGGTGAGCAGCGATGAAGCGGCAAAATCACCAGCTTATGACGAGACACACGGAACAGCCGCGGGCCCGCCGGGAACGCCTGGTCTTTCCGACGACCACGAAAAGCACTCTCTGGATGCTGGCGCTGGCCCTGGGCTTGGCGGGGTGCGGCACCGCCCGGCCAAGCAAGTATTATCAGCTCACTGTTCCCGGTAACATCGTGCCTGCGGTCGATTCAAATCCCGTTCCTGTCACGCTGTTGATTGGCCGCTTAATGGGTCCCGCTCTTTACCGCGAGGACCAAATCGTGTACAGCTCCGGCAGCGAGAGCATGGGGACTTATGAGTATCAACGCTGGTCTGAGCCTCCTACGGAGATGATCGCAGAAGTTATACTGCGGCAGTTCCGCGCCTCCGGCCATTATCGGGGAGTCTATACTTTGCGAAGCGCTATCCACGGAGATTTTCTTTTGCACGGGCATCTCTATGATTTCAAGGAAGTCTCAGGGAGCGCGCTCGTGGGCCGGGTCACCATGGAACTCGAGCTTCGCAACATCAAGACAGGCACCACAGTGTGGACGCACTTTTATACGCATGACGAGCCTTCGAACGGGAAAGAAGTTGGTGCGGTGGTTGCGGCTCTCGACAAAAATGTGCAGCAAGGCATAGCTGAATGCCGCGCCAGCCTCGACCAATATTTTGCGGAGCATCCGCCAGCACAGCCCGCACCTTAGGTTTTTGGCGGGGATTTCGGGACCCTTGGTATGGCGCTCTCATCCGGAGAGCCGCAGCGTCAGCAGCGTGACATCGTCCTCGAGCTCCGAGCTTCCCCGGTGAAGCTGCACGCCCTTCAGCAAAGCCGTGGAAAACTCGGCGAGCCGGACTGGCCCGGGCAGGCTCGCCAGAGTCGCTTCCGCCAATTGCAGGAAGCCTCTCGGGCTCAGTTGATCGCCGTTGGGCGACCGCACTTCGGTGGCGCCATCGGAAAACGCCAAAACCATGTCACCCGGCTGGAGCCGAATGCTCTGCTCGCTGTACAACTCGCCGGTGACGAAGCCGAGTGGCAGATTTTCCAAACCTTCTCCAATCTCAAGAAACCTGCTCTCGCTCCCGCGCCAGAGCAGCATTCGAGGGTGGGCCGCGTACGCATAGTTAAACTCTTTCGTACTGCCGTCAAATGTGCCGGTCACCACGGTTGTCAGTTGCAATGCTCCACTCGACTTCTCGGAGTCCAGAGTAAATTTGTCATTCAACGCCGCCAGCAGCCCCGCCGTGTCGCGAATATTCTGGAATTTGTGCAACAAGCGATGGACGTGCCGCGCGACTCTGCTTGCCACATACCCATGCCCCACGCAGTCCGCCAATACCACCCGCGCGATGTTGTCGCTGCATGAGAATACCGCAGAAAGGTCGCCGCCACGCTTTCCACCCGACGGCACGGCGATGACGTCCGCTTCCAGCCCGGCCAACCCCAGAGAACGATGAGCTCTCTCGTTACCGGCCCAGAGCTCCATGCAGCCGAAGGGCCGTGCCGCCGACGTCGGGCACGCAATCTCTTCACGTTGGATTTTCTTGAACTTCATCGACATATTTGATGCGTGTATTCGCCGAATCGCTACTCAGACGAGCGAAGCATCCCCAATCATCACTGTAATTGATCCCTGTGCTCGAGGCGCAGGCCCCCGGGAGGTCGAGGCTCGCGCAATTTGTCTAACTTTCCACCGCTTTATCCACGATCTCCAGCGCGCGATCGATGATCGCAAACCCCTCACGAAGTTGCCGCTTATCGATGCATAGCGGCAGATTGGTAGAAAACACGTTCCGTAGTCGTCGCCCAGGTCTTCAAGGGAGCGGACCAGATCTGGGAACGGACGCGTGTTTCTTCGAACGGGAGCGTTGCTGCACGTCTTTCGGGATAACTCCACCCACGGATTAGTCGGGTCGTCGCGACGCACTCGCTCAGGCGTGCCACGGACCTCACTCTTGCTCTTGAAGGTATGCCAAATTGTCGAACCGCAGCCCTTCTCCATTTTTCAGTCCAAGCACGACACTGGAACTGACGTCTCGCCACCCCGTTCGCAGGCGCTGTAATTGCCCGGGCTTAACCGTAACCGAGACCGCGCCTAACTCCGCAGAACTTATCGTCACCCTTGCATCCGATGTTCCCCCGTTGTAGGCGTCCAGGCCCACAAACACGCGCGGCCAACAGAACCGGAATTGCGCGCCCGATGCTTTGGAGTCGACAAGCGCAAGGTTGAAAGTGCCGAAGGCACCTTCTGGCACATTAATACGCCATGAGCCCTCACCCCAGTCGATCACACCCGTTGGATACTGTCCCGTCAACACGGTGTCTGCCGGGAGATGGGGATCGTCGAAAGAAACATAATAAGGAGGAGTATTTTCACCTTTGCCTTGAACGTCAATGTCACGCGCGTCGTCGTGCCGGATACGCAGCACGCCGTTCGAATCGTCGAACGTGAACCCCGGCTGATCGAGATTCTTGCGCCGGCCGAGCGGCTTCCCGTTTGCCGTGATGAATTCCGGCACAAAATCTAAACGAAGAACGTCCGAAGATTGGGGATCAAACGTTGAATAGGTGACGGAACCCTTGCCGTAGCTGATCTTCGTAATGACTGAACTCGAGCCGAGCAAATGGGACTCATCTGCCGGCGCCCATTCCGGCACCGCCCAGAAAGCATCCATGATCCTTCGCGGACCGTCCGCATATTCGTCCGTAAACCACCACTGCGTCGAAAACGGAGAATGAGCATGGCGAGAAAGTCCCTGAAAATACGTGACCCAGTTGTAGGAACGAAACGCCGCATCTCGATAGCTGACATCGCCGGTTTTGGCGAAGTAGAATGCCTCCACTGCGGCGAGCCGGGAAGTATGGCTGTCGCAGCATTGATTCGGCTCATTGCAGCAGAAGTTGATGCCGTTGCCTTGCTCAGTTGTGACGGTCGCGCCGTGCACGATGTACTTAGGCCATTTGTGAGTTGTCGTGACCCACTCGATAAGTTGCCGTGCATGCTCGCGCCACTGTTGATCTTTTTCAGGATGGAGTAGGACGTAGCGAACAAACTCCAGAGGGATCACCTGGTTCATGTTGTCCATGCTGGGAGTGACATCCTCGAAATAGCCCACCCATACGTTATTGGACAAGGGATATTTCTGGAACCAGTCCCAGGCGGCGGCCCGCACTCGCGTGTAGCCGGCAACATCGCCCTGTCCCAGGCGGATGAGTTCATCGAACAGCATGATGGGCTCAATCACGTTTGCAGAATATGGGCCCATCGCAGCACCTTCGGTTTTTCCACCGCGTGCCGACAGCCGCACGGGCCAGGGCGAATGATCCTGATCTCCAGCTTTGTAATTTTTCACGAGAGCGTCGGCACAGTGAAGGGCGGCGCGCAAGTATTTGGTGTTGCCGGTCATCTCGTAGAGGCGGAGATAGCCGTATCCATCCTCGCCTACAACATGCGGCTCGATGTAGTCCTTTCCGAGCTGGCTCCAGCCGTTGTAGCGTTTCGCGCCGGGATCCGCGGATGCGTACGGCACCAGCGACCAAAGATAATCTTCCGGAGTAAGTCCGTTTTCCAGTTCGTAATCGACCAAGCTTTGCAGGAATGTAATGGTCCGCGGATCCCCGGTGTAGGGATAAAGGCGTTCGATAAAGCCCTGCATCATGGCTCGCAAATAGCCAGTCGAGTTCACCCAGTGCGGGTCGGGAGCCAGTTCGAAGGTGGTGCGGTCAAAATCGAAACAGCAATAATAGTAATGGAGCCGCTGCCGATTGTGCTGGTCCCAAAGGATTGTCCACTGCGTAAGGAAGTGCGAAGAATACGAGTAGCCGATATCGTAGGGCATTGGCCATGGCAGCAATTTTCCCCGTTCATCCAACTGCACTGGATGACCCGCGATGGTGGGCGCATCCACCACCGAAGTCATCGGAAACGGCTTCTGCTGTCCCGTGAGCATCGTGCTCAAAAACACCACTGTCACGAGAACGAGCGCGATTTTGGTAAGCAGCGCCATTCCATCCGGTGGTTGAATCTCATGGCGACTCAGTGGCGTGCCAGGGGTGATGGCCATACGTGCGCGTAATTATAGTCGCGCTTGCACACCGGAGAAGAATCCAACGATCCTGGGTGGTTTGTCGGCTTACACGGAAGCTCCTCAGAAACGCTCTCCAGAAAGGCTCATCTGGGAAGTAACGGACTTGCGTGCGCTCGAAGACGCGGAGAGAGGCAGATTTCCGTGCTTGTGAGTGCTCGCTCCCCGGCTTGACTTTGTAACCCGATAAAATACATTATCGCGTTTAAACAATCTTGGGCAGGGTAGTGAGCGATGTAATCCGCCCGCTCAGTTCGCCGACGGCAAATGCTTAATTCGAGGAAATCCTCATGGGAATCGAAACCTAAGTTCGTAAAGCGGAAAGCTCAGCGATAAGCGGGCATCCGTGAACGAACGGACCGAGAGGAATATTTGTGCTTGTTTAACGTGTTGATTGCTGCAATTCTCTTAATGTCGTGCAACGCGCAGGCGCAGCAAGGTGCGACTCCTGTTGCTGCCAATGCAATGGATGTAACGTTTACGACCGGCGCGATAGAAAGCATATGGACATTACAGGATCGGCTGAATTTCGGCCTTTTTTATTATCCGGATATGCCGATCGGTGTCATCAACACGCAGGATGATCAAGGTTATCTGTTTTTTGCTCCTGGAACAGGCAGGAACGAAACAACACAACCGAATGGCGTTTATGTGTCATTGGGTTCGCTTGGCCAATTTGCTCCAGAAAAAACCGGCTCCAATGGACCGGAACCTTCCATGGAATTGGGGCGGTTGCAACCCGCTCCCGATGGCAATTATGACCGGGATTACGCAGGCGGGGGTCCAACTTATGTCCTCAACGCCCCGGAACATGACCTAAGAGGGGTTGCCAACCATACGGATAGAGCGAATTCGCCCATCTTGCTTCAGCTTTACCATGGCGAATATCATCCCAATGCGCCGAGTGGTCAGCCTTTTTACGGTGTATCTGCGCTTGCCCTCTCCTATGATTATGGGGACACCTTCACCAAAATCGGCGAAATTCTTTCTCCCCATGCAACTCTGGAAGAAGTGACCCAGCTTAATATGAGTGTCACCGCCGATGGATCGCTAGTTGAAGCCGATGAAAACGGTTACCCTGTTGAGGGACAATACACCAATCCAAATAATGTTTACATATACAGCATATTTTCGGATCGTGCGGTGCCAAACTCACCTTCCGGTTTTAGCATTGCCCGCGTCAGAAAAAGGGATTTTATCAGCGCCGTCCTGAATAAAAAGGCGCCAGTCTTCAACAAATATTATAATCCGAACTCCACCACACGGCCTGCTTCACCAAATGACTTCTTCATCCAGCCAGGAATTGGCGGCAATTCGACTTTTATCTACAACCTTCCCCCTAACTATATTGCCACTCCGCAGGTGCATTACGACCGGGCCATACACAAGTTTATTCTGGTCTACTCACAAAATCAGGATTCGGTCTGGATAAGTACCGCAGACAATTTGTTTAACTGGTCGCCGGGCCAGCTCTTGTTCATGGCGGATACGGCCAATCCGCCCATCAAAGTATATTACGCTTCCGCAGTTGGCGCCGGGCTTGATCCGACCTTCCTCGGCCGCCGTTTCTATGTCTACTTTGTGGCGGGCCAGGTCCCGCCAAATGGGAACGTATGGTCGGGGCCGAACGGCACGCTCATGCGCGAGGAAGTGACAATTCCACAGCAATATTTAAAAGCGTCGGCAAGCGACGATGACGAATGATGCTGATTCAGGCATTGACGGTTGTGGTGGTTTTCCTGCTGGAGTTCCTCAAAGCACAATGCGTGGCAGGAGAAATGCGGCGCTGATCGGACGCCAATGCTCATCTTCGAGGAGGCTAAACAGATCTTCGGCAGTCGTAACGTTCTTTCCTTCGGTCCAATCGCCAAGAGCATAAATCACTCCTGCGGAGTGTTCTTTACCGGTTGTCTGACCCGCTGTATGTTCCATCGCGAAATATAAGGCTCCGCCGAAACTTGCCGAAACTTGCCCCTAGCCCTCAGCCCAAAAACCATTTAGCCTGTATGACGCCGGATGAACCGGAGGTTCGCCATGCTCAGAGCTGTCTCGCCTTCCCGCCGCACATTCCTGCAACTCTCAGCCGCAGCAGCGGCCTTCCAAATCGTCAGCGAACCCATGCTGGCTGCCGCGGCTCGTCACCGGCCATTCTCCAAAGAGGCGGTCATGATCGACTCCAACGAGAATCCCCTCGGACCCAGCCAATCCGCGCGCGACGCTATGTCCGCCATCCTCCCTCTTGGCGGACGCTATCTCGACAATCTCACCGACGAACTCATCCAGACCTTCGCCCAGCAGGAAGGACTGAACCCCGATTACATCCACGCCTTCCCCGGCTCCACTCCCCCGCTTCGCTTCACGATCGTAGCGTTCACGTCGCCGCAAAGAAGCTACGTCGGCGCCGATCCTAGTTATGAAGCTGGCCCGATGGCGGCCGCGGCCGCCGGTGCCCGTGTGGTCAAAGTTTCTCTCACTAAGACTTACGCGCACGACGTCAAGGCCATGATCGCCGCCGCTCCCGACGCGGGGCTTTTTTACATTTGCAATCCGAACAATCCCACCGGCACGCTCACGTCCCACACCGACCTCGAATACCTTGTCGAAAACAAACCTATGGGTTCCGTCGTGATGGTTGACGAAGCCTACATCCATCTTTGCGAAGCTCGCTCTGCGCTCGACTTCGTTAAGGCGGGTAAGGACGTCGTTGTGCTCCGCACCTTCTCGAAAGCCTACGGCATGGCCGGCCTGCGCTGCGGATTCGCCATCGCTCGTCCCGACCTGCTCGAAAAGATCATGGACCGCGCTGGCTGGAACTTCATGCCTGTCACCGCCCTGGTCGCTGCCTCGGCCAGCCTCAAAGACCCAGGTCTCGTACCCGAACGCAAGCGCATCAACGAGAGTGTACGCCAGGAAACATTTCAGTGGCTGGACCGCAACGGTTACTCCTACATTCCCTCTGAGTCCAACTGCTTCCTTCTCGACACCAAACGCCCCGCCAAGCAGGTGATCGACGCCATGGCCCAGCAAAACGTTTTCATTGGACGCATCTGGCCCAGCATGCCCACCTGCACCCGCATCACCGTCGGCACTCATGAAGAAATGGAGAAATTCCAGGCCGCGTTGCAGAAGGTAATGCGCGGCGCGACGGCTTTCTCGCTGCCTCCAGGAAGACCAGGCAGGAATAAGCGAAGGGAGGCAGTCCTGCCGACGTGATGCTAGTGTGGATCTGGATTTTGTGAAATATGCCTGTGTGGAGCGGAATCCAAGCCTGCTGCTTTTGAAGTTGCTGTTGCTCCTCCGCCAAAAACTGAATTGTGTTGAAACATCGCGGGTGCGGCTTGCGCACTTATCCTCGGGAGCGTAAAACCCCGCAGTTCAGGGCGGGGATATAAGCGACCTGGCAGCCGCGTCACAGGGGGAGTCTTTTGCTGCTCAATGGCTCAATGTACGTTTTCAAGATGTTGATTTGATTGGGGCTCCACCACGACACGCAGCGAAGTAAGATAGCGACCGGAAGACGCCTTTCGAGTAGCGTCTGATTAGGTCAGGCGGTTCGAATCCCATAGTGAGCCGAAAGGACAAGAAGGATCATCCCTGGCGCCAAGGGTATCCAGGTATCAGGCCCAACCATTCGCATCCCGTGATAGCGCCGCTCGTTGGCAGGGCGGGGAGGTTCAATTTGGCCATATCCGCAATGCTGTGTCAGCAAGGCGAAGCAGATCATTGCGGCTTGCGCCGTTGATCGCCTGCACGGTCATGCCCTGAAAGAGGGCTGTGACAAATCGGGCAAGATCGGCGGCATCAGCATCGCTTGGAAGGTCAGCTTCTGATTTGGCTCGTTCAAAGCGCCGGCGCAAGGCCTCCTGCTCCTTGACTCTCAGGGCGATAAGCTTTCTGCAGATCGGCTGACTTTCCACACCACCGGCCAAGGCTGCCTGGATTGTCATACACCCGCGTCGCGACCGCCCCTCAGTAAGAAACTCGGCCGTCCGCCGCAGGATACGATCCGCAACGGCAAAAGCCGTGGGTTCGTTGAGAGCGTCATGCACGAATGCAACGGGTCCTGCCAGATATCGTGCCAAAGCCTTCTCAAACAGTGTGCGCTTGTTTCCAAACGCCCTATAGAGGCTTGCCGGCTGGATTCCCATCGCAGCCGTGAGGTCATTCAAAGAGGCGCCTTCGAAGCCCTTGTGCCAAAAGACATGCATGGCGCGATCAAGAGCTTCGTCATAATTGAAGCCTCGCGGACGGCCTGTGCGCTTTGGCAATTTGGTCGCGGCCATTACGTCAGCATAATATATTCTTTAGTGATCGCTAAACAAAGTGCGACCTAGGATTGCGCAATGCCATCTGAATCACTGTGCCCGGAACCCGGCTCGGAGGGAGATGAATATGCCGCAAAAGCTCACAGGAAAAGTTGCAGTCATTACCGGAGGAAGCAGCGGGATTGGACTCGCGACAGCAAAACGGTTCGTCGATGAAGGCGCTTACGTGTTCATCACCGGACGTCGGCAAAGCGAACTGGAAACCGCCGTGAGCCAGATTGGCCAAAACGTGACGGGCGTCCAAAGCGACGTCTCAAGAATGGCCGACCTCGACAAGCTGTATGCAGCGGTAAAGGAACAGAAGGGCAAGCTCGACATCGTGTTTGCCAATGCCGGCACCGGCGCGTTTGCTCCGCTCGGGCAAATCAGCGAAGAACATTTTGACAAGCAATTTGACGTGAACGTGAGGGGACTGCTGTTTACAGCGCAGAAGGCGCTCCCGTTGCTGCAACCGGGTGGATCGATCGTACTGAGTGCATCGATAGTTTCCACCACCGGCAGTCCGGCCTTCAGCGTGTACAGTGCGACCAAGGCTGCGGTCCGCTCGTTCGCGCGCACCTGGTCCGTAGACCTCAAGGAACGCAAGATCCGGGTGAATGCAATCAGTCCGGGCATCATCCCGACGCCGGGCTACAACACCTCGCTTGGAATGACGCAGGAACAGGTCGATCAATTTATACAGAGCTCGATTGGCAATATTCCCCTGGGCCGTCCTGGCACCGCGGATGAAATCGCGAAGGCCGTCTTGTTCTTGGCCTCCGACGACAGCAGCTACGTGACTGGCATCGAGTTGTTCGTCGATGGCGGCTTGGCTCAGATATAACGGGAGGCATGCGCGCAACGCACAATGCGATGCAAAGTGTAGACAATCCCTTGAGAAGAAACTTGGAAGCATTCGGCGACCGAGACGCTCAGAAGCGGCCAACGGCCATATCGGCGATATGGGAGACTTATATTGCATGAAGAAAATTGGCTTCCTCTCATTCGGTCATTGGACTCCCTCACCCCAGTCACGAACGCAGTCTGCGGCTGACGCGCTCCTGGAGTCCATTGACCTCGCCTTGGAGGCCGAGCGCCTGGGAATGGACGGAGCCTACTTCCGTGTTCATCACTTCGCAAAGCAACTGGCATCACCGTTTCCGCTGCTCGCGGCGGTTGGTGCTAAAACGCGAAAGATTGAAATTGGCACCGCAGTGATCGACATGCGGTATGAGAATCCTCATTACATGGCGGAGGACGCCGGGGCCGCGGACTTAATCTCTGGCGGCCGACTACAGTTGGGAATCAGTCGTGGTTCCCCCGAGCAGGTCGTCGATGGTTGGCGCTATTTTGGCTACCGCCCGATTGAA
>Ga0210406_10008762_pt1 | contig 10115 bp, 13 predicted proteins | sample IncBWC30MmetaG_FD_155454 | JGI IMG/M metagenome (GOLD analysis project Ga0210406, IMG submission 155454) | Forest soil microbial communities from Barre Woods Harvard Forest LTER site, Petersham, Massachusetts, United States - Inc-BW-C-30-M | ecosystem: Environmental > Terrestrial > Soil >... | reverse complement strand
TCATGAACCGATTTAGGAAGCTCGGCTTCATTAAGTACGACGTGGGAGACAACTTGCATGTTCACAGTACGCTGCTGAACGTTGTTCTTCGCGATGACGACGGGATAAATGTGAACAGGGGGATTAGCGCCTCAACTGAGTACGGTAATAAAGTGCTCGAGCCACCTTCTGAGCCCGGTGGACCGCCAGACAGAGAGCGCGCTCGGAGGCCACTCCTTCCCAGCGTTCAACGAGGGTAGTGAATGGCTCGCACGTGCCCCCTCTGGTGAGTCCCCGTTCAGGGCCTCGATGAAATTGGGGGTTTATGGAAGGCCAGTTGCCGCAGAACAAACGCTGCTAGCCGCATCGGCGCATCAACAGTAGCTCGCAAAACCGCGGAGGAGAACATCCTGTCAGAAACGGTTGTGGGAAGAACACCTGAATACATCGGTGAGTCAGCTGGGCAGGCTTACGAGCAGCCAGTGCGGTTGCCGACGCAGTAAAGGAAAGGGACAGGAGTGGTGAGGCGTGCCGCCAAGAAAAGCGGCGATGCTGCCGAGGAATTTTTAAGCGACGCAACTGAGCGCATGCAGCACCATCTGGTGCTAACCGTTGCCACGACATTTGCGGTTGGCTTCACGTCCGGAGCGCTAATCGGCTGGATGATGAGACAGAAGTAGACCGAGTCTCTGAATCAATGCATTGCGTGACTGAGAGCTGCTATTTGTTGGTGTCCGGGTCTGGGTTGTTCGCGATGCCGGCAGGAACTTGCTCCTGAGCGATGTCCTTGCGGCGAGCCCTGCTTGCCCTGCTCTTAACACGCGCGGTTCCTGCTGAGGGTTTCTCTTTGTGGGAAACCTCTCGCCCCCCTTGAACATTGTTCCAGGTCGATTCAGGCCTGACTCCGAGTGCGGCTGCAGTCTGGGTATCGATTTGTCCTGTGATCGGTAAACTCTCGGCCTTCTGATAGGCGCGAATACCAGCTCGGGTCCGAAGACCGAACGAGCCGTCGACCTTGCCTCGATAGTGCCTTCTATCGCGCAGGGCTTGCTGCGTCTTCCTGACCCCGTTCTCAGGAGCGGCCGCCAGAACTCCTTCATCGCCGGTGGCTGTCAGAGGAACGGATGATGGACGTGGTCCTGAGATTCCGGGGGCCAGCAATATAAGGAGGATGCCTGTCGATGCGACTTTGCCAGCTAATAACATTCGTTTTCCTGCGTGGAAAGGGGCAGGTTTGTTTGTAGAGTCCGAGGACGGACGACTCGCGCCGATCACTGACGAATAGGTTCTTTCTCTAGATGCAATGCCTGCGGAGTCTCGCATAGGAAACGACCGGACCGACGTGCATCCGCTGCCAGGGTCGGACGCTTCAAGAGAGCAGAGCAGGCCGCCTGGTTTGACGGGGTGAACCGCTCTCTTGAAGCATCCCTAGCTTCGCTCATCTGCGAATGCAGTACTGTGCAAAATGGCTCATGTCGTGAGCCATCCGGATGCTCTCCGGATTTGCAGTCTGCATTTTGAAGCAGCCCGCCCAGAGCTGAGAGCAAAAGAAGTTACCTGCATTCCAACATTGTGCTGTTCTTGTCGATAATGATCTGGCAGGCCTGGCCGAGGTCTGAGATTTGTACATTCTTCAACTGCAGGCCGATGCCTTCTCCGATGGCTTTTGCACCTGTGAGTCGGGATACGTCCTGCAACACAGTCTTACGTTGGTCTCCGATGCCGGGCACACTGACGGCCGCCACTTGGAGCGGTCCGCGCAGCTTGCTTACAACGAGAGTAGCCAGGGCTTCGCCCCCGACGTCCTCCGCGATGATCAGGAGCGGTTTGCCACTTTGTTTAACCTGCGCAAGGAGCGGGAGCAAGTCCTTCTTGGAGCTGATTTTGCCCTCGTGCAGAAGAATGTAGACGTTCTTGAAAGCAACTTCCATGCGTTCGGGGTGATTGACGAAGTGCGGGGAGAGATATCCGGATTCGAATTGTATGGAACCCTCTTGTGGCTGCACGCGGGCATCGTGCAGCTTTGTAGCCTGATTGTGGTTGCTGCCAGCCTTTGCCGTCCCGGTCAAAATGCCTTCGTCAGCAATAGCAAGTCTCGCATTCATGTTGCAAAACCTCCGTCGGGTCTTTTCTACAGCTATTCTCCAGTGTCCGAGCGATGTTGTTTCATTGTTGTGTGAGCCGCGCCAAGGTCTTTGTGCTGGCCGTCTCGGAAGGCCGTTTTGTCTCCGCGCTTAGTTGATTAGATTGCTGGATAATTTGTCCTTCTTTGCCATTAGTCCGGTTCGTTATCTCGTGTCTTTCGGTTGTGCTCGGGGTCGTTAAGAGTATGTTGGATACTAAGCCCGCAACTATGGACTACGGCGTGTTGCGAGCCACATCCCAGTAGGTATGAACCAGGTTCTTCGCGACCAAGGGAGATCGCAGGCTAATCGTTTTGAAGTCGCGACTGTGTCTTCATCCGCTTGTAGCGCCTCATCCCGAGCGTCACAAGGGCTGGCAAGGCGGCCGCTCCCCAAATCGAGAACAGAAGCAAATACACAGTGGCAAGGGAGATCCCCACGTTCTCAACGGACCAACGAACTAGAAAAGCTCCCGTGATTCCGAGCAGAAGGTCGGCTCCCGTCCCGAACCCGTCGTTTCCTGTGATCTTGCCTGCAGCCCAACCAGCAACTGCTGCGGCAAGTAACCAAATGGAATAGAACATACTAGGGCTCAGCTGAAAACTTACTGTTCTGGCGACCTTCGTTTTGCGGATTTGGACGATCCGCAGAAAACAGGCCGAGCTGGCACTATACGAGAAGCGTAAGGGAGCAGGCTGTTCAATATTGATCACTAGTGAGCGATGGCAGGTCCGTGTCGTTCACAAGAGCTACAGCGTCCCTGATTGAGTGATCGGTTCCCCTTGACGAAACAGCTTTGGCAAACCTACGAGAATTGAGACCGGAAGCCGAAGTTCACGCAGTTCGGGATCATTGCGACTGATCACATAAACTGTTGTGAAGTCACCGTCAACAAAAGGGTTTGAAATCAGTTCGAAATGCTCACCGTACATTGTTATGTGCTTAGACGTGATAAACCCGAGGTCCTTTACCCTTGCACAATTCTCGGCGGCTGACTCGCCACTGGGGTGAGTTTTGAGGGCGCTCTTTGTTGCAAGGGTTGCATGTTGTGTTGGACTGGTGAATTTGGGAAGAATCAATAAACCTCCTAAGCACCGTGTGAAAGAGAGGAAACATCAGGCGCCGACGGGCTGAAGCACTTGAATGTTGGAGAGACTCGTTCCCCCAAGAGCGATGATCGCTCCGGGAGAGCGGAGCTAATCGATTCCTACCCATCGACCGTGCGACGGGTCGCAATCTGTCCGGCGCGAGGTTTCATTACGCATACATTTGCGGCGTGGTCTGACTATTTGGCTCAATGATGTATCGATTTTTGGTTGGACAAAAACGGCATGGTGTTTCCTGCACTGTCCCAGCGGTTTCTTCTACGATCGGCAACTGAAAGCTCCGTAAGCATTCGGTGCAGGTGACTAGAACGTACGGCGCTCCATGAGCGTCATTCCCGTTACGGGGGATCCAGGCTGGTGCATCCCCCTGATGAGTACACACCCAGCTTTCGGATCTGAGAATGAGCGCCGCAATCGATGCCAAGAGTTTCCTGGGACTCTGGCCTTTCTCGAAAAAGGCGTCCGCGATGACTCCCGTGGGTACGGCATCGCCTCGATAGTCACCGCTCATTGCAACCGTCACTATCTGCGGGAATCGCCGGCGGATGACGGACAACAGTTCGTAGCCTGACATCTGCGGCATGTTCAGGTCGGAGACGATTAAGTCCGGTAGCGTTCGCTTCAGATGCATGAGGGCAGCAAAGCCATCCTGTGCAGTGGACACTTCGTATCCACCCGAGGTCAGCAACAGCGCGAGGCTATCGCAAATGCCTGGCTCGTCATCCACCACAAGGATCGGATGTCTTGAAGGGCTCGACATGGTCCCTCTTCTTGCCGTGGCTAGAACTTTCTTCCACGCGATAGCACTGTCCCATTAACGTACACCCTTGGTCTGGTCAAAAGCGCACACTCTGCCGGCAGATACCTCCCCATACTTCTCGGTGGATGCTCCCTGTGGTCGACGTCATAATGACGCAGTATATGCAGAAAAGGAGCTATTGTAGGGGCTTTAGGCATCGCCTGGCTCCCAGGCTTTGCCGGGCGCACTGTACTGTGCTGCTCACTGCCAGGTGGCGAGTCGTGGAACTAGCGACCTTGAAGAACTCCACAATTTCGAGCAAACATGGGAAAGGTCCTTTTCAAAGAAGGGAGGCGACCTTTAGCCGCCCTCCCACTTGTTTCACTCGCCATTCGCTACAGACGTACATCTCTGGCGCTTATGCGGCCTTGCCGCGAACCTTGGCATCGAGGGTCTTCTCATTGCCAACATTCACCTTGATCTGCTTGGGCTTGGCATCGGCCTTCTTGGCGAGGGTGATTTTCAGCACGCCCTTGTCATAGTTCGCGATGACTTGCCCGGGATCCACGGAACTGGGGAGTGTGAAGGAACGGGTGAAGCTTCCGTATTGCCGCTCAATGCGGCGAAAGTTTTCTTCCTTCTCTTCTTTCTCGATCTTGCGCTCGCCGTGAACGGTGAGGGTGTTGTTCTCCAGCCGGACATCAATGTCTTTTTCGTCGATGCCCGGGACTTCCATCTTCAGCGTAATGGTGTGCTCGTCTTCGTAGATGTCCACCGGCGGTGCAAAGCTCGTGGTCGTCAAGGCCTCTTCGGGACTTTCTGGGCTGTACGATTCCCGGAAAAGACGATTCATGCGGTTCATTCGGTCTTGCATGCTGGCAAATTCGCGTAAGGGCGCCCAACGGGTCAATAGTGTCATTGCGGAGTTCCTCCTTCAGAGGAAAGCTAAGAGGACTAACTTCAGATGGGCTGACTTAGTTCAGGAGATCTGAAAGGGTAAGAAAGAGGTGGCTTACTCAATTTCAAGGCTAAGCGCATGCAGAGCTGTTGTCAAGCTGCGACGGACAGCATATCTGTTGTCTTGCGAAACACGCGACGGAGAAGTGTGCTCCCGATAAGGTGATGGACGCGCCCCATACGCTGGAGTATGGTTAAGCGTGAGCGAGCACTCCTCTCCTCTTTCAGATCCTCTGAACTAAGTCAGCCTATCTGAAGTACGCTTCCCCTTAGTTTGTGGCTCCAGAGGTGTTCTCCAATGATCGATCGCAAGGCTAGCAAGCCGAAGCACACTACTGTCGTCGAGCCCAAAAGGGTCCACGAAGAGATTACGACTATGCCGAGCCCCGTCATTTCAGAAGAAATGATAAGGGCTCGGGCGTATGACCTGTATGAGAGCCGTGGTCGTGAGCCCGGCCACGACGAACAGGATTGGCTCCGCGCCGAGCGGGAGATAGTCAATGGGGCTGGCGGAACCGAAGCACGTCCTGCTAGTGGATATGCGAGAAAGGTGGAGGGATAGCCACGCATTGCCTAATCTGCGAAAGTCTCGAGGCAGCTTGTGAATCAAGGCTTAGCGAATATACCGAGGCTCGTTCGGCTGCATATTATCGGGTCAGTACAGAACTAGCAGCCTATAAAAATGTCGAAATGGAGCGCGCCAAGAGCGAATTGGAAGAGCATCGGCTCGTGTGCGTTCTGCAGGCCTGCCCCTAAGACGGTGAGACCGTCGGGCGCAATAAGGATGCGAGTGGCAAAGAAGCGGGGCAATCCGAATTGGGGCAAGCCGGAATTAAACACGATACCCTACACAGGCGCCACCTCGTTCGAAGAAGTTGCAAAGCGACTGTGCCTGTCCCCTCAGCAGTACGGCAACTCAGTTCAGCTCAGGGATTGGGTCCAAAAGAACAAGGATCACAAATACGTTCCATCAAACCTGCTCGAATTGTGGGGCATTGAGGTCAAAGGGGAATCGTGAGTGCCCGGCGCCCGCCAAACTCTGGTCGAGTTGCACGGCTACGGTTTCATCGACGATCGCTGCGCTTTTGAGTCTGCTCCATATTGCTCAGCGTTGGAGCAAAACTGAGAGGCCGCTTCCGTCAGCCTTTGTGATAAGGCTCAGCATCCCTGAGCAATATCGAACAGTCAGGCGCGAGCTGGGCCGGTAGGCTAATGGCATGACAATCGTGCGGCACTACCCGGAAACGTCACCAGAACCAACTGAGAGTTCCTTTATTGGATATCCACTCGGGGTCTGGCCTCGGATCATTTCCTCCTTCTGCAAGGAGAATGCGACGTACGAAACGAGACACAGGGATTGCAGTCTTCCAGGTTGCATCTGCCCATGCCATTCCAGACCAAGATGAAAGGCCAGAGAGCGCGGGATGCAGAGCAGTGCCCGGGATCTGTTGCCTAGGCAAGGCAGAGCACGGTATGGACTTGGGGAAAGCAAGCTGGAAAGTAGGTCGGGAGTGGCCGCGGTCCCGTAGCGTCCACTTCGCAAGTCTGCGTGATCTCAGCCGGACAAATCACTGTCAGCATTTTTCAACTCAGCATTCTCGTCCCGGTGGCCTAATTGACCATTCATGCTCGTATTGCCGCCCTGATTGTTCTGGTCCTGCTCCACAGCGCCTTTGCCTTGGTCTTGATCCGTTTCGCGCTCGATTACGGTGCCGACGATTTGAGTGAATTCTTCATGTGTCATCCTGGGTTCCCCTTTGCCCGCAAGAATACGTGGCCGGCAACAAGAAGGAAGGCCGCAGGTTCGCGGCCTAGTCTTCGTCCATATGCATGCGTAAGTAAATTACGCGATATTCGTATTGCCGTATGGTCAGAAGCGATCACTTTTTGCTCGGAACGCGCAAGAGTTTCGACACCCAAACCGATCGCCATTTTCAGTAACCGCGGCTTCCGGTCGCGCCTCTCAGGAATCGCCACTCGATGATCACCACTTCAACGCATGTCCGGCGCACGCCCACCATCCTTCGGCCTGACCAGACCCGGGTTCTTCTGCGCCCGTTCAGACCGGAGACTCCGGAGCGAGCCAGCAGGATTATCGCCCGGATCATGTCGCTCCCGGAAAACCAAATTGGACCATTGCTGGACGACGTATCCGCTGAATTCTCACAGCGACACCAGCAGATTCGCGAATCCTTTCTGGAACGGTTCGACCAGGTTCGTGACCTCGTGTTGACCGACGAGGAAATTTCCGAAGAGAGAAAGCTGTTGATTGGTGCCTATTTCGTTTGTGAATTCTCTTTGGAGTCTGCAGCCCTGTTCAATCCGTCCATCGTGCCGCACACTGACCAATCCGAGCTTCCTCCGGGTGCATTGCGTTTTATCCTCAGCTTGCGCGCCACCGGGGAGGGACACATTTCCTCCATCACTTTTCGGACGGGTATCATCTACTCTGACAACCGGATCGAGGTCGAAACTCCAACCGGCTTCCTCACCGAGCCTCGTCAAATCCCGAATCCCCACTACGAGAAGGCACTGTTCGAGCGAAAACTCTTCGAGTTGGGCCTGACCAGCGGATTCACGCGCCGGATTATGGACAAGTACGGGGAACGGTTTTCATTGGAAGAACTGCGCGCCAATCTCGAACTCGAAATGACGCAGTCGCGCTCGTCGGATCAGGAGGCGATCCGTGGAATTTTGATGCTGGCCCGGTCCAATTACGAGGTTCAGTTTCAACTCGAACAGCCGTTGTCTGAACGCATTCTTTTTCCCGCTACGCCGTCGCAACGAAACGGCATCGAAGACGCCCGCTTCGTCCGCTTTCAGAACGATGACGGCAGCTACGTTTATTACGCTACCTTCACAGCATTCGATGGCAAGGTGATATTTCCAGAGCTTGTAGAGACCTCTGACTTCTTTCTCTTTCGGTTCATCACCTTGAACGGTCCGGCAGCCAAAAACAAAGGTATGGCGCTCTTCCCCCGAAAAATCAACGGTCTCTATGCCATGCTCTCCCGCCAGGACAATGAAAACATTTACCTTGTGCTTTCAGACAATGTCCATTTCTGGTACGAAAGCAAGGCTCTGCTCAAACCGATGTTTCCGTGGGAGTTGATTCAGCTTGGGAACTGCGGATCCCCCATTGAGACCGATGCCGGCTGGCTAGTCCTCAGCCACGGGGTTGGCCCTCTTCGAACGTACTGCATCGGCGCCTTTCTCCTCGATCGCGACAACCCCGGCAAAGTGATTGGCCGCCTTTCTGAACCGTTGCTTAAACCGAACAAAAATGAGCGTAAAGGCTACGTTCCGAACGTCGTCTATACCTGTGGCGCTGTCCTCCACAACGGCGAACTGATCATTCCGTATGGCATGGCCGATCACGCCACTGGTTTCGCCACCGTTCCCCTCGATGAAGTGCTGGCGGCCATGCAGTAAGAAGTGTCGTCAAACAGCATGAGAGAGCCCAACAAACGTGTGGCTGTCCTGTCGCCGATAGCCTGGCGAACTCCTCCTCGAAAATACGGCGCATGGGAAACAGTGGCCAGCAATATCACCGAAGGACTCGTCGCTCGTGGCTGGGATGTGACACTGTTCGCAAGCGGAGATTCTTTGACCGGTGCTCGCCTGCATGCCGTGGTGGACAAGGGATATGAAGAGGATGACACCGTCGATCCCAAAGTAGCCGAATACCTTCACATTTCGGAAGCGTTCGAGCACGCTGGCGACTTTGATCTCATCCACAGCCACTATGACTTCATGGCCTTGACCTACACCCGGCTGATTAGAACGCCGGTCCTGACGACCATCCACGGATTCTCTTCGCCCAGGATCATGCCGATCTATCAGAAGTATCGTGACGGATATTTCGTTTCCGTTAGCGACTCTGACCGAGCCGCCGGCTTGAATTACCTGGCGACCGTCTACAACGGCATCGATCTCTCGTTGTATCCCCTTCAGGACTCTGCCGGCGAAGACTTGATTTTCCTGGGTCGGATCCACCCGGATAAAGGTGTCCACCTCGCTATCGAGGTTGCTCGCCTGAGCGGAATGCGTTTGGTCATTGCAGGTATCGTCCAGGATGAGGCGTATTTCCGGGAGCAGATAAAACCCCATCTCGACGATCAAAACATCCTCTACATCGGGCCGGTGGACGTGAAGGGCAAGAACGAACTGTTTGCTCGAGCCCGTGCTCTTTTGCACATGAACACAATCCCGGAGCGATTCGGACTTGTCCTGGTCGAAGCGAATGCTGCCGGTGTCCCCGTCATTGCAATGGACCTCGGGTCTTGCCGCGAGGTGATCAGGGAGGGGGAGACCGGCTTTCTTGTTAACAACGTCGCTGAGGCGACTCGAGTCCTTGGTCGAATTTCTGAAATTGATCGTCGGGCCTGCCGCAGCCGTGTCCAGGAAAACTTTTCGATCGACACAATGGTGGAGAAATACGAGCAGGTTTACTCAACGATTTTTGACCTGGAGGCGAGGAGACAATCATGAAGCCGGACATCGTCAGGCGCTACCGCCATAACCCGATCCTCACCAAGGCCGAGATCCCTTATCCAGTAGAAACCGTCCACAACGCTGCGGTCGTCAAGCATGGGAACGAATACATCATGCTGTTCCGCTCCCATCTTCGCACCGGACGGTCCATCATTGGCTTGGCGCGCAGTCCCGACGGATTCCGCTTCACCGCCGATCCACAGCCTTTTTTGACTCCTGATCGGGACGGCCCTTTCGCCGAGTATGAGGAGTTTGGAGTTGAGGATCCACGCGTGACTCGGCTGGATGGTGAGTACCTCATCACCTACAGCGCGTATTCACGAAATGGCGTGCGGATCGCCCTGGCCAAAACGAAGGACTTCATTCAGGTTGAAAGAGTTTCGCTAATCACCGAAGCGGATTATCGGAATGTGGTTATTTTTCCCGAGAAGTTTGATGGGCTGTATGCCCGACTGGATCGTCCTCATTCGGAAATCGCCCCCTGGTCAATCTGGATTTCTTATTCTCCGGATCTATGTTATTGGGGAGAAGCCCGGTTGATCATGAGGCCTGTGCCGTATCACTGGGATGAAATGAAGATCGGCCCGGGTGCGCCACCCATCAAAACAGACCAAGGGTGGTTGTCCATCTATCACGGAGTTTTCCGAACGATGGATGGCTCGATCTATCGTTTAGGCGTTGCTCTTCACGACCTCCGAGACCCAGCGAAGATCATCG
>Ga0210406_10008761_pt1 | contig 10116 bp, 10 predicted proteins | sample IncBWC30MmetaG_FD_155454 | JGI IMG/M metagenome (GOLD analysis project Ga0210406, IMG submission 155454) | Forest soil microbial communities from Barre Woods Harvard Forest LTER site, Petersham, Massachusetts, United States - Inc-BW-C-30-M | ecosystem: Environmental > Terrestrial > Soil >... | reverse complement strand
ACAAAAGGAAAAAGCGCTCGTTAGATTAGATCAGCCGGAATGCTACCCTGCCTAGGTTTTGACAGCGTACAGCCAGACAGATCGGTTCTCCAGGGGAAGTATCGTCGGATCAGCTGATTAGATGGTGTTGCATCGACCGGTTGAACTGGCACGGGTAACCGGACATGTTCGATCCAGTACCCACTTTTCCGGTTACCGCGTTATCATGACCGGTCCGTGTTTCAGACCTGTGTTATTCTCTGGCCGTTCCGAGAACGGTGATGACTCGAACCTATCTCATAAATGCCTTTGGGGGCGCCAAAGCTGTTGAAAAGCGGCCATTTGGACTAGGCCAAACTATTTACGAGATGGCTTCTAGACAGATTTCCCGTTCGGCCTACATCCTCATACTCGCTGCGCTAGTTGGATTGGTGGCTGGTACTCTTGGCGCAGACAAGCTCGATTCATACACGTTGAAAAAGACTACCGGTGCAGCCAAACCAGCGAAAGGCGAGGTTTGGGGTATTACGTGTGAGTCAAAGTGAATCGGCAATCGAGGTTACACGAGTGCTGAACGGTCACCAGTACGTGAACAAGTTCCCGCTCGATGGCAGCGAAGGAACATACGTCAGCCCTGGCGGCCAACGGCCACTTGCAGAGGGCAACTAATGTCCAAATGTCCTTCCCCGGCGCATGATAAGAGACAAGTAACTGGTACGGAGTTCGGAGAGGCCGTGAAAAGCTATTGGGCGAGGAAGAGTTGTTGCAACTGGGCAAGATCCGGCGAGGCGACGTCAGAAACCGCGCAGAAAGAAAAGCCATTCTTTTGCCAAGCGAGCCAGTGGTAGCCCTGGGCCTCGCCGGCGCCATTCCAGTAGCTTTCGGGCTGGGCCTTTTCCACGAAGACATTAATGATGTGCTTGCGGCGAGAGTAGACGAGGGCGGCGACGGTTTTCCCGCCGGCTACATCGAGGCGTCCACCGAGTAGTGGGAAACCATCGTTGGCAAAGTCGCGGACGGGTGGCGCGAAATCGATGCGGCCGTCGAACCAGGGCTTAACGGTATGCTGGTCGGTGGATTCGACGTCGGTGAGGTGGCCAGGCTGCAGGGATCGAAGATGCGCGTCCACGAGAGTTGCAGCCATGAGCTGAGAATCGCTGAGGCCGCGCGTAGTTCGCAGTTGCCGCCAGCCGATAGAGACTGTGAAGAGCAGCGCAGCCGCCACGGCCAGCCAGCGCCAGGGGAAGACACGCGAGACTGGAAACGAACGGACTGCAGGCAATTGCTGCGGATTGCCCAGCAGGCTCTTGCGCAGAGAATCGGGAGCGCGCTCATAGAGGTTGGCCTTCTGAATGGATTGGTGCAAAGCCTCTTCCGCGGCGAGCGTCTGCTTGCAATCCGGGCAGGTTTCGAGGTGCTTTTCGAAATTGGCGGCGCTGAGGGCATCGAGTTCGCCGTCCAGATAGCCGTGCAACTGATTTTGGGTTTGGTCACACGGCACGGCGGGCCTCCTTTGAAGCAGGTTGCGAAAGGGAGTCGCGCAACTGGGCGCGCGCTCGGGCAAGCGCCGACATTACGGTGCCAATCGGGCGCGCAGTGATTTCAGCGATTTCCTTGTAGGAGCAGCCCTCGAGTTCACGCAGGACGAGAATTTCGCGAAAGGATTCGGGGAGCGATTCGAGGGCGCGTGTGAGCTGTTCGCGGTCGCTGCCGGCCATTGCCAGCATTTCGGGATTTTGGCTTTCTTGCGGCATTGTGGTCTCGTCGAACTCCATGAATTCCGCCGCCATGCGATTCTGGCGAAGCCAGGTGAAGCAGGTGTTGCGGACGATCTGCAGCAGCCAGGCGCGCGCGTTGCCCGAGCGATAGGTGCCGAACGCTCGGAAAGCGCGGAATACGGCATCCTGGGTGACGTCTTCCGCGTCGGTGCGGTTGCGCAGCAACCATCGCGCCAGGTTAAAGGCGGCGTCCAGATGCGGCAGCACGGTCACCTCGAACCGGGCTCTGTCCTCTCCTTCTAACACGCTCACCTTTATCTTGCCCCTGTATAGCACAACCTGGCCGGCCTCGATTTTATTCCCGCCGGGGGGAATAAAGGCGAAAAAAGAAATAATGCAGGAAAACGCGCTGGGTGGAATAAAACCGGGGCCGGCAGGGTCTATCACCCTGAACACGTTCACAAGCGGCGCGGGCTTGCCCCCCTTTCTCTGTAGGCTCGCGCCGTCCTTCCTCCGAGGGGCAGAACGTGAAGGGGACTGCAGCCAGCAACAGAGACTCGACAGGAGAGAAGCGATGACCGACAAAAAGAAGGATGAAATTCTTTACGACCACAACCAGGACGGGATTGACCGGCGTGGGTTCCTGAAGTGCATGGCGTGGGCGGGAACGGGAACGTTCTGCGTGATCAAGGGTGGAGTGCTGAAATCCTATGCATTCAACCGAATCGGGGAACTCGATCCGGCGGACATGATGGGGGAGGTGAGCTTCGCGCAGATCAGCGACAGCCACATGGGCTTCAACAAGCCGGCGAACACGGATGTTGTGGGAACGCTGAAGGCGGCGGTGGATAGGATCAACGGGCTGAAAATGCAGCCCGAATTCCTGTTGCATACGGGAGACATCAGCCATCTCTCGAAGCCGGAGGAGTTCGATACGGTGGACCAGATTCTAAAGGGCGCTAAGCCTAAGGACGTTTTTTACGTGCCCGGCGAACACGACGTGCTGAACGACGACGGAAAGCAATTTCTGGAACGTTACGGAAAGGGAAGCAAGGGAGCGGGCTGGTACAGCTTCAACAAGAAGGGCGTGCACTTCGTTGGCCTGGTGAATGTGATGAACTTGAAGGCCGGCGGACTGGGCACGCTGGGGCACGATCAATTGGAATGGCTCGAAGACGACGTGAAGCATCTGTCGAAGAGCACGCCGATTGTGGTGTTCGCGCATATTCCGCTGTGGTCCGTATATCCGGAATGGGGATGGGGCACGGAAGACAGTGCGCAAGCGCTGGGCTATCTGAAGAAGTTCGGTTCGGTGACGGTGCTGAACGGCCACATTCACCAGACGATGCAGAAGGTGGAAGGGAACGTGACTTTCCACACCGCGACCTCCACGGCATTTCCTCAGCCAGCGCCGGGGAAGGCGGATTCGCCGGGGCCGATGAAAGTGCCGGCGGATCAGTTGCGCGGATTGCTGGGAATTACAGACGTGAATTTTGTGCGCGGGCAGCAGGCGTTGGCGATTGTGGATTCGAACCTGGGCTAACGCGCCGGGATCGGCTTTTGTCCGATCCATCCCAGGATGGCAGGATGGCAGGATGGCTTGTTGTCCAGTCAACCCCGCGAGCGGTGCAGCCCGCGGGGAAGAAGAAAGGCCGGAGCGAATGCTCCGGCCTTTTCCATTCTGCTTGGCAGTATTCGCTACCTCAGTGACCCGCGTGGCCCCCGGGGTGACCGCCGTTTTCATGCTCCTTTGGCGGCTGCTGGTGATTCTGCTGCGGTGGCCGCGAAGTATTGGGGTGGCTGGTGTTTCCGTTGGTGTTGTTCGGGTGATTCCCGTTCGAATTATTCGTGGACGGGCGCGAACCGTTCGGCGAATTCTGCTGGCCGTGCTGGGAAGCATTCTGGGTCGTGGTATTCGGCCGGTTGGTATTGTTCTGGTTGGACGAGCCGTTTGAGTGAGCGTTGGGTGGCCGGCCAGTTTGCGCCGCGGCGCTGCGATTGTTTCCAGCAGAGGAGTTCGGCCGGTTTCCGTTGTTGCCAGCAGCGCGCGCTGCTACCACGCCCTGGCCGTGGAACTGTCCCGGCCGCGCCGTCGCCGCAACCGCAGGGCGCCCGTGGTTTTCAGAGGCCAACATGCTGCGATCGCTGCGCGCCGCTTGCTCGTGCTGGGTCTGCATGGAGGTGGCCGCGACATGGTGCTCGTGCTCGGCCGCCAATTCCGCCGACGTGGCCCGCGCCGTGACGCCACCGGTGCCGCCGTTATAGCTGACATTGTTGACAGTGGTGCGGTTGATGACCGTGTTGTTGACGTAGGTGTTGTGAATCACGGTGGTGTTCACATTGGTGACTGCGGTGTTGTAATGGAAGGCGCCGCCACGCCATTCGCCTCCAACAAACCCTACGCCGCCATAACCGAAGCCATAATTAATTCCGCCATAGAAGCCGACGTGCGGGCCCCAATATCCAGCGTGCCAGAGGTACGCGCCTCCGCCCCAACCCCAATAACCCGGAGTCCAGAGGAAGCCCGGGGTAGGGGCGACCACCCACGTGCCAGGAACCCAGTAGTATCCATCCGGCCCATAGGCCCAATAACCCGGTGTCCAGATGTAGCCCGGGGCAGGGCATACCGGCTGAACATAGACCGGCAGAGCCGGCGGGCCGATGTGCACGGAGATCCCGACGGCGACCTGCGCGGGAGTTTCGATTGGAATTACAAGAGCAAGAAGTGCGAGCAAAAACAGTCCGGCAATCTTTCTTAGGTTCATGTTTGAATCCTCACGAAGTTTACCGCCCCGACTGGGTCTCGCGGCTGCAGATCGAATTATCCCACGATGCTGGAAGTTCAAACCCGGGGTAAGCAGAAATGTTGCGGAACTGTCAGTAACTTGGGAATTATCAAAGACCTGTCATGGACGCGGAAACGCTCAGCTGCCAGAACTGAGTGATTTTTTGAGCCAAGTGGTAACCTCTCCGTGGAATTCCAGCCCCAGAGCGAACCGTCCGTCTAGGAGGCGCTCGCAATAAACCACCCGTGCGTCCGTTTCCAATTCGCCGTCGGCGGATCTGATCAATAACCGCTCATTCAGCCGTCTGGCGTGCCGCACAAGCACACGGATTCCCAGAGAGCAGATGTTCTCGGTCGTCGAGCGTTCCCCTGCAGACGGCTCCTTGAGACTGGAGATCTTTACGGGGATGGCCAGCCGAGTCCGTTTTTCAAGTCGTCCCGACCGCATAGGCATTTGGTGACTCACCTTCCAAACTGCCTTCGGTATCGTTGCACCGGGCTGGGCGGAGCTGAGTAACCGAATTAAATGGCACGAAGTTTAACGACCACAGTTTCTTGCAAGTCATCGCACCTGGCTCGGCTGGAGAATGGCGACCCGCTCGGGCGGGCGGCTCAACCTGCGCCTCTTCTGCTCGTACATGGCCTGATCGGCGCGCACCATCCACTCTCCAATCGAAGCATTGCTGCAAATGTTGATTCGCACCGCACCCAGGCTGAGGTTGATCGCGTAGCGGGTTTCCCCCGCACTGACAGCTTTCAGGTCCTCGCTGAGCCTGGTGCGAATGGCCGCTTCGCTGTTGTCCGAGGCTTCGATCGCCAGGACCGCAAACTCGTCCCCACCCAGCCGGGCGATCACGTCGGAATCGCGAAAGGTCATTTTCAGGGCTTTGGCTGCGCGCTTCAGGGTCAGGTCGCCTTCGCCATGGCCAAACGAATCGTTGATGTGTTTCATCCCATCAATGTCCAGGAAGAAAAGCAGGATTCCCCGCCCGGTGCGGTGGCCGATTTTTAATTGGCGTTCGGCGATGGCCATGAACCCGCGGCGGTTGCACAGGCCCGTCAATTCATCGGTGAGCGCCAGGTTGCCGAGCTCCGCCTGCAACATGTATTGTTTTGCGGCGCATTGAACGGCGCGCATCATCAGTTTTTTCATCCGCCCGGCCTGGCCTTCGTCGAGCAGCGGGTCGTCCTGCACCTTACGCACGTCTTGCAGCAAGCTCGCGAGCTCCCTGTTGGCATCGGAAAGCACGGTCTGGAAAATGGTTTCGTTGGTGATCTCCTCGCCTTGCGTGACCAGGCGGGAGACGTTCTGGCGCAACTGCTCGGCGTCCTCTGTCATTCTGAGTAGCGCCGCGTCAAACGGATATTTCTTCGATCTGAAATGTTCGGTTTGCTTGCGCGCGGAGGCGCGAACTTTGGTTGGGCCTACGGTCATTCCGTGTCGTCCTTGATTCTTAATCGCAACTTCCATTCGCTGCTCCCACTAGTTCACAAAACCCATCCGCTTCGTTACGGCGCTCAACGGTTTCCGGCCACTCCCGCCGCTGCATCAGAGGCTGGCTGTCACCGGGAAGGCGAGCCGGCAAATCCGCCGCAAATCCTCGTAGGTGAAATACACCTCTTCTTCGTTCCCGGCGCGTTCCAGATGACCCAATCCCGACTCTTCCGAAATACGGCGCAAATCCTCTTGCGGTATCCCGAGCAAGTAAGAGGCTCTGGCCTGGGTAACAAATTTTGGGACATCATTATTCAAATCGTTCACGGCCTCCCCCAATCTGCACGGTTGCCCTGGCGTCCTTTTGGACAATCGGCCCAACCCTTTTCTCAACCCTGGTGCTGGGCGAACTTTTCTCCACCAGCCTTACGAACGTGAGTTGGTCCGCCTCCGTGACTGAGCAGTTCTGTTCTCGGGGTGAATGAGGTGGGAGCCCAGTGCACGGAGGCGGCCCGCTCTCGTAGCCTCAAGATAGCGGATGGACGAATTAGAACAATTCGGAGAATCCTCCATTTCCAAACCCGGTAATCACCCCACGTCGCTCAGGTAAAGACCTGAGGAGGGGGACATCTGGTTTCCGAACCGGCATCTCTCAAAACCTGAGCGAAACGTAAGACCTCGCACCCGGCACAGGCGCAGGGTCTTTTTTTGTCCGTTTGCCAAATTGATTCGGGGTAGCTGGTTTGCTAAGGTCGTCGTCATGTCCGAGCGTTCCACCGAGCAGATACGCGAATTGCTCGACTCCCTTTATCGCGTGGATTCGGGGCGAATCCTGGCAACTCTGATCCGTTTGCTCGGTGATTTTGATCTTGCCGAGGAGGCGATGCACGAAGCCTTTGCGGCTGCGCTGAGCCTGTGGCCGAGGAATGGAGTACCCGATAACCCCCGACCATGGTTGATTTCGACGGCCCGATTCAAAGCCATCGATACTCTGCGTCGGCGGGCAAGGTTTGACGCGTCTCAAGACGAGCTCGTGCGATATCTCGAAGCGCAATCAAGCTCGGCGGAAAGGTCCGATGAAGAGGACGGCCTTGAGGATGACCGGCTGCGCCTGATTTTTACGTGCTGTCATCCATCTCTAGCCCCGGAAGCGCGCGTTGCGCTCACCTTGCGTGAGGTATGCGGGCTGACAACCGAGGAGATCGCAAAGGCCTTCCTGATCACTCCGCGTACGCTGGCGCAGCGCATTGTGCGCGCAAAGGCAAAGATTCGAGAAACACCGATTCCGTACGAGGTGCCCACGCCGCAGGAATTGCCGGAGCGGCTGGGCGCGGTGCTTCAGGTCATCTATCTCGTCTTTAACGAGGGCTATTCGGCCGCGGCGGGAGCGGAGGTAACCCGGGCCGAGCTAACCGGCGAGGCGATTCGACTGGGCCGGTTGCTGACCGAACTCCGGCCAGAGCCGGAAGTCATTGGGCTGCTTTCCCTGATGCTGCTACAGGAATCGCGTCACGCCGCGAGAACCTCTCCGACCGGAGAGCTGATCTTGCTGGAGAACCAGGATCGCTCGCTCTGGAACCGGGAGCAGATCGCGGAGGGACTGGCATTGCTGCAGAAAGCCATGAAGTCCCGCCGCTTCGGCTCCTACACACTGCAGGCTGCGATTGCGGCCGTTCATGCGGAAGCGGAATCGGTTGCTGTGACCGACTGGCGGCGGATTGTTGCGCTTTACGACCGATTGGCACGAATTCAGCCTTCGCCGGTTGTACAGCTCAATCGTGCCGTGGCAATTGCAATGTGCGATGGTCCAGAGGCCGGTCTGGCGCATATCGACGCGGTGCTGGAGCACGGCGAATTGGCGAATTATTATCTGGCGCACTCAGCCCGTGCAGATATGTACCGCAGGCTCGGCAGGACCGCTGAGGCCCGGTCCTCTTATGAGAAAGCTCTGGCCCTGACCCAACAGGAACCAGAGCGGCAATTCCTGCAGGAGCGGATTCGGCAGTTGAAATAAAAAAATGCGGCAGGGCGGGTGGCCACCCGCCCCGCTGTTCGCTCCCGTGGGAACTGGAAGAAATCGCCAATCTATTTTGCGACGAAGTACTCACCTCGGTGAAGCGGAGCCTCGATGTTTTGAAACCTGAACGGCAGCGACTGGTACTGCCAAAGCCGCGGACCTGATTGCAGTTGATAGTGCAGGTGTGGTCCGCCTGAGCTTCCCGAGCTCCCCAACCGTCCAATGACTTGGCCCGTGGCGACCCGGTCCCCCACTTTGACAGTGACGGAGCCTGTTTGCATGTGCATCATGACGCTGTACTCGGAGTTGCCATGGTCGATGATCACGCAATTTCCCGCATAGGCCGTAACCGGGTCATGGAGTGGCCTGTAATAATCGTCACCAGGGGACTTTCCCGGGTGCGGGTTATCGGGTACGTCATTGCGAGCGTAGACCACGGTTCCACCCGCAGGTGCCAGGATCTCGCGGCCCCAGCCCGCATCCGCCGCATTCTCGTTGGCGTCGCTGAGCTCCCCATCTTTCGCATCCAAGCCGTCGAGGTCTATGCCAAAGCCATTCGAAAACTGGTGGTGGCCGCCGGTGGTGATCCAGTCCTGCCCGACAATTCCATGACCATGAAAGGGAACGATGAGCGTTGTCTTCTGTTGGTAGTATCGAATCGGGATCCCGAGCATCTGTTCCGCCCGATGGCCCTTCGCATCGGCGACTGTGAGCCGGACCGCTGCGGAGTCAATCGCCAATGCTTGGGGATGGCGGAAGTAAAAGAGAACGTCAAATGCCTCGGGCAGCTTAAATCCAATCGGCCACGCGAACGGGTCGTTCGGCTGGCTCCGATAGCTTATCTGTTTGATCTTTGCCAGCATTTCAGTCGTCCAATCCTGGCGCTCGACGATAGATCCGGCACTCGAGAGTTCCACGCGGGCGGATATCGGGGTGAGCTCACAGTCGGTGGAGCAAATCACCGCGATATTGAACACGAATGATGACGTGTTCAAATTTCCTGGATCGTCTACTTTGTAGACGATTGCCGGGACGACCTGGAGATGGAAGTCGGGCTGACTTGCCCATGCAGGTTGGACGGCCAATATGCACGCAGGCACAGCTAAAAGCAGCAGGGCTCGGTTCATGTAAGCACAACTCCGATCATGTAATGAGGCATACTACTGCTATTGTTGAGACGTCTTGGGATGGTATGGGTTAGGAACGCTCCCCAATTCTTGCCGTGCGAATCCGTAAAGAGCTGAAGCCGTAGACAATGTTCCCGGCTTTTCCCAATAAAAAGTTCGCCTCGGCTGTCGATTTTCTCCGTTCACGACGACTATAGAATGAACGATCCAGCGGGCTATGCTGTGCTGCTGCTCCCTCCCAGGGGAAAAGACCGTTATAGGAGAAGTCATGACGCAATATTTGGTTGCGATTCACCACCCCGACGACTTCGACCCATCCGCAGAGAGCGAAGCGACGGTCCGGGCTATCGACGCGCTTAACGAAGAGATGGCGGCCGCCGGTGTCGTCGTTTTCGTTGGCGGCCTCACCTCCGTCCGCGAGGCGAAGTCACTGCGGGCACAACCCGGTGGCAAGGTGCTCATCACCGACGGGCCATACCTGGAAACCAAGGAGCACATCGGCGGTTTTTGGGTCTTGGAAGCGGCTGACCTGAATAAGGCGCTGGAGTGGGGGCGCAAGGCCGTCGTGGCCTGTCGGGCCCCTGTCGAAGTACGCCCATTTGGCGTACCCGAGTGAAGCAACGGAACGGTGCGGAGGTAGAATTAAAATAAAAAAGTTCGTCTCTCTGCTGTCGATTTTTCCAGTGCGCGACGACTATAGAATGAAGATGCAGCTCGCAAGGCTGTGCTGCTTGCCCAAAGACCATTAAAGGAGAAGCTATGCCGCAATATTTGGTTGCTGGTTACCTCCCCGACGACTTCGACCCGTCCCAAATGGACGAAGCGGCGGGCCGCAAGATCCACGCGCTCAACAAAGAGATGGAGGACGCCGGCGCCCTGAAATTCGCTTGCGGCCTTGGGTCCGCGAAGTCGCTTCGAGGGCAGACCGATGGCGGAGTCCTCATCACCGACGGGCCGTACCTTGAGACCAAGGAACACATCGGCGGATTTTTGATATTGGAATGCGCCGACATGAACGAGGCGGTGGCCTGGGCGCGCAAAGGCGTCGTCGGCAC
>Ga0210406_10008760_pt1 | contig 10116 bp, 7 predicted proteins | sample IncBWC30MmetaG_FD_155454 | JGI IMG/M metagenome (GOLD analysis project Ga0210406, IMG submission 155454) | Forest soil microbial communities from Barre Woods Harvard Forest LTER site, Petersham, Massachusetts, United States - Inc-BW-C-30-M | ecosystem: Environmental > Terrestrial > Soil >... | reverse complement strand
AGCGGCGTGGTGCGCGAGGCGGTGATTGCTGCCTGCTTGACCGCGATGCTGATTCTGGTGTTTCTGGGCAATTGGCGCAGTACCTGCATCATCGCGGTGTCCATTCCACTTTCCATTCTGTGCTCGATCATCACCCTGTACATCGTCGGGCAGACGTTGAATATCATGACCCTCGGCGGCCTTGCGCTGGCGGTCGGCATCCTGGTCGACGATGCGACCGTCACGATTGAAAATATCGAGCGGCATATTCATCTAGGGTCGGATCTGCACAAGGCGATTTTGGATGGTGCCGGTGAAATCGCCGTCCCGGCGCTGGTATCCACACTGTGCATTTGCATCGTGTTCGTGCCGATGTTTTTCTTGACGGGCGTGGCGCGCTATTTGTTCGCGCCGCTGGCGGAGGCGGTGGTGTTCGCGATGCTGGCCTCTTATGTGCTGTCGCGCACACTGGTGCCGACGCTGGTCATGTTGTTGATGGATCACACGCCGCCGCATGCCGATGCACCGGTGAGCTTGCTGCGGCGGGTTTACCGGGCATTTGACGCGCGCTTCGAAAGGCTTCGCGCCGGATACAGCAGCATCCTCGCGGCCGTGCTGGAGCGGCGGCGCGCCTTTGCCGGCGGCTTCCTGGCGTTCTGCGTGCTCTCCTGCGGGCTGGTGTTTCTATTGGGGCGGGATTTCTTTCCCAGCGTGGACGCCGGTCAAATTCGACTTCACATGCGCATGCCCTCCGGCACGCGCATTGAGGAGACTGCACGGGCGGCGGACCAGATCGAAGCCGTCATCCGCACCGTGATACCGGCGAGCCAACTCGGAACGGTGCTCGACAATCTCGGCGTCCCCGTCAGCAGCATCAACAATACGTACAGCAACGCCGGCGCCTTCGGCACCTTGGATGGCGAGATTCAGATATCGCTGAATGAAGGCCATGCGCCGAGCCAGCGTTATATCGAAGAAATGCGGCGCTTGTTGCCCGCCCGCTTCCCGGGCGTGGAATTCTTTTTCCAGCCTGCCGACATGGTTACGCAGATTTTGAATTTCGGGCTCCCCGCTGCCATCGATGTGATGTTTACAGGCGCTGATGTGCGGACCAACTACGGCTTCGCAGCGAAAATCATGAAGCAAATCAAGCAAATCCCGGGCGCCGTGGACACCCACATCCACCAAAGACTGGATTTACCGACCTTGGCGTTGCAAATGGACCGTACACAGCTGCAGACATTGGGATTGACAGCCAACGATGTGGCGCAGAATCTGCTTGCGACAACCGCCGGTACGACTCAGACATCGCCCGGCTTCTGGTTGGATCCTGCGAATGGGGTGGTTTACAATTTGGCGGCGCAGTCGCCGCAGTATCAAATCGACAGTGTGGATGCGCTGCTGCGTACCCCGGTGCGGACGGCGTCAGGCAGTACCCCGCAGTTGCTGAGTAATTTGGTCAGCGTGGCGCCCGCCGCCCAGCTCGCCGTGGTATCGAGATATAACCTCACGCCTGCCGTCGATGTCTTCGTGAGCGTGCAGGGAAAGGATCTGGGCAGCGTCGCCGTCAAGATCAACGCGCTGGTCGATGACATGCGATCGCAATTGCCGCGAGGGTCGGCCGTAGCAGTGAGAGGGCAGGCGCGGACCATGCGCTCCTCCTTTGTCGAATTGGGCGTGGGTCTCGTGATGGCGATCGTCATGGTGTATCTATTGATTGTGGTGAACTTCCAGTCCTGGATCGACGCCTTCATCATCATCACCGCCTTGCCGGCGGCGCTGGCGGGAATTTGTTGGATGCTGTTCCTGACCGCCACCACCTTGAGTGTGCCGGCATTCACCGGGGCCATCATGACCATGGGCGTCGCCACCGCCAACAGTATTTTGATCGTGTCTTTTGCGCGGCAGCGCATGAACGAAGGCTTGGATCCGGTCAGTGCCGCTCGCGATGCGGGTGCGACCCGCATCAGACCCGTATTGATGACCGCGCTGGCCATGATCATCGGCATGATTCCCATGGCCTTGGGCTGGGGCGAGGGCGCCGAGCAAAATGCCCCCCTGGGCCGCGCGGTCATCGGCGGCCTGTTGTTTGCCACGGTCTCCACCTTGTTTTTTGTGCCGGTTATTTACGCCGGTTTGCATCGGCGTCTCGAACAGCGCAAGCATGCGCGTGGGATAATTTAGCATGTCAATACCACCGCGCGTGCCGGCCGTGAAGCGCGCAAAATTCATCGTCGGCGCCGTTGTGGGCGCCATGCTGGTGGGCGGCGTCATCATTTTTGTGGTGCGAGCCTTCCAGGCATCCGCGCTCGCGGCATCCACCGAACTTCACGCCAAGCAGTACGTCACCACCATCAACCCCAAGCCGGGCGGTGAAGGAATGCCTTTGACCCTGCCGGGCACGCTGCAGGGCATCAACGAGGCCACGGTGTATGCGCGCAGCAACGGCTACATACTGCGCTGGACCAAGGACATCGGCAGTTCGGTGAAGAAGGGCGAACTGTTGGCGGAAATCACCGCGCCGGAAATCGATCAGGAACTGTCGCAGGCGGTGGCCGCACAGCAGCAGGCTGCCTCGAGCGAAGCCCTCGCAAAAAGCACGGCAGAGCGGTGGAAGAGCCTGCGCGAGAAAGACGCGGTCACGCAGCAAGACTTGGACGAGCGGCAGAGTACCTACCTTCAGGCGCAGGCCAATCTCGCCTCGGCGCAGGCGAACACCGCGCGGCTGCGCAACTTGCAGGGATTCAATAAGGTGGCCGCGCCATTCGACGGCGTCGTGACCAGCCGCAATATCGACATGGGCGATTTGGTTGATGCCGGAAATGGCGGCGTGGGCAAGGCCCTGTTTACGATCGCGCAGCTTGATCCGCTGCGCCTCTATGTGTTCGTGCCGCAGGTGTACGCCCGGCAAGTCAAAGTTGGCGATGTGGTCACGGTGAATTTGGCGGAGCACCAAGGCGCAGAATATCAAGGCAGCATTGCCCGCACCGCCCGCGCAATCGACACCGGCACGCGCACCATGCAAGTCGAGATCAGGGTACCGAACCCGAAGGAGGAGCTTATCGCCGGCGCGTACGTGCAGGTGAATCTGCCGATCAAACAAGACGGGACGGCACTGCTCGTTCCCACCAACGTGCTCTTGTTTCGGCCCGATGGCCCGCGGGTCGCGACGGTCGACGCGCAAGGCCGGGTGCGGTTGAGCGGCGTCACGCTGGGTACGGATTTTGGCAGCACCGTGGCCGTCATGAGCGGTCTTAAGGCCGATGACCGGGTCATTCTAAATCCCGCCGACTCGCTGGCTGACGGCGACGTCGTGACCTTGCGATAGCGATGCGCAGCGGCCTTGAATATACGGTGCGCGCGATCGGCATGACGCTCCTGCTCAGCGGATGTGCGGTCGGCCCAGATTATCGCCGGCCTGCCGCCGACATACCGCCGGCATGGCAGCCGGCGGCGCCTTGGCACGAAGCCATGCCCAGCGACACGGCGCTCAAAGGCAATTGGTGGGAGTTGTTCCAGGATCCCGATTTGAACCCGCTGGTGCAGCAGGCGCTCTCCAGCAATCAGAGCCTGCGCGTGGCGGCTGCGCGCCTCGAGCAGGCGCACGATCAGCTTAGCGTGGCCCGATCGGCTTTATTCCCCGCCGTCGATCTCTCTTCCTCAGCAGTGCGAAGCAGGGATTCCGCGAAGCGACCGCTCGCGGCCTATTCAGTCCCGAACCAGTCCACCGTGCAGAACGATTTTCGAATTGGACCCTCCGTGAACTATGAACTCGACCTGTTTGGGCGGGTGCGGCGGGAGGTGGAGGGCGCAAGGGCCACCGCGCAGCAGGCCGAGGCGGATTTCGAAAACACGCGGCTGGTGCTGATGGCCGCCTTGGTGACGGATTATTTTTCCCTGCGGGAGACCGATGCCGAGATCGATGTCGTGCGCCGTAGTTTGGATCTGCAGCGCGACGCGCTCAACTTTGTTTCATCGAGACATGATTTGGGCTTCGCTACCGGGTTGGACCTCGCGCAGCAGGAGGCACTGCTCGATGCCAGCGCGACTCAGCTCGAGCTGCTGCAAAATCAGCGCGCGCAGTTCGAGCACGCGATAGCGACCCTGATAGGCACGCCTGCGCCGAGCTTTACGCTTGCGCCTGTCGCAGCCGCGCCGCCCTTGCCGGTGTTGCCGGTGGGTCTGCCCTCTGACCTGTTGCAGCGTCGCCCTGATGTGGCCTCCGCCGAGCGTGCCATGGCGGCGGCGAACGCCCGTATAGGTGTCGCTCGAGCCGCGTACTTTCCCAGCATCGATCTTGCGCCCGGTTTGGGCGTGCCGAGCGTGGGCTGGGAGAGCAACACGCTGGCGAGCTTGTTCACGGCGCCCGCCCGGCTCTGGTCGATCGGCCTTTCCGCCTCGCAGACGCTTTTTGACGCAGGATTGACGCGAGCCAATGTGCGGTTCGCCGATGCCGACTATACGGCAGCCGTGGCTGCGTACCGGCAAACCGTGCTCAACGCGATGGAAGAAGTTGAGAACGGCATCACCGGCCTGAGCACGCTCGAGCGCGCGGAAATTCAGGCGAAAGCCAGCGTGCGCAGTGCCCAGCGGGCCTTTGATATTGCGAGCGACCGCTACAAGGGTGGCGTCGACACGTATCTCGATGTCATCACTGCCCAACAAACGCTTCTGACGAATCAACGCCAGGCGGTGCAGATCCAGGGGCAGCAATTCGCCAATGCGGTGTTTTTGGTCAAGGCATTGGGCGGCGGATGGAGCCAGCCTGCGCCACCGGTTTCGCGGCGCAACTAGGAGACTGGACCAGGCTCCTATCCCTTGACGCCGGCCGTCTTGTCCAGGGAATCGATGGCCGCTGCAGGCGATAGGGCATTCGACTGCACGAAGTCCACGCCGAGAGCGGTCAACCATTCCTGCTCGGCTGCCGTGTCGGTGTGTTTGGCCACCGTGTGCATACCGAGGACGCGAGCCATCTGCACCACGCCGGTGATGGCCGCCTGCGATATTTTGTCGGTGCGCATTCTTGACGTGATTTCGGGTGCCAGCTTCACATAGCGGACGCCGGGCAGGCGCAGCAGCTCGAAGCATTCGGTGCGCAGTGCAAAGTCATCGAGCACCAGCGGACAACCCAGGCGATGCAGCGCGGCGGCCACGCCGGTGACCTTATTGGCAAGCTTGAGCGCCGTCGGCGAATCGACTTCGAATGCGATCATCCCCTTGGGGACGGAGGACTTGACCAGGCACAGTTCGATGAACTTGATGAAATGCTCGTCGTGCAGCGCAGTGCTGGTGAGATTCACGGAGAACATCATTTCGTTGGTCTGCCACGTACTTGTATGACGAAGCAGCCAGCCGATGAGTTCGGTGATGACGCGGCGATCAATCATGGAACCCAGGCCGTTCTCGACGGCGGCCTTCAACATCGCATGCGGCGCGGAGTCTTCGGATCCGGAGCGCAGCAGTACCTCGTAGCGCTTCATCTGGCTGCCCTTGCTCAAGGGCACCAGGCGCTGGACATGCAGCGCGATGGGACTATTGCGCACGACGGCGTTCAACCGATCGATCTCGGGCGGCGTGCCCTTTTGCGGCTGCGGCTTTTCCGCAATTTCAGGGGTTGGCGCCACGGCAGGCGCCGTGGGCCGTGCAGGTGCGCTTGATCGCGGCGCACCCACGTGGCTGACATAGCTTGCGGGGCGCGAGGCGCTCGTTGGATTCGACAGGCCCGTGGGACGCACCGGCCCGCGCGAGACGATCTGTTCGAGTTGAGCGGCGATGGTTCTGGGCCCCAGGGCGAGCGGCGCAGCCCCGGCCGGTGCCGCCGCGGACCGCGCGGCAGGCGCAGCGGGCGGGGGCGGAGCGGGGCGATGCGCGGCAGCGGCGCCCGGTCTGGGTCGCGAGTGAGGTTCCGGCGCCGGACTCGCCGGCGCGGGGCCGCGATCCGGACGCATCGCTGCAAATTGGACCACCGCCTGCTGCAACTTCGGTGTCATCAGCTTCGTGCCGAGCGCACTGATTCGCGTATCCATGATGATCATGACCAATCCGACGACCGTGCGCCGGGCATTCACGGCTCGAACCATCACAGCGGAGCGCGAATCGCCCAAATCAAATGTCAATATCGGGGCGGCGGTCGGATTGGTAAAGGCTTCGGCGGCCTCGCGCACCGCATTGTGCTCATCGGGTCCCATGGAGCTTTCGCTCAGCCACAGCATATCGCCGGCCTCGTCATGCAAGGATACGGCGTGGGTGCGATTGGGTTCGACTGCCGCGCGCACTTTCTGACAGACAGCATCAAAATCGACAAGCGGACTATCCGATTGCATCAAGGGTTTGCCCCGCTCCATAAATCCGCTACTCGAAGTGTATGCCTGTATATCTACCGTACCGGCGGCCTCCCTGATGTGATGTCTTCGCCAAAACGCGACAGTGGGGGGTCTCAGTGCAACCGGTATTACATATCGTCGGCAAATTTGCGCGCCTGCGGGCTACACTCAGAGCCATGACCACACCGTCGCATAACCGTCAATTCAAATATTACGACTTCGTGATGGCTGCCTATGTGTGCGTTTTGCTGTGTTCCAATCTGATCGGGCCGGCAAAAGAGACCACCATTTTGCTGCCTCTCGGCGGCAGCGTGACCTTTCTCGCCGGTGTTCTGTTTTTCCCGATTTCCTACATTTTCGGCGATATTTTGACCGAAGTGTATGGCTACGGCCGCGATCGGCGCGTCGTTTGGGCGGGATTTGCCGCGCTGGCTTTTGCATCCATCATGGCCGCCGTTGTGGTGCACCTGCCGCCCTCGGACGCATCGCGCGCCAACCAAGCGGCGGTGGAATCGATTTTCGGCAACACGCCACGCATCGTGGTTGCCTCGATCATCGCGTTTCTTTGCGGCACGTTCGTCAACAGCTATGTATTGGCAAAGATGAAGATCTGGACCCAGGGCCGTTGGCTGTGGACGCGCATCGTCGGCTCGACTTTGTGCGGCGAGCTGGTGGATTCAATGATCTTTTATTTTGTCGCCTTCTACGGGCGCATGCCGGCGAGCCATCTGGTCGCGATCATGTTCACGCAATACGCGCTTAAGAGCGGCTGGGAAATTATCGCCACGCCCGTGACGTACCGCGTGGTCGCATTCCTCAAGAAAGCCGAAAACGAGGATTACTACGACATCGGCACCAACTTCACGCCGTTCTCCCTCAAGGCCTGAGCCTGGCGTCAAGCTCCTGGACCCGCGCTTCTAAACCCGCGCTCCCAAGCCCGTGCTCCCCACTGCAATTGGTCGCGGCTTCGCCATGATTTGCCACGACTGCACCCGCAGCCCGCCTGAATGTGGGGCCGTAATGCTTCCCATGGGGCGACGGTCGTCGCCTCGAATGGCGAGGAGCGAGGAGTTTGTCATGAGCACTAGATATTCCAAGTTGGTTTGGACGATTGGCTTGATGGGCGTCAGCGCTGCGGCCCTGGCCGGCGACCCGAAGCCTCGGCCGCCGCAGGAGCCGCTCGGATTTGTATCGGGCGCGGTGATCGGGGCGTTTGCGGCAGGCCCGATCGGCGCGGTCGTGGGCGCGGGACTCGGCACGTGGCTCGGCAATCGGGTCCACCGCGCGAGCGACGCCAAGAAGGCCGAAGCGCAGGTTGCGGTGCTGGAAAGCGATAAATCCGAATTGCAGACGCAAAAGTCGGCGCTCCTGACCGAAAAGAAGCAGCTGGCCGAAACCAACCAAACCTTGGCTGCCAAGCTCGATGATCTGTCGCAGAAGATCAAGACCGCCCAGACCGCCAAAGACGATGCTTCCGAGGTCCTCGATGGGCTGCAGGGCGATGTGCTGTTCCGCACCGGCAGCGCGGAAATCACGCCGGACATTGCGCATCAGATTCAGGTGTTGGCGCAGGCGGTGACCAAATCGCCCGAGCTGAAAATTCGAGTCGATGGCTACGCAGATCCGCGCGGTACGATCGACACCAACATGAAGCTCTCCCAGGACAGAGCCAATGCGGTGCGCGATCTGCTGCTTGCCTCCGGAGTCGGCGAAGAGGCGCTCGAAGTCAATGCTTACGGAAAAAGCCAGAGCACTGCCGAGGACAACGACGGGTATGCGCTGGAGCGCCGCGTCCGCCTGACACTGAAGATGGAATCCGGCGCAGCCGTCGCCCAGGTGGGCAAGAATGAGTGAGGTGGGTAAAAACTAAAGTGAGGTCGTCGGCCCGGAGCTCGCTGAAAGCTCCGGGCCGCACTTGTTTCCGCGCTCACCCTCAGCCTACGATAGCGCATGAGCGCACCCCCAAAGATTGTGGTCTTGGATCGATATCAGACCGGAGAGTCTGCGAATCCTTCTCATGAAAATATTCTCGCGGGGATTCCGCGTACGCGCGTATCGAATCAGTACACGGATGCGGGCGGGGAATTTTTCTGCGGCATTTGGACCAGCACGGCCGGCAAATGGCGCGTTCGCTACACGGAGTATGAATTCTGCGTGATCATCGAAGGTCGCGTGCGTATCGAATCGGTCACTGGAGAGAAGCACGAACTCAAGGCAGGGGATGCCTTCGTCGTGCCGGCAGGCTTTGAGGGCGTCTGGGAGGTCAGCGAGCCCTGCAAAAAATGGTATGCGATCTTCGAACCTAAAACCCAGAGCTAAACGCCCAGGGCCTCAGGCCGTCTCGCGAATGACTGCGCCCAATGTTTCCACGATGCGTTCGATTTGCGCGGGTAAAATGACCAGCGGCGGCGCCATCGCAATCGTATCGCCGGTCTGGCGCAGCATCACGCCTCGCTCGAAGCACTTTAAAAATACCTCGAAGCCGCGCGCACCGGGTTTGCCCTGCCGCGGCTCCATTTCGACCGCACCGATCAAGCCGTAGTTTCGTACGTCAATGACATGCGGCAGACCCCGCAATGAGTGAACTGCATTTTCCCATTGCGCGCTCAAAGAAGCCGCCCGCGTAAGCAGGCCCTCCTTCAAGTAGATATCCAGCGCCGCCAAGGCGGCCGCGCAGGCGACCGGATGCGCTGAGTAGGTATAGCCGTGAAACAGTTCGATCGCATTTTCCGGGCCCTGCATGAACGCGTCGTAGATCTTGCGCTGTGAGAACACGGCACCCATCGGTATGGCGCCGTTCGTCAAGCCCTTGGCCGTGGTCATCAAGTCGGGCGTCACGTCGAATGCTTGCGCGGCAAACGGTTTTCCAATCCGGCCGAAGCCCGTGATCACTTCGTCGAATATCAACAAAATGTCGTGCTTGTCGCAGATCTCGCGCAGCCGCTTCAAGTAGCCCGCGGGCGGCAATACCACGCCGGCGGAGCCTGAAATGGGTTCTACGATGACCGCCGCGATCGTCGAAGCATCATGCAATGCGATCAGGCGCTCCAATTCGTTGGCAAGCTGCGTGCCCCACTGCGGCAGACCGCGCGAGAACGCGTTATGTTCGATGTCCAGCGTGTGCGGCAGATGGTCCACGCCGGGCAGCATGGATGAGCCGAAAAACTTGCGGTTGTTCACCATGCCGCCCACGGACATGCCGCCGAATCCCACGCCGTGATAACCCTTCTCGCGTCCGATCAAACGGGTGCGCTGACCGGCGCCACGCGCCCGGTGGTAGGCGATCGCGATCTTCAACGCCGTATCGACGGACTCCGAACCGGAATTGGTGAAAAAGATTCGATCGAGCCCGGGAGGCGCAACCTTGGCCAAGCGATTCGCGAGCTCAAACGCAAGCGGGTGCCCCATCTGGAATGTGGGCGCAAATTCCATGGTCGCAAGCTGTTTCGTGACCGCCTCGGTGATCTCATGGCGGCCGTGGCCGGCGTTCACGCACCACAGGCCGGCGACGCCATCGAGGACTTCGCGACCGTCTTGGGTCCAGTAGAACATCCCCTGCGCTCGCGCCAGCAGGCGCGGATTGGCTTTGAATTGGCGGTTCGCCGTAAACGGCATCCAAAATGCGTCGAGTTCCGGATTTATCGCGGCGGGGGTGAGCTGGGCATTCATGGCTTTTAAGTCCTTGCGATCGAAGGCGTGAATGACCCGATGATAAGGAAAATCGACACTCAGCTCAATTTTTGCTGCCTCTCAGCCCTATCTGTCTATTATAATAGACAGCATGAGCTTGGACGTGGGTGCCCATTTGAAGGCC
>Ga0210406_10008758_pt1 | contig 10117 bp, 5 predicted proteins | sample IncBWC30MmetaG_FD_155454 | JGI IMG/M metagenome (GOLD analysis project Ga0210406, IMG submission 155454) | Forest soil microbial communities from Barre Woods Harvard Forest LTER site, Petersham, Massachusetts, United States - Inc-BW-C-30-M | ecosystem: Environmental > Terrestrial > Soil >... | reverse complement strand
GTGGTGCTGACCATCAGCAGGCGAAGATGCGGCCAGGCAAATTTCTCTTTAAACGGTTTCAGAATCGTCAGCGGGTCGGAAATATTCGTGCCGCCCCAGCCGGTGCCAGGCTCGGCCACCTGAAAATAACGGCCGGGAGTCGAGCGGCGGCCCTGAATCGCGATTCCGGTTTCGCGCACGCCCAGAAGTTTTCCCGCCTGATGTTCGGAAAGCACGCCGGTGATGTGGTCATCCACCACCACAACGTCGTCCACTTTGCCAAACCACTGCTTGGCGAACATGCCGATGGTGGCGGATCCGCAGCCGACGCGCATGCGCTCCTCTTGCTGGCCGTTAACGACCGGCGGCTTGCCAGCAGCGACCCGAACGCCGGCGCCCTCATCAATCGTGAGTTCGACTTCCTTGCCGTTGCAAAGATCGAGCAGCGTTTCGCAGGTGACTCGTCCTTCGCTTTTGCTTCCGCCCGTGAGGTGATGCACCCCGCCGAGAGAAAGCATTTGCGAACCGTATTCGGCTGTCGTGACATGGCCGACGGGTTCGCCTTGCGCGCGGACAAGATTCCGCTCCGGGCCAAGGTGGCGGTCGGTGTCGATCTTCAATTTCACGCCGCAGTAGCTGAAGATTCCTTCTGTCACCACGGTGACCATGTCCACGCCTTCCACTTCGCTTGAAACGATGAACGGCGCGGGCTTGTAGTCGGGATATGTGGTGCCGGCGCCGATGGCGGTGACGAAGGTTTCCTGGCCCTTCATGATCTTTCCGTCCCAGTCGCCTTCGCGTTCGAGGAACGGCACAAGCGGCGTACCCTGTGATTTCGCGCGGTCGAGCAGGATGTGCGGATCGACGCGCACAAGTTGGCCTTCTATGTTGGCGTAGCGATCGCACGCGCCGGCGTGGCCGCGCTTGATGTAGCAAAGAACCGGGCAGGCGTCGCAGCGAACCGTGTCTGGAGGAAAAACGTCAGGCATGGGTGTTCCCGGAACCGGCCGCAGCTTTTGCGAGGATGGCGGCGCGTACTTTGTCGGGAGTGGCGGGCAGCTTGCGGATGCGCACGCCGACAGCGTCATAGAGCGCGTTAAGAATCGCCGGTGCAGTAGGAATGAGCGCTTGCTCACCGATGCCTTTCGCACCGAACGGGCCGACGGGCGAAGGATCTTCGATCAGGATGGATTCGACCGGCGGCATGTCGCCGATCGTCGGAATTAAATAGTCGTGAAGATTTTCGCCCTTGCCGGGAAAGAATTCTTCCATCAGCGCCATGCCAAGGCCCTGCGCCGCGCCGCCTTCGATCTGCCCTTCGACGAGCGTGGGATTAATAGCGCGGCCGACGTCGTGAGCGGCGATGATTTTTAGAACTTTGATGGTGCCGAGTTCGGTGTCCACTTCGAGTTCGGCGAGGTGCGCGCCAAAACCATAGACAGCGTAGGGGACGCCCTGGCCGTCGTCGTTCAGCGGCGACGTGGCGGGGTCAAACGTAGCCTCGGCGCTGACAACGTAGCCTCGTTCGTCGAGAGGAAGTTGCCGGAGGTCGACGGACTTTTCCTTGCCAGCATCTTCGATCATCAATGAGCCGTCGAAGAAATGAATCTTCGCGCAGTCGCAACCGCCGGCCAATTTGAGAATTTTCTTTTTCAGCTGTTCGCCGGCGAGATACGCAGCTTTGCCGCTGACGAAAGTTTGCCGCGAAGCAGAGGTTTTCCCACAATCGGGAGTGATGTCCGTATCGCCCGAGAGGAGATCAAATTTCTCCAGGGGCGCACCCAGGGCTTCGGCGCAGATTTGCGTGACAACCGTGGCGGAGCCTTGCCCGATGTCCACCGCACCCTGGTGCAAAGCAATGCGGCCATCGCGTTTCAGTCCGACGCGCATCGTGGAGGGATTGGGAAGCGATGTGTTGCCGCAGCCATACCACATACCGGCGACGCCGACTCCGCGACGGAGCGAGTTGTGCGAAGCGGCGTTGAACGCGGCGGCTTCCTTGCGCGCCTGCTGCCAGCGCGGGCGTAGTGCCTCGAAGCATGCGCGAATGCCAACACCTCCGCCGATGACTTGGCCGGTGACGGTGGGACTCTCATCGTCTAACGCGTTCAGCCAGCGGAATTCGAGCTTGTCCATGCCGATTTTTTCAGCGAGCGCATCGTAAAGCTGTTCCTGCGCGATGGTGCCTTGCGGAACGCCAAAGCCGCGGAAAGCGCCGGCGGGAAGCAGATACGTATGAATCGCGCGGGTGACTGCGCGGAAGTGCGGCACTTTGTACGGACCAGACGCGTGAATGGGAACGCGCGCGGCGACGGTGGGTCCCCAGGAGGCGTAGGCACCCGTGTTAAAGTCGGCCGCGAAATCCATGGCCACAAGTTTTCCTTCGGAGGTTGCGCCCGCCCGACAGAAGATTTTTGACGGGTGGCGTTTGGTGGTGGAGCGAATCGACTCCGTCCGCGAATAGACCATCCGCACGGGCTTGTTCAAATGCCAAGCGGCGACAGCGAGAAACGGCTGCAGCGAAAGATCGAGCTTGGAGCCGAATCCACCGCCGACGGCTGTAGGAATGATCCGCACGCTCGATTCGGGAATGCCGAGAATCGTGGCAATGTCTTTCAAATCGTTGTACGGCGCTTGCGTGCAGGCCTGCACCTCGATGCGGTCGCCAACGCGGCGCGCGAACCCGGCTTCGGGTTCGATGTAGGCGTGCTCGATGAATCCGGTTTCATATTCGGCCTCGACGCAGACGTCGGCAGTGCGCAAGGCGTCGTCAACATCGCCGCATGCCACACGCCCGCCGACGAGAATGTTGTCGGGACGCGAGGCATGGACAGCAGAAACGCCGGGCTTCAACGCTTCTTCGGGCTGCGTAATTGCGGCCAATGCTTTCCAGGTGACGGGGAATTCTTTCAGGTCGAGAGCCGTGATGACTGTGGGATCGCCGACGACAGCCGCAACAGCTTCGCCCAGGAAACGTGCCTCGTGTTCCGCAAACACTGGCTGGTCGGAGAATTGCGGGATCACACCGAAGCAATTCTTACCGGGAACGTCGCGCGCGGTGAAAATCCCGTGAACGCCGGGATGTGCCTGCCGGTATGTTTCCAGATCGCCGAACGCGAATTCCGCGCGATGATGCGGAGAGCGCACGACGCGGAGCAGCAGGGAGTTCTCCGGCCATTCATCGGCGCCAAAAATATCCTGCCCAAGAACTTTTTTCTGGCCATCGAGCCGCGCGACACGCCGTCCAACGGGGCCACTTTCCGCACGCATCGTCACTTCCGGTGAAGGATGATTCGCTTCCAGAACCGCGCGAACAATCTTCCGGTAGCCGGTGCAGCGGCAAAGAACGCCCCCGAGCGCATCCATCACCTGCGCCTCGTCAGGACGAAGATTCTCTTCGAGCAGCGCGACCGAGGAAACCAACATGCCGGGGGTACAGATGCCGCATTGCGCGGCGCCGTGTTGCAGGAAAGACTTTTGCAGGCGATCGAAGGTTGGCGAAGAAGCGCGAAGTCCTTCAATAGTTTCAATCCTAGCACCATTGAGCTGCCCGACGGCGGCCAGGCAAGAGCAGACGGGCTGCCCGTTGACGAGAACGGTGCAGGCGCCGCAGTCGCCCGCATCACAACCAACTTTTGTACCGACGAGGCGGAACTCTTCGCGCAGCACATGGGACAGCCGCGAACGCGGATCGGACTGAACCGCGCGGATTTCTCCGTTGAGGGTGAAAGAGATCTCCACGGTAGTCTCGGTTTTTGTCTCACTACTCATGTCGCAGAAGCCTTTTGTGCGCACGCTTCCAGTACGCGCTCGACGAGAGTGCGTGCAGCATCGCGGCGATATTCCGCGGTGGCCCGAACATCATCAATGGGAGAAAGTTGAGCGAGATGCTCGGCTTTCACAATTTGGCGAAGACCGGGACGCGCGGGCAGGCCGGTAAGCGCGCGCTCGAGTTCGCGGAGCCGCGACGCCGCGGCAGAGCAGGAGCCCACACAAACCAGCGCTTCACTAATATTGCCGGCTAGGTCAACGACGAGATTGGCGGCGACCATGACGATGGAAATGACCAGATATCGCCGAGCTCCCAGTTTGAGAAAGACGGAGACGGCATTCTCAACACGCCGGGGAACGCGAATGGATGTGAGCAATTCGTCGGGTCGTCGCGCGGTCTTGCGGTTCCCAAGGATGAATTGCGAGAGAGGAAGCGTGCGGGAAGCGCTGCGAGAGCCAAGAACAAGCTCAGCGTCGAGGGCCAGAAGCGCGGCGACGCCATCCGCGGCCGGAGAGGCATTGCACAGATTACCGGCGATCGTGGCCGCGTTCTGAATTTGCACGGAGCCAACTTCCCGCGCGGCAGCTTTCAAGCCGTCGAACCCGCAGGGAAGAGGAGCCGCGAGAACTTCACTCCAGGTAGTGCGAGCTCCGAAAACAATATGCTCCGCGGTGAATTGAATGCCCCTGATTTCGGCCAGCCCGGAAATGTCCAGCACCGGTCCGGACAAGGGCCGGTCGCCAAGCGAAGGGAAGACATCGGTGCCGCCGGCAAGGATCGTGGTGCGGGTGTCTGCAAGAACATTCAGGGCATCCTGAAGCGAATTAGGCCGAAAGTACAAAAGCAGTGACTCCCAGATGAAGCAGCAACAATGAGGACATTCTACTTCTACAACGCCCCGGCGAATTTGTGAAGTTATCTGGGATTGTACCCCGGAAGTGGAGAGATGTTGTGGCAGACTACTAGTGCATGGCCACCAGCGACCATCGCTTGACCGCAGGGACTGCGGCCTTCCAGTTCTCAGGATTCCGCCTCTACCAGATTGCGCGCTTCTGCATCGTGTTCTGTACGGAAATGCAGTCGGTGGCCGTGGGCTGGCAGGTCTATGAAATCACTCGCCGGCCGCTGGACCTGGGGCTCACCGGGCTGGCGCAATTTCTGCCGGGCGTGGTGCTGTTTCTTCTGGCGGGACACGTCGCGGATCGCTTCGACCGCAAAAATCTGCTAACGCTCTGCTACGTCGGCTTTGCGGTTTCGTCGGCATTGTTGCTGGCGGTGGCTTTGAACGTAGAATATTTGCACCACGCCGGATCGGTGGCGCCGATCTTCGCGATTTTATGTCTGGTGGGCGCGGTGCGCAGCTTCAGCATGCCGGCCAGCCGCGCGTTGCTTCCGCAACTGGTGCCAGAAGAGCAATTCCAAAGCGCGGTCGCCTGGAATTCCAGCATTTTTCAGTTTGCCACCATCCTGGGACCCGCGATGGGAGGAATACTCTACGCGTTTTTTCGCGGTCCAGCCGCAGTATATGCGACGGCACTTTCAGCAGGCACCATCGCGGTGTTGACGACGCTCCGGATAAAAGTGCAATCGCCGCCCCGTGCGCGCGAACCATTTTCCCTCAAAACCGTTTTCACGGGATTCCGCTACATCTGGGATCACAAATTGGTGTTCGGCTCGATCTCGCTGGATCTTTTCGCGGTGCTGCTCGGCGGCGCGGTGGCGCTGCTCCCGGTCTATGCGAAAGAAATTCTGGTGACCGGTCCGTGGGGACTGGGATTGCTGCGAAGTGCGCCGGGGATCGGCGCGGCGGTGATGGCGTTGCTGATCGCCTACAAACCGATCCGGCGCAGGGCCGGTGCAACGATGCTGTGGTGCGTGGCAGGATTCGGCGTATTCACGATTGTGTTTGGCTTATCGCGCAACATTGCGCTCTCGATGATTTCGCTCTTCTTTGTCGGCGCCGCGGACATGGTCAGCGTGGTGGTTCGCGGCGTGCTCATCCAAATCGAGACGCCCGACCAAATGCGCGGGCGCGTGAATGCCGTGGATATGATTTTTATCGGCGCGTCCAACGAACTGGGTGAATTCGAGTCGGGGCTGGCCGCGCAATGGTTCGGCGCCGTGCCAGCGGTGGTGCTCGGAGGCATCGGGGCAATCGTTGTGACCGTGCTGTGGGCGTGGATATTTCCTGAGTTGCGGCGCGCTGATTCGCTCAGCCGGGCAGGCTCTTCGGATGTGGCAAGGCCCGCCTGGCCCTAGCAAACGTCTCGCGTAAGTTGAAAAGAAACCTTCCACGCGGAATCAGTGAACGTGATCGTGTTCCGCGTCCCCCGCCTTCGACGGGGGCCCCGCCGCCGCAGGAGCGACTGTTCCCGGAGGAGGAGCCAACTCCGTCTTCACGGAGGCGGGAATCTTATCCGCGTTCTTCAGCAGCACGCTGACCTGCCACATCTGCGTGTCGCTCAAACGATCCTTGAACCCGGGCATGCCTGTCATGCGGATTCCCCCGGAAACCTTGGTGTACGTCTCCCAAGTCTCGTCATCGGTAACGCCAACACCACGGAAGAGGAGCGGCGGCTTGGGGAACATGCCGTCACCGATGGCATTATGAGGCTCGCCGGGGAGGCCGTGGCACACGGCACAGTGTTCCTTATAAATTTTCGCTCCGGCCAGAAGATTCGCCTCATCGGGAGGCACCGGTGGATTCGGGTGGGGCACTTTGCCAAGATAGGCATGCAACGCGAGCTTTGCTAACTTGCGCTCGAACGGCATTTCGGGGGAGTTGGTGGTAACCGGCGCTTGCCCGCTAGCGAAATACATATACGCCCCAACAAATACCAAAACGAACCCCAAGACAATTCCCAGCAGGATTCCCTTAAGCATAAGTAAGTTTTGCTCCTCCAGTGGATAGTTTGCCTGGCACGTCCCCGGTCAAAAAATGTGCGCCTAGTGTACGACGGCCTCCCATTTTGTGCACTCCTCTTTCCGGAGCCCTGTAGGAGGACCTGAATGCCCGGAAAGTCGGGTCGCAAGTCGGGTAATTGAGTAACTAAATTGGGGGCCCGTGCGTCCTATGTAGCAGAGAACTAAGGATTCCTATACGCTTATGGCTAAAGGAACGCGTCTTCTGAAGTCCCAGGCGAGCCCGCAGCAAGACGTCACCGTATAGCTCAATTTGAGACTGCGAACAGGAGTATCACGGAATGGCTTCAACTGAATCGGTCGGTGTGCGCGATCCCGGCACGCCTTCCTCCACCACATCTTTTACTCCTGGCTCACAGGCTGGGGCGAAGAGCCGCTGGTGGGTTTGGCTGTTGTTGCTGGTGATTGTGGCAGGCGGATATTGGTATTACCGGGGCCGGAATTCTCAGGCCGATGCCGCAGGTGCTGGAGGGAAAGGACCTGGCGGGGCGGCAATGGGAGCAGCTGGAAGTTTTGTTGTGCCGGTGGTGGTAGCGACAGCGACGAAGGGCGACCTTCCGGTTTTCCTGAATGGTTTGGGGAACGTCACCGCGTTTAACACGGTCACCGTTCGCTCTCGCGTGGACGGGCAAATCGTCAAAATCAACTTCGTGGAAGGGCAGAATGTGACTGCCGGGCAAGCTCTGGTGGAGATCGACCCGCGGCCCTTTCAAGTTCAACTCGAGCAGGCCGAAGGGCAGTTGGCTAAGGATCAAGCGCAATTGCGTGACGTTCAGGTGGATTACGAACGCTTCAAGCTCCTCTTCCAGGAAGGCGTGATCCCCAAGCAGCAGTTGGATACGCAGCAGGCCCAGGTGGGCACGTTCGAAGGCGCAATCAAAGCGGACAACGCGATGATTGATAACGCCAAGCTCCAGATTATGTATTCACACATCACCGCGCCCATCAGCGGGCGCGTGGGGCTGCGGCTCGTAGACATGGGGAACATGGTGCACGCCACCGACACGAACGGCTTGCTGGTGATCACCCAGTTGCAGCCGATTGCGACTCTTTTCAGTCTGCCGCAAGACCAGTTGCCGCAAGTGATGGCCCGCATGAAAAAGGGTGCGCCCATTTCCGTAGAGGCGTACGACCGCGATAACACCACCAAGCTGGCCACGGGGAAATTGCTGACCATTGACAACCAGATCGATACGACCACGGGAACGTACAAGCTGAAAGCGGTTTTTGACAATACGAAGAACGAACTGTTTCCCAACCAATTTGTGAATGTGCACTTGCTGGTGGACACGAAGAAAAACGTGGTGCTGGTGCCGACAACTGCGATTTTGCGCGGCCCGCAGGGAACTTACGTTTTCGCGGTGGGAACGGATAATAAGGTGAAAATTCACGTCGTCACGCTCGCCGAGGCGAACGGGAACATCACAGGGATTTCCTCCGGCTTGAATCCCGGCGACGCCGTGGTCACCGACGGCCAGGACAAACTGCAGGACGGCAGCAAGGTTGAGCCGCGGCAATCGAGCGTTCCCTCCGGGCCTGCTGGCAAAAGCGCCACCACTAGCGCCAACTCTCCATTCGCCTCGCCCGCCGGGGGACCTGCGCGATGAATCCCTCGCGGCCGTTTATTTTGCGGCCCGTTGCAACCACGCTGCTGATGGTGGGCGTGATTCTGGTGGGGCTGGTGGCGTATCGCCAGTTGCCCGTTTCCGCGCTGCCGCAGGTTGATTATCCAACCATTCAGGTCCAGACGTTTTATCCCGGCGCCAGCCCGGATGTAATGGCGTCGTCGGTCACGGCGCCGCTCGAACGCAACTTCGGCCAAATCCCCGGCTTGCTGCAGATGACATCGACGAGTTCGTTTGGAAGCTCCGTCATCACCCTGCAATTCAATCTGGACTTGAATATTGACGTGGCTGAGCAGGAAGTGCAGGCGGAGATCAATGGCGCCTCCAATCTGTTGCCGACCGGGCTTCCGAATCCTCCGATTTACAGCAAAGTCAATCCGGCGGACGCGCCCATTCTGACGCTGGCGATCACTTCTCCCACGTTGCCTCTGGTAAAAGTGGAAGACCTGGCGGACACCACGCTGGCGCAGAAAATTTCACAACTCTCCGGCGTGGGCCTGGTGAGCATCAGCGGCGGACAGCGCCCGGCGGTGCGCGTTCAGGCGAATCCCACAGCGCTCGCTTCGTACGGGCTGAGCCTGGAAGATTTGCGGACGGCGCTGGCCAACGCCAACATTGACCAGGCCAAAGGCACGTTTGACGGGCAACATCAGGCGTTCACCATTGGTGCCAACGACCAGTTGCTTTCAAGCGAAGGGTACAACTCCATCATCGTGGCGTTTCGCAACGGCGCGCCGGTTCGCCTGACCGATGTGGCCACCGCCATCGACAGCGCCGAAAACGAAAAGCAGGCGGCGTGGGCCAACAAGCAGCCGGCGGTGATCCTGAATATTCAGCGCCAGCCGGGCGCGAACATCATCAGCGTCGTGGACCGCGTGAAGAAAATCTTGCCGCAATTGCAGGCGGCTCTGCCGGCATCGGTGCACGTCGAGATTTTAACCGATCGCACCTCCACCATCCGGGCTTCGGTCGCCGATGTGCAATACACGCTGCTGCTTACGATTGCCCTGGTCGTGATGGTGATTTTTCTGTTCCTGCGCAGCTTGCGTGCGACGGTGATCCCCAGCATAGCGGTGCCGCTCTCGATCGTTGGCACGTTCGGCGTGATGTACCTGCTGGGCTATTCGCTGAACAATCTTTCGCTGATGGCACTGACCATTTCCACGGGCTTCGTTGTGGACGACGCGATCGTGATGATCGAAAACATCAGCCGCTACCTGGAGAGCGGAGACTCGCCGCTGCAGGCGGCGCTGAAAGGCTCGGAGCAGATCGGGTTCACGATCGTATCGCTGACGGTTTCGTTGATCGCCGTGCTGATTCCACTGCTTTTCATGGGCGACATCGTTGGACGGTTGTTCCGGGAGTTTGCGGTCACGCTCGCAGTAACGATCCTTGTTTCAGCGGTAGTCTCGCTAACCTTGACGCCGATGATGTGCGCGAAACTTCTGCGCCATGAGCCTGAAAACGAGCAGACGTGGTTCTACCGCAAATCGGAAAAAATCTTCAATGACGTCATCGCGTTCTATGGGCGGACACTGCAAGTCGTGCTCCGCTTCCGAACCATCACGCTGCTCGTGACCATCGGCACCCTGGTCGGCACCATTCTGCTCTACATCTACGTTCCTAAAGGTTTCTTCCCGGTCCAGGACACCGGCGTGCTCCTCGGCGTTTCTGAAGCGCCGCAGAACGTTTCCTTCACGGCCATGACCGCGCGGCAGCGCGCACTGGCCGACGTAATCCTGCAGGATCCGGCGGTGGAGAGCCTTTCCTCGTTCATCGGCATTGACGGCACGAACACCACACTCAACAGCGGCCGAAT
>Ga0210406_10008757_pt1 | contig 10117 bp, 9 predicted proteins | sample IncBWC30MmetaG_FD_155454 | JGI IMG/M metagenome (GOLD analysis project Ga0210406, IMG submission 155454) | Forest soil microbial communities from Barre Woods Harvard Forest LTER site, Petersham, Massachusetts, United States - Inc-BW-C-30-M | ecosystem: Environmental > Terrestrial > Soil >... | reverse complement strand
GCCACAGTCGGCGCAGGCTTTATTGAAGAGCTTGGAGGATGGCGGGTGGATTACGCGCACGAAGGATCGGGTGAATGAGCGGATTTTGATTGCGCAGTTGACGCCGAGCGGAGTGGAGTTGTTTGAGACGGCGGATAGATTGGCTCGGGTGATCGAGAAGCGGTTGTGGCAGGGCGTTCCGGATAGTGGGATAGAAGCGTTGAATAAGACGCTGGAGCGGTGTCTGGAGAATCTTGAGGGTTAGAGCAAGATTGGGACTTGATATCGAGGACAGAGCAAGAGCAACAACAAATGCAAAGACGGAAATACAGGGGTTCTTCGCTCCGCTTAGAATGACAAACCTAATTTCAGCTCTACAGCATTTGTGGATCCCCTAGCTGTTGGCGGTGGCGTGGAAGCGGAGGCGTACGTAGTCGGCGGTCCAGTTGCCGTCGGCGTCGCGGAGGATGGGTTCGAGAAGTGCGATGGTGTTGGTGAGCGCGGTGGTTCGGTCGTTCTCTGAATATGCGGGAGGGTTGAGCTGGTCGAGGACGCCGTTGCGGAAGGTGTTGAGCCAGGACTCCATGCCGTTGGGGAGTGGCGTTGGGCGGGGGATGAGGTCGATCGATTGGACGGTGAAGCCGGCGGCTTCGAGCAGGCGACGATAGAGGGCGGCCGAGGGGAAGAAGCTCGCGGCGGCGGCTTCGGCGTCGATGTGGAAGGGTGCGAGGGTGGCCTGAAGAGCGGTGCGGATGGCGGCGATGTTGCCGTGGCCGCCCATTTCGGCGACGAATCGGCCGCCGGGGCGGAGGGCGCGATGGACTCCGGCGAGCATGGCTTGCTGGCCGGAGAGGCCGGTGATCCAGTGGAGGGCGGCGTTGGAGAAGACGGCGTCGAATTGGTGGTGATAGGGGAGGATGGTGGCGTTGTGTTGCTCGAAGGTCAAGCCGCGGGCGCCGTTCAAGCCGTGGGCGCTGCGCTGGCGGGCGGCGGCTAGCATGGTAGTAGAGGCGTCGACGCCGGTGACGATGGCTCCGTTGGCGGCGAGTTGTTCGGTGAGGGCGCCGTCGCCGCAGCCCAGATCGAGGATATGTTCGCCGGGTTGGGGGTTAAGCAGAGCGACTACTTCGGAGGCGAGGGTGGCGACGAAGCGGCCGTTGGCGGCGTAGGCTTCGGTGTTCCAGGTCTGACCGGTCTTTTGGTTTGCTGTGGAGTGCATGGAGGTATTGTCTTCTTGTCGATGGAGATGCGCGAGCAAGATAAGAATTTACAAAAGATGGATAAGCGCGACCAGGGCAGGGAGCCAAGGGATAGTAAGATCGCTGCACTATGACCAGATTCATTCGGACAAAATCTCTTTATCTGCTCTTCCTCGTGGGTACGCTTGCGAGTTTTTCGAGGGCATGGGCTCTGGAGACGCCGGTGCGGCACGAGTTTGTCATCAAGAATTTCAAGACCGAGAGCGGTGTGGTTCTGCCTGAGGCGCGTGTGGTGTATGGGACGTATGGGCATTTGAATGCCGCGCGGGACAATGCGATTCTGCTGCCTTCCCACTACATGGCGAAGTTGACTGGGTATGAGTGGTTGATGGGGCCGGGGAAGGCGCTCGATCCGGAGAAGCTTTTTCTGGTGACGACGGAGTTGTTTGGGAATGGGAGCTCGTCTTCGCCGAGTAATACGCCGGAACCGTTTCATGGGCCGCGTTTTCCGGTGATGACGATTCGCGACAATGTGGAGGCGGTGCATCGGCTGCTGACGGAAGATCTGAAGGTGACTCATCTGAAGGCCGTGATCGGGTTTTCGATGGGGGCGCAGCAGGCGTTTCAGTGGGCGGTGAGCTATCCGGATTTTATGGATCGGGCGGTGGCGACTTCGGGGACTGCGAAGACGTATGGGCATGGGATTGTGCGGCTGGAGGGGGAGATCGCGGCGATCACGGCGGATGAGAAGTTCAAAGGAGGCGATTATACGGAGGAGCCGCAGGCGGGGATCAATGCGTTTGGGATGGTTTGGGCCGCCTGGCTATATTCTCCGCAGTGGTGGCGGGATGAGTTGTGGCGGACGAATGCGAAGCCGGGGACTACGTTCAACGATGTGGTGGAACGGTTTCGGACGCGGTTTATTCCAGGGGCGGATGCAAATAATTTGATTCTGCAGATGCGGACCTGGGAGAAGCATGACGTGGGGATGACGCCGGGGTTCGGTGGCGATGAGAAGAAGGCGCTGGGATCGATCAAGGTGCCGTTCTTGTATATGCCTTCGATGACGGATCAGTATTTTCCAGTTGGCGATGCGCGGTATGAGGCGCAGTTCATGCATACGGTGTCGTTGCTGCCGATTCCTTCGCTTTGGGGGCATCCGGCGGGTGCGGCGGCTGATCCGGCGGATGCGAAGTTTTTGAACGAGAATATTGCGAAGTTTCTGGCGGGCGAGCCTGTTGCCGCGGAAAGGGTTGTTCCTACTTCTTGAATGTGGTCCTAGCTTCCGTAGCCTCTGTGTTTCATTGCGGCGAGCTCTTCGGCGCTGGGCCAGGAGATGGTGAGCAGGAACGCGGATTCGCCAATTGATTCCACGTCGTGACGGACGGAGGCGGCGAGGGTGAAGAGGTGGCCGACGTGCAGGTCGTGCGGCTTGCCCTGGATAGTGACGCGGATCTGACCCTTGAGTACCTGGATGGAGATGGTGCCGTCGGCGTGGTGCTGCTTCATGCGGGCGGCGTCTTCCATGGTAATGAGGACAATTCTGAAGTCGTGTTTCTTGAAGAGGGTTCGGGCGTTGTGGCCGGATTGCCAGGGCTTTTTCTGCTCGGAGTCGGCGATCTCCTTGAGAAGGTCGAACTGCGCCATTCTGTCGATCATGGTGCCGTCTTGATGAGAGGTTGTCATGTTCGGACGCTCCTTTGCGGAAGGAAGTTTACGCCTTTTGCGGAGTGAGATGCGACCGCGGATTGGAACAGATCAGGCGGATGTTGCCTATACTTGTGTTTTCGCCTTGGCAGAGATATTCGTCTGCGGGAAGAATGTTTTTGGGGAGAGTGGATCAGTGACGACGAAGGTGATGGCAGCGGTTGGGTTTGCGCAGGAGAATAAGGGGCGGTTTGTTGATGAGCTGAAGGCGTTGCTGCGGATTCCTTCGATATCAACGGATCCGGAGCGTGCGGTGGATGTGCGGCGGGCGGCGGAGTTTGTTGCCGAGGAGTTGAAGCGGATTGGGATGGAGAATGTGCGGTTGATTGAGACGTCGACGGCGAAGCGTCCGGGCGGGCACCCGCTGGTGTATGCGGACTGGCTGCATGCGGAGGCTGGGGCTGATGGGAAGGCGAAACCTACGGTGCTTTGCTATGGGCACTACGATGTGCAGCCGGCGGAGCCTCTGGATGAGTGGAAGTCCCCACCGTTTGAGCCTACGGAGCGGGATGGGAATTTGTATGCGCGGGGGGCTGTCGATGACAAGGGGCAGATGTGGATGCATGTGAAGGCGCTGGAGTCGATGATGGCGACGGGTGGCGGGAAGCTGCCGGTGAATGTGCGGGTGATTGTTGAGGGGGAGGAGGAGGTGGGGGGCGAGGGAATCGCGAGTTTTGTGAGGACGCATGGGGAGCAGTTGAAGGCCGATGTGGCGCTGGTTTCGGATACGGAGATGTTTGCGCCGGAGTTGCCGACGCTTTGTGTGGGGTTGCGGGGAATGATCTATACGGAGATTGAAGCGCGTGGGGCACGGACAGATCTGCATTCGGGAATGTATGGAGGAGCAGCACCGAATCCTTTTGTGGCGCTGGCGCAGGTGATTGCGAAGTTGAAGGATGAGAATGGGAAGATTTTAATTCCTGGGTTTTATGACAAGGTCGAGAAGCCGACGGATGCGGAGTTGAAGGCTTGGAAGGCGTTGCCGTTTGATGAAGAGCATTATCGCGAGACTGAAGTTGGGAGTGTGTCGCTAACCGGGGAGCCGGAATTGAGCGTGCTGGAGCGGACCTGGGCGCGGCCGACACTGGATGTGCATGGGATGCCTGGCGGGTTTATTGGGGCGGGAGCGAAGACGGTGATTCCCGCGAAGGCAGTGGCGAAGGTGAGTATGCGGCTGGTGCCAGACATGACGCCGGCGGAGAGTTTTGCGAAGTACAAGGCTTATGTCGAGTCGCTGACACCGAAGGGAATTGTGCTGGAGGTGCGGTTGATTCATTCGGGTGACCCGATTGTGGTGAGCACGGATAACGAATACGTAAAGGCGGCGACCGGGGCGATGCGGGAGGTGTTCGGGAAGGAGACGGTGTTTGTGCGGGGTGGTGGGTCGATTCCGATTGTGGGGGACTTTGTGCGGGAGCTGAAGACGCCTACGGTTATGATGGGATTTGGCCTGCCGGACGATAACCTTCATGCGCCGAACGAGAAGTTTCATCTGGCGAACTTTCATCGGGGGATTGAGTCGATTGTGCGGTTTTTGAGTGGTGTGGGTGCTTGATGGTTGCGCCGGTGCCTGCCGAGGTTGGCGGCTACGTATTGGCTGGTGGCAAAAGCTCGCGCATGGGCCAGGATAAGGCGCTGATTGAGTTGGCGGGAAAACCTCTTTTGCTTCATGCGGTAAAGAAGTTGCGGCGTGTGTGCATGGATGTGCGTGTGCTGGGCGCCAATCCTGCATTCGCGGCCTATGCTCCGATCGTGCCGGACCTGCATCCTGACTGCGGGCCGATGGGAGGGATGGAGGCGGCCCTTATTCATTCAGTGTTTGACTGGAACCTGTTTCTGCCGGTGGATATGCCTTTTTTGCCGTCCGCCTTTTTGCACAACTGGGTCCATCAAACACTGGTGAGAGAGAAGAGGGGAGCACGGCTGGCGATGTTTACGGTAGATGGCGTTCCGCAGCCTACGCTGGCGATGATTCACCGGGACGTGCTTCCTTTTGTGACCAGTGCAGTGGCGCGAGGAGAGTTCAAGCTATATCCGATACTCGAGCGGGCTGGCAAAGAACTGGCGGCAAAGCAGGGTGTATGGCTTGGGATAGCCTTCCCCAATTTGCCATGGAACGATCAGTCGACGTTTTCAGCGACGCAGAATCTATACGGTCCTCCGCAGGAGGCGTGGCTGGCGACAACCGAGGCGCAGCAAAAGGCGAAACATCTCTGGTTTGCGAATTTGAATACTCCGGAGGAGTTTGCCGAGGCGGAGAAGCATCTTGATGCTCTGGATACTTAGCGATACTTAGCGGGGTCGATGGGTTAGGCTAAGTTTGCATCGGATGGATGGTATGAGGAGCTGCGATGGCGGACCCGGAAGATAAATTGGATCAACAACAGCTCGAGGTGTCGGCGGATACTCCGCTGATTGAGAGCGTGTCGGAGGATGTGTCGGCTGAGGTCGGCGAGTTTATGGAGCAGGCGGCGCAGCAGAACGAGGCTGCGGCTGAGGCTGTTCCCGATATAAAGAACAAGCCTGGACCTTATATATCGTTTGAACATGTGTACAAGTCGTTTGGCGGGTTTGTGGTGCTGGAGGACGTGAGTTTTTACGTGCTGCCGGGAGAGACGCTGTGCATTCTGGGGCGAAGCGGTGTGGGCAAGTCGGTGTCGCTGCAGATGCTACTTGGATTTTTGAAGCCGGACAAAGGCATGATCAAGGTAGCGGGGGAGGATATCTGCGGTTACACGGAGCGGGAGCTGCAGGAGATCCGGCGGAAGGTGACGATGGTCTTCCAGAACGGAGCGCTGTTTGACTCGATTACGGTGGGCGAGAATGTCGCGTTTCCGATGCGAGAGCGGGGGGAGATGGCCGAGGATCAGATTCTGCAGGTGGTGAAGGGTCTGCTGGAGATGGTGGGGGTGGCGGGGATGGAAAATCTGCTGCCGTCGGATCTGTCGACCGGGATGAAACGGTCGGTGGCGATTGCGCGGGCGCTGGCGGCACAGCCGGAGGCGGTGTTGTATGACGAGCCGACGACGATGGTGGATCCGTTGATGGCGCATCTGCTGGGAAACCTGATTGAACGGCTGAAACAGCAACTGCATCTGACGAGCATCGTGGTGACGCACGACATGCGGCTGGCGAAAAAACTGGCGGACCGCGTGGTGTTTCTGAATGCGGGCAAGGCGATCTTTTTTGGAACGATGGAGGAGATGGAGCGCAGCGATAACCCGGTTCTGCAGGAGTTTCTTGTTTTGGATGAGCTTGTGGTGCCTGCCTAGTCGAACCGGGGACCCCGTAATGTAAAGCTGCTAAGCACAGGTATACAAGTATTTTATAAGGTACTGTAAAGAAACGTTTTGAGTTCTTGCCAAGCCTCCCCTTGGGACGTATGCTGCAAGGAGTAGCCAAAAAAGACATCCCGCATTTCGACCTGGTGAACAAGAAATAGATTTCTACGAAACCATGTGTATCGAGTCGTGTTCATCTGGAGCGATTTGAATTATTTTTGCATCGGTGGCGTTCCTGGATCTGATTCAGGCATCCTACCGATTCTTAGGCCTAGGTGATATTGAGTTGAAAGGCGTTCGCTATGGCGACACCGGACTATCTGCAGCAAGTCATTGTTTCAGGGACAAACCATACAGGAAGCGGAAGGCGCACGTCGGCGGCCGATTCCGGATTGTTCCGAAGGCCCTCGATAACGAGTTCTGTCTGGGCAACGGTCGATATGTTGACCGTGGTGGTTGCTGCGATGCTAGCCTTGCGATTTCGCGTGGCTACACCTTCCGATGTTTCTACGCTGCATGTTCTACCTCATCTGATTCAATCCTCCCCTAACCTTCTGTTTTTTTATATTGGCTGGTTTGGCGTATGCCTGATCTTCTTTACGCGGTCGTACGGGCTGTATGGGCCGATTCAACATCGCAGCGGATTGCATGAGCAGAGAATGACGGTGCAGGCGGCGCTGACCTCGGGGTTGCTTCTCTGCGGCACACTTTATCTGTCGAATGGCGAGGCGATATCGCGGGTGGTGGTGGCACTGATGGTGTTGTTTACGACGGTGCTTCTCTGCCTTCGACGAGCCTTGCGGCGAATGATGGTCTATCGGCGCTTCCGTGAGGGGGTCGAGACGCGCAATGTGCTGATTGTGGGCGCGGGCCGGGTGGGGCATGCGCTGAAAAATCACATTGAGTCGCTGCAGCATCTGGGATTCCGATTCAAGGGCTTTGTCGCGTTGAGCGAGCGCGAGGCTGAGTCTGGCGATGCGGACGTGATTGGCGACGTACGGAACTGCCTTTCGCTGGCGCGGTCGCTGTTTGTGGATGAGATTTTTTTCTCGGTGCCGGCGGACAAGAAGCTGGTGATCGGCATGGTCGAGGAGGCGCGAGTGGCAGGAATCGACGTCCGAGTAGTGCCGGATATGTACGATGGGCTGGCTTGGAATGCGAGGGTGGAGTACATCGGCCAGTTTCCGACGATTCCGCTGCACAGGAAAGACTTTCCTATCGGTGGGATTCTGGTGAAGCGGGTTCTGGACATTACGGTTTCGACGGTGGGACTGGTGGTGGGGGCGCCGGTGATGCTGGCGATCGCGATTGCAATCCGGATGGATTCGGAGGGAAAGATTCTCTATAAGGCACAGAGGATCGGACGCAAGGGGCGGGCATTCCCTTGCTACAAGTTCCGGACGATGGTGCATAACGCAGACCAGCTGAAGGCAGAGCTGCAACACATGAACGAGCGGGATGGCGTGCTGTTCAAGATAGCGAAGGATCCACGCATTACCAGGGTGGGGAGAGTGTTACGGAAGTATTCGCTGGATGAGCTGCCACAGTTTTATAACGTGCTGAAAGGCGATATGAGCCTGGTGGGGCCACGGCCCCCGATGGCGGCTGAGGTGGAGCAGTATGACCTGGCGCATCTGCGCAGGCTGGATGTGTTGCCGGGGATTACAGGGTTGTGGCAGGTGGAAGCGCGGCAGGACCCGTCGTTCGACAGCTACATCTCGCTGGACACGGCGTATGTGGAGAACTGGAATCTGCTGATGGATCTGAGGATTCTGGCACGGACGGTGGGCGTGGTGTTGAGCGGGACGGGCTCGTAGGCGGTAGACTTAACAGGTGAAGATAGCACTTGCCCAGATCAACCCGACGGTAGGGGACTTCGCCGGGAACACGAAGAAAATTCTTGAATATGCAGCCCGTGCCGGCGATATGGGTGCCGGTCTAGTGGTCTTTCCTGAACTTGCGGTTTGCGGGTATCCGCCGGCGGATTTTTTGGAGAAGGCTGCGTTCGTCGCGCGCGCTGAGCAGGCTGTGATGGAGTTGGCTGGATGGACCGGAGTGGCGGGGCGTCCGGCGATTCTATGCGGGACGGTGATGGCTGCGAGGGCTAATGTGGGCAAGCAGGTAAGGAATGTGGCGGTATTGCTTGCCGGGGGTAAGGTCAGCTTCGTGCAGCAAAAGATGCTGCTGCCGTTCTACGACGTATTTGATGAGCAGCGATATTTTGAGGCGGGGACGGAGCAAACGCTGACCTGTGTGGAAGGGCAGCCGCTGGCGATTACGATTTGTGAGGACGCCTGGAACGATAAGGGCTTTTGGCCGCGGCAGATGTATCCGGTGGATCCTGTTGAGGGATTGATGACGCAATGGGAGGCTCGGCAGAAGGAGTTGGGGGCACGGCGGCGGATTATCTTAAATATTTCGGCTTCGCCGTACTGGCAGGGGAAGCCGCAGGTGCGACAGAGCATGTTGGCGGCGATTGCGGAACGGCATGGTGCGTATGTTGCGATGGTGAATCAGGTGGGGGGCAACGACAGCCTGGTGTTTGATGGTTCGTCCGTGGTGATTGGGCCGGATGGCGAGGTGGTGGCGCGGGCAGCGCTGTTTGCTGAGGATCTGGTTTTGTTCGATACGGAAGATGGAGAGGCAGTTGTTGCGGATGCTGCCGTCGATGGGGTTGCGGAGTTGTGGGGCGCGCTGGTGCTGGGGACTCGGGATTATGTGAGGAAGTGTGGGTTCAGCAAGGTACTGGTGGGGCTGAGCGGCGGGATCGATTCGGCGCTGGTAGCGGCGATTGCAGTGGAGGCTTTGGGGGCGGAGAACGTGGTGGGAGTCGGGATGCCGACGGAGTACTCGTCGCTGGGGTCGATCCAGGATGCGCGAAAGCTGGCGAAGAATCTTGGGGTGAGATTTGAGTTGCTGCCGATTCATGATGTGTTCGCGCAGTTTCAGCATGTGTTGCAGCCGCTGTTTGTCGGCACGCCGTTTGGCCTGGCAGAGGAGAACCTGCAGCCGCGGATTCGGGGGACGCTGCTGATGGCGTTGTCGAACAAGTTTGGCGCGCTGGTGCTGACGACGGGCAACAAGAGCGAGATGTCAACGGGTTATTGCACGCTGTATGGAGATATGGTCGGGGCGCTGGCGGTGATTGGCGATGTGATGAAGACGCGGGTGTATGCGTTGAGCCGTTATGTGAACCGGGTGAAAGAGGTCATTCCCTGGGCGACAATCGAGAAGCCGCCTTCGGCAGAGCTGCGTCCGGAGCAGCGAGATACGGATTCGCTGCCGCCGTATGAGGTGCTGGATCCGATCTTGGAGGCGTATGTCGAGCGGTATTGCTCGGCGGAGCAGATTGCGGAGGAGCAGGGTGTTGACGTTGAGCTGGTGAAGTCTGTCCTACAGCTGGTGGAGCGGAGCGAGTATAAGCGGCAGCAGGCGGCTCCGGTGTTGAAGGTGACGAAAAAGTCGTTCGGAATGGGGAGACGATTTCCCATTGCGGTGCGGGTTCAGGTGTAATAGGAGTGCTGCACGCGGATAGCGGCAGCGGAGGATGGATTCTTTGAAGATTTCGAATTGGATGTTGGCAGGATTGGCGGCGGCTCTGAGCGTTACGGCAGTGATGGGGGCCCAGACGGGAGCCCAAACAGGAACAGGAATTCCAGCGGCACCGGCTCCAGCGGCAGCAAAGCAGAACCCTGCGGCGGCACCGGCTCCAGTTCCGCAAGCGCAGAAGCCAGCGGCTCCGTTGCAGTTGCAGGATATGGGACAGACGGCCAAGGCCGATCCGTTCCCTGCGGCGAATCCAAAGTACTTTACGGCGACTTCGCCCACGGTAGATACGGTCAATGCTTTTTTGAAGGCGCTGTGGGGGTACGACTCGAACCGTATCTGGAGGGTGGAGGCGATCCAGGCGACCCCGGCTCCGAATGTGAGTAAGGTGGTGGTCTTCGTGTC
>Ga0210406_10008755_pt1 | contig 10118 bp, 10 predicted proteins | sample IncBWC30MmetaG_FD_155454 | JGI IMG/M metagenome (GOLD analysis project Ga0210406, IMG submission 155454) | Forest soil microbial communities from Barre Woods Harvard Forest LTER site, Petersham, Massachusetts, United States - Inc-BW-C-30-M | ecosystem: Environmental > Terrestrial > Soil >... | reverse complement strand
GTAAACCTGGCGCTTCTGCGCGTCGCTCAGCACGCTGTACGCTTCTGTGCTCTCGCGGAACTTCAACTCGGCATCGGCTTTGTCTTCCGGATGGCGATCCGGATGCCACTTGAGGGCACACTTCCGGTACGCGGACTTGATCTCTTCCACGGTGGCCGTACGGTTGACGCCGAGTACTTCGTAATAATCGCGTTGTTGGCTCTTTGCCATCGCACTCCTACTTTGGTTGAACACGGAACCAAACACGGCACCCACGAACACGAAAAGGCGCGGCGTTGGATTCGCTACACTCGCCGGGAAAAGCTCACGATAAATCTACACGAACGTTTTTAGTTTACAGTTCGTTTTGATGCGGGCGTTGCGTGTACCGCTACACGAACCATCGCCGGGCGCAGCACGCGGCCGTGAAATACGTAGCCGGGCTGATATACCTGCAAGATAGTGCCGTCCTCGGCTTGGTCGGTTTCGACACGATCCACCGCCTGATGCAAATGCGGGTCGAAACGCTGGCCGGTCGGGTCGATGCGCTCTACGCCAAGCTTCACAAGATTATCGAGGAGCTGCTTGTAGATCAGCTCAAAACCTTTGCGGTAATTCTCGTATGCGGGCTCGCGGTGGGCCGCAAGCGCATGCTCGAAACCATCGACGATGGGGATCAGCGCCTCGATAAAGCGAGCGGTGTAGCGCTTGGAATCTTCAGAGCGTTCTTTTTCGATGCGCTTGCGGTAATTGTCAAAATCGGCTTGACGGCGGAGGAGCGTTTGACGCAGCTCTTGCAAATCAGCGGCCAGCCGGGAGATTTCAGCATCTGCGGCCGCGGAATCCGCTGCGACGGCCTTGGCCTCTGGCGTTTGCTCGCTCGAGTCATCACGATCAAGGTTAAAGTCTTTGTCCAGCACGGTGTGCCTCTTTCTGCCGGGATAATTAAATTTTGTTCAGCGCTTCGCTGAAGAGCTGGGCCACGTACGCGACCGCGGTCATGGCGCGTTCGTAATGCATGCGCGTCGGGCCGAGAACACCCAGCGAGCCTTGCACGAGATCATTCCTCGTGTAGGCCGCGCTGATGAGCGCCAGATTTTCCCCACGCTCGGAAATTTCCTTCACGCCAATCTGCACGTGCACCGGCTCGGGAGTTTCGATGCACGCGTTCAGCACGGTGATGAGGCGATGCTTCTCCTCAATGGCTTCGAGCAAATCGCGCAGCTGCTGCTGGCTGGTGAAATCGACGGCGCCGACCATTTGCGCGGTGCCTTCCACGTGCACTTCGCGTGTGAGATCATCGCCGAATACCGAAGGGCCGCAAAGCGTCAGCGCGCTCTGCACGATGCCTTCGTAACGCTCGCGCTCATTGGCCAACTTCTGCAACAGATCCTCGCGAATCGACTCCAGCGTCCAGCCGGAGTAGTGGCTGTTCAGAAATTCTGCCGTGGCGTCGAGCTCCACTTGCGAGAAACGGCGGCTCGGGCGCAGAACCTTGTCACGCGTGTTGCCGCCTGGCGAGATCAGCACCACCACGACGCGGCCGTCTGGCAAGAGCCACATGCGCGCATGCTCGAGCACGGTCTTGCTCATCGGTGGAGATACGATGATCCCCAGGCCATTAGAGACTTCCGCTAGAACGTGTCCGGCGCGCTCGGTGATTTCTGCGGCGTTCATGGGAGTGCCCATTTCGCGGCGGATCCAGTCTTTGTCGACCGCGCTGATCGTGGCTTGCGAGGCAATCTCCTGGGCGAAGAATCGGTACGCGGCGGCAGTCGGTACCCGGCCGGCTGAGGTATGCGGCTGGTAGAGAAAGCCACCCTCTTCTAAGTCCGCCATTATGTTGCGGATAGTGGCGGTGCTAAGGGTCTCCTCAAAGCGCGCGGAGATCGCCCGCGACGAAACGGGTTCGCCACTTTCGATATAGGTGCGCACGATGTCCGCCAGGATTTGGCGGTTACGGCGTTCCTGTAGCGCAGCAGTTCTCATACGGGCGGGCTGCTCCTAAGTCCTACCTAGTATTGTAGGAACGCTGTCAAGCAGCGTCAACGCGCTGCCTGGCAATTGTACTGCGAGACTTGCCTGTTGCAGCGGGAAGAGTCACTCCGCGTTGTCGATTTGGGCGCGTTGGAGCTTGTCCGAGTAGTCGATGTAGAGGGTCTTCCACTCGGTGTAGAAGTCGATGGCGGCGATGGCTGCTTCGCGGTGGCCGTTGCCGGTTTTCTTTGTGCCGCCGAAGGGCAAATGCGTTTCGGCGCCGATGGTGGGCGCGTTGACGTAGACGATGCCGGTGAACAAGTCGCGGATGGCTTGAAACGCGCGATTCACGTTGTGCGTGTAGATTGAGGCGGAGAGGCCGTAGGGCACGCCATTGGCGACCTCTATTGCTTCCTCGAAATTCGAGATTGGGATGACGGAAACCACGGGACCGAAGATTTCTTCCTGCGCGATGCGCATCTGCGGATTGCAGTCGCCGAAAATGGTGGGCCCGTGGAACCAGCCCTTCGCGTAAGGTCCCTCGGTTAGGCGATGGCCGCCCGTGAGGAGCTTCGCGCCTTCCGTCTGGCCGATTTGAACGTATTCCATCACGGTGTTGAGTTGCTGCTCGTTGATGCAGGGGCCCATGTCGACGCCGGCATCGAGGCCGTTGCCGACTTTCAGCTTCTTGGCGCGAGCGACGAAGCGTGACGTAAATTCGTTGTACACGGATTTGTGCACTGCGATGCGGCTGGCTGCGGTGCAGCGCTGTCCGGTGGTGCCGAAGCCACCCCAGATCGCGCCGTCGACCGCGAGGTCGAGGTTGGCATCATCCATCACGATGATGATGTTCTTGCCGCCCATTTCGAGGCTGCAATGCTTGAATTCGGGAGCGCACGCTTCGGCGATTAGGCGACCGACAGCGGTCGAGCCCGTGAAGCTGATCACCGGGACTTCCAGATGCTCAGCCAGAGGCGCGCCGGCGTTGGGTCCGTTGCCGCTTACCAGGTTCACTACGCCCTCGGGGACTCCCGCTTCCGCGAGGATTTGCACGAGATTGTAGGAGGACAGCGGCGTGTCTTCCGCAGGCTTCAGGACGACGGTGTTGCCGCTTATCAGCGCGGGCATGATTTTCCACGACGGGATGGCCATGGGGAAATTCCACGGGGTAATCAGGCCACAGGAGCCGATGGACTGACGAACGCTCATGGCAAATTTGTCGGGCAACTCGGATGGGGTAGTTTGGCCGAAGAGGCGGCGCCCTTCGCCGGCCATGTAGTAGGTCATGTCGATGGCTTCCTGGACGTCTCCGCGCGTTTCCGCGAGGACTTTGCCCATTTCGCGCGTCATGTCCTTTGAGAATTGCTCCTTGTGCTGGAGCAACAGCTCGGCGGCCCGAAACATAATTTCAGCGCGCTTCGGTGCGGGCACCAACCGCCACTTTTTATAAGCCAGATTGGCGGCATCGACCGCTAAGTCGACATCCTCGGCGGTGGAGGACACAAACATGCCGATCAATTCGTCCGTGTTGGCCGGATTGCGGTTTTCGTACGCGCTGCCGCTGCGTGAATCCACCCATTCGCCATTGATAAAATTCTTGTAAACGCGTGGTGCGGCTGCCGTGGCCATACTGCCTCCTGGAACGCTGGCTTGAAGTCTGATCCTTGCGGGCTTAACGCGGGCACAATCCCGTGGAAGGAAAAGTGTACAGTCGCTCTGATTCACTCGTCAAACCAAGCCGGGAAAATGGAGTCGCACGCATCAGCGCTCGGGAGAGGACCCAAACTCGATTGAATACGCCTGGTGTATGATTTACCAGCATTTCGGATCCCGGGGAATGAATTTTAGGTGTGGAAAGAGGGAAAGGTGAAGAGAGCTCTTCTAATCTGTTTGGCATTCTTATTTGGCGCCACGGCTCTGGTTGCGCAAGCGGTCGTTAGCGCGATCCAGGGAACAGTCAAAAAAGTTGATTCGGCAACGAAGACCATTGTCGTGAAAGCGGCGGACGGAACCGAACACACGTTTCATTTCATTGGGCGGACCACAGTCCAAGGCGCGGAAAAAACCGCGGAAGGCGCCAAGGATGCTTTCCATGGGGTAAAGGAAGGCTCCGAAGTCGTAGTGCACTACTCGAAAAAAGGCGCGGAAGAAACCGCCGAGGAAGTAGATCACGTGGGGAAAGACGGCCTCAAGGTTACCGAGGGCACGGTTTCAAAGATCGACCGGGGAGGCAAGACTCTGGTAGTCAAAACGAAAGATGGCACCGAGGAAACCTATCATTTGACCGACCGTGCGGCAAAGGACGCTGGGAAAGACATTGCCAAAGGCTCGGAGAAATCAGCGAAGGTGACTGTTTATTACACGGAGACCGCGGGCCGCAAAGTGGCTCACTTCTTCAAAACCCTCTGACGCAAACGACAGCACGGCGGTGGAGGTGCAACTGAGTTCGCCCGAAGAAATATGTGAGCTGCGGGAATTTTTTGTGGGGCTGCTCAGTCTGTGCAGATAACTATGTGATTCTCCTTGGGCAGATGGGCCGGACCGATGCACCCCCTGCATACCGGCCCTCATTCTTTAGGCGGAGGGCAAACCGCAAGGCTCCGAAGACTGCAAACCCTTCGAGGCGGATCAGGGTAAACCTGCGCGACAAGGCTTACCTGACGGCCAGGCGATATTAGGATTGCGTTGGTGGCGTGTGCTTGAAGGGCTGCTTGTCGTATTTTGCTTTTGTGATTTCGATCACCAGGACTGTCGGAGATTTTTCTTCGCGGTAGGGCCACGGCTTGCCGATGTATTTCTGCGACATCCGATCGTAATACTTTAGCTGCGGGTCGGGCCGGCGCTCGACGATGCGGCCGCGCATTTGCACTTCTGTGTAGGGATCGTGAAAATCGACTATGGAGAGCGCGATGCGGGGATCGCGTTCTGTGTTTTTGCCCTTGAGCGAAGTCGCTTCCGTGCAAATCAAAACAAGATCGCCTTCGCGCGCGACCCAGACCGGTGCGCTATGCGGCGAGCCATCTGACATTAGCGTCGCGAGATGGCCGAAATTCGGGTGGTCGATCAGGCGTCTAATTTCGTCGGACAATGGAATTCCCATGGAGTCACCTCCAGAAGAGCTATTTCGGCGCGGGGCCTCTGCGATCAACCACGACAGCACCATCTTTCATTACCCACTGTACATGGTTCAGAACCACATTGATGTCAGAGAGCGGATCGCCTTCGACGGCGACGAGGTCCGCTAAATAGCCGGGCGCCACTGCGCCAAGATCCTTTTCTTTACCCAGCAACTCGGCTCCATTGGTGGTGGCGGTGCGCAGGGCTTGCTCCGGCGACATGCCGGCTTTCACGAACCAGCCTAGCTCGCGCGTGTTCTCGCCGAACATGGTGTAAATGGCGTCGGAGCCCATCGCAAATTTTACGCCGGCCTTGAACGCTTTGCGTGCTGTCTCAAGATTGCGGGGAATGAACGCTTGCAACCGCTCTTTGTAGCCGGGTGCGTAGCCAATCTTGTCTCCGTTATCGATGTAGTAGCGGTTGTGGTCAATTGTGGGGACGTAGAACGTGCCGCGTTTGGCCATTTCGCGAATCGACGCGTCGTCCATGTCCGTGGCGTGCTCGAGCGAATCCGTTCCGGCGCGCACGGCGTCTCGCGCGCCATCGGGACCGTAGGAGTGGATGGCGATTTTCTTGCCGAATTGGTGCGCTGTGTCGACCGCGGCCTTCATCTCCTCGAATGTGTAGGTCTCAAAGCCGGTCACGTCATCGTCCGTGCCGGTTGAGCCGTACATCTTGATGAGGTCCGCTCCAGCGGCGATTTGCTGCCGCACCACGCGCAGCACTTCCGGCACGCCATCGGCAACTCCGCCGGCCGGCGGATTCAGTCCCGGCTTATACGGGGTGCTGGTGATGGTCAGGCCATAGCCGACGACAAACATGCGCGGTCCAATCATTTCGCCGCGATTGATCAGGTCGCGCATGGCGATGTCCATGTACTGGTCGGAGCCAAGGTCGCGCACCGTGGTCACGCCGGCCTCCAAAGTGCGCAGCGCACCTTTGCGGGCCAAAAACACCTCCGTTGCCGGCACTAGATTCGCCATTTGCTTCAGCATCGGAACGCCGGGAGTCTCGTCGGTGTAGAACGTCATGTGCGTATGCGCGTCGATCAGACCTGGCAAACCGGTGTACTTGGAGAGGTCGATGATTTCGGCGCCAGCGGGAATGGCGGAAGCATCCGTGGTGACAGCGCGAATCTTGCCGCCGTCCACAACCACAATCGCGTTCGTCCAGACCTTGCCTTTGGCGTCCCACAACTTGCCGAAACGGACGGCCTTGGTATTTTTGGCGGCAGGCTTTTCTTGTGCGAGTAGACAAAAAGACGTAAGCACCAAGACCGCCACGGCCACTGCCAGGCGAGACAACTGCATGAGAAAACCTCCGGCGCGCGAAGCAATTCGGGCACGCTGTTCAGCGTTCTAATTCAGTTTTCGTTGGAAAGCAAACGGCATTCGCGATCGTAAAGGGGCTATCTTGCTCGTCGGGGTGTCAGGTCGCGCTCAGCGCCCGTGGAAATGGACCATGAATATTGACTCGGTCGTATTAGGGCTGCCGTCGCAGATTCCAGGAGTGAATACCCACTGTGAAACCAAGCTTAGGGCCTCTTCGCCCAAATCAGGCCGCTCGGCATCCTCCACAACCGCCTCGTGGATCTTGCCGTCGGTCCCAATGATTCCACGAATAGCGACATCAATGTCGCGTCCGCCGTGGCCGGACTTGGGCTGCGGCATGGAAAGGCCGATCGGGCGACGGTATGCCTTACAAAACATGCTGATTTGCGCGTCGGGAGGCGCAGTCAGTACATCGTCGGTGGACTTCAATTCGGTCATCGTCTGCGAAATTTCCAGCTTGCGGACTCCCGCGAAAGTGTAGGTGATTTTAGACGGCAGGAGTTGCCCGGCGAAGGAGAAAAAATCGCTGTTTTCGACTAAATCATCTCCGGTCTTCGACAGGATCAAAGTGTTGTTCGCGGGATCCAGACAGAACTCATTGTTCTCGATTTTCTGGCCTTTGATGGTGTCGAATTCAATGCAGCGGGCATTCTTGCCGCCAACCGCTTTAATCACGACGCGATGAATCACATCTTCGCCGTCGAAGCTCGGGATCGAAATAGGCGTGATGCTATAAACCTTATCGAGCTCCGTTGGAACGATCTCTAGGCTTCCGAAGGAAGCGACATGTCCGTGCGTCCAGATCTCCACACGGTGATAATCGCCAAAAGTGAATTCCTCGCGTTTCCCGGTGCCTTGCACAACCGTACGCGAGAACCTTCCTTCGCGCGCACCGTTCGGCGTATCCAAGGCGCGGAAGATATCGACGCGCTCAAGGTTCGGCAGCGTTGGCGCAACGCTGGCGGCCGTGGCGCGCTCCATCATCTCGATCGCGTCCCTGCGAACCTGCGGATCCTGCGCGGAGCCAACAGAAGCGAGAAGAAGAATCAGCGGGAGAACGTTCAAAAGACTCTTCATGTATCCACCTCAGCATAGAGACGAGGACGGTGGTCAACAGCGGGTTACGTAACCGAGTGAGATACTACACCATTGCCTTGCGTTTGCACATCGGGTCGCTTACAGGCGAGAACTACTGCCGCTGGGCGGACTGTGCGGCCTTGATGGTAGACGAGCTGGCGATCGGGGGCATTGGCGCGGCTACGCCGGCGGTCTGCGAGCCCAGCCCTAATTTCTGCAGGGTCGGGGCGTCGAGTTTTCCTGATGGGTTTAGCCCGTGGCCGGACTGGAACTTCCTCATGGCATCAACGGTGGAGTCGTCCCACTTGCCATTTGGCGTCCCGGAGAACGAACCATCTTTGGCGAGCGCTTGCTGGATTTCTGAGATGCGTTCGGGAGCCGGCGCTTTTTGTCCCGGTTCCCGACGCTTGGACCGTTTGCTGGACTTCTTCACGCGAGACTTGCTAGCCGCGGAAGCCGCGGGCTTGGCCGAGCTGCGGGTGGCCTTGCCTGTGGGCTTGCCGGCTGCCTTACCCGGTGCCTTCGCTGGCGCCGAAGGGGCGGACCAAGCCGTTCCTGCAGTCAGGAGCAGCGCCAGGCCCGCGGTAATCGACGTCCGAAGTCTCATAGAAGCCTCGACTATCTGTATCGCGACCATCTTGGTCGCAGCCCATCTATATCGCGAAAGGCTGCGATTCGACAATAGAACTATTGTTGGTTTTCCGTTGGTACGACACCCGGCAAGAACACCGTAAAGGTGCGGTCGGCATCCCCGCGGCGCAGAACCTTGAACACGACGTTCATCCCGGGCTTCAGCTTGGCCACTGCCTTCTTGTAATCGTCCACAGAGGTGACCGGCTCGCGGTTGATTTCCGTAATCACGTCGCCGCGGCTGAAGCCGAGGTCATCCGCAAAACTCGCCGGATCGACATCGGTGACTAGCACGCCGCGCTGGCCTTCCATGCCCACGCGCGCTGCACGCTCCGGCGTAAGGCTATCCACGCGCAGCCCGAACTCGGCCGGAGCGGACTCCTCTTGCTGGCCATTCAAACGACCGGCTTGCGTCGGGAATACGTGGGTGCGGTCTTCGACAACTGCGGTGGTGTCCTTTTGCGCGCGGTCGCGCACGTACGTCAGTTTAACTTTGCTTCCAATCGGTGCTGCCGCAATCGGATTGACCAGGTCGTTGCCGCTCTTTACGGGAGTGCCATTCACGCTGGTGATGACGTCACCGCCCTTTAGACCGGCCTTTTCCGCCGGGCTGCCGGGTTCTACGTTCATAATGACCACACCATACGGCGCGCCCAGCTCCTTCAAGGTGATGGCGTTGGTGCCCAGATCTTCCTGGAAGCTGACGCCGATGGAACCGCGGGTTACGCGTCCCTGCGAAATGATCTGATTGTAGACGTTGATCGCGGTAGTCGATGGCAGCGCAAATCCGACGCCCTCATAGCCTCGGCTGCCGGTAATGATGGCGGTATTGATGCCGACTACTTCGCCAGCTAGATCAACGAGCGGGCCGCCGGAGTTCCCTGGGTTGATCGCGGCGTCCGTCTGCAAAAATCTTTGGAACTGGTGCCCTGCGCCGCCGATGCCTGAACGGTCTTTCGCGCTAACGATGCCGGCGGTAACAGTCGCTTGGAGGCCAAAGGGGCTGCCAATCGCTAATACCCAATCGCCGACTTGCACGCCATCGGAGTTGCCGAGCTTGGCCACAGGCAGCTCTTTGTTGGCTTCAATCTTGATTACCGCAAGGTCGGTGTCTTCATCCACGCCCACAACCTTTGCGGTGTACTTCTGCGTATTGCCATCCAACTGTACTTGAATCTTGGTGGCCTGCTCGACCACGTGATTGTTGGTGAGAATGTAGCCGCGCTTGTCGACAATCACGCCGGAGCCGAGGCTGCGCTCCGCTTGCGGGGGGCCGTCCTGGCGCCCATCAAAGAAACGATCGAAGAAGTCTTGCATCGGATCGTCTTGGTCGAATTGCTGCTGAGGGCGGCGCTTCTTGGTGCTGTTCTTGCGCTCGAGGACCTGCGTGGTGGCAATATTGACCACGGCCGGCTCGACGCGATTCACGATGCCTGAAAACGAAGACGCGGAAGGAATGGGATCCGGCACCGCCAGCTTGGTGGCATTCGTTCCCGCGAAAGTGAACGTTTTCATCGCCGAGACGCGGCCCGAGACCACAGAACCAATCAGGATGCCAACGGTCAGCGTCAACGCCACAAAGACGGAAGCTAAAATCTTGCGGCGACGCGCCCAATCAAATAATTCTTTTACCTGCTGCCCCATGTCTGGTGCTCCTCTATCCCCCAATAAGCTGCCGGCGCGACCTACAGTATACTATCGCGGTTCCCATTCCAATTGTTCTGCCTCTGCGGATGCGCTATGAGCATCACTGGTCGGAGGGCCGGGGTCTGTGTGGCGCATTTGGGAATTCGCCAACCGGGTGTACCACTCATTGTCACTTATGTTTGACGCATCAACTGGCCATTATGTTGTCATGAGATTGTACGCCGGGCCTTTGTTCTTGACATCTCCTTGTTTTTCAAGGATAAAGGAAGCAGCCGCGGTTGCGGCGACACGTGGCGATTTAGGGCAACTTGCTCCACGTAAAAAACTGCTAAAGAGCTAGAAGAGTTCCCAGAAGCTTTC
>Ga0210406_10008754_pt1 | contig 10118 bp, 13 predicted proteins | sample IncBWC30MmetaG_FD_155454 | JGI IMG/M metagenome (GOLD analysis project Ga0210406, IMG submission 155454) | Forest soil microbial communities from Barre Woods Harvard Forest LTER site, Petersham, Massachusetts, United States - Inc-BW-C-30-M | ecosystem: Environmental > Terrestrial > Soil >... | reverse complement strand
GCCAGTCCGATCAGCCATTGAATGATCGCGCTGGCGGCGCCGGGTCGGGGAAGCGTGCTCATGGTCATCTCCTGTGGTGCGCAAGATGATCCGGCCCGCGACCCAATTCGATTACTTCGGACGTAATGGAACGGCTGACATCCGCGTGATAGGTTTTCCACCATGAACGCACAGACCTCCACGGCGCGCGCCGAGCGAAGCAAGCCCGTCCATGTCGGCGAGCACTTGCGCGAATGGCGTCAGCGCCGCCATCTCAGCCAGCTCGATCTGGCCGTCGATGCCGACATTTCGGCGCGTCATTTGAGCTTTGTCGAAACCGGCCGCGCCGCGCCGTCGCGCGACATGGTCCTCAAACTGGCGGAGCGATTGGCCGTGCCACTTCGGGAACGCAACGTGCTGCTGGTCTCGGCAGGCTATGCGCCGGCCTTTCCGCAGCGTCCGCTCGATGATCCCGCGCTGAAGGCGGCGCGCGAGGCCATCAATCTCGTGCTGAAAGCGCATGAGCCAAATCCGGCGCTGGCCTATGACCGGCATTGGAATCTGGTGTCGGCGAACCGCATGGTCGCGCCGCTGCTCGAAGGCATCCCGCAACGGCTGCTCGGGCAGCCCTTCAACATCCTGCGCCTGGCCTTCCATCCCGAGGCGCTGGCGCCGCGCACGGTCAATCTCGCCGAATGGTGCGGACATCTCCTCGAACGGCTGCACCGCCAGTGCGAGGCGACCGCCGATCCCGAGCTGATCAAGCTCTATCAGGATCTGAAGTCCTATCCGATCCCGGCGCGCTCGGGGCCGCTGCCACCGGACAATGTCGCGATCCCCTTCAAGCTGCGGCACGATGGCGTGGTGTTGAGCTTCTTCTCAACGACGATGGTGTTCGGCACGCCGGTCGATATCACGCTGTCGGAACTGGCGCTTGAGACCTTCTTTCCGGCCGACGATCTGACCGCGGCGCGGATGCGGGCGATCGCAGCCAGCCTGAATTAGGCCTTGTTTTGGGGACGGTTCTGCTTATGTTCAGGGTATTGATCTCTCCGAGGGGACGCCTATGGGCAGTTTGAAACCGCTGACGATTGACATCGTCTCCGATGTCGTGTGCCCCTGGTGCTATATCGGCAAGCGGAGGATCGAGAACGCGCTCGCGCTGGTGCCAGATGTTCCCGTGGAGGTGCGCTGGCGGCCGTTCTTCCTCAACCCATGGGTGCCGCGCCAGGGCATCAGCCGGGAAGAATATCTGACGACGAAATTCGGTTCGGTCGATGCCTATAACGGCATCGCGGGGCGCGTCGTCGCCGCTGCCAATGAGGAAGGGCTCATCTACCGGCCCAATCTGGTCAAGCGTCAGCCCAACACGATCGACTGCCATCGTCTGATTCATTGGGCCGACGCGCGAGGCCTGGCCGCCGACATGAAGCAGCGGCTGATGGAGTTGTATTTCCGCGACGGCGGCGATCTCACCGATACCGAGGTGCTGGTGGAGGCAGCGGCTGATGTCGGCCTCGATGCCGACGATGTGCGCAAACGTCTTGCCACCGACGAGGATGTCGCGCTGGTCTCGGCCCAGGCGCAGGAAGCCTCCGACAAGGGCATCTCCGGCGTGCCTACTTACGTGTTCGCGCAGAAATACGCGGTGTCCGGCGCGCAGGCGCCCGAGCTTCTCGCCCGCGCCATCCGCCAGGTCTCGGCGGAAGTGAACGCGCAGGCGGCGGAGTAGAGATGTGCGCTTGCGATGGCAGAAGCGCCGCTAAGACTCCCCAAACCAGCATTGGCGCTCAGCCGTTTGATCATGGCTGCAACGTTGCGGCTTTCATCTCTGTCGGGCTCAATGATAGGGCTCGAAAACCAGCGAAAAAATTCGGGGAAGCGCCATGATCTACGAGTTGAGAACCTACACCGTGAAGCCGGGCACAATCGGCGACGTTGTCAAGGCCGCCAGCACGGTGTCACGGGACATTCGCAAGGACGATTTCGGCAAGCTCGAAGGCTATTGGTTGACCGAGATCGGTCCGCTCAATCAGGTCATGCATTTGTGGAGCTATAGCGATTTCGCCGAGCGGGCCAGATTGCGCGCCGAGCTTGCCAAGAACGCGCGCTGGACTGGCGAATATCTTCCGCTGATCCGTCCTCTGCTAATGCGCCAGGATGTCCGCCTGCTCAATGCGATCAGGCCGCCCGTTGCGCCGGCCTCGACGGGAAATGTCTACGAGTTCCGGAACTATCGCGCCAAGCCCGCCGGTGCGGTGAAGCAGTGGCTCGATGCTTTCACCGCGGTCCTCCCGGTGCGTGAAAACTATTCCAAGATCGTTGGACTTTGGCAGACCTAAATGGGGCAGCCAAACGAGGTCTGCCATATCTGGGCCTACCCAAGCTTGGAAGCGCGTCGCGAAGCACGTGCGAATGCCCTTAAGGACCCGGCTTGGCAGGCATTCCTCGAAAAGGGCCCGCCGCTGCTCGACGAGATGCATTCGACCATCATGCTGCCTGCGCCTCACTCGCCACTGAAGTGAGTTGGCCGGGACAGCAAGTGCGCCCCTACGCCGATTTTCGCTGATGTCTGCGGATGAAGCGGACCGTGGCGCGCGCGGTCTCGAACGCGAACTGACGCGACGCCAGTGCGGCGTGGATCATTGCCACCATTGGATCGTTCCGCCGCAATGGGATCAGCACATCGCCGATCGCGAAGCGTCCGCGCCAGATCGGGTTGATCATGGGATGATCGGGGCTGGCGGTGGAGTCGGCACTTGCGATCTCTGGATCGGCGCAGAGATGCCGCGTCAATTCGAGCGTGAGCTGCACGCCCGGGGAATATTTCGCAAAGCGCTCGTCGACGCCGAGCTTGAAGAAGAACGCGCGGCTCTGATGACGCAGCACGATGCCCGCCGCGACCGGTGTATCTCCCGCGCGCAAGGTCACGATCTCGCATTGGCCGGTCGCGGCGAGTGCCCTGGTCGCGCGGCGAATGAAGGTGGCATCGCCCTCGACCTGGATCAGCGCGGTGCCGCGCCGGCCTTTCCAACCGCTTGCTTCCAGCGCGAGAAAGGCTTCGATCGCGGACGCGACCTGATCCGGCGATCGCGCCGCATCGAAGCGCACCGCGCCATGCGCGGCCAGCCGCTGGCGCTGGCGGCGCAACTCCTTCAGCTTCTTGTTACCAAGCGCCTCGCGCAACAATTCCTCGCCATCGCGCGTCGCGTCGAGACAGGCCCGGACATGAGATTGCAGCACGCGCGCATGAAGATGTTCACCTTCGAGCCTCTGCGCAAAGGCACGCATCGCCGGCCCGTCGAGCGAGACCTCGCGCAGCATCAATGCGCGGGCGCCGGCCTGCCGTGCTTCCCGGATCAATTGCGCCACGGCGGCGTCGGCGGCCTCGCGATCGAGATGCGGCGTGCAAAACGTGCCATAGGGATGTGCGGTGACGAGCGCGGGCAGCGGAATCTTGCAGGCGTGCCAGAGCGAGACGACCGGCAGCAGGCCGATCAATCGCGCGGACGCCTCATCGTAAGCCGGCAGCGCCGAGGCGCCGGTACGGCCCGGCGCCGATGCGTTCACAGCCAATTCCCAGTCAGGCAGATAATAGGCGTTGGGCTCGATGGCGCGTTCGCTGAGCGCACGCCACGCCACGGTGGCAATGTCATCGAGCGGCATCAGCGAACGTGATGCTGCCGCATCGTAATGCGCGGCCTTGCCAACCTCGGCCAGATTGGGTCGCGCGCGCGAAGCGATGGTCAACGCGTCAACGCCACTTCCTTGAAAGCTCCGATCAGCGGCTTCTCGAGCTTGCCTTCCATGCTTTGGACGATCTCGTAGGCCTTCTCCCGCGGCATCACAGGCTTGTAGGTGCGGTATTCGATCAGCGCCGCGAAAATATCGGAAATGGTCAGGATGCGCACCAGATCCGAGATGCTTTCGGCGCCGAGCTTGTCGGGATATCCGCTGCCGTCGAGATATTCGTGGTGATGACGCACCGCGTCGAGGATTTCCGGCGAGATCGCCGCATTTGATTTCAGTCGTAGCCGACCGCGGGATGAGTCTCGACCAGCACGCGCTCCTCCGGGTCGAGCCGTCCGGGCTTGTCGAGAACGTCGAGCGGAATTTTCGCCTTGCCGATGTCATGGAACATCGCGGCCATGTAGAGCCGTTCGAGGTCGGATTTGGTGACGCCGAGGCTCAAGCCGAAATCGACGGTGACGCCGGTGACCAGAAGGCAATGCTGATAGGTGCCTTCGTGATGGCGGCGGACGGTCGCGAGCCAGTCTGACAGTCCGTTTTCCGAAATGGCTTCGGCGATCTTGGCGCCCGCAATTCGTGCCCCGTCCACATCGATCGGATCGCCGGTCATGACGGATTCAAACATCGATGCGATGGAGGCCGCGCCGGCGAATGCGGCTTCACGTCCACCATTGATCGTGATGTTCGGCGCAACGGTCGGCGGGTTACGATCGGCGAGCTTTGCGAGCAGCTGGGTGCGCGTCGCGGTGCTGGAGAGCACGCTGGTCGCGCCGAGCGCATAGGCCTGCACGGTCGACAGCCGCGACTTGCGGTCGATCAGGAAAATCCGCTTCGGGATACGGCTCAGCTTTGGAGAAATTTCCTTCAGGGCGGTGATGTTATCGACGTCGCGCAGGTCCGCCGCGACGACGAGGGCTTGTATATCCTTGCCGCGCAGGTCGGCATGACCCAGCAGTTCGGACGTGAGCGTGTAGCGTTTCTCAAGCATTCCACGCAGCGTGGACAGCGTCGCGATGTTGTCGCCGACAAGATGAACGCACATGAAAACCGGATCCCCGCAACCACTCGCTTTATCTGTGTCATGCTCCTGAATATTCGTTAAATTTACGGGATCAGTAGAAGTACCGGGATTGCGAGAACGTTGATCGTCGACTCCGGGTGTGACCCGTTGACGGTATCCTGATCCAGCAAAGAGGTGCGGAGGCAAGCGTTTTGGTCGATAGCGATCGCGTTCTGCGGCGTCCGTCGCAATTGCGCGATGGTTGAATCGTAACTCGTTGTTGAGCATGGCGACGCAATGTTCGGCACGCGTTCGATGGAACAGGGCGCGATCAAAGGGCGCTATCAAAGGGAGTGCCACAGAATGACGGCAACACCCTTTACACCGGTCGCATCCCTGATCGGCGGCGGGCTGATCGGCGTGGCGGCCGTCATGCTGATGGCGCTGACCGGCCGGATCGCCGGCGTCAGCGGCATCACTGCGCGGCTGCTACCGCCTTACGACGACGATCAACTCGCAGGCAGGCTCGCCTTTGTCGCGGGCCTCGTCGCCGCGCCCCTTGTGGCGCTGGTGGTGACGGGAAGACTGCCGGCGCAGACCATCGAGGCCGGCGCGGCGACACTTGTGGTCGCGGGCCTGCTGGTGGGATTTGGTTCGGTGTGGGGCAACGGCTGCACCTCGGGTCACGGCGTCTGCGGGCTCTCGCGGCTCTCGATACGGGCGCTGATCGCCACCATCACCTTCATGGCCACGGGCTTTGCGACGGTGTTGGTCGTGCGGCATTGGAGCTAGATAACGATGGCAATCCTGTTGCAGTTCGCAGTCGGTCTCATCTTCGGAGGCGGTCTGCTTCTGTCCGGCATGTCGAATCCGGCAAAGGTTCTCAACTTCCTTGATCTCGGCGGCATCGCCTCAGGGAGCTGGGATCCGAGCCTGGCCTTGGTGATGGCGGGAGCCGTCGCGGTGACCTTTGTCGGCTACCGGCATGTTCTGAGGCGATCACAGCCGCTGTTCGCCGCGCGGTTTCATCTGCCGGCCAAGCGTGAACTCGACCTCCGCATCGTCACGGGCCCCGCGATCTTCGGCATCGGCTGGGGCCTGGCCGGCTTTTGTCCGGGGCCGGCACTGACCGCGCTCGGCTTCGGCTCGCGCGCGGCGCTCATCTTCGTCGTGGCGATGCTGGCCGGCATGTGGCTGGCGCGCTTTCTGAGCCATGTGCCGTCATTGTCGCGCATCGCCACGCCTGCCGATCCGCTTGAAACCTGATCCGTACAGGACGGTGTGCCATGGAGAAGAATTACATCGATATGACGAAGCGCATTTCCGACGAGCTGAAGAAACTGCGCAAGGATATTCCCGACACAATGCAGGGCTTTGCGGCGCTGGCGAAGGCCGCAACCAGCAACGGCGCGCTGGATAGGAAGACCAAGGAGTTGATCGCGCTGGCCATCGGCATCGCAACGCGGTGCGACGGCTGCATCGGATTCCACACCGAGGCGCTGGTCAGGCTCGGCGCCACCCGGCAGGAGGTGGAAGAGACGCTCGGCGTGGCCGTTTACATGGGCGGCGGCCCGTCGCTGATGTATGCGGCGGATGCGATCTCGGCCTACGAGCAGTTTCAACGGCAGGCGTCCGTTGCGGCCTGATCGTTCGCGATCGGGCGGTCAGATCGGCTCGTAGGTCTCCGACACGCAATTGTCCTCGCTGGCGACGCGCTTGCGATCGGTGATGACGCCTTCGCTGATGGTGATGCGATAGGTTTGAACGCCGAGCGGCGTGCCGGTTGCCGACGTCACCTCCGCGCGCACGCAGGCGGTCCATCCCGAACCGCGAACTTCGCGGAGGGGCCGCGACACCTGCACCTCGCGCGGATAAGAGGTGCTCACGAACACCGATCCCAATTGCTCGCGAACCATGCGCTTGACATCGGGTGCAGGCTCGGGCGGCGGCTCGTTCGCCTCGGTGCGCAGGAATGACGGCAGCGAGGCGTGGCTGTCGGCGGCGCACGCCGCCAGCATCGTCGCAGCGATCGCGATCGATGCCATGAATGTAATGAATATGAACGCGCGCCTCATCGTCCTCATATTACCGCGAATGCGCGCCGCGACCGGGGGCGCGACGGCGCCGGCCGATCAACTAATCATGATCGCATCCCGAAATGCGACAGCGGCGCTGACTGTCTTGAACCGCATCACGATCTTCTCCGACCAACGGGCACGCCGTCATGCAACGGCAGAAAAAGAAAGGGAAGGGGACATGACCATAATTCGTCACGCGTTTCGCAGCGCCGTCGTATTGGCCGCGATCGCCGCCGGCTCCAACGCCGCGCTCGCCGAGAACCGCGTTGCGCTGGTGATCGGCGAATCGGCCTATCGCTTGGTGACGCCGCTGCCCAATCCTGCGAACGACGCCAAGGCGATGTCGCAATTGCTGCGCGACGCCGGTTTCGACGTGACCAGCGCGGCTGATCTTTCGCAGAGAGAAATGCAGGAACAGGTCGGCGACTTCGCTGCGAAGATCGCGGCGAAGGGACCGGATACGGTGGCGCTGGTGTTCTACGCAGGCCATGGCATGCAGATCGACGGGGAGAACTATCTCGTTCCCGTGGATGTCGATCCGAAGCGCGAGACCGATATTCCGCTCCAGGCGGTGCGGCTGAACGATGTTCTGAACACGTTGAACTCGGTGCCGAGCAAGATGCGCATCCTCCTGCTCGACGCCTGCCGCAACAATCCGTTCCCGGCGATCAACAAGACCGCAGGCCACGGGCTTGCGCTGGTCGATACCAAGTCCGGGATTCCCGGCACCTTCCTGTCCTATTCCACCTCGCCCGGCGCGGAGGCTGAGGACGGCAATGGCGCTGACAGCCCGTACACGACCGCGTTGCTGTCGGCCGCGCGTGAGCCGGGCCTGCCGATCGAGCAGGCTTTCAAGCGCGTCCGCGTCGCCGTCAACAAGGTGACCGAAGGCCGTCAGACGCCCTGGGACAGTTCGTCGCTGACCGAGGATTTCAGGTTCACCGCAGCGACCGGGGTCGAGGCGGCCAATGCCGGCCCGAAGCCGGTGACCGCCAAGCGCAGCACCGAGGAATGGCGCATCGAATTGCAGGGCAAGCCGGTCGAGGCGGCGCATGAGATCGTCGTCGCCGACGGCACCGCGGAATCCTATGAGGCATTCGTCGTGCTCTTCACGGAAGGTCCGTTCGCGGTCGAAGCCCGAGAGTGGCTCGAACTGCATCGCCGGATGGTGGCGTGGACCGAGGCCGTGACCATCAACACGGTCGCATCCTATCGCTCATTCCTTGTGCAATATCCGCAAAGCGACCTGACGGTCACTGCGAACCGGCTCATCGAACGGCTGCGCTATCGGCCGACGATTGCGCCCGTCGTCGCAGCCGCCGCAACATCCGGCGATCCGTCCAATCCGGTTGCGCCCAACAATGCACCGCAGAGCGGACCGTCCTCGCCGGTCTCGCCCACCAATGTCGCGCTGGGGCCGACCTGTCCGTGCAGCGCGCCGTCCTTGCCGATCAACAAGATCGACACACCGCCAACCAAGAAGCGCGATGCCGGACCGCCGAGGCGCGCAAGCACACAGCCTCCGCGCAGCCGTCAGGTCGTGGATGAGGATGTTGTGGTCTATGGCCGCCCGCCGATGCGCGACTATTATGTGCCAGCGCCGCCGCCGCCCGTCGGCGTGGGAATCGGCATTGGCATCGGCGGCGGCCGAATGGGTGGTCCCGTCGGTTATCCAAACCGATTCCGCGGTGGTTATTGAAGCCGATCTCGCTTGACGCTTTGTATTTCGAAGATGCGGGCGAAGCGCCGGCAAAATCGCGAATGTGACGCTCCAGGAGGGGCCGGCTTAAGCACCGGCCCCGTTGTTTTCCAAGAATTAATGAAGCGGCCGCAAAACGCGCCTTGCCGTCGCCTGCCTGCCGGGTAAATTCGTATGGGTCGTTCGGCAGGGAAACGCACACATGAAGAGCATGGCGGTTGCGGCGGTGATACTGGCGCTGGCGGCGTGGCCTGCACAGGCGCAGATGGGTGGCGGCAAGCGGCATCGCGGCGACGACACCAAGTCCGACCAGAAAAAGCCGCAGGTGGACGAGAAGGCCTACAAGGCCGCGCTCGACCGCATTCCCGAGCCCAAGGAAAAATACGATCCCTGGGGCGTGGCGCACCCGGCCGAACCGAACAAGCAGAAATCGAAATAGTCTTGCGCGCGGTGTGACCGGGCTTTTCCGGTGCGGAATGCCGATCACTGTGTCGTTTGCGCGATCAAGCGTTCCAAGCAGCGAGTCCGCCAGATGGTCCCGAAAATCATGTTGCGGTTGGCGGCAGCGCTGTTGGCGCTTGGATGCCTTTGGGTGGCGCCCGGCCTTGCATGGGAGTATTGGGGCGGCGACCAGGGCGGCACGCGCTTCTCGAAGCTCGACCAGATCACGCCGGCCAATGTCGGCAATCTCGTGCGCGCCTTCGAATTTCACACCGGCGATCTGGTGCGCCGTCCGCCGGCGGTCATGGCACGGACGAAATTCGAGGCGACGCCGCTGTTCGTCGAGGACAGCCTGATCTTCTGCACGGCCTTCAATGAAGTGATTGCGCTCGACCCCGGCAGCGGCGCGCAGAAATGGCGCCATGATCCGCAGGTCAGCGAGAGCCAGCGCCCGGCCAATCGCTATGTCTGCCGCGGCGTGGCCTATTGGGTCGACGATCAGGCAGCGGCGGACGCAGCGTGCCGCAGCCGGATCTTCATGGGCACCAATGATGTCCGGCTGATCGCGCTCGATGCCAGGACCGGCGTGCCCTGTGCGGATTTCGGCAGCAACGGCGAGATCAAGATCGACATCGGCAAGGCGCTGGTGTGGCCTGGCGAAATTCAGATCACATCCGCGCCGGTAGTGGCGCGCGGCGTGGTCGTGGTCGGCTCGTCGATCGGGGATAATGTCCGTGTCGATGCGCCGCTCGGCACCGTGCGCGCCTTCGATGCGCGCACCGGAAAGCCGCGCTGGACATGGGATCCGCTGGTCCATGACGGCATGAGTGCCGGCCACAGCAATGTCTGGGCGCCGATGTCGGCGGACGAGGCGCGCGGGCTGGTGTTCTTGCCGACGACATCGCCGAGCCCCGATTTCTGGGGCGGCAAGCGGGCAGGCAATGATGAGCACGCCAATTCCGTCGTCGCGCTTCGCATCGAGAGCGGCGAAGTGGCGTGGGCGTTCCAGACCGTGCATCACGACGTCTGGGACTATGACAATCCGGCGCAGCCGACGCTGGCGCGGATCGACACCGGGGAGGGGATGCGCGATGTCGTGATGCAGCCGACCAAGCAGGGCTTTGTGTTCGTGCTCGATCGCGACACCGGCAAGCCGGTCTGGCCGGTCGAG
>Ga0210406_10008753_pt1 | contig 10119 bp, 9 predicted proteins | sample IncBWC30MmetaG_FD_155454 | JGI IMG/M metagenome (GOLD analysis project Ga0210406, IMG submission 155454) | Forest soil microbial communities from Barre Woods Harvard Forest LTER site, Petersham, Massachusetts, United States - Inc-BW-C-30-M | ecosystem: Environmental > Terrestrial > Soil >... | reverse complement strand
GCGTGACGCAGCAAGATCTTGCGGAATTCGCGGTGTTGATGCGTGCGCATGCGCTGACCCATCCGGGCGCGCAATTCCACGAACCCATCACGGTCGCCGATGTGATGGCTTCGAAGCCGGTGGCGCTGCCGCTGAAGCTGTTGGACTGTTGCCCGGTCTCCGATGGCGGCGCCGCCTTCGTGGTCAGCCGGGAGCCGACCAGCGAGGCCCGGATTCGCATCCGCGGCTGCGCGCAGGCGCATACCCATCAGCATGTCACGGCCGCGCCGGCGTTGAGCGAGCTTGGCGCCGAGGTCGCGATTGCGAAGGCAAAGGCTGCCGCTGGCCTTGCGATCTCCGACGTCCGCTACGCAGCGGTCTATGACAGCTTTACGATCACGCTTGCGATGCTGCTGGAAGACCTCGGCCTCGCCGGGCGCGGCGAGGCGGCGGCGCGCGTGCGCTCCGGCTATTTCGGCCGCGACGGCGAGGTGCCGCTCAACACCCATGGCGGGCTGCTCAGCTACGGCCATTGTGGCGTCGGCGGCGCGATGGCGCATCTGGTGGAGACGCATTTGCAGATGACCGGCCGCGCAGGCAATCGGCAGGTGAAGGACGCCTCGATTGCGCTGCTTCACGGCGACGGCGGCGTGCTGTCGTCGCATGTCAGCATGTTCCTGGAGCGGGTGCGATGAGCGAACGGCCAGCCGACTGGACGCGTGGCGTCGAGGTGATTCGCTATCAGGCCTGTGGCGTTTGTGGGAGCGTGCAATATTTTCGCCGCAATTTCTGTGCGGCCTGCGGTGCGAGCGGTCATCTGGCAGAGAATCAAGCAAGCGGCGAGGGGACGGTCTACGCCGCCTCACTGGTCGCCCGCGCCGCGACGCCGGAGACGCGGGCGCATGTGCCCTACAACATCGTGCTGGTGGATACGGTCGAGGGCTTTCGCATGATGGCGCATGGCGACAAGGATCTCGCAATCGGAGATCGCGTGACGGCGCGCTTCGTGCCGTTCGCGGGACGTGCGGTGCCCTATTTCGAGAAGATCAAGTGAACGATCGAGAAGATCGAGTGAGCAGGAATCGAGTGACCCAGGATCGATTAAGCAAGGAACGAGTAAGCAAAGATCAAGTGAACCGAGATTAAGTGAACCAAGGTCAAGTGGGCGAGGGTCCGCGGGACAACGGGTTACGCATAACATTTTCCCGTTGTCCCGCCCTGCGAGGCAATCCGTAACGCTCGACTGATTGGATTGCTTGTTCGCATTCCCCCTCGCGATGACGCCTCACCGCCCGTAGAACAACACACTGGCAATGACGAGCATTGCCGTTACAGCCAACATGTGCGCAAACGCTTCCGACGTCGCCCTCTTGGTGGCTTCTTTCATCCCGTTTTCTCCCTAAACTCGGGCGTGACTCTTCGTTGCGCAAAAACACACGCAACGACGTCGGAAATTTTACTCGGAACACCCCTCCACGATATTCGCGCTTCGAACCCCACGCCGCGAATATCGATGCGGGAAGGTCGAATAGTATTACGGCGGCAATTGGGCTCAGCTATGTTGCTCTTGCGTCAAACGGCGGATACAGTTTTGGCAAAATCAATAAAGGCCTGTGACAGCCGCAAAAAAGGCCAGCCCGAGAAAAACCAAGAAAACCGAGAAAACTAACCCAAGGTAAATCATGGCCCGCATCGACTATAGCGATCCCGCCAAGGCCAACGACCGCACCCGCGAACTCCTCACCAAGAACCGCAATGCCAATATTTTCAGGATGATGGCGCATTCGCCGAGTCATCTGGAACAATATTGCCGGCTGGGCGGCGCAATCCGCAGCAGGGGCGAGCTGGACCCGGTGGTGCGGGAACTCGCGATCACCCGTACCGGCATTCTCTGCGAGGCGCCTTACGAGATCGTCGCGCACAAGCGCATCGGCAGGAATGTGGGGGTCACCGACGAGCAGAATGAGGCACTGGAGAACTGGGAGCAGGCGACCTGTTTCAATGATGTGCAGCGTGCCGCGCTCGCCTTCACTGACGAGATCGTCAGGCTGCGCCGTCCGACGGACGCGACCTTCAACACGATCAAGTCGAAGCTGACGCCGGGCGCGCTGGTCGAACTGCAACTTGCGGTCGGTTTCTACATCATGACGTCGAAATTTCTCGAAACATTCGACATCGACATGCAGCCGGTGTCGGAGGTCGTGTGACGCGCGGCGGTGTTTATCGATCTTCACTCTCTCGTTCGGGTAAAGGCGGTCGTGCGTCATGGATAACGGTTGGGAGACCTCGGCGCAGGCCTGGATTGAATCGGTCGGCGAGCGAGGCGATTGGGGACGAGAGCACGTCCTCGATCCCGTCATGCTGGCCCGCGTCGCTGCCGGCCGCTTTCGGAACGCGCTGGATGTCGGATGCGGAGAGGGGCGCTTCTGCCGAATGCTCAAGGCGGCCGGCGTGGAAGCGACGGGTATCGACCCGACCCAATCGCTGCTCGATGTGGCAAGGCAGCGCGATCCGTCCGGCGACTACCGGTTCGGCCGGGCCGAACAGCTTGAATTCGAGTCCGCGCATTTCGATCTGCTCGTCAGCTATGTGACGCTCGTCGATATCGTCGATTTCAGAGCGGCGATCCGTGAGATGGCGAGGGTGCTGAAACCTGGCGGCTCGCTGCTGATTGCGAACCTGACCGGCTTCACCTCCGCAGGGGCCGAACGGGGATGGGTGAAGGACGCCGAAGGCCGGCCTCTACACTTCCCGGTCGATCGTTATCTGGACGAATTTCCGTTCTGGATCGAATGGGCTGGGATACGCATCGAGAACTGGCACCGGCCGCTTGAGGCCTATATGTCCGCCTTGCTGGAGAGCGGCCTCGAGCTGGTGTTTTTCGCAGAGCCCGGACCGCGATCCGGCAACGAAGCCCATCAGGATCGCTTCCGGCGTGTGCCCTGGTTCGTCGTGATGGAGTGGCGGCGTCCGGCCGTTCCGTGACGCGTTTGTCGCTTGCTAACCCGCCGTCAGCAGATTCACCCTGGTATTGGCGACGATCAGGCGGTCGGCGAGAAGCTGCGCCAGGTTGCGCATGATGCGTTCGCCGGCCTTGGGGTGCCGGTCGCGGAAGCGCTCGAAATCGACCAGCGAGATTTCATAGGCGGTCGCGGACATGTCGGCAAACACGTCGGCGGAGCGATGCGTTTCCAACAGCGCCATTTCGCCGAACGCCATGCCGGCCGTCAGCGTCGCAAGCCGGATGCCGTCCGCCAGCGTGACATGCACGACGCCGCTGCGAAGGAAGAACAGCGATCCGGCGGGCTCGCCGGTGACCAATATTCTTTCGCCCTGCTGATAGGTCCTGATCGTCGCGAGCGCGTTGAGCTCGGCGAGCTCCGTGGCTGCGAGCCCCGCCAGCAAGGGCTGCTCGGCGAGCTCGGTCGTATCGTGAAAATCGATCGCACCGCCGTGGCGGTAGACGATCTGGTCCTCGGCCCATTCGATCGCGGTGTCGAGCAGATAGAAGTTGCGCACATTGGAGATGTCGCCGGCGCGCTCGGTGATCATCTTCCATTCCGGCGACGAGCGCCGGATGCCTGAGAAAATCACGGTGACACGGAAGGCGGCCAGTTCGCGCAGGCCCTCGGCCAGCAGGCGCGTCCCGGCGGGCGTCATCGCGGTGACGCGGCGCAGGTCGAAAATGATGAATTGCGGGCGCGGCTTTGCCGCGATCTGGCGCGAGACATAGTCGACGTTGGAGAACGACAGCGTGCCGACCAGCTCCATCACGCGAACCTCGCGATGATGCTCGGACAACAGTTTGCGCTCATGCGGCCTGCGGCTGCGCCGCGAGGCGCTGGTGCCGATATTGTAATCGGCGATGATGGAGTTGCGCGCGTCGTCGCTGCGGTTGAGCATGTGCAGGCCGTAATGCGAGGACAGCGCCTCGCAGACCTTGATGCCGCGCACGCTGTTGCCGTGACCGTCGAGCCGCGGCGAATAGCTGCCGAGCCCGAGCCGTGCCGGCAGCGCCGCCAGGATGCCGCCCCCGACGCCGCTTTTGGCGGGAATGCCGACCCGGTAGATCCATTCGCCGGCAAAGTCGTACATGCCCGAGCTTGTCATCACCGACAGCGTGCGCGAGATCGCATACGGCGTCATGACCTGCTCGCCGGTGACCGGATTGATGCCGCGATTGGCAAGCGTCGCCGCCATGACCGCGATGTCGCGCGCCGTCACCAGCACCGAGCACTGCCGGAAATACACATCGAGCACCGCGCGGACATCGTCCTTGATCACGCTTGAGGTGCGCAGCAGATAGCCGATGGCGCGATTGCGGTCGCCGGTCGCGCTCTCCGATGCGAAGACGGCTTCATCCATGTCCAGCTCGCGCCCCGCGAAGCGGCCGAGCGCCTGGCGTATATAGTCGAACGCGGCATCGCCCTTGGCCTCGCGGATCAGGCCGGAGCAGGCAATTGCGCCGGCGTTGACCATCGGATTGAAGGGATGGTTCTCCGCATTGAGCCGGATCGAGTTGAAGGGATCGCCGGAGGGCTCGACCCCGATCGCGCTCTCAACCCTGTCCGCGCCGAGCGTGTCGAGCGCCAGCGCGAACACGAAGGCTTTCGAGATCGACTGGATCGTGAAGGGCACGCGCGTGTCGCCGACCTCGTAGACATGGCCGTCGAGAGTCGCGAGGCTGATGCCGAAATGATCGGGGTTGGCCTTGGAGAGCTCGGGAATATAATGCGCGACCTCGCCGCTGTGCTCGGCAGAGAAGTCGGTGTGGCAGGCGGTGAGAAACCGCCGCAGCGGCATCGAGGCGGCCCAGTGACCGGCATGCCGGTGAGGCGCCGATGGCGTGGTGTTCATCACTTGTCAGTCCCGCGTGAAATTGTTGTCGCGCCATGCAGGCTGCATGCCGGCCAACGAGGCGACGAAAGGACAGCCATGCCGCATCTCGGTGTGCGCCACGTCTGCCGGCTCACGCCTCGATGATCGCCACCACCTGACCTTCGGCGACGACGTCGTCGATGGCAACGAGAATGGACTTCAGCTTGCCCGCGGCCGGAGACGCGACCGGAATTTCCATCTTCATGGCTTCGACGAAGGCGATGTCGTCACCATCGCCGACCTGCGCCCCGGCTTCGATGGGAAGCCCGCAGACGCGCCCGGCGACCTCGGTGATCACTCTGATATCTGGCATACCAATCGGCTTCTTGTTGTGGCCGCAGATTGCCTGAGGTAGCTTGTTCTGCAAGTGGAATTTTATTCCGCAGAATGGAATAGATGAGGGAGCGCATGGGAAGACGCTCGGAGCGGCTGAGTAGGCAGGGACTGCTCGCCTGCGATCCTGCAGGCGAAGATGACGTCATCCAGGTGGTATCGCGCGCATTCGACGTGCTGCGATGCTTCGAGGGCCACGAGGCGCGGCTCGGCAATCTTGAAATCTCCAACCGCTGCGGGCTGCCGCGATCGACGGTTTCGCGGCTTACCCACACGCTGACGCGGATGGGGCAGCTCGTTTACCTTCCGCGCGATCAGAAATACCGGATCGGCCCCAGCGCGGTGGCGATGAGCACCACGATGATGAAGGGCCTGCAGTTGCGCAACCTGATCCGCCTCAGGCTGCAGGACGTCGCCGAGCGATTGCCCGGCACGGTCGGCTTTGTCATTCCGGATCGCTTCCACCTCGTCTATCTCGAATATGCCCGCGCCGCCAACGCGCTCGGCCTGCACGAGAGCACCGGCAGCCGGATCGCGATGGCAACCACGGCCGCGGGCCACGCCTACACCGCGGCGCTCGACGTCGAGGTCGGCAATGCCCTGGTCGCGGAGATGGAGCGCGAGATCCCGGAAGCGGCCAGGCTGCTGACGCCGCGACTCGAAGGCAATCGCCAGTTCCTGCGCGCGCATGGCTATGTCGTCGCCTGCGGCCTGTGGTCGCCGCATATCAACGGCTGCGCGGTGCCGCTGTGGTCGCCGCAATACCAGACCTATGTCGTGGTCACGATCGGGCTGCTTTCAGCGATGTATGACGAAAAGCGGCTGCACAAGGAGGTGGCACCGCGGATGATCGAGTTGGGGGTTGCGGTCGGCGGCCTGCTCGAAGGCACCGAAGGCGAGCTGTTCAACAGCCGCCTGGAGCGCAAGTCGCTCGCGGTCGGAGCAAGCAACAAGATCATCAAGACGGAGGAAACGAATGATCTGGAAGCCCGAACTCGACGAGCTCGCTCGGCGCGAAACATTCGCGCGCGAGATGGGAGGCGTTGAGAAGGTCAAGCGGCAACGCGACCAGGGCCGGCTCACCGTCCGCGAACGCATCGAGAAGCTGGTCGATGCCGAGAGCTTCCACGAAATCGGCGCGATCTCGGGAATCGGCGAATATGACGACAAAGGCGAGCTCAAGCATCTGACGCCCGCGAACTGCGTGTTCGGCCGCGGCACGATCGATGGCCGAACCGTGGTCGTGGTCGGCGACGATTTCACCGTGCGCGGCGGTTCGGCTGATGCTTCGATCTCGGCAAAGCCGCTGATGGCGGAAGAGATGGCGCATGATTTCCGCCTGCCGATCATCCGCATCATCGAAGGCTCGGGCGGCGGCGGCTCGGTGAAGACCATCGAGACCAAGGGCGCGGCCAATCTGCCCGGCGGCATCGGCGGCACGCGCTGGTATCGCTACACGACGGAGAATCTCGCGCATGTGCCTGTCGTCGCCTTGGGGCTCGGCTCGGTGGCGGGGCTCGGCGCGGCGCGGCTTGCGGCTGCGCATTATTCGATCATGACCAAGGATTCCGCGATGTTCGTCGCGGGCCCGCCCGTGGTGAAGCGGTTGGGGCAGGATCTTTCCAAGCAGGAGCTTGGCGGCGCCGACATTCAGACCCGTGCCGGCGGCGTCGACGATGCCGTCGAGACCGAGGAGGAAGCTTTCGCACGCGCCCGGCGTTTCCTCTCTTATCTGCCGCAGTCCGTGCATCAACTGCCGCCGACGCTGCCCTGCACCGACCATCCCGAACGATCCGAGGGATCGCTGATGAAGGCGGTGCCGCGCAGCCGCCGCCAGGTCTACAAGATGCGCCCGATCATCGAGGCCGTCGTCGACAAGGGCTCGTTCTTCGAGATCAACGGCAATTTCGGCCGGCCGATGATCACAGGCCTGGCGCGGCTTGAAGGGCGCGCGGTGCTTGTGCTGGCGAGCGATCCCTTCCACTACGGCGGCTCGTGGACTGCGGAAGCCTGCCAGAAGGTGGTGCGCTGGGTCGACTTCGCCGAGACCTTTCATCTGCCGATCGTCTACCTGATGGACTGTCCGGGTTTCATGATCGGGCTTGAGGCCGAGAAATCCGCGACCATCCGTCACGGCGTGCGGGCGATGGCCGCCGTCAACCAGACCACGGTGCCCTGGTGCACCGTCATCATCCGCAATTCCTTCGGCGTGGCGGGCGTCGTGCATCAGCCGGCCGACCGCTTCTCGATCCGTTATGCCTGGCCATCGGCCTATTGGGGCTCGCTGCCGCTCGAAGGCGGCATCGAAGCGGCCTATCGCGCCGAGATCGACGCCGCCGCCGATCCGGCGGCGAAACTGAAGGAGATCGAGGAACGCCTCAGCAAGCTGCGCTCGCCGTTCCGCTCGGCCGAAAAATTCTGGGTCGAGGAGATCATCGATCCCAGGAAGACCCGCTCGCTGCTCTGCGAATTCGCCCGCCTCGCCGAACCGCTGCGCACGCCGGGCCTTGCGAAGAACATGGCGATCAGGCCGTAGGGCGGTGAGTAGCGAATAGAAGTTTCTTTGCTACTCACTATTCGCCCGTCACGCAGCCACCGGTTTCGGCTGCCGCGAGATCATCAGCACAATCAGTGCGGCGATGATGCAGAGTGCGCCGGCGGCGAAGAAGGCCGGAAGGTAGCTCGCAAGCACCGTGCGCGACAGGCCGGCGCCGAAAGCTGCGGTGCCCGCGCCGAGCTGATGAGCGGTAAAGACCCAGCCGAACACCAGATTGGCGCGCTCGGTGCCGAAGCGTTGTGCGGTGAGCCGCACCGTCGGCGGCACGGTCGCGATCCAGTCGAGGCCATAGAACAACGCGAACAGCGACAGGCCATAGAACGAGAAATCGCTGAAGGGCAGCGCCACGAGCGACAGTCCACGCAGCCCGTAGTACCAGAACAGGAGCCAGCGATTGTCATAGCGGTCGGACAGCCAGCCGGACGCGATGGTGCCGACGAAATCGAACACGCCCATGGCCGCAAGCAGGCTCGCGGCCTGCGCCTGCGGGATGCCGAAATCGAGGCACATCGGAATGAGATGCACCTGGATCAGGCCATTGGTCGAGGCGCCGCAGATGAAGAAGGTCGCGAACAGAATCCAGAACACACGGGTTTTTGCCGCATCGCGGAGCGTGCCGAGCGCAGCGGCCACGATCGGCGCGGTGGCGGGCGCGGGCGGCGGCAAAGGTTCGGTGCCGGTATCGCCGAACGGCCGCAGACCGAGATCGCCCGGACGGTCGCTCATCAGGAGCAACACCAGCGAAGCCGACACGGCGAGCATCGCGCAGACCAGAGATAGCGCAATCCGCCAGCCGAACCGCTCGGTGAGGCTTGCGAGCAGCGGCAGGAACACCAATTGCCCGGTCGCGACGCTCGCGGACAGGATTCCGACCACAAGCCCGCGCCGCACCACGAACCAGCGCGTGGCAATGGTCGCACCAAGCACCGCCGCGGTCATGCCGGTGCCGATGCCGACCACGACGCCCCAGAGCAGCATGAGCTGCCAGACCTTTGTCATGGCCAGCGATGCGACAAGCGCCGAGACCACGATGAGCTGCGCGAGCAGCGTCACGTTGCGCAAGCCATGGCGGTTGAGCAGGGCGGCGGCGAACGGCGCCATCAAGCCGAACAGCATGAAGCGGATCGAGAGCGCCGAGGAGATCTCGGCGGTGGTCCAGCCGAACTCGTGCTGCAGCGGCACGATGAACACGCCGGGCGCGCCCACCGTGCCCGCCGCGATCAGCGAGGCAAGGAAGGTCACGCCGACCATCACCCAGCCATAGTGGATGTTGCGGCGGGCGAGCGCCGCCGCGAGCCAGTTCGAAATCATGCTGCGTTCGGACGGTTACTTGCCACGGGCTCAGTGAACGGCGCGTTCGACCGCTATCGCGGTGGCCTCGCCGCCGCCGATGCACAACGCCGCAACACCGCGCTTCAGGTTCTGCGCTTCGAGCGCATGCAGCAGCGTCACGATCAGCCGGGCCCCGGTTGCGCCGATCGGATGGCCGAGCGCGCAGGCGCCGCCATGGACGTTGAGCTTCTCGCGGGGAATGCCGAGATCGCGCTGCGCCGCCATCGCCACCACCGCGAAGGCTTCGTTGATCTCGAACAGGTCGACATCAGCCACGCTCCAGCCGACCTTGTCGAGCAGCTTGCGGATCGCCGGGATCGGCGCGGTGGTGAACCATTGCGGCTCCTGGCTGTGAGTGGCGTGCCCCTTGATCTCGGCGAGCCAGCGCAGCCCGTCACGATCGGCGAGCGAGCGCTTGGCGAGGATGAGCGCGGCGGCGCCATCGGCATTCGCGGAGGAGGCGGCCGGGGTGATGGTGCCGTTGGCGCGGAACGCCGGCTTCAATCCGGGAATTTTCGCGGGATCGACCTTGAGCGGATGCTCGTCATTGGCGATGGTGCGTGGCCCCGCTTTCTCGGTGATCGTGATCGGCGCGATCTCCGCCTTGAACGCGCCGCTCTCGACCGCCTTGCGCGCACGGGTCAGCGTTTCCATCGCGTAGGTGTCCTGGTCCCAGCGCGTGAACTGATAGGCTTCCGCGGTCGCCTCGCCGAAATCGCCCATCGAGCGGCCGGTCTCGTAGGCGTCCTCCAGGCCGTCCATCATCATGTGATCGATGATCCGGTCATGGCCGGCGCGGTAGCCGGCGCGTGCCTTCGCCAGGAGATAAGGCGCGTTCGACATGCTCTCCATGCCGCCGGACACGACAATGCTGGCGGAGCCGGCATTGATGATGTCATGCGCGAGCATGGTCGCCTTCATGCCGGAGCCGCAGACCTTGTTGACGGTGGTTGCGCCGGTCGCATCCGGAAGACCCGCGCCGCGCGCCGCCTGCCGCGCCGGCGCCTGGCCCTGTCCGGCCGGCAGCACATTCCCCATGA
>Ga0210406_10008752_pt1 | contig 10119 bp, 11 predicted proteins | sample IncBWC30MmetaG_FD_155454 | JGI IMG/M metagenome (GOLD analysis project Ga0210406, IMG submission 155454) | Forest soil microbial communities from Barre Woods Harvard Forest LTER site, Petersham, Massachusetts, United States - Inc-BW-C-30-M | ecosystem: Environmental > Terrestrial > Soil >... | reverse complement strand
GGCGATCGTGCGAAAATCTGGCGCGTCGTGCGCCACGATCATCATGAAATCGACCCGCTCGGCGCAGGCCTTCGCGATCCTCCGCGAGGAATAAAGACCAGAGCAATAGGCATAGAGCAGCAGGGCCATCATCATGCGCGGATCGAAGGGCGGCTGACCAAGCCCGCTTTTGTAACTTGCGACGATCTCCGACAGATCCAAGTGCTCGCGCGCCAAAGCGACGACGAACTGCGCCAGATGGTCCGCCGGCACATAATCGACGACCGCCGCCGGCAAGAGTTGTGTCTGATCAATTTTCCAAGGACGAAAATGTCGGCTCATGCCTTAAAGGGAATCAGATTCGTCCCGAAAATACCACCACTACTCGGACACGCTCCTAGCCTCCGGAGCGGATCCGCGCGCGCACGCCGGACGGTGCTCCGCTTCCCGTTCTGCAGTAGAATATAGCCGAAGGTGCCCGCTGCGCGGAGACTGTCGCCCAAACCATCGTCATGCGAAGTCGTAGAGAAGTCTCTCCGTTGCGAACGGGTAGGCAATGCGATATTGGACATTAATCTGAGTTCGTGAATAGCTTATGCTTGGAGAGAGCGGCCGTCAGACGCGGTATTGTGAGGCGAGGACACGCGGCCATGGAAACATCTGGTCTCGCCGTAGTCTGGCGTAGAGTTTGCGACCTTCGGTCGGAACGACACAAGCCGAAGCGGCACGAATGAGTCTGCAGCAACCGCCGCTCATCCTAGGCTACGAAGGCGTCGAATATACCCGATCAGCCTCCCCGCTTGGAACTGAGGGGGACGTCTCGCGCGCGTCGCAGCAAGCCGTGGAGAGGACCGGCATGGAGTCGGTCAATGCCCCGTTCGCCGACAAGGAAACCCTCTAATGCCATCGGCCGCCCGTGCCGATTTTTCCATCGGCGGAGCACGGGCCGCCATCTCGCAATGGCCTGCGCTCAACCGCGCCATGCCAGCGCTCGTAAGCCTCGTCATCCTGCTGGCGATCGCGGGCGCGCTGATTCCTTCGTTCTTGCTTCCGGACCGCCTGCTTCTTCTCGGCCAGCAGGTCGCGCCCCTTGCCCTCGTCGCGATCGGTCAAACTCTTGTCGTGCTCATGGGCTGGATCGATCTGTCGGTTGGCTCCGTGCTTACGCTCAGCCTTGTGCTCGGCGCCGGCATCGCGCGCGGCAGCAATGCGGCGTTGCCGATCGCCATCTTCGCCTGTCTTGCAGTCGGAGCGGCGATCGGAGCGGCCAACGGCCTATTGGTGACGCGTCTGCGCTTGCCGGCACTGATTACCACGCTTGCTACCGCAACCATGATCGACGGCGCCTCTTGGGTCTATACGAATGGAGCGCCCAACGGGTCGATGCCAATGATCCTGCAGTTCGCTGCAAACGGCAAGATCGGCATGGTCCCAGTGGCGGACCTGATCGTCGGCGCCGTTTTCACCGTCATCCTCATCCTGCTCACCCGCACCGTTTTCGGCCGTCGCCTCTACGCAACGGGAGCCAATCCGCGCACCGCGCAGCTGACGGGCATCCGCATCGATCGAATAACTGTGATCGCCTATATTATCTGTGGCACGTTGGCTGCGGCAGGGGGGCTGCTTCTAGGCGGGTATATCGCAGTCGGCACGCTCAAGGCAGGTGAGACTTACGTCCTCAATTCGCTCGCCGTGGTGCTGATTGGCGGCACCAGTCTTTCGGGTGGCGAGGGCGGAGTTTTTGGAACCCTGGTTGGCGTAGCGATTCTCGGGGTGCTGACGGCTCTGCTCATTCAGCTTAGTGTGCCCATCGCGCTGCGGTCCGTGCTTCTTGCGCTGATCGTGATCGTCGGCGCCATCCTTCAAGGGAGGCGGACCGCGAGCTGACCGCGCCGCGCGGGCGCAAGCCTAAAGGGGATCCGCTGGCGGTCTCGTTTGATAGGGACGCGCCGTCGACGTGATGCCATGGAAAGCATTGGTGAGTCGAAAACTAACAATCTAAGGAAAGGGTAGGAAACGCCATGGTAGTCGAGAGCAAGCCCGAAAAAACCTCGCGTTGGAGGATCGCCGGCTTTGTCGCCACTGCAATGCTCGCTGCGACGGCCTTGGGCGCTACAACCGGCCACGCGGCGGAGAAGAAGCCGCCATTCGTTATCGGGGTCTCGAACGACTCGGTCGCCAATCCGTTCCGGGTGCAGATGATTAACGAGATCAAATACTATGCGAGCAAGCATCCGGAGTTGATCAAGGACCTCATCGTCCTGAACGCCGGGGAAGACACCAACAAACAGATCTCTGACGTTCAAGACCTGATTTCGCGGGGCGTCGACGCCATCGTGCTTTCGCCACACTCCAATACGGCCTTCGCCTCGGTGCTGAAGGACGCCAAGGACAACAACATTCCCGTCGCCACCTACAACAACAACATCACGGAAGGAGCTGACCTCCTGGTTGCGCAGGTGACCCCGCCCTTTAAGGAATGGCAGCGCCAGACAACCGAATGGCTCGCCAAGGCAATAGGCGGCAAGGGCAACGTCATCGTCCTCCGAGGCATTACCGGAACGCCAGTCGACGGCTACGAATGGGACGGCGCCAAGGAAGTCCTGGACCAGAACCTCGGCATTAAGGTCATTTGCAGCGAGTACGCCAACTGGGACTATGGCGCGGCGAAAACTGCAGTCCAGAATTGCCTTGCCAACCATCCCGAGGTCAACGGCGTGCTCTCTTTCGGCGACTCCATGACCTGGGCGGCGGGCGAGGTGATGGCCGGCCAAGGCTATGACGTTACGAAAATCCCCATGATCGGCGTCGGCGGAGGCAACGGCCCTTTGAAGTGGTGGGCGGCTAATCCGAAGGTTCAGGCGTACATCATCGGCGACCATACCGACGTCGCCGTTTACGCCACCCTGGATGTGATCAACGCGCTGACCGGCAAAACTGGCGAGAAGGTCGAAATCCCGACGAAAGTCGTCACCTCCGAAACCCTCAAGACCTTCGTTCAGCCCGACCTGCCGGACAATGTCTGGCTTCTCGGCACGCAGCTGCCGCCCGAGGAACTGAAGAAGCAGGCGACCCGCTAGCGCGGTCGCCAACATCGCTTGAGACATGAACGTCAAGCAAGTTGACCGCCAGTGATAACTTTGGCGCCAGCCGCGTGGAGCAATCCGCGCGGGACCGGCACGGAACGCTCGATGTCCATGAGGCCGTTCCACCGGCTGCTTCTGAGCGGACCGCCGCCGGCTCCCCTTTGAACGCGAATATCGCTGCGGGCGACGTTCCCCTTCTGGAACTGCGCGACATCACCAAGGCCTTTGGCGCAACCCTCGCGCTCCGCGAGATCAATCTGAAGTTAGACCCGGGGCGATTCCACGCGCTTCTTGGCGAAAACGGAGCCGGCAAATCGACCCTTATCAAGATCCTCGCCGGCATCCATCGTCAGAGCCACGGCGAGGTGCTGTTTGAGGGTGGACGCATCGACGCGCCAACGCCCGCCATGCTGCGCTCGCTTGGACTTCATATTGTTCACCAGGACTCTTCGATACTCCCAGGCCTGACGATCGCCCAGAACTTTGCCCTTGGGCAGGAACCGACCGGAGCCCTTGGCTTCATTCGGCGCCGTTCCGTGCGCGAAGAGCTGGCTGCACGAGCGAAGCGCTTCCGCGTCCAGTTCGATCCTGACGTCCCCGCGGAGCGGCTCAAGATCGGGGACCGCAAGATCCTCGAAATCCTCAAAGTGCTCGACGAGAAGCAGAAACTCCTCGTTCTTGATGAGCCCACCGCGTCCTTCACCACAGAAGAGACACGGCGGTTGCTCGCGATTCTCAGCGAACTCAAGGCGCATGGCACGGCCATTCTCTACGTCACCCACCGCCTTGAGGAGATCGAGGGCATGGTCGATCGGGTTACGGTGCTGCGTGACGGTGCCAAGGTCGGCGAGCTAGCCAATGCGGAAGCGGCGCAGGAGCGAGTCGTCTCCCTTATGGTCGGTCGCGACCTTGGGAAGATGTATCCCCATCCTGCGGCGCCGCTTGGCGAAACGCTTATGTCCGCGATAGCGATTCGGCGCTCTGGCGTCTTTGACGATGTGACGCTCACTGTTCGCCGCGGAGAGATCGTTGCGCTCGTCGGGCTCGCCGGCCATGGGAGCTTCGAAGTCGCACGCAGCCTTGCGGGCCTGCCTCCGCCGGACGCAGGCGAGATCCGCGTGGACGGAAAACCAATCAGATTGCGCTCCCTTCGCGACGCGCTCGCAAGCGGCATCGGCTTCCTCGCCGAAGACCGAGCCGACACGATCCTGCGCGTGCGCACAGTACGTGAAAACCTTGCGCTTGGCGCGCTCGAAATGTGGTCTCGCATGGGGTTCGTCGATACGCGGCGAGAGGCCGATGAGGCCAATCGGCTAATCAAGGCGCTCTCGGTGCGGTGCCGGTCGCCGACGGCGCTTGCCGAGTCGCTCAGCGGCGGCAACCAGCAGAAGCTCGCGCTCGGCCGTTGGCTCGCGGCGGAGCGCCGGGTCCTTGTGTTGCTCGATCCGACCGCGGGCATCGATGTCGGCGCGCGCGCCGAGATCTACAAGCATCTCCGCAATTTCGCAGACACGGGCCGGGGCGTCATCATCGCCACGAGCGATCTGGCCGAGGCGCTCGGCCTCGGCGATACAATCGTCGCGTTTTATCGCGGCCGACAAGCGGCGACCTTCACCCGCGTGAACCGGTCAGAGGAGGACGTGCTGGCCGCCATCACTGGTCAGAGAACTGAAAGAGGAGCGGCATGACCCGGTTCAACAGGAGGACCGTGGGGCCGATTGTTCTTGTCGTTGTCGGCGCGCTTCTCGCCTATTTTCTCGTGCCGCGTTTTGGGACTCACATCAACATCGGCTACTTTCTACTGCAGTCGGTTCCGCTGCTTCTCACGGCAGTCGGCCAGACTCTTGTCATCATCACCGCGGGCATTGACCTTTCCGTCGGTGCCTGCGTCACGCTCGCGGGTGTGATCGCCTCGCTGGTGATGGATCCGGCCAACGGCGGCAGCGTGCTACTGGCGCTCGCAGCGTGCGTCGGCGCCGCGGTAGCGGTCGGTCTCGTCAACGGGCTCCTGATCGTTCGCTTCAACCTGCCGCCGTTTCTCGCGACGCTGGGGATGACCTTCTTTCTCGCCGGCATCAACCTGTATCTTCGGCCGGTCCCGGGCGGCCACATCGCGAGATCGTTCCAGGACGCCGCGGCGACGCGCTGGGATTATATTCCGGCGACTTCAGTCTTAACCTTGCTCCTCCTTTCCCTCATTGCCGTTTATGTCGATCGGTCACGCTTTGGCCTGAGGCTGCGCGCCGTGGGATGGAACGAAAGGTCGGCTCGGCTTGCCGGCGTATCGATCGGCGAGATCAAGGTTACGGCGTATATCGGCTCTGCCCTCCTTGCTTCCGCCGCAGGGCTCTTCATTGCGTCGCGCACGGGCAGCGGCGATCCGTTGGTCGGGAACGCCTATCAGCTCTCAAGCATCAGCGCCGCGGTGTTAGGCGGCGTCGATTTGTTTGGCGGGCGCGGCACAGTGTGGGGGGCGATCGCGGGAGCGCTTGTGCTCGCCATGATCGGCAATGTCCTCAATCTCCTTGGTGTCGTCGCCTACTGGCAGTGGATTGTCCAGGGCCTGATCCTCCTCCTCGCGGTCGCGCTATATGCGGTTGATTTTGGACACAGGCGGAGCGCCCAACCTGCGTGAGGCGAAGTTTGAAGAGGATGTCCGGCGGAGCAATCGAAGAATGAGGGCGAAAATCAACCTCTTTGCAGGTTCACCCATTCGGGACCTGCGGTCTGTCTTTTCAGACGACGCCCACCGGTACTCACGGCTGGGGCGCAGCCCCGCCAATCGCCGCTGAGATTCGCTGGGCTGCTTCCGCAACCTTCGTCTTCACTGTCTCGGGGTCCGGGGTTCGTCCGATCTGTGGCAACAGAGGTACGACCAGGGATGCCTTGGCATATCCATCGTGATCGAAAACGGGGAAGGCCAGGTCGATCACGCCTCCGATAGTCTCGCTGGGCACCATGTCGTAGCCATCCTGCGCTATGCGATCCAGGCGCGCGCAGCGCCGAAGTCTCGGGGGTTCGGTCCTCAATGGTCATGGCCCGGAGCATCTCGTCTTTCCGTCCCTGCGACGCGAAGGCGGCGAGCACCCGGGCTGAGACCCGATGCGCGGACAAGGGAAAGTCAGCCCCCTGTTTGACCGTAAAGACCATCGGCCCGCGGGGCTCGGCTTGGGCCACTACAGTCATCCGCTCTTCGGTCGCCACCACCAAGTGGCACGACTGGCCAATCGCCTCGGCAAGGTCCTGCATGACAGGCAAGGCTGCCGCCTGCAGCCGTCGCGTGGGCTGATGGCGATTGCCGAGTACGAATAACTTCAGCGTCAGGCCGTAGCGACCCGTCAGCCCGTCACGCACTAGGTAGCCACGACGTTCCAGCACCCCCAGCATTCGGAAAATTTCGCCGATGGTCCGGCCGGCGCGCTCAGCCAGCTGCTTCTGAGAGAGGGCGCCGGCCTCGTCGGCGAGGATCTCCAGCAGGTCTAACCCTTTTTCTAGGGCTGGGGCCCCGTAGCGCTCGGGCGCTGGTTTCCCGTTGACAGGGGATACGGCTACTTTTACCATTGAAAATGTCAATACACTGGCGGAATGCAGCACGACAAGCTGCGGGGCGCGGGAGGATCGGATGGCAGCAATCTCGGCGGAGGCCGTCCGCCAATTCAACGACCAGGGTTATTATGCCCCGATTCGGGCGTTGACCAGCGACGGGGCCGCCAATCTTCGCAGCCTTCTTGAGGCATTTGAGGCCATAAACAGCGGCCTAACCGGGGGCCTCCGCAACAAGCCGCATCTGCTTTTTACATGGCTTGACGAACTTGTCCGCCATCCCGGCGTGCTCGACGCGGTAGAGCAGGTGATTGGCCCCGACATTCTGGTCTGGGGCAGCAGCTTCTTCATCAAGGAACCGCGCAATCCAAGTTTTGTCTCTTGGCACCAGGACTCCACCTACTGGGGATTGGAGCGGCCTGACATTGTTACTGCTTGGTTAGCCCTCAGCGAGAGCACTCATGAGAACGGGGCGATGCGGGTCATCCCCGGATCGCACAAACTGGACCAGGCGCCGCACCGCGACACCTTCGCCGCCGATAATCTGCTGAGCCGCGGCCAGGAGATCATGGTGGAAGTGGACGTGAGCAAAGCCGTTGAGTTGCCGTTGCAGCCTGGTGAGATGTCGTTGCACCATGTTCGCCTAATCCATGGGTCCGAGCCAAACCCTTCGACCAAACGACGCATTGGCTTCGCCATCCGCTACGTTCCGACCTACGTCCGCCAAGCCGCGGGCATGCGCGATTCGGCGACGCTTGTGCGGGGCGTTGACGAATACCGCCATTTCGAGCCGGAGCAGCGTCCAGAGTTCGACATGGCGCCCGCCGCACAGGCGCATCATGCGGAGGTCATGGCTCGCATCAACCAAGTGCTGATGCGCGACACCGGGTTCGCCACCGCGACTTAGACGTGGGTCTGACCAGCGAGGGAAGAAATCGCTATGTCTGCCAGGACGGTTCGCGGACCGGCGGTGTTGTCGGTCCGGGCAATCGGCAAGATCTATCCGCCGTCCAGCATTGCGCTGCGCGGCGTTGATCTGGAGCTTGCCGGAGGTCGGATCCATGGGCTGCTCGGCGCCAACGGGGCGGGCAAGAGCACACTGATCAAGATTCTCTGCGGGATTGAGCGTCCAACGTCTGGCGACATCTGGATGGAGGGACGCGGTGAGGTGCAGTTCACGGGGCCACAGGACGCAGACCGCGTTGGGATCGGGCGTCGTGCACCAGGAACTGCCGCTTCTTCCTAACCTGACGGCTGCGGAGAACATGGTGCTGGGGCAGCAGTTAGGAGGCTTCCTGAGCGGCCGGAAGCGGCGCGAAGTGGAAGCGGAGTACCGCCATCGCGCTGAGATGTTCCCCGGCGCTCCACCGGCCGATGCACTGCTTGGTCCCGTGGGGCTGCATGGCTGGCAAATGACGGCCATCATCCGCGCGCGTTATCTCGGCTCGCGCGTCGTTATTCTCGACGAGCCGACGTCGAGCCTCGACGCCGGCGAACGACGGATGTTGCACGACAACCTGCGGCGGATGGCGCGCGACGGTGTCGCAATCTTGTATGTCAGCCATTTTCTCGAGGATGTCCTCGACGTCTGCGATGACGCGACCGTGCTTCGTGATGGTAGGGTAGCGCTTGGTCGGAGCGCCTCCGGGCTGTCAGAGCGTGATCTGCTAGTCGCCATGACCGGAGATGCGCTAGCGGCGGACACCGTCATGGCGTCTTCGAGTTACCCAAACCTAGCGAATGGCTTGGGTCTCGCCGTTCGAGGACTTCGCTGCGGCGGTGTCGGACCGCTCGACTTCACGGTCGCGGCTGGCGAGCGCGTTGGGTTGTATGGACTCGAAGGATCCGGCAGCCGAGATGCGCTCGAGGCCATTTTCGGCTTGCGCCCCCACACGGGCGAGATCTCGTGGCGCGGGAGCCAGTTGCGCGGGGACGCCGGGACGCGGATCGCGGCCGGGATCGGTTTTGTCTCTGGCGACAGCGCGCGCACGCTGATTGGCGAGCGGTCAGTGGCGCGCAACCATAGTCTGACCACCCTGGCCAATCGCGGCCAGATCTCGCCGTTGCACGCGAGCGAGGAGGTCCGATCAGCCTGGTCGGCAATAAAACGCCTAGCGGTTAAGGGGGAGGCGACCCAGCCGATGCGGTCGCTGAGCGGGGGCAATCAGCAGAAGGTTGCGCTTGGCCGTTGGCTCGAACGATCGGGAGTCTGCCTGCTTGCCACCGATCCGACGCGGGGGTGGACGTGCGCGGGCGGCGCGCGATTCATCAGACGTTGGTCGATTCCTGCGCCGAGGGCAACGCGTTGCTGGCCCATTCGGTGGACCCTGAAGAACTGGTAGAGCTCTGCCACCGCGTACTGGTCATGGCGGAAGGCCGGATCGTGGCCCAGCTCTACAGCGCAGAACTGACCAGCCACGAACTTGAGGCTACGACGCGCATGCGCACCTGCCCCGCAAAGGCGAGCGCGGCGTGAGCGCGCATCCCCTCAGGTATTGGGGGCTTGCCGCGCCCACGAGCCAGGCGCTTCAATACTACGCGGTATTCCTCGTTCTATTGGCCATCTGCGCTGCGCTCAGCCTGATCAGTGACGTGTTCACGACGATCGACAATCTCGGCAACGTCTCCGAGCAGGTTTCCGTCGTCGGCGTGACCGCGATGGGCATGACGCTGCTCCTGGTCTCCGGGAATATCGACCTATCGGTCGGCGGACAGGTGGCGTTAATCGGTGTCATCGTCGCGCTGGTGGCGAACGACGTGAACACGCCTGCGGGAATCGCGGTCGGCATTCTGGTGGGTTTGTTGCTCGGTGCCGTCAGCGGCCTTATCGTCACGCGGCTAGCAGTAAACTCGCTGGTCGCGACGCTGGGCAGCGGCCTTGCCTTCGGCGGCCTCGCCTTCCTGCTTTCCGGATCGCAGCCGATAGTGCTGGTCGACCGGAGCCTTCAGAACCTCATGAATCTACGCCTCATCCGAGTTCCCGTGCCAGCTTACCTGTTCGCCGTTATGATCGCGGCGACTACGTGGTTTCTGCATTCAACTGTCGGGGGTCGAGAGCTGTTCGCCGTCGGAGCCAATCCAGAGGCGGCACGCTACGCTGGTCTGCGGGTCGACCGGGTACGCTTTATTCCGTTCGTCATCATGGGATTCCTCTGTGCGCTGGCGTCCCTTATCCTCACGGGCCTCTTGAACACTGCCGACCCGGGGGCCGGCGCGCGGCTGCCGTTGGATGTGATCGCCGCGACAGTTGTCGGTGGCGTCAGCATCGCCGGGGGCCGCGGAACTGTCTCCATGGCCGTGGTCGGCGTGCTGCTGATTGGGGTGGTCTCGAACGGGTTCAACCTGCTTGGTCTTGATCCCAACTACCAAAGCATCTTCTCTGGTCTGATCATCATCATTGCCGTTGCAGTCGACAGCGCGTTGCAGAAAAGGGCGGTGCGCCTAGTGTCGTGATCGGCAAATATGTGCGATTCTTTTTGCGGATTGGTTCCGCGGAGAATTGGCGATGGGG
>Ga0210406_10008751_pt1 | contig 10119 bp, 9 predicted proteins | sample IncBWC30MmetaG_FD_155454 | JGI IMG/M metagenome (GOLD analysis project Ga0210406, IMG submission 155454) | Forest soil microbial communities from Barre Woods Harvard Forest LTER site, Petersham, Massachusetts, United States - Inc-BW-C-30-M | ecosystem: Environmental > Terrestrial > Soil >... | reverse complement strand
CGCGACGCCGCGATTGCGCTGGCGCAAAAGGTCGCGCTGAAATCCGCCTACACCGTGAAGCTCGGCAAGACCGCGTTCTACCGTCAGGCCGAGATGAGCCTTGCCGAGGCCTATCGCTATGCGGCAGAAGTGATGACCGAGAACATGATGGCGCGCGATGCCGAGGAAGGCATCGACGCCTTCATCGAAAAGCGCGAGCCGAAGTGGCAAGACCACTAAGCCGTCATTGCGAGGAGCAAAGCGACGAAGCAATCCAGTTTCTTTGCTCGGTATCAGTGGATTGCTTCGCGGAGTTTATCATCGGGCGCGCATTCGCGCGACCCGCTGGCTCGCAATGACGTGACGGATAGTTCGCAAAATGAATCACGACACCTACCCCGACAATTACATCCGAAGCATTCTCAACGGCGTAAAGTCGATCGCGATGGTCGGCGCGTCGCCGGTCAATGTGCGGCCGAGCTATTTCGCGTTCAAATATCTGGCGCAGCGCGGCTACGACATGATCCCGGTCAACCCCGGCCATGTCGGCAAAAGTCTGCTTGGAAAACCCTTCGTAGGATCGCTGCTCGATATTGGGCGTCCCATCGACATGGTCGACATCTTCCGGAATTCCAGCCACATCATGCCGGTGGTCGACGAAGCGCTGAAACTGTCGCCGCTGCCAAAGGTGATCTGGATGCAGCTCGGCGCGCGCGACGATGAAGCCGCGGCAAGAGCCGAAGCTGCCGGTCTGAGGGTCGTTATGAACCGCTGCCCGAAGATCGAATATGGCCGGCTGTCGTCGGAGATTTCGTGGATGGGCGTCAACTCGCGCACGCTGAGCTCGAAGCGCGCGCCTGTTCCGACGCAAGGCATGCGGCTGTCGTTGAACCGCACCAGCGTCGGCGGCGGCGAGACTGCGGCATCCGATCGGGCCGCCAAAAACAAGCGCGAGCTTTCGTAACGCAATCGCGAAATGTGTTTCAAGACGCGGCCACCCGGTCGGCGCAAAAAGGCGCCGTCCAATAATGGGCGCGCCGCGATGCACGACCGTTTCGAACGCACGATAGATTGCCAACTCGCCTTGACGGCGGACGTGGCTTGCGATCAGCATGCCGCGCTTTTTTGAACAAGCCAAGAACAGGACAAACAGAATGACCGACCGTCTTCCGGGATTTTCCACCCTCGCCGTCCACGCCGGGGCGCAGCCCGATCCCACCACCGGCGCGCGGGCGACGCCGATCTACCAGACCACGTCATTCGTGTTCAACGATGCCGACCATGCCGCCTCGTTGTTCGGGCTGCAGGCATTCGGCAATATTTATACAAGGATTGGAAATCCGACCAACGCAGTGCTGGAAGAGCGCGTCGCCGCGCTCGAAGGCGGCACCGCGGCGCTCGCGGTCGCATCCGGCCATGCCGCGCAGGTCGTCGCACTTCAGCAACTGCTGAGGCCCGGGGACGAATTCATCGCCGCGCGAAAACTCTATGGCGGATCGATCAACCAGTTCAACCACGCGTTCAAGAGCTTTGGCTGGAACGTGGTGTGGGCCGATCCCGACGACATCGGCAGTTTCGAGCGCGCAGTCACCCCGCACACCAAGGCGATCTTCATCGAATCGATCGCCAATCCCGCCGGCAGCATCACCGATATCGAGGCGATCTCAGCCGTGGCCCGCAAGGCCGGCGTGCCCCTGATCGTCGACAACACGCTGGCGACGCCCTACCTGATCCGTCCGATCGATCATGGCGCCGATATCGTCGTGCATTCGCTGACGAAGTTTCTCGCCGGTCACGGCAATTCAATCGGCGGCATCATTGTCGACGCCGGTACCTTCGACTGGTCGAAGGACAACAAGTATCCGATGCTGAGCGAGCCGCGTCCGGAATATCACGGCATCAAGCTGCAGGAGACCTTTGGCAATTTCGCCTTTGCGATCGCCTGCCGCGTGCTGGGCCTGCGTGATCTCGGACCTGCGCTGTCGCCGTTCAACGCATTCTTGATTCTCACGGGCATCGAGACGCTGCCGCTGCGCATGCAGAAGCATTGTGAGAATGCCAAGGCGATCGCGGAGTACCTCTCCGGTCATTCCGCGGTGGCATCGGTGAGCTATGCGGGGCTTGCCGGCGACAAATACAACAACCTGGCGCGCAAATATTCGCCGAAGGGCGCAGGCGCCGTGTTCACCTTCGGTCTCAGGGGCGGCTACGATGCCGGCGTCAATCTGGTGTCGAACCTAAAGCTGTTCTCGCATCTCGCCAATGTCGGCGACACCCGCTCGCTGGTGATCCATCCGGCATCGACCACGCACAGCCAGCTCGACGACGCCGCCAAGATCAAGTCCGGCGCCGCCCCCGACGTAGTGCGGCTGTCGATCGGCATCGAGGACCAGGAAGATCTGATCGCGGATTTGGAGCAGGCGCTGAACGCCTAGACCCCTCCCCGCTACGCTCGATCCATATGTCGGCTATTGGTTGCGCTTGCCGTACGCCTGCGGCGCTTGCGGTCGTTGCAGATGGCTGATCAGCCGGGCTGACCAACGGGTGCCGCGAGTTCCTGCCGCTCCGATTCCGGCCGCCGCGCGGCCAGCCGCTCGGCCTGCAACACCGCCAGCGTCAGAACCGCAATCGCGAGCGCCTGATGCGCCAGCGCCAGCACGACCGGCACCTGATTGAGCAGGGTCAGAATGCCGAGCGCGGCCTGCAATGTGACCGCCGCGAGCAACCATAACGCGCCATTGATCGCAGCGGTCCCTGCCCGCGATCGGACGGCATCGAAAGCGTGGAACGCCGCCGACGCCAACAGCGCGTAGGCGGTTATGCGATGCTCGAATTGCACGGTCAGCGCATTGTCGAACAGATTGCGCCACCAGGGTTGTTCGAACCACAACCGCGCCGACGAGGGAATGAACGAACCATCGATAGCGGGCCAGGTATTGTAGACGAGGCCCGCGCGCAGGCCCGCAACCAGCGCGCCCAGATAAAGCTGCACAAAGGTGAGCGCCACGAGCGCGGCGCTTGTGATCTTCAAGCGCGCCGAGCCCGCCACCGATGGGCCGTCGGCCAACCGGCGCAAGGTCCAGACGACCGCCGCAAAAATCAGCAGCGCCAGCACCAGATGCGTCGCGAGCCGATATTGCGAGACCTCCACCCGCTCGGAAAGCCCGGAGGCCACCATCCACCAGCCTACCGCGCCCTGCAGCGCGCCGAGCCCGAAAATCAGCCACAACCGCCGCTTCAACTCCGCGCTCAAGCCGCCGCGCCACAGGAACCAGAGGAATGGCAGCAGATAGACGACGCCGATCGCGCGGCCGAGCAGCCGGTGGCTCCATTCCCACCAGAAGATCGTCTTGAATGCGGCAAGAGTCATGTCGGCGTTGAGCGCGCGATATTGCGGGATGGTCTTGTAGGCATCGAAGGCCTGCGTCCATTGCGTCTCGGTGAACGGCGGCAGCGCGCCGGTGACGGGCTTCCATTCGACGATCGAAAGCCCGGACTCGGTGAGCCGCGTGGCGCCGCCGACCAAGACCATGATCGCGATCAATAGCGCGATCGAAAATAGCCACCAGCGGACGGCGCGTTTCTCGGGCGTTCGTGGTGCGGAAATGGAAATCATGCGAGAGGCTTGAATGAATTTTCGCGACCCTTATAGTCCGCCCCTGCCCGCGCGCAAGCCGCGCCCCCGCAACAAGCCGCACATTTCCGTCATGACCATCCGCAGCCGCAAATTCTTCGGAACCATCGCCTTGTTGCTGCTGGTGGCCGTGTGGTCGTTGCTCGGCATGACGGTCGCGCAAACGCCGTGGCTTGCGAGGTCGGGCCTGTTGCAGGCAATTTTCTATGTCGTGGCCGGCATCGGTTGGGTGCTGCCGGCGATGCCGATCATCAGCTGGATGGCGCGGCCTGACGCTTAATTGGTCGGGTGGCTCCGCGTCGGCTTCACTGGCGCGAAGGTGACGCCGGAAAGCAGCACGCGCGTGGCACGCAGCGAACGCAGCCGTCCATCGCAACTGACGCGCGGCAGCGCGTACAGATTGGTCCGGCCCGCCGCTTCTACAATGCCGGGGATCGTCGAGACCGCGCTGGCAAAACCGACCTCCTCGGCTGCCATCACCAAATGCGTCCGTCGCCAGGCGGCAGGATCGCCGAACGGATAGGCGAAATGCCTGATATCGCGATGAAACGCGGTTTCCGCGACCGCCTTGCCCATCGTCATTTCGCGCAGCGCGGCGACATCCTTCAAATTCGACAGCGCGGTATAGTTCACCGTGGCGCTTCCGATCGTCACATTCGGATCGGCCGCAAGTCCGGCGAGATCGCTCCAGTCCAGCGCGGCTTCGCGCGATAGCTTTTCGAGATCGACCGAATATCGCTTGCACAGATCCTTGATCGCCGCCGAAAGCTCCGGTGGCGCCAGCGTGCGCATCCAGCTCTCGATATATTCGTGAACGCGATATTTTTCCGCCGTGGCTCTGGTGGTGAAATGGCGTTCCTTGCGATCGATGACGAGGCTGATGCGGCCTTCGCGCGCAATGATTTGCTCAAGCGCGAGCCACCATGCCTCGCCGACGCCGTCGGGAAACGCCGTCGGCACATAGATCGTGAAGGGAACGCGATGGCGCGACAATACCGGGTAGGCCGATGTGATCAGATCCTTGTAGGCGCCGTCGAACGTCAAGCACACAAACCTCCGCGGCCCAGCCATGATCACGGCGCGCCGGCAAACCTCGTCCATGTCGACAATGTCATACTTCCAGCGCTTCAACGCGCGCAGCATCCGGTCAAGAAATCTCGGGGTGATTTCGCTTGATCTGAGCGGCTGGAAACGACCAGCCCGCCGCGGGCGCACGCGTTGGAAGCGCAGGATGACGCCCGCACCACGGCCGCTCATCCAGGCGCGACCGCTGAAATAGGCCAGCTCAAGCCCCAAACTCGTCGACAATATATTGTCGGATGGCAAATTCACGCCCTTTCCCACCGATCGGCAGCGGCATAGTCATTACTCTTTGTTGACACTTCTTTGCAAAGGTCGGCTCAAGCCGAAAACCGTAAATAATTCCCTTCAAGACAGGTTCCGCGATGACCATGGCTGCCGCGATCGAAGGCCGGACGGCAGAAGCGCCAACGCGGTCGCAAACCAGCCGCATCGCACGCGTCGACATCGTTACCGAGCTCGGCCACGCAGAGCCGGTCTGGCGCCGGCTCGAAGATCCGACGCAATTCTCCACGCCCTACCAACGCTTCGATCTTCTCGCCAACTGGCAGCGGCAGGTCGGCGCGCGCCAGAACTTAACCCCCTTCATCGTGATCGCCTATGACCGCGAAGGCCGGCCGCTGCTGCTGCTGCCGCTGGAACTCATCCGCAAGCACGGCGTTGGCGTCGCGTGCTTCATGGGCGGCAAGCACACCACCTTCAACATGGCGTTGTGGGACAGGGATTTCGCCAAAGAGGCCACTGCTGCCGATCTCGCAGCGCTGCTATCAGGGATTCGCGAGCGATCCGCCGCCGACGTGCTGGCGCTGACGCAACAGCCGCTGCGCTGGCGGGATATTTCAAATCCGTTTGCTATCAAGCCGAGGCAGTCCTCGGTCAACGATTGCCCCGTGCTGACGATGCTGCCGGGCGCACCGGCTACGGACATGATCAGCAATTCGTTCCGCCGGCGGCTGAAAAGCAAGGAACGCAAGCTAAGCTCGCCGGGCTACCATTATCGCGTCGTCGACACCGACGCCGAGATCGAGCGGCTGCTCGACTGGTTCTTCCGCATCAAGCCGTTGCGGATGGCGGAGCAGAAACTACCCAATGTGTTTGCGGAAGCAGGGGTCGAGAACTTCATCCGCCATACCTGCCTGACGCGGCTCGCCGACGGCGGCCGCGCCATCGACATTCACGCGCTTGAATGCGACGAGGAAGTCATCGCGCTGTACGCCGGCGTCGCCGACGGCCAGCGTTTCTCGATGATGTTCAATACTTACACCATGTCGGACCGTTCGCGGTACAGCCCCGGCCTGATCCTGATGCGCGACATCATCGATCATTACGCGGAACGCGGCTATCGCGCCCTCGATCTCGGCATCGGGTCGGACGAGTATAAACGCATGTTCTGCAAGAGCGACGAGCCGATCTTCGACAGCTTTATTCCGCTCAGTTCGCGCGGAAAGCCGGTTGCGCTCGCGATGTCAGGTGTCAACCGCGCCAAGCGTCTGGTGAAGTGCAACGAGACGCTGTTGCGTATCGCCCAGAGGCTGCGCCGCACGTTTGGCTGAAACGCTTTAGGCCGCTACCACCCGCGGGGCAGTCTCTGTCGCGTTGGAAGGCTGCACCGGCTTGCGCAGCATGGTCACTTCCGAGAAGCCTGCGGCCTCAAGCTGCTGGCACATCAGCTCACGCGCATCCTGCTCCATCGATGCATCCGGCACTACCACGACCCGCGCGTTGGCGGTCAGCAGTTCGGCAGGCAGATCGGACGCAGTGCCGGCATCCAGCAGCACATGGTCGTAAACCCTGAGCAGCGCGTCGATCGCGAGTGTCAGCCGCGGTGAGTGCAGCAGGCCGCGGTCCGAACCCGGGCGGCCCGCGCTGACGAGCTGAACGCGCGACAGCCGATCCTTGGTGATGACCTGCGAGAAGGACGCTTCACCCTGCATCAATTCCGCAAGGCCCGGCGCGTGCGGGTCGACCGATGCGGCGGAGATCGTCGGTGACGAAGCCGCGAGATCGACGACCACGACGCGTGCCTCGCGCGCCATCAGGCGGGCAAGCGTCAACACCGTCAACGTAATGCTTTCACTGGCAGCGGTGCCGAGCACCGTCACCTTGCGCGCCCCCTCGTCGGCGCCGCGCAACTCGTCGGCGAGCTGTTCGATTTCGTTCAACTCGGTTGCGATCTCGGGGCAGATTTCGCTGACGGCAGGTTCGAGTCCGGCGGCCATAGCCGGCTCCGTCGCCGGCCCGCGGATCGAAGCCGACGGGGATGCAAACGCGGCTGCGCCACGGGGCGCCGTCACGCGCAGCAGTTCGCCGGTCGCGATGACAGCGCTGGAGAGCAGCAGGGTCGCCAGCGTCACGATCAGCACGATCGGCAGTTTCTTCGGATAGGCCGGGGTATTGGAAACGATGGCGCGGGAAATGATGCGACCATCGGCCGGTGCGGCGTCGATATTCTCGCGGGTATTGGCCTCCCGGTATTTCGCAAGGTAGGATTCGAGCAGATCGCGCTGCGCCTTGGCTTCGCGCTCCAGCGCCCGAAGCTGGACGTCCTGGCCGTTGCTCGAAGACGCCTGCTTCTTCAACTGTTCGAGGCTCGCGCTCAAGCCTTCAACCCGGCCGCCGGCGATGCGGGCGTCACTGTCGAGCGAGCGCGACATCTTGCTGGCTTCATCGCGAATCTGGCGGTCGAGATCGTTAAGCTGAGCCCTCAATTCCTTGATGCGGGGATGCTTGTCGAGCAAGGTCGATAATTGCTCGGCCAACTGCGCGCGCAAGGTCACGCGCTGTTCCGATAGCCGGCGCATCAGTTCGGAATTGAGCACTTCGGACGCCTCGATCGGCTTGCCGCTCTGAAGCATTTCGCGGATCAGCCGCGCCTTCGATTCGGCGTCCGATTTCAGCGCCCGCGCGTTGTTCAATTGCGTGTTGAGCTCACCCATCTGCTGGTTGGAAAGCGTGGTGTTGTTGGTGCCGACAAACAGGCTCGATTTGGAGCGGAAATCCTCGACGCGGGATTCGGCATCGGAAACCTTCTGGCGCAGATTTTCGATCTCGCCCGACAGCCATTGGCTGGCGGATTTGGCCTGGTCCTGGCGAGCGTTTTGCTGCAGCACCAGATAGCCGTCGGCGATCGAGTTGGCGACACGCGCCGCCAGATCGGGGTCGCGCGACTGGAATTCGACCACGATGACGCGCGATTTGTCGACGGCGTAGGCAGTCAGCCGGTCGAAATAGGCGTCCAGCACGCGCTCTTCCGGCGTCAGCGAAAATGGATCGCGGCCGATCCCAAACAGCGCCAGTAGCGATTTGAGCGGCGCAAGTCCCTGCAGCACTGGATCGAATTCCGGGAGCTCGGCGAGCTTGTTCTTCTTGATGATCTCGCGCGCCAGATCGCGCGAAAGCAACAGCTGGACCTGGCTGGTGACGGCCTCGGGATCGAGCGCGGCACGCTCTTCGTTGCGCTCGCCGTTCGGTCGCAGGAAAACGTTCTCGCGCCCGTCGATCAGGATGCGCGCTTCGGATTTATATCGCGGCGTCGCCAGATTGACGGCCATGATCGCGATCACGGCGGCGAGCATCGTCGGAGCGATGATCAAGCCGCGCTTGCGCATCAGCGCCTGACCAAGCGCCCGCAAATCCAGATCACCGGACGGCGCGTCCGCGACCGGTCCGGAAATGGCTGGCGCCGGCCCGGCCGCGGCCTTTTCGACCAACGCCTCGGCCGTGCCTGCGCGCCAGAACGCAAAACGCATTGAACACTCCCGCGGACGCCACGACTCTACGTCACCTCCCGCGATTACATTCCATTAAGGTTGCCGCTGGGTTAATTGAGGCCGATTTTGACGCCACGAATGACCGACGTCTGGAGGCGCCTCGTGCCCCGTTTCCGAAGTTCGCACGTAGCCACGACACCACATCCGCGGGAACTTCAAATCGGGGGCGCCGGTCATGTTATGTTAACCATGAAAGGCCTTAATCGGAATCAAGGTTTTCCCCTAGGGTGTCCTATGCGAGGCGTTCGCGCCGTCATCTCGAGTCTGCTCACCGCGTTCGCCCTGCCGGGCTGCATGCAGTCGGCGGGCGCGCAGCCGCGAAACAACGCCGATGCGATGGCCTATGCCCCGTCCGCGCCGATGGCAGCGGCCGGGGGATTTTCGCCCGGCGTCAGCCGCGGCGACACCATCCTTGTCGGCAAACGCCGGTCTTGACCATGGCGCCGCATCCGGACCAGCCGCTTCGTATCCTGCATGCGATACGCCCGCCGGTCGGCGGGATTTTCCGTCACGTCCTCGATCTCGCCCATGGACAGGCCGATCGCGGTCACCACGTCGGCATTCTCGCCGACAGCCTCACCGGCGGCGAGCGCGCCGACAAGGCGTTGGCCGACCTCGCGCCCCGGCTCAAGCTCGGTGTTCATCGCATTGCCATTCACCGCGAACCTTCGCCGACGGATGTGCTGGCGTGGGTGCATTTCACGCGCCTGATCCGGCAATTGAAGCCGGACGTGCTGCACGGACACGGCGCCAAGGCCGGTGTCTTCGTCCGGCTCATGAAGCGCTCAAGCAGAATCATTTTCGTCTATACGCCGCATGGCGGCTCGCTGCACTACCCGCCCAACACTTTCAAGGGCGCGCTCTACAGCCGCATCGAACGCGCACTGATGAACCGCACCGATCTGTTCCTGTTCGAAAGCGCTTACGCCCGCGACACCTATCAGCGCGTGATCGGCACGCCTACGGGGCTGGTACGCTGCGTCTTCAACGGCGTCACCGCGAACGAGTTCGATCCGGTTGCCCTCGCCGAGGACGCAACCGATATCGTCTATGTCGGCGAGTTCAGGCACATCAAGGGCGCCGACCTCCTGGTCGACGCGGTGGCGCGGCTGCACGCCGACGGCAGACCGGTGACGTTGACGCTCGCCGGCGACGGCGAGGAGATGGCAGCGCTCAAGGCGCAGGTCGAAAGGCACGGCCTTGGTTACTCGGTTCGCTTCATCGGCCACGTCAAGGCGCGCTATGGCTTCTCCAAAGGCAGGCTCCTGGTCGTTCCGTCCCGCGGCGATTCCATGCCCTATGTCGTGATCGAGGCCGGTGCCGCGGGAGTCCCGATGGTCGCCGCCAATGTCGGCGGTATTCCAGAGATTTTTGGAAGTCATTCCGACGCGCTGTTCGTCCCCAATATCGTCGGCGCGATGGCGGACGCGATCGAGATCGCGATGGAGGACCCTGACGCAGCATCGGCGCGGGCAAAATCGCTTCGCGAACGCATCTTCCAGTATTTCTCGCAGAAGGCGATGGTCGAGGGGGTGTTGGCCGGCTACCGCGACGCGCTTGAAGCGTCCAGGTCCTGACGTTGGAATGCCGTGGCGGCGATGCGTAATTCGTCAAATCCGGGGCAATAGATCGTTAACCGCTATTTACCAACGTAAC
>Ga0210406_10008748_pt1 | contig 10121 bp, 8 predicted proteins | sample IncBWC30MmetaG_FD_155454 | JGI IMG/M metagenome (GOLD analysis project Ga0210406, IMG submission 155454) | Forest soil microbial communities from Barre Woods Harvard Forest LTER site, Petersham, Massachusetts, United States - Inc-BW-C-30-M | ecosystem: Environmental > Terrestrial > Soil >... | reverse complement strand
ATATGTTCGCGGTCAGTTGTCGAGAACAATTATTAGTCGTGCGCGGGTAATTGAAAGGACGCAGGACTGAATGGCATCTTTCGGCCAAAAGATCGCGGCGACCCGTGGTGAGGGTCGTGATATCGTCTTGGCCGAGGCAAGCACCGGCAATCCGCTGAGAGGAGACTTTGAGCGGATGGCACGCCGGAGGTTCCAAGATCCGACGCCGCGACGTCGTGGCGACTGGTGGACTATCCAGGTACGTCAGGACGTTTCAGTCGACGGAAAAACAAAGCGCAGTAACAAGCGGGTGAGGTTGGCGCCGGCCACGATGACCGAACGTGAAGTTCGGAAAATCGCAGCCGAGTACCTAAGGCCGATGAACCAGGCCATGCAGGGCCTCGGTTCAGCGACCACCTTCGCTCACTACGTTGAGCACACTTTTATGCCTGTGGTGATGCCACTCTTCGCCAAGAGCACGCGCGATCGTTATGAGGGGATCCTCGAGAACTACCTCCTCCCCACGTTCGGCAGACTCTCGTTGCGCGACGTCACCGCGTTGTCAGTCCAGCGATACTTTTCCAACATGTCGACGTCTTCCCTTGCCCACGAGTCGCGGGACAAGATTCGGGACGTCTTATCCAGTGTGCTGCGTTCCGCCGTTGAGTACGGGTTTCTGTTGAACAACCCAGTCGCAAACGTGCGGATGCCAGCGGAAAGGCGAGGTAAGAAACGGAACAAGCCTTACCTCTCTCCAGCGCAATTTGACGAGTTCTTAAAGCTGATTCCCGAGCCCTACGCCACCATGGTCTTTGTGGCGATCTACACAGGTCTTCGGGTCAGCGAATTAGCGGGGTTGAGATGGGAGGATATACACGAAGAGTCAATCACAATCGATGAGCGGTACTGCCGTGGCGATTGGGGCGCGCCGAAAAGCGAGTCTTCAAATGCCACAATTGGGGTAAACCGTTGTGTAGTCGAAAGGATCCACCGTATGAAAACTCTGACGGTGGAAGTAAGAGCTGGCTGTGCCTTGCGCAAATACCGTGTCGTAAAGTGCGATGGGCCAAGCGACCTGGTGTTTCAGTCGGTAAAGGATGGCAAACCGATCCGTGACAATAACATTCTCACGCGCTTCATCAAACCGGCGGCAAGAAAGCTGGGACTCGGCTGGGTAAATTGGCGCAGCTTGAGAACCTCGCACGCAGTTTGGTTGAAAATGGTCGGTGCCGATGTAAAGGACGCGCAGGGCCAGATGCGGCACTCTCGTGCATCAACCACGCTGGACATATACCAGCAGTTCGTGCCAGAGAGTCAACAGCGCGTGGTCGAAAAGCTAAGTAGTCTCAGCAACCGAATCAATTAAAGTTCAGTAAGGAATTGCAGCCAATTGCAGCCAACGAGCGAGATACGAGACGTGCAAACGATTGAAAATGTGGTGGCCAGGGAGGGAGTTGAACCCCCGACGCCAGCCTTTTCAGGGCTGCGCTCTACCACCTGAGCTACCTGGCCGTTCTGATCAACTCTCCGCTGCTCTCGCGGTGAGCCGTTCTTGACGCGCTGTCTGAAGGGGATTGCCTCAATCCGCCGGCAATCAAGAAGACATGCTTCGCGTGTGGAACTCCAGCATTATAGCAACGCAGAGCACAAACACTCAATCATCACTGGGCTCCACGAACAAAGCCGACATGAAACTCTAAACGCCGCGGGCCAAGTTTTGCGAGCAGGACCCGCGGAATCTTGCATCGGATTTCACGACCAACCGCCGTTCTCTACTGTCCGGCTGGCCCCGTGGCATGCTGTTCGAGCCAAGATGAAAGTTGCGGCGTTTGGCGCGCCTTCAAGTCCACGCAATAGTTCATACGCTCGATAGCTTGCTTCAGCCGTCGCTCGGCGGTGGGCACTTTGTGCGTCGCAAAGAAGTCCTGCACTTCGTCACGCAGGCCCGGATCGCAGAAGGCGCTAGTCGAGGCCACGACCTCCCCGCTCGTGAATCCGCCGCCCACCTTTTCAATGTCTCCCCAATGCGCGCGCACGAAATCCCAAGCCGGCCGCGTGCCCGCCGGATTCTGCATGACCGCCGCAATCAGGCCTAGCGAGTCCTGCGAACGCACTGCTGGCGAAACTGCAAGATCCAAAGTCCGCTGCAACAAAGCGGGATCGTGAAACTCCGCCAGCGTTTGGAAGTAAAGGTAGTACTCTTCTGGCGTCGCCTCTTTACTGTTCAGTTTGGCAAGGATCCGGTCGTAGAGCGCGACGTCTCCATTCATCGCGGCTAGCCGGAAGACCGTAAAGGCCATTGTGTGATCAACCGCTGCTGGATTTTCGAGTGCCTGCTCTGTGAGTTTGCGCGCTTCGGCCAGCACTTCCGGATCGTTCCCCGCATGCCCCAGCGTAAACATCACGCGAGCACGCAATTCCTTGGTCTCATCGCTTTCACCGGGCTTCGCTTGCCAGCCCAACTCCTGCGCCGCCGGAGCCAGCAATCGCCGCACCCAACGCTCGTACGAAGCACGATCCGTATCTGTTACCAGCTTTTCGCCAATGTAATCGAGTTGCACCGTCAACGCCTCAAGCACGGCTCGCGTACGGTCGGACTTCAAACCCTCCGCCAGCGCAAGGTAGTCGCCAATCTGCTGCTCGCCTACGCGCACGGCTGCCCAGGAATCGCTCAGCAGAACAATGCGCTCCGCTGGCGTCAAATCTTTTTCGAGATCGTGACTCATGGCTCGCACCGCATCGCCCGCGTATCCCGAACGGTAATAGCCGTTGCCGCCCGCATTCACCATCACCCACGGGCCACACCCCTCCAGCTTAAAGGTTTCCTGCCGCTGCTTCAGCACAACACACTTCACTTTGCCTGCTCCGTCTGCCTGTCCTTCCTTCATGCAAACCGGAACTTGCCATAGTTGATCGTTGCCCTGTTCGAACAAGCTGCGGTCGTAGAAGTATCGCTTCTGTGCCAGCGTCACGCTCTCTGATCCAGACGCGCATTGCGTCTGCACGCTCACCATCGGCGCACCGCCCTGGTTCACAAAGGTCGGCATCACCTGGTCCACCGGCTTCTTCGAAACCGTCGTCAAAGTACTCCAGAAATCTCCGGCGGTCGCATTCGCATATTCATGCTGCTTGAGATAGGCATCCACTCCCTGCCGGAACGATTCTGGACCTAGATATGCCTCCAGCATGCGCAGCACGGCTGCGGTCTTTCCATAGGCGATTCCGTCAAACAGCTCCTGAATCTCGCCCGGTGTCTCGGCAGCCTGATGAATCGGCCGCGTGTTCTTCAACGAATCCACGTTCAGCGCTTGCACAGTTCCCTCAACATCATCCTGATCCAGATGCCATTCCGGCTTCCAAGCCGCCACCGCCTTGCTCTCCATCCAGGTGGCAAAGCCTTCGTTCAACCAGATGTCGTCCCACCACTTCATAGTGACCAGGTCCCCGAACCACTGGTGCGCCATTTCGTGCGCAATTACCAGCGCAACCTCTTTATGCAGTCCGACTGAAGCATTTTTGTCATCGAGCTGCAGGATCACTTCGCGATACGTAATCAGGCCCGTGTTCTCCATTGCGCCTGCGGCAAAATCGGGCAGTCCGATCATGTCGAGCTTTTCAAACGGATATTTGATCCCGAAATACTTGTTGTAATACTTCATGCACTGCTCGGCGACTTCGAGCGCGTATCCCGAATACGGCTTCGATCCCGGAGGCCCCCACACGCGAATCGGAATCCCGTCCGCGCTGCCTTCCACGTACTCGAAATTTCCCACCGCCAGCGCCACCAGATACGACGACATCTTGGCGGACGTCGCAAACTTCACCGTGTGCTGGTCAGCGCGCGGCCCCGGCTTATCCGACAACACACGCCCATTTGACAGCGCACTCAGACCTTTGCCGGCGATCACGGTCACGTCAAACGTGGCCTTGTACGCGGGCTCGTCGAACGAAGGAAATGCCCGCCTTGCGTCCGTCGCCTCGAACTGCGTCACGGCATACTTGCGTCCTTCTTTGTCCTTACCCAAGTAAAAGCCACGCAGTTCGCTATTGAGGATGCCCGAGTACTGAATGTGCAAGCTGGCTGTGCCTGCTGGAATCTCTTTGTCGAAAGCCAGGGTCGCCATTTCTTTCTCTTTATCGAGGGTGACCTCCGCGGTCTGCGTTCCTCCCCCGCTGGTCAGGGTCACCGACTGGAAGTCAATGTCCGCCGAGTTCAGCACAATCTGCGACGTCGGCTTCAGCACATGCACCCGGATGGTCTCGTCCCCGGTGAACTTGTCAGTGCCGAAATTCGGAGTGAATGTGAGTTGGTAATTCTCTGGAGATGCCAACTCCGGCAGGCGCTGCGCCGACGCGAGGGTCGCGCAAAATAAAAGGATGCAGATAGAAGAAGAGAGCAATCGTTTCATAGTTTCCTCAAAAGAAAAATAAGTGTGAACGCACGAAAGCACCGCCCCGGCGGTCTAGCTAACTTGTACGCAATCCCCCGCCCATCGGTTCAGGCTAATTCGCCTGACCCGCCCGACGCGATTACGACCCCACTCAGCACGCTGAACGTGCACCGGTTGGATGCAAACCAGTACGCTATCTCCCGGTAATCTTTCGCCTCGAAGCAGGCCAAGTCCGCGTCTTTCCCCGCTTCGACTGAACCCTTCCGCGCCTGCAACCCGAGCGCCCACGCCCCGTTGATCGTCGCCGCATTTACGGCTTCCGCAGGCGACATCTTCATATGCGTGCAGGCCAGGGAGAGGACAAAGGGCATGCTGACAGTCGGGGAGCTACCCGGGTTGTAGTCCGTGGCCAGTGCTACGGCCACTCCCGAATCGATAAACTTCCGCGCCGCCGGATATTTATCTAGTCCCAGAAAGTAGTTGGCCCCCGGGACAAATGTCGCAACCGTGCCCGTCTTCGCCAGACGCGCCAGATCGGCATCGCTGACGTGATCCATGTGATCAAGCGACGCTGGCTCGAACTCCAAAATCGGTTCCAAACTTGTGTCGGAAAGTTGCCCCATATGCGCCCGAACTTGCAACCCATGTTCTCGGGCCGCCCCAAAAATGCTCGCCGTCTGTTCGGCCGTAAAAGCGCCCCGATCGCAGAAAACGTCCACGAACTGGGCAAGCTTCCGCCGTGCGGCGGTGGGCACCATTTTCTTACAGACGGCCTCCACATAGTTTTGTGAGCGCCCCGCAAATTCTTTTGGGACGACATGCGCCCCCAGCAGGGTCGCCACCACGGTTCCAGGCCACTGCGAACCCGCCATCCGGATCGCCTCCAGCGACTTCAACTCGGACTCGACGGTTAGCCCATATCCCGACTTGGCCTCAACGGTAGTCGTGCCCAACTCGGCCATTTCCCGCAGCGCTTCCAGCACTTTTTCCGCCAGGAGCGATTTCCCTGCCTTGCGCACCGGTTCCACGCTTGAACGGATCCCGCCCCCAGCGTCGGCTATCTCTTCGTAAGTCGCACCCGCCGCACGCTTCTCGAAATCCACTAATCGCGGACTAACAAATACCGGATGGGTGTGGGAATCGACAAATCCCGGCAGGACGACCTGCCCCGCGCAATCAATCTCGATCACATGCTTGCGGTTCTTCTTCAACCACGGATCGCGCAGCGCCGCGCGCGTCTTCCCCACCGAAACAATCTTCCCTCCGTGGCAGAGCACCGCTGCGTCTTCGACGATGCCGAGCTCACGCAACTCCGCCGCGCGCCGCGGCCCACCTCCACGAGACGGCGAACACAGCGTCAAAAGCTGCCCAATGTTGACGAGCAGCAGCGCAGGTTGTGGTTTGATCCTCGGCATTCAAAAACACTCACAGTAGGGATGACAACGCGACGAGCGGGCTAGCCATCAACGCTCTTGTGCGGGTGAAGTTCGACTAGCGCGCGTATAAACTCTCCGATACTCCGTCCGCATTGGACACAATGTACGGCTCCCCGAAGCTCTTCCGCCGTCGACACACCGCATGCAGGGCAGAACCACCGTCCACCCACAGAAAAACGTGCGTCCTTGGGTTGTTCCGTCTTACTCTCGAAACAGTCTCGCAGACGCTTCTCTAGATTTTGTGAGACCGGCATGTCACCTTGCACGCAGGTCAACGCGCCATTGATCTCCCGTAACCTGTCGCCGCACTTAGGACAATACATTTTTCACTTTGCTCGCACACGACCGAAGGCCGAAGACTCTTTCTAACGACCATCACCCTTCTCCGCCATCGGAATACGCACGCCCTTCTTCTCCGCAAACTCCTTCGCCTCGTCGTACCCCGAATCCACGTGCCGCAACACACCCATGCCCGGATCAGTCGTGAGGACACGTTCAATGCGCTTCGCCATCATCTCGGTGCCATCAGCGACGGTGACTTGGCCTGCGTGCAAGGAGTACCCAATCCCCACGCCGCCGCCGTTGTGGACCGAAACCCACGACGCTCCTGCCGCCGTATTTACTAGCGCATTCAGGATCGGCCAATCGGCCACCGCGTCGCTTCCGTCTTTCATGCTCTCGGTTTCGCGAAAGGGCGAAGCTACCGACCCGCAATCCAGATGATCGCGCCCAATCACGATCGGCGCCTTGAGCTTTCCTTTCTTCACCAGATCGTTCATCGCCAGCCCGAACTCCGCGCGCTCGCCGTAACCGAGCCAGCAAATTCGTGCCGGCAGCCCCTGAAACTTGATCCGCTTCTTCGCCAGTTCAATCCAGCGCTTCAAAATCCGGTTCTCGGGAAACATCTCCAGCACCAGATCATCGGTGACGTGAATATCTGAAGCCTCGCCCGACAGCGCTACCCATCGGAACGGCCCACGTCCCTCGCAAAACAGCGGCCGAATATACGCCGGCACGAATCCCGGAAAGTCGTACGCATCCTTCACGCCGCGCTGGAAGGCAAACGTCCGGATGTTGTTGCCGTAATCGAATGTAACCGATCCCATCTTCTGCAGCCGCAGCATGCCCTCGACATGCCGCGCCATCGCATCCAGCGATTTTTCCTGATAAGCCTTCGGATCGTTCTTGCGCAGCTCCAGCGCCTGCTCGAACGTCATGCCATTGGGTATATAGCCGTTCAGCGGATCATGCGCCGAAGTCTGATCGGTCAGGATGTCCGGCACTACGCCGCGCTCAGCCAACTCGGGAATGATGTCTGCGCAATTCCCCACCAGCCCAACCGAAATATTCTCTTTCTTCCGCACCGCATTCTTCAGAATACGCAACGCTTCATCGAGCGTAGTCACCATGAAGTCGCAATAGCCGGTCTTGAGCCGCTTCTTGATCCGCTCCGGATCCACATCGATTCCGAGGAAGGCTGCGCCCGCCATCGTCGCCGCCAGCGGCTGCGCGCCGCCCATCCCGCCCATGCCGCCCGAAACAATCAGTTTGCCTGCGAGATCGCCGCCAAAATGTTGCTCGCCCGCTGCCGAAAAAGTCTCAAACGTTCCCTCAACAATTCCCTGCGACCCGATATAAATCCACGACCCGGCCGTCATCTGTCCGTACATCATCAGACCCGCGCGTTCGAGTTCGTTGAACTTCTCCCAGTTCGACCAGTGCCCCACCAGATTCGAATTCGCAATCAGCACGCGCGGCGCATACTCGTGCGTCTTCAGCACACCCACAGGCTTGCCCGACTGCACCAGCAACGTCTCGTCATCGGCGAGCGTCTTCAGCGTCGCGATGATCGCGCGGTACGCCTCCCAACTCCGCGCCGCCCGCCCCGTCCCGCCATACACCACCAGATCCTGCGGCCGCTCCGCCACTTCCTCGTCGAGGTTGTTCATCAGCATCCGCATCGCCGCTTCCTGCTGCCAGCTCTTACAGGAAAGCGAAGTCCCGCGCGGCGCGCGAATCGGCGTGTACGCGCTCTGTGCGATTTCAGTGTCTACAGGCATAACCTCTTATGTTATTTGGTCCAGGAAAAGCGTGCAAATAGAGGATCGGAGATTTCCCTCTGTAGTGATTGCCGTCCAACCCTAGGTTAGGTTTGCGACAGCCCCGGCCGGTGGCCGCTTTTTCAGGCGTTGAATCGCGACTCGCGAAACCTGAATAAGCTCACCAATTCCCGCTGGAAGCCAGGAATGTTGCACGATTGCAAAGCACAAGCAGATTACGAATGCCACCAGCGCGATGCGTTCGGCGCTTCGCGGCACTCGGGTCGCATATCTAGCCAGCAGCAAACTCGATCCAAGAAGATAAGCTAGCAGTAGCAGAGTCGAATCTGCTGAGACAGATGAGCAGCAACGGAAGGACAGAACCAGGAGAGCACAGAGGCGTACGAAAAGCAGAATCAAAATCGGCGCAATCCAGTGCGCCCAACGCCCTGTGGTGAGAAACAAGAGCATACTGAGAGCGAGCACCGCCATCCACGCGTAAAGAGGGTGCGGGTGCGGACCTGCTGGATCGGAACCGAACCCAAGATACTGCAGGCAGGCTAAGAGCGCGCCAAAGATCACCAGTCCGAGAACGATCGGCCGATTTTGATGCCTGAGCTCCTTGTTCTCGGACTGTTCGCTTACGCGCCATACGGAGACCTGGACATAAGCCAATGCGTTCCCAACTCCAATTAGCGAATAATCTGAAAGCTGAGAGCTGACAGCTGAACGCTTCCCTCACCAACTGCTATAAGCCGTCCCATCACTAGCAATCTGGTTCGACGAGCTATGAACGTCCACAATCCCTGGCTCGCGCTGATCGACGAACCTCAGGGAGTCGTCTGCCTCAATCATCCAGTTCGCTGTTCCGGTCGTGGGGTCAACTGGAGGGCTTTTCAAATACCCTGTTGCCACCAAGTCGTTGAGGGACTGCGGCGCAGTTTGCTTGTCGAGCGTGAATTGAGAAATCGCATGGCGAAGCTCGAACAAGGTTTGTCTCAACAATGCCTCTTTGTGATTTACGGGCTCAGCAGGACTAGCGATCCAAAACGCACCGGCTAACAGAGCCGTTAGGCAACCTGCCGACACCCCTAGTACCCATCGGATCGTTCGCGACTTGAAGCGACCGCGATTCACCACGACGAATAAGCCGTCCCATCACTAGCAATCTGGTTCGACGAGCTATGCACATCCACGATTCCAGGCTCCTGCTGATCGACCGCCATCAACGAATCTTCCTGATCGGTCGTCCAATTCGCCGAGCCGGTCATCGGATCAGTAGGGACCACCTTCAGATAGCCAGCCGAGATCACGTCGTCCAGCGACTGAGGTGCCTTCTGCTTGTCGAGGGTGTATTGCGAGATCACTTGCCGCAGCGTGAACAAATCCTGCCGCAAAACCGCTTCCTTCGCTCGCACAATCGAGCGGTTATAAATGGGCACGGCAATGGAGACCAGGATCAGAATCAAACTGATCACCACCACCATCTCGATCAACGTGAAGCCCCGGCTGCATCGTCGCAAGCGTCCCATCTACCAGTCCTTGTACTTCGTCCCGTCCAGCCCGGTCCCGTCGGACTTTGTAAAAACGTCGAACACGTTCTGCCCGCCCCAGGAATCAGAATCGGACTCGTCTTGCATAGAACGCATGCCCCACTCATCCTTGCCGGTCATCGGATCCACCGGAATCCGCCGCAGAAACTTGATCTTCTTCCCGTTCGAATCGACGCCCTTGACCAGCGTTTCCAGATCCGGCGGATAGCCCTCCGTCCCCACCTTGGTCTGGAAGCCGCCCCGCTCCGCCGCATCCTTATATCTATCGATCGCGTCCCGCATCATCCACAAGTCGCGCCGCAGCTCGCGCTCTTTCTCGCGCTTGATCGAAATCCGCGCCAGGGGCAACGCCATGGAGGTCAAAATCACCATGATCGCTGTCGCCACGATCAACTCAATCAGCGTAAAGCCGCGTTGCAGCCCCACCCTGTCGCCTGCCTTGCACACCATTCCTGCTGACTCCTGAATCGTCTCGCTCTTACTGAACCGTAACGACGGCCTGCGCCCCGTTGACGGGGATCGCCTGCATGGAAGGATCGCGCGCTCCGCCCCTGATGATGGTCACCGGGCACTGCCCGCTCGCTTTCGCCAGGAACGTCAACGTCACGACCGCACCTTGCCCCGACACGCCGCCCGCGCCCGGTGGCCGCGTTGCTGTGATTTGTACGCTGCCCGTCGCCTCGTCGCCGCGGTGTACCAGTGCGACTGCCTGTCCGTCTTGCG
>Ga0210406_10008747_pt1 | contig 10121 bp, 9 predicted proteins | sample IncBWC30MmetaG_FD_155454 | JGI IMG/M metagenome (GOLD analysis project Ga0210406, IMG submission 155454) | Forest soil microbial communities from Barre Woods Harvard Forest LTER site, Petersham, Massachusetts, United States - Inc-BW-C-30-M | ecosystem: Environmental > Terrestrial > Soil >... | reverse complement strand
ATGGCTTCCCTCCCCACCCGATTTTCAGCAACGAATTTGGCCCAGAAACGGCACCACCCCGGTGCCGCCGTCAAATGATGTCGCCGTCTTTGCCGTTTAAAGGTAGCGCACTATTCGTAAGGTTTCTGTGAGGTCCAAATCAGCCTTCCCTGAGGCCGCCCCTCAATTTTCCCCTTGACAACATTTTACTCTTCTGTATAATTACCAACGGGTTATACTACGCTCACTTTCGTTGCAGCAGTCTTCCGGCATCTCCCATTGCTCGGGTCGGTTCTAACTCCCTTAGATTCCGCAATTCCAAAAAGCGCCCCAATAACTTCCTTAAATTTCACACTTACGAATCTCGACGGAATCTTTATCAAAACAAAAAACCTATCTAACTCCTGTATTCCCGCCACTTGCGCGACCCATCGCCAACCCGCTTGTTTTCCATAGCTTATCGACCAGGGGGTGGGGGGGTGCTCATAAGGGGTACAGACCGGGCGGATGGTTGACAGAATGGACCGAGAGGATTCCTGACACTAGGAAGGAACAATGCAGTGCCGCGCGACCTCCCGCACCCCCCTACTTTCATTCAGGGAAGCGCCGGGGCCACGACCGATATCAGCCAACGCGCCTGCCCTGAGCGAAGCGCGGTTTTTGCGTCCCGTGTGCTTCACCGGGGCCGAAGGGTTAGCGCTGGGTACACCGCCAGGGACAGCCCAAGCCCCGTAGGTGCGGCAGATTCTTACGATCTAAATGTCCGGATTTTCCCAACCGACGAAAACTTCACCACGCGTTACACCTGCGCCACATCTTCGGTCCACGGATCACGATAGACGACCCACGCTTCTCCGCCTAAACGCTCAACTTCTCTTTCTTCGCGATCTCCGCGGCCATCGTTTCCATCTCCGCGTGGATCAACCCGTTCGTCGCCAAAATCGACTTGCCGCCCAGCACATAGGGTTTGCCATCGAGGTCGGTAATCTTTCCCCCGGCCTCTTCCACAAGCACTACCCCGGCCGCCGTATCCCACGGCTTCAGTCCAAACTCCCAGAATCCATCGAATCGCCCGGCGGCCACGTACGCCAGGTCCAAAGCCGCCGACCCGTCGCGCCGCACCCCATGCGAACACAACGTGAAATCCCAGTAGTAATGAATGTTCGGATGCGCATGCCGCTTATGATTCGGAAAACCCGTGCACAACAAACTGCCTCGCAGCGCCGCGATCTTCGAGCACTGCATTCTCTTCCCGTTGAAAAACGCGCCTTCTCCCCGCGCCGCCGAGAACATCTCTTCAAAGATCGGGTTGTAGACCACGCCCAGCAGCAGTTCGTCGCCCTTCGCCAACGCCATCGAAACGCAAAAGCACGGATACCCGTGCGCAAAATTCGTCGTCCCGTCCAGCGGGTCCACATGCCACCGGTATTCCGAGCCGGTTTCTTTCCCGGTTCCCTCTTCCGCCGCCACCGCATGTCCCGGAAAATATTTCTGCAAGCGGCTGACGATCACAGCTTCCGACCGCTTGTCCGCCTGCGTCACCAGGTCGTAATCGCCCTTGTAGGAAATATCCGGCGGCCGCTGCACCTCTTCCCGCAGCACCGCCCCCGCTTCCCGAGCAATCTCAACCGCCGCCTCTAAATAATCAATCGCCATTCCGTCTCTCAATGTGGATTCTGGATTCTCTCTGACTGATTACTGATTACCGATTACTGATAACCGACGCGATCCGCCGGTCACCGCTCACTGCGCCCCAACCAAATACGCCGTCCGATGCCGCGCCGTATACCCCGGCAACATCTTCACCTCAATCTTACGATACGAATTCGCCGCTCCGCGCGGATTCGGGTAATACGCCAGCCGGTATTGCGTCCTCAACTCGGCGTCAATCCGGTCAAAAATAATCGGCAACTCCTGCGGCGAATCCGGAAAAAACATCGCGCCGCCCGTCGTCTCCGTGATGGTTTGCAGCGCGTGCTCTCCCGCGGTGTTTCGCCCGTTCTCGCTCTTCATCGCGCGGACTAAAATTGTGTACAACAATACTTCACCGCGCAGAGCCGCCCGCCGCGCCGTCTCGAAATCCGCATGGCTGGTGGTCTCGCCGCCGTCGGTCACCAGGATGATCACGCGCCGCCGTTCGCCGCCCCGTTTCGCCAACGCCTGCGAGCCCAGCATCACCGCATCGTAAATCGAAGTGCCCGCGCCGTCGGGTATCTTCCCCACCGCCTCGGTCAGCGTCTGCACCCTCTCCGTGAACGTCGTGCGCTGCGTCACCGTCTCGTCAAACGAAAACACCGCCATGCGGTCGTCCGGCCGCAGCACCTGGCGGATAAAGTGCGAAGCCGCCTCGCGTTCAAATTGAATGTCAATGTGCGCGCTCATGCTCGCGTCGATCATCAGCGCCAGGTCCAGCGGCAGCTTGGTCTCCGCCTCGAAAAATTCGATGTTCTGCGGCACGCCTTCTTCCAAAATCTGAAATGCTTCCTTCGGCAGGTTGGGCGCCGGACGCTTGTTCTCATCCAGCACGCTCGCGAGAACATTCACCAAATTGACGTTGACCTTGATCGTGCCCTTCGGCGCCGGCGTCTCTTTCTGTTTTTCCTGCGTTTCCACGGGAGGTTGCACCATTGCCCCCGGCGGGGGCGGAGGAGGCGAGGGTGGCCCGGGCTGGCCATCGGGAGGCGCCGGCTGCGGTTGGCTGGTCGAAGGCTGCGCCCACGGCGGCCGGTCGGGCTTTTCCTGTGCTTCAGCAACAAACACGCCCGCAAAAAGGGCCAATGGCACAACCCAGCAGATGGAGATTCGTGAAGCCTGGGGAATCATCAAATAGCTAGGATGCACTTTTTGCACTTGGGGGTGTCGGGGGCAGTTCGCCGTCCGCCCAAACCGCGCCATCCGCGAAATACTCTTTCTTCCAGATGGGTACCGTGCGCTTGAGCGTATCGATTGCATACCGGCAGGCGTCGAATGCCGCGCCCCGGTGCGGCGCGCTCACCGCGATGAAGACGCTCGTTTCACCGATTTCCAACCGCCCCAGGCGGTGCACGATCGCCACCCGATGAATCGCAAACTTCTCATGAATCTGCGCCGCGATCTCCTTCATCTTTCCGAGCGCCATCGATTCGTAGGCCTCGTATTCCAGGTAGCTCGTCTCGCGCCCGTGCGATTCGTTGCGCACAAAGCCGTCGAACGTCACGATCGCCCCATCCTGCCCGGCGCGGACATTCCGAACCAGCGCCCCGGCATCGATCGCCTCGCGCACCAGCTCAAATTTATCTTGTTGAATGCTCGTCGTCATATGGTGCGTCTTACGGCTACCCGAAGAGGCGCTTTCTCAGTATTCATGGAAAAAGTAAAACTTGTCATTCCGAACCCCGTTCGCCTTTTGAACGGGGTGAGGAACTCTTCTCCATCGCGCGCTCTTCGCGCGATGAATCTGCTTTTTCCTTCTTCATTTCTAATTTCTATTTTCCATTTTCTGAGTTCAGCCTCCGCTCACGGGAGGCAAAAACGCAATCTCATCACCCGCGAAAACGCGCGTATCCCACGCCGCAAACTCCTGGTTCCGCGAAACCACCATCGAGTTCCGGAATCCCGCCAGCTTCGGATACCGCTCCGCATAACGCTCAAACACCTGCGCCAAAGTCGCGCCTTCGGGCAGTTCACCAGCTTCCTCGGCCAGGCCGGTCAACTCCCGGAGCTGCCCAAAGAACAACACCTTCACCCGCATACTTGGCACAACGCTTGCCATCTCAAAATTGTAACCCAATCTCCCCCTTTAGGAGACCGGGCCCGGGTGCCCCAGATGCCGTCTTTGCACCTGGGCTCTTCTCTTCACGCAACACGGACCACAAACCACGGGTCACAATTCCTCAAAATTCTGCGCCATAATCAATCCACCAAAAAGGATCCCATGAAAGTCCTCATCACCGGCTCCACCGGCCTAGTCGGCACCGCCCTCGCGCAAGACCTTCAGCGCGCCGGCCACACCGTCTGCCGCCTCGTACGTCCCGGCACCTCCGTTAAGGCGGTCCGCGCCTCAGAAGGCTTCGATGTCAACTGGAACCCTGCCACCGGCGAACTCGGCGGAGCCGCTGTCGGCGCCGACGCCGTCATCAATCTATCCGGCGCCTCCATCGCCGATGGACGCTGGACACCCCAGCGCAAAGACCTCATCCGCTCCAGCCGCATAGACACTACCCGCGCCCTCGTCCACGCGCTCGCCAAAATGTCCGCGCGCCCTCGCGTTCTCGTCTCCGCCTCCGCCACCGGCATCTACGGCAACTGCGGCGACGAAACCCTCACCGAAGCCAGCCGGCCCGGGAACGATTTTTTAAGTGAAATCGCAAAGGAATGGGAATCCGAAGCCCTAAAAGCCGAAGCTCTCGGGATCCGCGTTGTCCGTGCCCGCTTCGGCGTAATCCTCGCCAAACACGGCGGCGCGTTACCGCAAATGATGCGTCCATTTCAATTCGGAATCGGCGGAAAAATCGGCACCGGCAAACAGTGGCAGAGCTGGATCACCCTCAGCGACACCGTCGCCATCCTCGGTCTCGCACTTGAAAACGCCAACCTCACCGGCCCGCTCAACGTCGTCTCGCCGCAACCCGTGACCAACGCGGACTTCACCAAAATCCTAGCCGCCGCCCTGCACCGCCCCGCGCTCTTCCCCGCGCCCGCCTTCGCCCTCCGCCTCCTCCTCGGCGAGATGGCCGACGCCCTGCTCCTCTCCAGCCAGCGCGTCCAACCCGCCCAACTCCAAAAACTCAATTACCAATTCCTCCACCCCGAGCTGGCCGACGCGCTCGCCAGCATTCTGCAAATCTAACCCGCCCCAGTGGCGGCCACCTTCAGGTGGCCCCTCTTCCTGCCCTCGGCTCGCCCTCTGTGCTCCGAACTCACCGTCCTCTGTGTTAATTCTTCTCTTGGGGCGACAAACCGCGAGCGGGGCAAGGTAGCCACTAAATATTCAACGTTCCTAACAATGCTTCCAAATTCGATCCATCCACCACCAGCCGCACCTCGCGTGCCGCCTCCGCCGTCAACGGAACCACGCCCTCGTCAAATGCCTGGAACAGCCGCATCTTCGCCACCGCATACTCTTCGCTGCTCGTCAGCGCGCGCCCATTCACCGCGGCCCACGCATCCAGCGCCGCTTGCATCACAAAAATCCGCAATCCAAAACTCGCGCCGCGGTCCGCCGAAATCGCGTAAACAAATTCCCCTGCCGCTTCGCCATCCACCGAAACCCGATTCAATTCGTAAAAGTAATACTGATACACATACCCATTCGCCGCCGAGTAGCTCTTGATCCGTCGCACCGCCTCAGGCTTCGCCATGGCGCGATTATTCGAGCCGCCCCAGCGAATGTCAATCCGCTCATCCTTCGCAATTGGGTGCAGTTCGAGAGAGTGCTCGGCACAAGAGGTAGCGCCGGCATCTTGCCGGCCCGCGTGCTTGCCGCCAGGATGGCGGCGCTACCCAGGCGCCACTTATGACTACAGCTCCGATTCCCGGTTTGGGAATGCATCCTAAGAACCCCGTTCAATTCGGAACGTTCCGCAAAGTTTCGGAACATCGCGGCGCGCTCATTTTTCTTCCCATGCGTTCTAGTTCCCAGGCTCCAAGCCCTTCGTTCAACGCACTTTAAAGGAAACAACTTCTCGACAAGCGCTCGGCCACAGTTTCCACGACGCCTCGTTCATTCGCTGGCCCTTCGTCTGCAATCGCAAACGTCATGCGCCCTCTCTCGCAAACGCGCTCAAAACAAGGACCCTTCAGTCGGAGCCCGATCGCCCATCGCTCCACGGCACAGACGATTTTCTTTCTGGCGATCGCTCTTTTTCTTGCCGCCTGCGGCGGCGGTGGCGGCGGCAGCGGCTCCACAACTCCTCCCCCGCCGCAGATTGCCGTCAGCATCACGCCCAATTCCGGCACCGTGTTGCTCGGCAACACGCTCGCTCTCTCCGCCACGGTCACTAACACCTCCGACACTTCCGTCTTCTGGAGTGTCAACGGCGTCGTCGGCGGCTCGCCACAATTCGGCACCATCTCCCCTGATGGACTCTTCACCGCCCCCGCGGATCTTCTCCCCGGCGGGAAGGTCCAAGTGACCGCCACCAGCCACGCTGACTCCTCCAAGTCCTCCACCGCTAGCGTCACGGTCACGAGCGACATCGCCGTCTCTCTCTCTCCCGTTTCCGCTTCCGTCGAACTCGGCGCGTTGCAATCGTTCCACGCCACCATCGCCAGCGGCGGCAAACCCGATCCTTCGATCCGCTGGAGCCTTTCTGGCAGCGCGTGTTCCAATAATTGCGGCGCCATCGACGCCAACGGAAATTACACCGCGCCCGCCATTCTCCCAGCCGCCCCCGGCGTCACCATCACTGCCACCAGCGTCGCCGATCCTTCCAGACAAAACTCCACCGCTCTCACCATCACCAGCCATTTCACGCTGCAGGTTGCCGCGCCCTCCAGCCTTCAGCCCGGCGTCACCTCCGCCATCGTCGCCACGTTCACGCCCGTTCCTGGCTCCAGTCCCAGCGCCGTGCTTTCCTGGTCGCTTTCCGGCACCGGCTGCAGTGGCAGCGCCTGCGGGATTCTTTCGGTCATCACCACGCAGTCCGCCGGAGGCGGCACCATTGCCGACATCGCCAACTACACCGCCCCTTCCGCTCCTCCGCAGCCCAACGCCATCGTCATCACCGTCACTCCGCAAGCCGATCCGACCAAGCAAACGCAAGCCACAATAACCATTCAGGCCGGTGCCAGCCTCGGTCTCTTGCCTTCGACGGCGACTCTCGCCGCCAATCATCGCGTCACGCTCACCGCCGCGGAAAACGGCACCACCGGCGCAACCTTCGCCTGGAGTGTTAGCGGCATCCCCGGCGGCAACTCAACCGTCGGACAACTCTGCGTTGTGGCTTCTTCCCCCTGCCAGAGCGTTAGCAGTGGCGCCGCCACGCAAGTGGACTACGTCGCACCCGGCGCCACTCCCTCCTCAAATCCCGTCTCGGTCCGGGTGGCGCTCGCCGGAAATTCCGCGATCTTCGCTTCCGCGCAAATCACCGTCATCAATCACATTCTCGTTAGTGTTTTTCCCGCGAGCGTCACGTTGCCGCCGCTCGGCGTGCAGGGCTTCGCCGCTTCTGTCCTCGGCGCCAGCAACCAGGCCGTCGTCTGGCAAGTGCAGGGCTCCGCCTGCACTGTCAACGGCGCGTGCGGCTCCATCACTCCTGGCGGCACGTTCACTGCGCCGGCCGCGCAGCCCACTCCGAACACCATCCAGATCGTCGCCATCAGCCAGGATGATTCCACGCAATCCGGCGCCGCCAACGTCACCATTTCCTCCGGCTCCAACATCCTATCGCTGCATCCCTCCAGTGTTTACTCCGGGGGTGCAAATGGCTTCACCCTCACCGTCGATGGCAGCGGGTTCGCCCTCTCAAATCCGGGCCCCGGCTCCACGCTCCGCATCGGCGGCACCCCGCGCGTCACCACTTGCAGTTCCGCAAACTCCTGTTCCGCCCCGGTCAACAGCGCCGACGTCGCGCAGCCCGGCAACGTCTCCGTCCAGATTCAAAGTCCCAGCGGCACATTGTCCAATATCGTGTCTCTTGTCGTCGCCGCTCGCAGCACCACCGACGATGTCATCTCTCTCACCGCCTCCGCTCCCGGCATCTCCGGCAAAAACATTACCGTCGTCGAACCCACCACCGCAGGTGTTGACAATTCCTCCGTCTCTTTCGATCTCAACGTCGCCGCGATAGGCGTCTTCAACACTTCCAGCAACTCCTGCAACCTTGCCGGAAATCCAATTCCTCTTCTGCGCCCTGTTTCCGGCACCAACGCCGCGGACATCTGCCTCTTCTCTGAGTCCGGTTTCGACACCAGCATGGCCTACACCATCTCCGGCCCCGGCGACGTCACCGTCATCTCCAAACAGCCCGCCGGGCTCGGCATCATCCACCTCACCATCCAGATTCCTTCCACCGCGCTGCCCGGCGCCCGAACGCTTTTCGTGCAGAACGCCAATCTCGATAAAACGGCCGCTTCCGGAGTGCTGGAGATTCAATGAACAGGAGTGAACAATCATGAGCTACAAAGATCGCCGCCGATTCCTCTGGGTACTTTTCCTGATCGGCCTGGCCTTAATCGCCGTGGTCGCCCAAGCCACCACGCTGGTGCGCCTGCGCTTCCAGGATCTGGTGCACTACTCGTATTCCATCGCGCGCGTGCGCTGCATGCGTGCCGAATCACTCGTGGAGAACGGCGAAATCTGGACCGACACCAGCTTCCGCGTCATCTCGCGCAACAAGGGGTATCTCCCCGAGGAAATCGTCGTGCGCCAGCCGGGAGGAAAATTCCAGCACCTGCACTCCCGCGTGGAAGGCGCGCCCGAATTCCGTCCCGGGGAGGAAGTCTATCTATTCCTCAGCGCGCGCACTGGCGGCCAATTCATGATCGTCGGTTGGGCTCAGGGCACCTTCCGCATCCATCGCGATCTCCGCTCCGGCGGCGAAACTCTCACGCAGGATTCCTCGGAAACGCCGGTCTTCGATCCCGCCTCCGGCGCCTTCACAAAAACCGGCGTCAAGAATCTTTCTGTCGATGCCTTCGAGCAGCGCCTTCACCGCGAAATGTCGCGCGAAACCGAATGAACTTCTTCGCAAAAGGCACAACCATGCATTCTTCAACCACCGATCGCACACCAAACCTCGTCATCCTGTGGGGCGCGTCTTTTGCGCCCCGAAGGACCTCAACTTCAACACCACCACAGACCAATTTCTCAAAGCGCATCCGCGTCTCCCAATTCTTCCCAATCAGTTCCAAATCACACACTCCATTTCAATCGAGGTAATTCCATGCAAAGTTCGCTACGCCAATTCGCATCCCTCGTGATGGCGCTTTTCTTGATTCTCTGGTCCGTCATCAGCGCCCAAGGTTACGCCTTCAACGAAATCGTCCCCGACGTGCGCCAACCCGGCAATGTTTCCGGCGGCTCCGCCTGCCCCGTGCCCTCGCACCACCTAACCAGCGCCGCGGCCATCGCCTTTCGCTGGAGCACCATGTTCGGTACAAGTCCAAAAACCATCCTCACTCTGGACCAGACCGCCGCCGGCAGCCTCAACGAAATCGAGCAAGTCATCCAGCAATCTCTCCGCGTCTGGAGCGGCGTCAGCGGAACATCCCTCATCCCCGCCTCCATCGCGCCGCTCGTCCGTAACTCCGCCGCCAATCTTTGCGGCTCCGACGGCATCAATTCCATCTGTTTCGATCAGCCGGACATGGCCTTCACTCCGGGCGTGCTCGCCTTCACCCGCGTCATCACCGCCGATCAGATCGGCATCCAGCTCGGCAGCGGCGCGCCATCCACCCAAATCGGTCAGATTCTCGATTCCGACATCTACTTCAATCCCAGCGATTCCCTGGTGAGCTTTTCCACTCCCGCCGCGCTCGGCTCCCACCCGAAATCCTACGACCTCGAATCCATCCTCACCCACGAACTTGGCCACGCCCTCGGCTTCAGCCACTCCGCCGTCTGGGGCGCAATGATGTTTCCCTTCGCCCCCGCGCCCGGCACATTCACCGGAACACGGCCCACGGCGCAGCAACCGGATGCTCCGCTCGGCGACGACGATCGCACCGGTCTGCGCGTTCTCTATCACGATCCCGCCGACACGCAATTCCTCGGCACGATCCAAGGACGCATCCTTCCCGCGAATCCGCTCTCTTTGCCCGCTTCTCCGCCAGGCGTCACCGGAATCTTCGGCGCACACGTCGTCGCCGTGGACGCCGCAAGCGGCGCCGTCATCGCTGGAACTTTAGGTGGATGGAGCTGCCAGGCCCCCGGCCCGGCACAATTTGATGGCACTTACGAAATCGGCGCTCTCGCCGTCAATCGCAGTTACAAAATTTATGCCGAGCCGCTCAACGGAGCCGTCGGCCCTTCCGAAGTTTCCAACGCGCTGGTCAGCCTCTGCCGCAATTCCACCACTGACCCCGGCTGGCCCCCGCTGCAATCCTGCGTCGCCCCCCAACCCAACATCGAATTCACCACCGCCACCCGCTCTTCCCCCTGATTACACTTCATTTGGCACAGCCACCGCCGCCCCATCCCGCGTTTTTTGCGCGATGCTTCC
>Ga0210406_10008745_pt1 | contig 10122 bp, 9 predicted proteins | sample IncBWC30MmetaG_FD_155454 | JGI IMG/M metagenome (GOLD analysis project Ga0210406, IMG submission 155454) | Forest soil microbial communities from Barre Woods Harvard Forest LTER site, Petersham, Massachusetts, United States - Inc-BW-C-30-M | ecosystem: Environmental > Terrestrial > Soil >... | reverse complement strand
GCTTCGGCCGTGAAGAGGAAAAACCTTACATCTACGTTGTCACCCGACAGATGGTTGAGTGCCTGGACGAAATCAGGTGAGATCGCTTTGCGCGGATCGTAAGGACCACGATTCGTGTGACGCTGCTGGATCACATTGTAAAGCTCGTTTTCCTCGCGCTTCCCCGGGGCGAGATTCACCCGGGCCAAAAGCTGTGGTTTGGGTTCGGCGGAAATCGGGCCAAGTTTTCCGGGTAGCACCGCCGCGGTGGCCGCGTATCCGTTGGCTGGCGCGGCCAGCATCAAATTCTCAAGAGCGCAACCCATGCCGATATGCTCTTCGCGCAGATAAGGATCGAGCGCGCCGACGTTTCTCTGGGTGTCGATGTGTAGTTCGATCGAAGAATTGGTGATCTTGAAAAGCCAGGGCTGAGTGTTATGCGGGCTGGCGGCCAGTATCGCGGCGCGCACCAGCGCTAGCGGACCATCGTTTCCGATGTTGCGCCAGTCCTTCCACGGTTCGTAAGCCGGCCCCTCACCTACGCTGAAGACTCCTTGATCCCACGCGCGCCAGACGCCCCCGCCCACGACGGCGACGGTTACAATTCCTGCGCCTTTGAGGAAGGATCTCCGCCGCACGAAGCACCTCCACGGACGTTTAACCCTAGTGGTCCACTGGCGCGATGCGCTTGGAATTAATGCAGTGCTCCGTTCCAAGCGGATCTACATTGGAGAGTTTACACCCTTGAGCAGGGATGGTCGGCTACCCAGAAACGGGTTCTAGGTGCCGCATGCGGGACGGACTCAGGCTGAGGCGGTCGTTCCGGCTCTTCCGCATTTTATTGGCTTGGCGTGTCTTGACGTCTACTGCCATATCAGGCCCCAACACTCAAATTGCCTGGGAAAACGGCACTTCTACAGTTTGCGCGTTTTCCAGCCAAGTGGATTACTTCCGGCTTGCCCCTTCGGGAACCGTGAGCGGATTTGCGCCTCGGATCGGTGGTCGGCTCACACGAATTTGCTCGGCCTACGACGCCCTGTTCGAATCCTTTGGCCTTCCACAGAAATCTCACTACAATGCAACGAAGGCCCGCAAATGCCGCCAGACAGTCGACAAGTCGACGTGCATCAAAAGCATGGTGAGCGGAATCCCGCACCTGCCCGTGGTGCCACACGTCAGGAACTGGCAACCGCCGCCGGTGCTGGTGACGTAAAGCTCACTGAGCCCAAACTCCTGCCGGACGAACAAGAGTTGCGGCGAATCGTTGATCTTATTCCACAAACAATCGTGGTTTTGAATCCCGACGGCAAGGCCATTTACGCAAATCGCGTGGCACTTGAGTACACGGGGCTGTCTCTAGACGAAGTGCGCGCCGATAACTTCCGGGATCGCGTGTTCCATCCAGAAGACGTTCAGAGACTCCGCGAAGAGCGGCAGAGAGGTCTCTCTGGCTCGGTTCCGTTCGAAAACGAGCAGCGATCTCTTGGCCAGGACGGCAAATATCGGTGGTTTCTGATCCGGTACAACCCTTTAATCGATGAGAGAGGAAACGTCATTCGGTGGTACGCGACGGGTACGGACATCGAGTATCGTAAGCAGGCTGAAACCAAACTTCGACAGGAAGAGCGCGAACTGCGGCAACTCATAGATTTCCTTCCTCAACATGTGCTTGTGCTGGATAAGGATGGCACCTTGCTTCAAGTCAACAAGACGATGCTTGACTACAAGGGCTTGACCTTGGAAGAAATGAAAGGCGGGGGAACTCGCGAGCGAATCAACAGAGACGTTCATCCAGACGATCTAGAGAGAGTACAAAACGAACGAAGCGCGGGGCTTTCAAAAGGAGTGCCCTTCGAGACGGAAAAGCGGCTGCTGGGTAAAGATGGCCAGTTTCGCTGGTTCCTTTTTCGCTACAACCCGGTACTCAATGAAGCCGGAGAGATCGTCCGGTGGTTCGCAACGGCGACCGACGTCGAAGATCGCAAGCAGGCCGAAGATCGCGTGCGAAATGAAGCCATCGCATTGCGAGAGCAAATCGATCGGGAGTCGATGTTCGAGGACATTGTCGGCTCTTCGGAAGCGCTGCGTAAAGTGCTTCGCCAAGTCGCCAGGGTAGCGCCTTCCGATTCCACAGTCTTGATCCTGGGTGAAACCGGTACCGGAAAAGAGTTGATAGCTCGCGCCATGCATAAACGATCGAAGCGCGCAGACCGGGCATTTATCCCTGTGAATTGTGCCGCGATACCAACTTCGCTGATTGCTTCCGAGCTCTTTGGTCACGAGAAAGGAGCCTTCACCGGCGCGACGCAACGGCGCCTGGGACGTTTTGAATCGGCAAATGGGGGGACCATCTTCCTGGATGAAGTCGGCGACTTGCCCCCGGAAATCCAGATCGCATTATTGCGGGTGCTGCAAGAACGTGAAATCGAACGTGTTGGCAGCAACAAATCCATTTCCATTGATGTCAGAGTGCTGGCCGCTACTCATCATGATCTGGAGGCTCTCGTCGCCGAAGGAAGGTTTCGTCAAGATCTTCTGTACAGACTGAGCGTCGTACCTATTCAGATGCCCTCCTTGCGCGAGCGAAGGGAAGACATTCCATTGCTCGTTGAATACTTTATTGGCAGGTTTGGGAAAAAAGCTGGAAAGAAGTTCAGAACCATCGACAAAAAAACGGCTAGATTGTTTGAATCCTACCAATGGCCCGGCAACGTTCGAGAGCTGCAAAATGTGATTGAACGGGCGGTGATCCTCAGTGAGGATGATGTTTTTTCCGTGGATGCGGCGTGGCTCAAACAAAATACGCCGCAATTCAGTGATTCACCAACTGCGCTGAGTAGAGTGCTGCTGCGGCACGAAAAGGAAATGATCGAATCCGCTCTGGCAGAAAGCGGAGGCCGCGTTTCCGGTCCAAGCGGTGCAGCAGCAAAACTCAGAATTCCGACGCGGACTCTCGACTCAAAGATCAAGCGTCTCGGAATTAACAAATTTCGCTTTAAAAAGCCGCAAGCCAGCTAAATCATTCCCGCCCATCAGTCGCTCGAAAGCCGCTTGTCAAATCCTGACTGATCAGGAATTCCTGCTGATTCAGGAGGAAACTGCCCTCTAGGCCCCTGGTTTTCAATCATTTGAAAATGGTCCATCTATTGCCCCTCGAGAGTGCGGTCGGGAGCTGGCAATTCATGACGCTCAAGATCGAGCGGTTCCGGGCGCGAGTTCGGCTGAGCGGAGAGCTGCGATCCGAACATCTGGACCACGTCAAAACCGAATTACAGGAATGCGGACCATCGGCGGTTTTGGATCTTGAGGAATTGGACCTCGTAGATGTCGAAGGTGTTCGCTTTCTCAACGCGTGTGAGGCGAAGGGCATTTCGGTGTTGCACTGTTCGCCTTACATCAGCGAATGGATGTTGCGGGAACGAAGTCGGCCCGAGGCACGGGACCGAAAGCGCAAGGGGCGCGGTGCTTCGGAAGACGAACATGGGGAGCACCGATAGAGGGCTAGAAATCGGATGAGGGGCATGAACGAAGCAGCGACAGCAGGGAGCGGAGAAACTGGGGCGCTCGACACGTGGTACCGAGCATACGCGCAAAAGCTTTTTTGCACCGTCCGTCCCATAACTCGCAACCACGAAGACGCCGAAGATGCGGTCCAGGACGCGTTCTTGAGGGCATTCCTCCACCTCCAAAGCTTCGACGGCAGATCGACCTTTTCCACTTGGTTGACGCGCATCGGCATCAATTCAGCACTAATGATCCTTCGGAAGAGGCGCAATTCCCATGAAGTTATGCCAACGAAAGACAGCGAAAACGAATCGTCGTGGGAAGCGACGGATTCCACGCCAAATCCGGAGAAGGAATACGCGGAACAAGAACGTTTGAGACTGCTTCGTGGCGCAATTGCGGGGCTTCGTCCCAGCATTCGCCGTGCTCTGGAGATACACGCGTTACAGGGTCGTTCCGTCGAAGAAATGGCCTCGGAGATAGGCATTTCGGTTTGCGCGGCGAAGGGTCGTCTGTTTCACGCGAGGGCGGCGCTGCGCAAATCGAAAGTTCTGCGCAACATTAGAGATCGCCATTGACGCCAGCAGTTATCGAAGGAGCGCTTGAGATGCAGGCTATGAGCACTTACACCCATGAAACGGCACCAACACAAATTGTTGAGGCGAATGGCATTCGTTATGCGTACCGCCGCTTCGGCAAAGCAGGGACGGTTCCTTTGCTCTTTCTCGGATACTTCAACTCCAACATGGATGCGTGGGACCCGGCAGTAACGAACAGCCTCGCGGCGGAGCATGAGGTGATTCTGTTTGACAACGCTGGCGTTGGCGCTTCGGAAGGAGAAACACCGTTCACGGTCGCAGAGATGACGCCTCAGTGCGTGGCTTTCTGTCGTGCACTCGGTCTCAAGGCGATTCACGTCGTGGGCTTCTCTTTAGGAGGGATGATTGCGCAGCAGCTAGCTCTGGACCATCCTGAGCTCGTCCGACGCCTGATTCTGTTGGGGACAGCACCGCGTGGTGGTGAAGGACTAACCTTCACCGAGCTATCAGCTGAAGAACAAGCGGATCCTGTTGCGTTCCTGTTGGGCGCTTTCTTTACGCCTTCCGACGCGAGCCAGGCGGCTGGACGCCAATACATGAAGCGGCTCGAATCTCGCACGAAAGATCGCGACCTTCCCGTGTCGAGAAATTCTGCCGTGGCACAGCTTGCCGCTATTAGAGAATGGGGAGCCATACCGAGCACCAACCGTTACGCTACGTTGAAAAACATCGCGCATCAGACGCTCATCGTTCATGGCAACAAGGACGTTGTGGTTGGGCCGATCAACGCCCTCATTCTTGCGGAGCGCCTGCCGAATGCTCAGCTAATCGTGTACTCAGATTCGAGTCATGGGGCCCATTATCAACATGCAGGGACATTCCTGCAGCACGTCAGGCTCTTCCTAACCGACACGCATGCTCAGGTATCTGAACCAAACCTTAGTTCAGTTAGATCTGCGGTTGCGTCCTCGGAATGAACCGAGCTGATTGATATGAATAACGGTACACATCAAGCGATCCCGACACGGTTCACGGGAGCCAAAACCACGAGCCTTGTGCGAGAAGTATTCACGAGCAACTTTTGGATGTCTGGTCTTGCGATGCTGAAGTACATTCCGCGTTCGTTCCGTTTGAAGCGGGTAGACGGAATGGCCTTCTTCTCGGAATCGAAACACGACGAGTTTCGGAACAGAGTTCTTCGGATTACTCCTGCTAACCCGCGCCAATGGGGAACGATGAACGTCTCGCAGATGTTGCACCATCTCAATTTGGCATGCGGCAGTGCGCTGGGTTTCTACAAACTTCCTGATGAGAGCTATCTCGTATCGCGAACACTGTTTCGATGGATTCTGGTGGACTGGTTCCCGGAACAACCCGTCGGACTGCGACTGCCAAAAGGTTTCAAGATTCCCCACGGCGCGGAATTCGACTTCGACTTTGAAAAGCAGCTGCTGCTCAAAATCGTGGATGCTGCCTGGCATGCAAGATCGCCCGACAATTGGGGACCGCACCCCATGTTCGGAAAAATGACGTTGTCCGAATGGGGAACGCTCCTTCAAATCCACATCGATTACCACCTGAAGCAATTCGCAGCCTAGTGTCGCACTTCACCGAGTCAAACGGAGGCGATATGAACGCAACATACAGAGCAATCGAACTCTCGGGACCGGGAAAATTTTCGGAAGTAAGAAAGCCGCTTCTCGATCCCGGTCCCAATCAGGTACGCATTCGCGTGGAGGCATGTGGGGTCTGCCACTCGGATTCGGCAACGGTAGAGGGACTCTTTCCGATCGAGTGGCCGCGCGTTCCAGGGCATGAAGTCGTCGGACGCATCGACGCTCTTGGTTCCGGTGTCCAGGGCTGGGCGGTCGGTCAGCGCGTGGGGGTTGGGTTTCTCGGCGGTTTTTGTGGCTACTGCGATTTCTGCCGCAACGGCGATCTCGTGAACTGTCGGAACCAGGAATATACCGGCATTCATCATGATGGCGGATACGCCGAAGTGATGATTGCAAAGGCGAGCGGGCTCGTGTCGATTCCCGACGACCTATCCTCTGCCGATGCGGCGCCGCTGCTGTGTGCGGGAATCACGACCTTCAGTGCCCTACGAAACTCACCGGCGAGGGCTGGCGATGTTGTCGCTGTGCTCGGTATCGGCGGGCTTGGTCATCTGGGGGTGCAATACGCCCGGCATATGGGTTTCGAGGTCGCGGCGATTGCTCGTGGTACCGGCACAGCGGAATTAGCCAAGAAGCTCGGCGCCCACCACTACATCGATAGCGCTGCTACGGACCCCGCCGCGGCTTTGCAAGCGCTCGGTGGCGCCAAGGTCATTCTGATAACCGCGTCCGGGGGCAAGACGGTTGCCGCCACGTTTAAGGGACTGCGTCCGGGCGGCGTCTCAATCTCCGTTGGCGTCGGACCCGAGCCGATTGAGGTCACCGGCATGGATCTCATATTCGCCGAGCGGAAAGTTGCAGGGTCGCTGACGGGAAACCCGGCAACTGGTGACGCAACGCTCCGTTTCAGCGCGTTGAGTGGCGTGTCGCCGATGATCGAGACCGTCCCCCTCGACCAAGCGGCCGCCGCCTACGCCAAGATGATGGCCGGGAAGGCGCGCTTTCGTATGGTGCTGGTCACAAAAAATGGCGCTGGTCAGAGTGCGCGTTGAAGTGAAGTAGATCAGGACTATCAGGAGCAGAGCAAGAAGGAGAGGAATATGTCTACGCCATCAAAATCCAAGATGAGTGAGCTTCAAGCAGGCCCCAGTCAGCTCACCTCTGAATGGGGCTCCGTTGAAGAACTGTTTGGCAAACAGAAGGCATATTTTGGCACCGATGTGACGAAGACCTATGAGTGGAGAGTCGATCAACTGAATCGCCTTGCCCGCATGCTTAAGGAGAACTATCAGCGTTTTGCGGAAGCGTCGTGCAAGGACTTCAAGACCGCCACACAAGAGAATGCGTTCGAGGTGTCCGCCTGCATTGCGACGAGTGAATTTGCGAAGTCTCAGCTGAAGGAGTGGATGAAACCGGTCGAAGCTCCCCTTCCGAAGTTCCTCGCTGCATCTGGGCACAAAGGACTGGTGTACCGCGAGCCGTATGGGGTCACTTTGATCATTTGTCTCTTCAATGGGCCTCTTCTCCTGTCGTTGCGTCCCGCAGTTGCCGCTTTATCAGCCGGCAACCCCTGCATCTTGAAACTTTCCGAAGCGCTGCTGGCGACGGACGAGTTGCTCCTGGAATTGGTTCCCAAATATTTCGAGCCGGAAGCTCTGAGCGCTGTGGTCGGTGGCCGAGAAATAGTGACGAATCTCTTGAAGCTTCCGTTTGACTTCATTTTTCTCACCGGAAGCGTGGCTGTGGGTAAGGTGGTAATGCGCGCGGCTGCCGAACACATCACTCCAGTATTGCTGGAATTGGGAGGACAGAACCCCGCCATTGTTGATGAGACAGCGAATATTTCGGATGCCGCCAAGAAAATTGTCTGGGGCGCGATGGCGTGGGGTGGACAGTGGTGTACCTCTCCTGGCTACGCGGTCGTTCATGAATCCGTGGCAGAAGACTTTGTCGCGGAATGCAGAAAAGCTGTCGTCGAACTTTACGGCGAAGACCCCAAGAGCAATTCAGATTACTCGCGTGTTATCAGCCCTTCCGCTGTAAACAGGCTCGCGTCGCTGATCGATCCGGGCAAGGTGGTTTATGGTGGCAAGTTCGACGCCCCAGCACGCTACCTCGACCCGACCATTCTGTATCCCATTTCGTGGTCCGACAAAATCATGGAAGACGAAATATTCGGGCCGCTTTTGCCCATCCTTACTTATTCCGACCTTGGTACGCTACTCACAAAAATCAAGTCGTTGCCGAAGCCACTCGCCGGCTACATGTTCAGCCGAAGCCAAAAGGCAATCGATAGGGTTTTGCAATCCCTTTCCTTTGGCGGAGGCGCTGTAAATCAGACCAACATTTTCTTGTTTATTGAGAGTATGCCCTACGGAGGAGTGGGAACGTCTGGCATCGGGAATTACTACGGCAAGTATGGCTACGACTCTCTCACACATGCCAAATCTGTCTTGATATCTCCGCCCGACGTCGCTATCGATCACTTGTTTCCACCTTACACCAAGGAAAAGGTTCAAGCGCTCGATCAATGGTTCAACTATTAGGGTAAGGGAATGAAAACAACAAGTGAGCGGAACAAAAGGCTCGTTTTGGACGCTTTCGACACGTTGTTCAACAAACGTGACTATGGGGCCGCCGAGAAGTTTTGGTCGCCGAACTACATCCAGCACAGCGCTCACATCCCGCCGGGCCGCGACGGATTATTCAATCTAGTAAAAACCCTTCCGCCGACGCTCAAGTACGAGCACGGGGCGATTGTGGCCGATGGGGAGTTCGTGATTATCCACGGACGATTTTCAGGCTTTCAGTCGGTGAACTGGATTGCGGCCGACATTCTTCACATCAACGACGGCGTTCTCCTTGAGCACTGGGATGTAATCCAGGACGAAGCCACTAAAGAGCAATCAAAGAGTGGACTGCCAATGTTTGGCGACAAATTTTCACTTTGAGCACCGCTTTGGCTGCAGCCGAAAGGTAGACGCTGATGCTGGTCATCCAGTTGACGAAATACGGTAAACCTGAGGAAGGTCTTCGACTCGCGGAGATTGCGGAACCGGACCATCCCAGATCGGGTCAAATCCTGATTCGCGTTGAGTACGCGCCCATCAATGATAGCGACCTGCTCTTAGCCAGCGGGCTCTACGCGCTCCGACCGAAGCTTCCCAGCGTGGTCGGAAACGAAGGAGCTGGGAAGGTATTGGCCGTCGGTGATGGCGTGCAGAACGTCAAGATAGGCGACCGTGTCGTGATCCCTCATGGTGTGTTCTCCTGGGCGGAGAAAGTACTAGCGCCGGCTGAAGAAGCCATCGTTTTGCCTGTTGAGATCGATCCCCAGCAAGCGGCGATGCTCAGTATCAATCCGCCGGCGGCAGCACTGCTTCTCGAAGAGTTCGTTTCTTTGAAGTCTGGTGATTGGATTGTTCAGAACGCCGCGAATTCCGGAGTAGGGCGGGCCGTCATCGCCTTCGCGAAACAAAAAGGCCTTCGGACCATCAATATCGTTCGTCGCCCTGAGTTCATCGCAGAGCTTCAAGACATAGGCGCTGATATTGTTCTTCTGGCAGGACCGAATACCGCTGCGGAAGCGAATCGCGCCACTGGCGGTGCCCTCGTGCGCCTGGCGCTTGATGGAGTCAGCGGTGACGCGACGGGAACGCTATTGGACATCGTCGGCTGGGACGCAAAAATCGTTTGTTATGCGGCTCCGACACGCGAACCCATCAAGATCAATCCGTTAGGCCTGGTGGCCAAGCGCGCTTCAATCCACCCGTTTTTCATGCATTACCCGGAAAACTTGCCCAAAATTCCGGAGAAGATTCGTACAGCCGCGCAGTTAGTTGCCACCCACCAACTTCGCGTACCGATCGCCGCAGTCTATTCGGCACGAAGCTTCAAGCAAGCTCTTGCTCATGCTCTGGCGGGTGGCAAAGTCCTGCTCGATTTTACAGACGAAAGCTAGCAACCATTGGCGCTACGGGTGAAAGGAGACATGTGATAAGTCCCAAGAACATTTCGACGGAGCACAATGCCGCCAAGGGACCTCTAACGCGCCGAAAGTTTATCGGTGTGGCTGCACTGTCTGGGGCGGGGCTCGCCTCATTGAAGCCTCACGAGATCGAGGAGCACGCAATGGGTGATGAAAACCGCATGGCCGAAGAAATCAAGAAGGAGAAAATCCGCCGTGCGATGTTGGCCGGTCCATCGTCCGTGACGGCTGAGGCGACCATCGCGGAAATGGATCATCAGGGGAACCTGACAGTGCTTCGTCCCGGCAAGAACGAGTGGGTGTGCATCCCTGGCGATCAAAACGTTGTTGGACGGCCGGATATGGCTCTCGATCCAATGGGCATGGTCTGGTTTAAGGATGTTCTTGCCGGAAAGCCAAAACCAACGAACACCTCGCCGGGCCTGATTTACATGCTGAACGGCGCAACGCAGAGAAGTTATACAGACCCCTTCGACACCACGAGTCCTCCTATCCC
>Ga0210406_10008744_pt1 | contig 10123 bp, 8 predicted proteins | sample IncBWC30MmetaG_FD_155454 | JGI IMG/M metagenome (GOLD analysis project Ga0210406, IMG submission 155454) | Forest soil microbial communities from Barre Woods Harvard Forest LTER site, Petersham, Massachusetts, United States - Inc-BW-C-30-M | ecosystem: Environmental > Terrestrial > Soil >... | reverse complement strand
TATTCCCAGTTACTACTCAGTGGATACTCACTTTAGCTATCCGTTGCCTAGAAGCTTCGAACTCTCCGTTGGCAGCCAGAACCTGCTGAATCATCAACACTTGGAGTTTGTTCCCGACTTCATCAATATCTCTCCAACTGAGGTGAAGCGGTCCATTTACGGAAGTATTACTTGGCACTCCGAGTAAGCTGGGGCTTTTCTGGTTTTGTTAGTGAGAGATTAAGCGCATGCAGGCACAGTCGATCAAAAGACGATTAAGAGCAGTTGTAGCGTTACTGCCAATCCTATTGGCGGGTGTGACGCTTAATGCTCAGAATACATCCGGATCGTCAGAGTACTTGATCAAAGCGGGATTTATCTACAATTTCGCAAACCTGGTTCAATGGCCTTCCACGAGCTTTGCTCAACCCGACTCACCCATAGTAATTGTCATCTTAGGGGAAGACCACTTCGGAGCAACTCTCGATCATGCGCTCGAGGGCAAGAAGGTAAATGCACGGCCCTTTGTTATCAAACGGGCCCGGTCAGTGTCTGAGCTGCAACGAGCACTAGGACCACAAAAAGAATGTCAGATTTTATACGTAAGTTCCTCAGAAATGTCACGCCTGGGCGAAGCAATCCAACTGTTGAAGGGCGTCCCAGTTCTGACGATCGGGGAAACCCCTGGCTTCGCGAAAAATGGCGGAATCATAAACCTGATTCTCGAGGACAATAAAGTACGTTTTGAGGTGAATGTCCAGGCCGCAAAGGACGCCGACCTTAACATAAGTTCCAGGTTGCTCGCTTTGGCAAGGATCATTCCGCCGCCAGGTGAAGGCAGGAAGCCGGAATGAAGTTTCAAGATCTTTCCATCAAGCGGAAACTTATTCTGATGACGATGCTGACGAGCAGCATCGCGCTGTTACTCTCATCCGCCAGCTTTCTGATTTACGACCTCATCTCTTTTCGAAATTTGCTGACTCATGACCTGGCGACCCAGGCCCAGATCATCGGATACAACAGCGCCGCGGCGATGGCATTTAAAGATGAGCCCGCTGCTACCGCAACTTTGTCCGCGCTGACGGCCAAAGGCGATATCGTTTCGGCTGCGCTATATAGCCCGAATGGGCAAATGTTCGCTCACTATTTTCGGGGTGCGAAAACGCTACCGAGCACCCCGCCAACTTGTTCAGCGGAAAAGTCCTATCGCTTCGAAGGACAGTATCTGGAGGTATGCCACGAAGTTACCCTCAATGGGGACCGGGTCGGAACTCTGTTTTTGCAGTCGGATATGCGCCAATGGAGCATGCGTGCGCGGCGCTACGCAACCATCTGTTTGGTCTTTGCCCTGGTCTCAGTATTTTTTGCTTTCTTAGTTTCCTCAAAGCTGCAAAAGGTAATCTCTGGCCCGATCATGCATTTAGAGGACACCATGAAGATGGTGTCTGCCAATAAGAACTACGAAGTGCGTGCGGTCAAATCTTACTCGGACGAGATCGGGAGCCTGATTGATGGGTTCAACGCAATGCTCTCCGATATTCAGCAGCGTGACGGCGCACTGCGCGGGGCCAACGACGAGCTGCAGACGAGAACTCTCGAACTGGAGGAGGAGGTCTCTCAACGTAAGCAGGCGCAGGAAGAACTGCTGAATGCCAAGCATGTGGCTGAGGAGGCAAGCCGCGCAAAAAGCATATTTCTCGCCAATATGAGCCACGAACTGCGCACTCCGCTCAATGCCATCATTGGATACAGCGAAATGCTCGAGGAAGAAGCGCGGGATTCTCAGGATGCGGATCACATTCGCGATCTTCAGAAGATCCAATTTGCGGGCAAGCATTTACTGTCGCTAATCAATGACGTGCTTGACCTTTCTAAAATTGAAGCCGGGAAGATGCCATTGCATCTGGAGACTTTTGACGTCAGGCTGATGGTCGCCGAGATCATTACCACCCTGCAGCCGGCAATCGAGAAGAACAAAAACACTCTGCGCGTGCGCATGGCGGACGAAGTCAGCACCATGCGCGCCGACGTCACCAAGGTTCGCCAGATTCTTTTCAACCTGCTCAGCAACGCTTGCAAATTTACCGACCATGGAACGATCGGTCTGGACGTTGATCGCAAACTGGAAAATGATCAGGACTGGATTCGGTTCCAGGTCTCAGATACAGGCATCGGCATAGCGGCGAAGCAGAGAGAAAATCTTTTCAAAGAGTTCGCTCAGGCAGATACCTCCATCGCGCGTAAGTACGGCGGCACTGGATTGGGGCTTGCTATTAGTTACAAATTCGTTCAACTGATGAAAGGACGAATTGGGGTGGAGAGTGAACTGGGTCGCGGCGCGACGTTCACAGCCGAGCTGCCGGCTCACGTCAGGACCGAAGCCGCTGACCCCATGCGCCCGGATGGCGCCAATGATTCTCCGCCCCCAGCTTCCTCGCCAACCAAAACCGACCAGGACACGATCCTGGTTATCGACGACGACGCCGCGGTTCGTGATCTAATGTCGCGCTTCCTCAGCAAGCTTGATTTCAATGTAGTTACTGCGCGTAGCGGCGGAGAAGGCCTCCGCCTGGCTGCGCAGCTGCGTCCGGTGATTATTACCCTGGACGTTGTCATGCCCGGACGTGATGGTTGGTGGGTGCTGAACCAACTCAAAGCGGACCCGTCACTATCGGAAATACCGGTAATTATGGTGACCATTGTAGATAACGAGGCGATGGGCATTAACCTGGGCGCCTCGAATTATCTAATTAAGCCGGTGCAGCGCGAACTCCTTGCAGAGCTTGTAGAGAAATACCGTGTCATGCGTTCCTCAGAACCAAAGACGATAAAGATACCTGTGTCCATATCGCCTAACCGCAAAGGCCAGGAGCAAGAGGCTCAAAACCCGCGGAGACGTTAATTATGCCGAGAATTCTGCTAGTAGAAGATAACGAGATGAACCGCGACATGCTGTCGAGACGGCTGCAACGTAAAGGATATACGGTCCTGATCGCGCATGACGGTGAACAGGGGCTTGCCAAGGCGTGTTCAGAAATCCCCGATCTGATTTTGATGGATATAAGTCTTCCTTTCATTGACGGGTACGAAGTTACTCGCCGTATAAAGGCAAATCCCAGAACACGCCATATTCCGGTGATTGCGCTCACCGCTCACGCCTTGCTAACTGATCGCGATAAGGCGCTCAAGGCCGGCTGTAACGATTACGACACCAAGCCCGTGGACTTCGGCCGGTTGACGGAAAAGATCGAGAATCTGTTAGTGAATGAAGAGACATTATGACGAGCCGAACGAACCGACTGCTCATTGTAGACGACAACGAACTAAACCGGGACATGCTTGCACGCCGTCTGGAGCGCAAGGGCTTTGAGGTTGTCTTGGCGGATGGCGCACGTCAATTAATGCAGCGGATCAGCGAAGGCGGAGTAGATATCGTTCTCCTGGACATTGAAATGCCGGAGATCAGTGGGTTGGAAGCCCTCAAGACACTGCGACAAACGTATTCTCCGATCGAACTCCCAATCATCATGGTCACCGCAAAAAATCAAAGCGAGGACATAGTCAAGGCACTCGACTTAGGCGCCAACGACTATGTAACTAAACCTATCGACTTTGCAGTTACCCTGGCGCGCATTGGCACCCAGCTATCTCACAAGCACGCGCAAGAGGCATTGAAGGAGAGTGAAGAACGTTACGCCCTCGCGGCGCGTGGAGCTAACGACGGCCTGTGGGATTGGAACCTGCAAGAAAATGCGGTTTACTTTTCGCCGCGCTGGAAGTCCATGCTTGGCTTTCAGGAAAACGAGATTGGTGACAAACCCGAGGAGTGGTTTAGTCGCATTCATGAAGCCGATCGCGAACGAGTAAAACAGGAAATCTCTGCACATCAGCAAGGGTTGACTCCGCAATTCGAAAGTGAGCACCGCGTTCTGCACAAAGATGGAAGCTTCCGCTGGATGCTAAGCCGTGGCCTCGCAGTCCACAATGCTTCCGCCAAGGCCCTGCGCATGGCCGGATGGCAGACGGACATCACACAAGGAAAGGTCTCGGACCCGCTGACCGGCTTGCCCAATCGCCTTCTGTTCACTGACCGGATTACGCGGCTTCTCAAGCATGCTAAGCGGCGAGACGGCTATCTGTTCGGGGTTCTGTTCCTCGATCTGGATGGCTTCAAGATGGTCAACGATAGCCTGGGTCATCTCATCGGCGACCAGTTGCTGGTGGGAGTTGCAAACCGGTTAGAAAAGTGTCTCCGCGCAACGGACATGGTTGCGCGTGTGGGCCGGGATTTTATTGTCGCGCGCCTTGGCGGAGATGAATTCACCGTTTTGCTCGACAGCATCAAAGATCCTGCTGACGCCAAGCAGGCCGCAGAGCGTCTGATGAAGGCGGTATCAGCGCCCTTCAATTTGAGTGGCAAGGAAGTATTCACTTCGGTAAGCGTCGGCATCGCGATAAGCAACGCGGCAAATTACGAACTGGCAGACGAAATCTTGCGGGACGCGGACACCGCAATGTATCGGGCTAAGTCTCTAGGTAAATCCCGTTACGAAGTATTTGACGCAGATATGCGCGCCAGCGTGATGGCCCGTCTGCAATTGGAAATGGACTTACACCGCGCCATCGAACGCAAGGAGTTTTCTAATTTCTACCAGCCGATCATCTCGCTCGCCTCCGGAGAGATCGTTGGCTTCGAATCTCTCCTGCGCTGGCACCATCCCACTCGGGGGCAGCTTGGGCCGGAGGAGTTCATCGCCGTAGCCGAAGAGACTGGACTGATTCGCGAATTGGGCTGGTGGAACCTGCGTGAGTCCTGCCGTCAGATGAGTGAATGGAGAGAGAATTACGCAGCGTATTCGGATTTAACCATAAGTGTCAATCTCTCTGCGAGACAGTTTCTGCAGCCGAACCTGATCAAAGATATCCAAGATGTATTAATCGAATTCTCTCTCCCGGCAGAGGCGTTGAGACTGGAATTGACCGAGAGCACCGTCATGGGAGACCCGTCCGCAGCCATACAGATGCTGGAAGAGATCAAAGCGTTGGGTATTAGTCTGGCAATCGATGATTTCGGTACCGGCTATTCTTCGCTGAGTTACTTGCACCGTTTTCCCCTCGACACACTAAAGATCGACCGTTCTTTCATTAGCGGAGACGGAGATGGCAAGTACAGTGAAGAAGGTACAGAAATTGCCCGTACCATCCTGCCCATGGCGTCAAACCTTCATCTGGACGTGGTAGCTGAAGGAGTTGAAACCGGTGAGCAACTTGCCTTGTTGAAGAAACTTAATTGTAAGTACGGGCAGGGATTTTATTTCTCTAAACCGGTGCCCGCGGCGGACGCAGCATCGTTGTTGGCTAACAAAACAACTTGGCGGCCAAAATCCTTTTCGGCCGCAAGCGGCAATTCATAAATCTTTGCTTAGACGATGCAATGCGACTTGCCTGGCACAACATTCTTCATGACCGTACGCGGTTCCTGGTGACTGTGTTAGGCGTTTTGTTTGCGGCGTTTCTGATGGTGTTTCAAGGCAGCCTGCTGGCTGGATTCTTGCGTGCCGCCTCGCGGTTCGTAGACGCCAGCGACCTTGATATATGGATTACCGCGCGCGGAGTGCAGGCGTTTGAATTTGGCGCGCCTCTTCAGGGCAGGGTACAGGAGCTAGCGGCAGGCGTGCCCGGTGTGGTTGAAACCGGACGGGCATGTATGGCATTTGCCGTATATCGCAAGCTGGATGGGCAGCAACAAGTGGTTGCGCTGGTGGGCGCCGATCCGAACTTGGGACAGCGCTTTCCTGTTCCCGAGTTGACTGAGAGATCCAACGAAGTTTCGCCGGAGTCGGTGACCTACGATGAAAGCGACCGGGGCGTGCTTCAAACGGTTTCACTGCCAGCGAGGGTCGAGATAAACGGGCACCGCGCCAAGATCGAAAGCGAGGTCCACGGGTTCGGCGGATTTCTTGGGGTTCCAGTTCTTTTCACTTCATATCGAAATGCAGCCCGCTACTTAGGCATTGAGCAGCAAGACGGCATGTACATCGTCGCACGAGTTGCGAAAGGGTACTCAGTGGCGGAGGTCCAGCGAAGCCTGAAACAACGGCTGCCGGAAGTTGACGTGCTCACTCGCCAGCAGTTTGCTCACAAGTCGCGCATGTACTGGATGACTAAGACCGGCGCCGGAAGTGCGATTGCGACCGCCGCCGTCTTGGGATTCCTGATCGGGTTAGTGGTCGTCTCGCAAACTATTTACGCAAATACGATGGAGAACATCGACGAGTACGCCACCCTGAAAGCAATTGGCGCCTCGCGAGAGTTTGTGGCTCGCGTCGTGATCACAGAGTCTTTAATCTGCGGCGCTGTAGGAAGCGTTTTAGGACTGCTGGCAGCCCTTCCGGCGACGATCTTTGCCAAGTCTTTTATTCCCTGGATACATACTCCAGCGTGGTTGCCTCTTCTCATAATGGCAGTGAGTTTGTTGATGTGCGCGCTTGCATCTGTGGCATCAGTTCGTAGTTCACTGGCGGTTGACCCGGGGCGGGTGTTCCGTGCCTGAGCGGACGCTGGCAGTAGAGAACGCCCGTCTTTCATTCGGCAAAGGGAATGCGCGGGTCCGTGCGTTGCGAGGCGTATCAGTGTCATTCAATCCGGGAACATTGTCATTAGTTATGGGGCCATCGGGCAGTGGGAAAACTTCGCTGTTGTCGCTTTTGGGCTGCTTGCTCTCGCCTGACGATGGGAAAGTTTTTGTTGAAGGCGTTCCGGTGCAAGGGCTGACCGAAAAACAGAAGACGGAACTGCGCCGAAAGAAGGTCGGCTTCGTTTTTCAAACTTTTCGGCTCTTGCATTCCATTTCCGCTATCGAGAATGTTGCCCTCGGACTGGAGATTCGCGATCCAAAGCAGCCGGACCGAACGACGGCGGCACGAGAGCTACTTGTTCAGTTTGGCCTGGGCGGCAAACTGAATCGTGAACCGGATGGCCTTAGTCCGGGTGAAAAGCAGAGGGTTGCAATTGCGCGCGCGTTGGCGGGAAATCCTCCTATTCTTCTCGCAGACGAGCCGACCGCGTCTCTGGATGCGAGCGCCGGAAAACAGATATGCCAGATTCTCCGCAGTCAGGCTGAGGAGAACGGGAAAACCGTTGTGGTCGTCAGCCACGATCCGCGATGGCAGGAATACGCGAGCCATACGGTGGTGTTGAGCGACGGCGAAGTTAAACACGATCAGCAGGCGAAATCTTCGTGAGCACACGCATTAAATTCGAGCTCGGCATTCTGACGATCGCACTGGCCGCGGCCGGAGCTGCTTTTTATCCGACCTCGCGCGACCAGAAACCGGTTCAGGCACATCAGATCTTGCCAGCGGATGCAGCCGACGTGGTATTCGCGTCGCCCGGAAGGATCGAAGGACTCTCCGACACGATCGCGGTGGAAGCGGCTGCCGACGGCGTTTTGAAGACAGTCAACGTGACCGAGGACCAGTTCGTCAAGAAGGGAACGCTGCTGGGAGAGATTGCCTGCGATGATCTGAATGCCGCGTTCAATGCTTCGCTGGCCGAGGCCGATGCTGCACGTCAGGCTCGGGTGCGCGTGTTGCGAGGCGCACGCGTCGAGGAGAAGCGAGTAGCTGCCAAGAAAACTGTAGCCGCGCAAGCCAAAATGGCCGAAGCGAAGGCACAATTACTCAGGCAGCACATCCTCTATAAAGGCGGAGAGGTTTCCGGCAGCGACTACGATCGGACAAAGCGCGACTACGGTGTTGCGCGAGCTGAGTTCCAGACAGCAGTTCGGTCCGAGCGATTGCTGGCAGCGCCCCCACTGCCGGAGGAGAAGGCACGAGCAAACGCCGAAGTGCTGGCGGCAGAGAGTCGCGTCCAGGAAGCGCAGGAACGAATCAAGAAATGCTCAATCGTCGCGCCCATTGATGGAACGGTGCTGAGAGTCGAGGCGCGGCCTGGGGAAGCGTTCAGCACAGTCACTCCGCATCCCTTATTCATTCTCGCCGATGTTTCCGGACGCCGGGTCAAGGCCGAGGTGGATCAAAGAGATCTCGCCAAAGTTACAATTGGTCAAAACGCCATCATCCAGGGCGAAGGGCTAACGGGGAAGAAGCTCACCGGGACTGTACAGAGCATCTCAGAGGTCATGGGGAAAAAGAGTGTGTTTTCCGATGATCCCGCGGATAAGATTGACCGCGACGTTCTCGAGGTCACGATCCTCTTAGGAACGGACGACGCAAAATCACTGCCAATCGGCCTCAGAGTCACCGTCCAGTTCTTAGCTGGCGCTAGCGGACCCGCACTTTAACGCGGCCGCGGTCCAGGCGATCTCTTGTAGCAATGGTGCGGCCTCCTTGAGGTCTTGCGCACCTGCAATAAACCCTTGGGCCAAGACTTAGCGGAAAAGTTCTGGTTCGCACCTCAAACGACGGCGGGTTCCTTGCACTGAATAGTTCGCTCCGGATCCACCATCGTCCACGCGAGCGCGCCTAGTGAGCACAATGCAGCAGCAACTAAAAATGATGCAGTCCAACCGAACCGGCTTGCGATTGCCGGGGTCGCCGAAGCCGTTACCATGCCTCCGATTTGAGCACCCATATTCATGAATCCGGAAACCGAACCGGAGGATGGCCCCGCTAGCCCAGCGGTTACTGACCAGAATGAACTCTGCGCCAGATATAGCGCGCCCGCACCACCCGCCAACACAACGCTGGCAAGCCTAGCACCCTGGACTTCCGCGCCCAACACCAGAAAAACCCCAGCTATTAAAATGACCGCGGCCGCAAGATAGCAGCGTCCGACACGCGCGCCCCATCGCCGGCATAAACGATCACTGATCATGCCGCCGAGCGGACAACATGCCGCCATCGCCAGAAACGGCAGCATGGCGTAAAACGCGCTGGCCTTCAGATTCAAATTTCTCACCTGCGCGAGATAAAGATAAAACCAACTGAAGAATATCCAGGCAACGTAGCCGAAACTGAAATAGCTGAAAGTGATCGCCCAAACGTCCCGGCTCTTTAGAATGGAACCCCATGCAATCAGCGGCTGATCTTTTGGTATGGACTTGCCTGCGGAGATTCCCTCGCTTATAAATGCCAGCTCCGAGGGCGACACTCCGCGGTGTTCTTCAGGTCTATCGCGCGCAACAATAAACCACACCAACCCGGCAACCAGCCCGATCAGTGCGCAAATCCAGAATGATGTTCTCCACGCATAATGCAGCATCACGTAGGTGATAAGCGGCGGAGAAAGCCCGGCTCCGGCGCCCACTCCCGCGAAGATCCAGCCGTTCGCGATCCCGCGTTCCTGCACCGGTATCCAGCGGGAGACGAATTGGTTCGAGGCGGGATACATCACTGCTTCGCCGGCCCCTAATAAAAATCGCGCAGCGACGAAAAGCCACAGAGCGCCCGTGATTCCGGAAGGTATCGACGCCGTCAACGCCGTGAACATTCCCCACCAGATCACTCCTGCGGCCAGCACTCGGCGCGGGCCCAATCGATCTGCCAATCTGCCGCCCGGGGTTTGAAAAAGCGCGTACCCGGCAAGAAACGCGCTGAACACCCAGCCGAGTTGCACATTGCTTAAGTGGTAGGCTGCGGCAATAGAGCCGCCGGCGACGGAGATATTCACGCGGTCCAGAAACGCGACCCCGCTCAACACAAACAACCAGAAGATAAGGTTCCAGCGGACGTGGCTTCGTCTGGCGCCCGTCAGCGCATTTCGCGGGACGTTCTCGAGGGCCTCAGTGGGCGCCATGGTATGCCGTGACTCGCTGGCGCGATTCGCCTAAATTCTCGATGCCGAGCTCCACGATGTCGCCAGCCTTCAGGTACACCGGCGGGTTCATTCCCAAACCAACTCCAGCCGGAGTCCCGGTGCTGATCACATCGCCCGGAAGAAGCGTCATGAACTGGCTTACGTACGAAACCAGGGTGGCAACGTCGAAGATCATGTTGCCGGTGGAACTGTTCTGCCGGGAGATTCCGTTCACCATCAGCCACATTTTCAGATTGCCGACGTTAGGGATTTCGTCGGGAGTTGCCAGGAACGGGCCAAGCGGCGCGAAGGTATCGGCGCTCTTTCCTTTTACCCACTGTCCGCCCCGTTCCAGCTGAAAGCTACGTTCGGAATAATCGTTGTG
>Ga0210406_10008743_pt1 | contig 10124 bp, 9 predicted proteins | sample IncBWC30MmetaG_FD_155454 | JGI IMG/M metagenome (GOLD analysis project Ga0210406, IMG submission 155454) | Forest soil microbial communities from Barre Woods Harvard Forest LTER site, Petersham, Massachusetts, United States - Inc-BW-C-30-M | ecosystem: Environmental > Terrestrial > Soil >... | reverse complement strand
GCGAAGGCGGACGTGGAAAAGATGCGCCTGGATTGGACGCGCGCCGAAGGTCTCTATAAGGATGCACTGATTTCGAAGGCGGAGTACGAGTCGAGGAAGGCGACCTGGCAGACGTCGGAAGCCGGGTTGGCACAGGCGGAAGCGCGGGTCGCGCAGGCCAAGGCGCAACTGGATTCGTCAAACCGGCGCACAGCGCAGACGCGGGCAACTTTGACGCGAGCTTCGGATGTGCTGCAGAAGACGACGTACGAGGCGCCATTCGATGGCGTGATCACAAACCTGCCGGTGCGCGAAGGCGAGACAGTGGTGATCGGGATCCAAAACTCGCCGGGCAGCACGCTGATGACGATTGCCGACATGTCGGTGATCACGGCGGAAGTGAAAGTGGACGAGACCGATATCGTCAATGTGAAACTCGGTCAACCGGCCGAGGTTTCGATCGATGCGATGCCGAAGAAGACATTCGTGGCGGTGGTGAGCGAGATCGGGGACAACGCGATCGTAAGGTCGTCGGGAGTTTCGACATCGCAGCAGACCAGCGCGAGCCAGGAGGCGAAGGATTTCAAGGTAGTGGTAACCCTGACGAATCCGCCGGGTGATTTGCGGCCTGGATTGTCGGCGACAGCGAAGATCACGACTGCCACGCGAAATCAGGCGCTGACCGTTCCGATTCAGGCGTTGACGGTCCGGACGAATGCAGCCCTGGAAGCGGCGAAGAAACCTGAGAAAGGCGCGGTGCAGGCAGCGGCGCCGGAGGCGTCCAAGAACAAGAAAGATAGCGAGAGCCAGGGTGTGTTCGTGATCCGCGACGGGAAGGCGGAGTTTGTGGCGGTGCAGACAGGCGTGGCGGGCACCACGGATATCGAGGTGCTGAACGGATTGAAGGACGGCGACGAGATTGTCACAGGCAGCTACAAGGTACTGCGCACGATGCGCCCGGGATCGCGTGTGAAGATCGACAATTCTGCACCGAAGAAAGAAGACGAGAGTTAGGGTGCCCCAGGTTAGCGCCAAAGGACGGCGCGAACCTGGGGCACCCTACAAGCCGAGGTACGGTCGGAACTGGTCTAACAAAACATGGAGTACTGCGTCTAAATCGAAACCGCTGGTATAGCAAGGGAGCGGCCAGGTGTCCTTGGGGGACGGGGAGAAAAAGATGGCGACCGCCGAAGTATTGAACTTTACCCAACCGGTTGTGTCTGCGCCGCCAGCCTCGTGCATGATCTGTACCGAGGACTTGTGGAAGACCTACGACATGGGCTCCGAGCAGCAGGTGCAGGCGCTGCGGGGCGTGAACCTGAAGATCGAGCGCAACGAGTATGTGGCGATCATGGGGCCGTCAGGATCCGGAAAATCGACGCTGATGAACCTGATCGGCTGCCTGGATTCGCCAAGTAAGGGCAGTTACTGGCTGAATAACCAGCTGGTGAGCGAACTCGATGACGACGAATTAGCGCGCATCCGGAATAAAGAGATTGGATTCGTGTTTCAGACATTCAACCTGCTGGCGCGCGCGACCGCGCTGCACAACGTGGAACTCCCGCTGATCTATGCGGGCGTGGCGGCGGAGCAGCGCATCGAGCGGGCGAAAGAATCGCTGGCGGCGGTGGGCATGGACAAGCGCATGAGTCACAAGCCGAACGAACTGTCGGGCGGACAACGACAGCGGGTGGCGATTGCGCGAGCACTGGTGTGTAAGCCGTCGATTATCCTGGCTGACGAACCTACCGGCAACCTCGACTCACAGACCGGCAATGAGATCATGGCGTTGTTTGACCGGCTGCACGCCGAGGGAAATACGATCGTGCTGGTCACGCACGAACACGATATTTCGGAGTACGCGCATCGCGTGATTTACATCAAGGACGGCGTGATTGCAGGGGATGAACGGAAGGTGAGGGACTAGCCCGGCGTTCGACAAATCGGATTGGCAAACCAGAATGCCCAGCTCAGGTGCGCTGGGCATTTTCATTTGGAAGAAGTTGAGCGAACCGTTTGTATTGTGTGTCTCCCTTCCGCGTCACTTCTTTTTGGTGGCTGATTTCTTCTTCGCTGATTTCTTTTTCGCAGGCTTTTTAGGCTTTGGCGCTGGGCCGGGAGCGGGAACTGGGGGACCACCCGGTGCATGATGAAGGATGGCGACCAGTTGGGCAAGGCCTACAGACGGCAGGAAGGCGGGGTTGTTGTAGTAACTCGCCAGCGTGCTGGTGTTGGCAGGACCCAAGTCTCCTTTCGGGATATCTTCACCGCCACCCTCTTTCCAGGCCGACGCCCAAATGTCAGCAAGACAGAGGCAACCGTCGGCCATGAGGTCCATAGTCTTCTCACCGTACTGATCCCATAAGTCACTTTCGCGAGCGGCTTTGGATGCCGCATTGTTGTATGTGTCCACAATGTCCTGTGGCGGCAGCTTCTTCACTGTGTCGCGCATCAGTTGGATGACGCGTTGCGCGGCACCAAAGCCCGTGGAGAAGCTTGGGGTGACGTTCTGCCCGCGCAAGCGCGAGACGATGCCATCCACCAACTCCGGCGCATGGTCATTGAGCATTTGAGACTCATAGACAGCGTGCACCTGATATGCCACGGATCCTTTCTGGACGGGCGGATTGCCGTGATGGAGCCGGGAGATATGGAGCGGCTGGCAGGCATCGCCTACGTAGTGTCCAAGGCAACCGCCAGCTGCGAGGAAGTGCAGCGCGTCCTTCTGCTTCGCGTAGCCGACCATGGCATCGTAGATTTGCCAGACGCGGAACGGCAGCGATCCAGGATTGGTGCCAGGGACGGCGGAGTAGAAATTCAACCAAACTTGCGGATCGATATTCGCGGGATCGCTGCAGAGGTCGAGAAGCGTCTTACCGCGATAGGGACCACTGGCCGCGGGCTGGTCCATATCGGCGAAGTGATTGTTTGAATCGGTTGGCCGGGTGTTGCGCCAAACATCATCAGCGACGTCGGCCAGGGGCACGAAGGAGTAGTGAGCCGTGTTGCGGAGGACTTTCTCTTTGACCTTGAGATCCGCCGGCGAGAAGCCACGCGGTCGAGATTCTGGCTCATGAGTTTCTGGAGGCCGGGAAGCCCAGTGAAGCCCACCGAACAGGCCAACGCGCCGATGGTGTAGTGGCCCATTTCCCCCCAATATTCGAAGGCGCCGATATTCCAATCGCGAATAATGTCGACATTAAGGCGGTCGCAGACAGTGCTGAGACAAGTTGCGAGCGCGCAACTAATGTTGGGCATGCCGTCCGCCCCCGAAAAGAGACTCCCGCCCCACTGCACCGCAATCGGACGATAGTCCTGCGGGCCCATTTCGAGGAGCCATAGGGTACCCGAGTCTCCCGGCTGGGTGTGAAAGTCCATTTTTTCCTTGCGCGCGCCGATCAGGAAATCTGAGACATACTCGAATCCGCCCATCGACCGGTAACGGTAGAAAAGAGCCTTGATCGCACCCTGCAACAGTCCGGACGCGCACCCGTATGCGCGGACTGGGCAGTCGATCAAGCGAAGGGACAAGTTATCGATTCCGAGATCGGCGATGTCGCCGATAGTTCCAATCCCGAAAACCTGAGCGGTCCAACCGGTCAGATCGTCAATTCGGACCAGACCGATATCTTGTGTCAGATAGATGTTCTTCCCGGGCCAACCGTCGTAGACCTCCTGGAACAGACTGCGCGTGAGTTGCTTTTCTGAACTGACTCCGACGGGGACGGTGGCTCCGCCCACTCGCATGTAGACCTTCTCACCGGGGTTGCCGGTCACATGGCGGTTGGTGATGGCGTAAGTTGTGTGACCGTCTGTCGCCAGGCAACCGATGGATGCAATGTGCTCGCGCCCCTGTACTTCGGCAATCAGCGGGAAGCCTCCACCGAGGCGGTTGCTGGGAAACACAACGTTGTGAACGACAGGGTCGGCGGTGAGGACGGGCGGGGCTTCGACGAGGCAGACGGGCACGCGACGACCATCTTCCAAGTAGAGCGAGTTGGGAACCATGTCCTCCCAGGAGAGATTTTGCGGGTCTTGCCACTTATCAACAAAAACCAGGATGCACGGCCAGGAATAGGGGCGCACCTCGGAGCTGGCGAGAGTTCGAGCGCTTCTGTCTTTGGGCGGAGTTTTGGGCGGCCAAGGATCGGTTCGCCGGATCAGGTAAAGACCGACCGCTGTGCCGATCACGTTACGGCGCCGCATGAGTTCCACGTGATTCTTCTCCCGGGCAAGCAGAAGGTCGACGAGACTCAGCATGTTGAAGTCGCGATGGAGGGTAAGTGGGTCCGTGCCGGGAGACTTGGTGTCTTCGTTTGCCATGGTGGATCATCCTCAACTGAAAGATTTTGTGAAGTCAGGACCCAACTAAACGCTGACGAGGCCGAAGAGCGATCGGGGACGAGAATCGAATGGAGACATAAGAATGGTGCGGAGAAGGGCCAAAACGCTACAGGTTTTTTGTAAATTTTCGATGAACGAGGCCATGCTCTTCCACGGAGGCCGGGAGGAACAAAGCCATTCCCTCTACTAAGCCGCGATCGGGTTCGTGCGCAGGTAGTTCTCGATCTCGCCGATTTCTTCGCCACTCAAGTGGAAGTCGGCGGCGCGGACGATTTGCTGAGCCTGCTCGGGGGAACGCATGCCGACGATGGCACCGGTGACCACCGGGTCGCGCAGCGTCCAGGCGATTGCAACTTCGCCGGGCGTGTGGCTGTGTTTGTCACCAATCTTGCGCATGATCTCGACCAGGCCCAGGTTGCGAGTCAGCAGTGGCTCCTGGAAGCTGGCGGTTCTGGGGCGGAAATCGTCCTTCGGTAACTTCGCGATCCGCTCGCGAGTCATTTTCCCGGTAAGCAGGCCGGACTTCATCGGCGAATAAACGATGACGTCGATTTTGTGCTCACGGCAGTAAGGGAGAATTTCGCGCTCGATGTCGCGGGTGACGATGTTGTAGTTCGGTTGGAGCGAGGTGATGGGCGCGATCTTCGCGGCACGCTTCATCTGAGAGACGCTGAAGTTCGAGACGCCGATGTTGCGGACTTTCCCTTCCTTCTGCAAGGCGGCCATGGTCTGCCAGCCCTCTTCGATTTCCTGCTCGGGATCGGGCCAGTGAATCTGGTAGAGATCGATGGCGTCGATTTTCAGGCGGCGCAGGCTGGCTTCGAGTTCGCGACGGATGGATTCAGCGCGCAAGCTGTGACCGATCTCGCGTTTGTCATTCCATACCAGGCTGCATTTGGTAAAGATGTAGGGCTTGTGGGGACGGCCGGCGATGGCTTTAGCAACCACTTCTTCGGAGTGCCCGAGACCGTAGACGGCCGCGGTATCGATCCAGTTCACGCCTGCATCGAGTGCTGCGTGAATGGCGGCAATGGATTGGTCGTCCTGTTGCGGACCCCAGGAAAACGCCCAGTCTCCCCCACCCATGGCCCAGGCGCCAACGCCGATGGGGGTGATATGAAGGTCAGAATTGCCAAGCTGCCGGGTTTGCATATTTGTTTGGATGAGGTTGTGGTTGAGGAGGATGCGAAGGAGTTCGGGGCGGCGGGGAGTAGGCGGCCCACGGCGGGTCGCGGTTGGGCGGGAGGACAATCTTCCGCATTAGAAATAGCGCACGCCTGTATCCAGAATGAACGGAGGGAAAGTGGAAGGTGCCGTGTCCCTAGCCTTCTCTATCTAAGGCTTCCTGTGCCTAGACTTGCCTTCAAGTTTGCTGGCCCCTTTTTTGTTCTTCGTAGAGCAATGGCTACGAAGTATTCAAACATGGTCACCAGCTTTGGGTTGACACGCCATTCGTCTTCGAGATATGTTGCTGCGCCATAAACTCACTTAGAGTTTGCGTTGGAGGTTTATGTACCGGGCGTCCTCCTCCTGCCGTCGTTCAGCTACGATTGTGAGCTTATTGCGCACTACCATCCTTGTCGTTTCCCCTGAAACTTGCTGCGCAATGTTGTGAAACGAGTTGTCCTCCCCGCTACGTGTGGGTGCCAGAGGATTGCAGGTGCGAGTTCGCGTCTCCGATTCTCATCGATACGAGCGGAACGGGCTTCGATTTAATATCCGCAACTGGCGGAGTCGCATTCGACATAGCTGGAGATTCCAGTCCAACACCTATAGCGTGGACTGCTTCCACTTCCGGGAATGCTTTCTTGGCTCTAGACCGCAATGACAACGGCAAGATCGATGACGGCAAGGAACTCTTTGGGAATTTCACGATTCAACCTGCATCTCATCACCCCGAACGGATTTCTGGCATTGGCTGAGTTCGATAAACCCGAAAACGGGGGGAAACGATGACGGCATCATCGACCAACGCGATGGAATCTTTCCTCACCTGCGTCTTTGGATTGATGATAACCACGATGGAGTGTCGCAACCTTCCGAGCTCTATCCGCTTCCGGCTCTTGGCGTTTATTCAATATCTCTCTTCTACGAACGCTCCACATACGAGGACAGATATGGAAATTGGTTCCGCTACAAGGCGACGGTGAACCAGGGCATGGAATCCCGCGTTGGCCGCTGGGCCTATGATGTCTTTCTAACAACTCCTTGACCTGAAATCGTTGTCAACGGTTAAAGATGCGGTCTCGCATCTGCACACCGTCCTGAAGGGGGTATATGTATTCTCGATACGGCGCGTCGCCCATACTAGGGCTGCTTATCCCTTTAGTTTTCGCCTCAGCACAAGTCGGCCTCGATCATCCGCCGGTCCAACTGGTCGGACAAGTGGTCGCACGAACACCATCGCAGTATAGGGTTAGCCAGCCTGTAAATTGCGACTTGGAGGGGCGAATCTATGCGCGTGCGACTCGCGCCGGGGAAGGCCCTAGCCCGGTTGTCATTGAATTCGACCTTGCTCCTCCAGCAAATGAATCGCTTCGAGTGACGGCTTTTGGTGACCCCGATCAGTACAGCGTTGATGACAACGTGCCTGACCCGAACGGAGGCCTTTTTGCCATCGCCGTTCGTCACCACCCCCGCTCGGCGGCGATTATACATTTCGATAATTATGGAAAGTTCACAGGGACAATTCCAATCGCTGGCATGTCGCCAAAGAGGCTGTCTGCCTTCGCAGATGGATCACTCCTGATTGGAGGAGTAACAGTTGATGCCGATTCCAAAGAGGCTCCGTTCCCGTCGGGGTGGGAAATGGGGATTTAAAGAGCCGACGGATCACCCTTGCATTCTTTGCACATCGACCTTGATTCATTGCTTGGCATGAGGATCTCTAAGACGAAGGCGAATAACTGGGGCTCCCTTTCGACAGAGCAGTGGGAAGCGATCCAAGATGAACTGTCTTTTCGGCCTTCAAAGGATGGGAAGATCTATATCTCAATCCAGGTATCCACGGCTTTCGCGACTATAGAGTATGTACAACCGCGAGGCGCAATTGTCGCCGCTTCGGGGGACGTTCGGTATCTTGCGATTCCCTTCTCTGAAGGTGTCGAAATGTTCCGCTTTGTGGTAGGCAATGGTCGGATGTTTGCGTTGTTCGGTGCTCGAGATGAAACCGGTCGCAGCGGCCGGTTCGACGACTTGCAGGAACTTGTAGTAGGTCCTGAGAACGATCTGAAGGTCGAGGGCCGTTATAAGGTTGCCAGCGCTCCCGATTGTGTGAGCGGTGATCACCTATTCGGAATAAGACCAGATGGAAAGGGTTCGGGTGGGACGTACTTAATCGTGTATCAACTGCCCTAGCCACGCGTAGGCGGCTACAAAATGGAGAAGGCATGCGGCAATATTTTTTCGTAGGCACGGCTCTGACGCTTGCTTTAATGTGCACGATACCCGCCTCTGCTCCAACCGTAGATGATTGTGGTTTTACCCCCGGTGCCAGTTTCGTCATGTGCTCAGATGGCGTGGGTGCGTCTCTGCCGTTTGTAAGACAACTACGAATCTGTTGCATTTTTGTGTCACGGAAACCGCGCAGTGTAAGTGTCCGGATGGAAGCTGGCAGAGTGTTGGCGTTCTAAAGAAAAGCGGAACGGGCGGTCCGTGTGCCGTTTATGGGTGTTCATTGAAGCCACCTTCCGGGCGGAAAGAATTGCCTTCGGACATTCTTTGGAATGTCGCAGGGGACTGGGAACACGAGGTGACCGTAGCTCGTGCAGAAGATTGGCAAGGCGGAGGTCGCTGGCGAATTCCAGAGATAAAATACCTTAAGGTAAGACTGGAGCCCGGTTCGCCCAAGGATTGACCAATTCTGGAAAATCTAGGGACAAACCTGAGGTTCTTACTTTCCCTCTCTGGATAACAGGAGGGCGTCTCGTCTGGCTGCAGGCTTTTCTAGGTCTCTGAGTACTTGCCTTGAGCCGCTGGCGCTACTGCCCTTTTGCGTCGCCAGCGGACGGAGCGCCCCCCACTGGGAGCGGACGGCTTGCCGAAAGCGCTCGCGCTCCTCGGAGGTCATGCCGCCGCAACGCTCTTGCATGCGATGACGGAAATTGCGGCCGCCAGGACGATGCCACCCATGCCCGCCGAAGAAGATGCGGCAGAGCGCCAGGAGGCCAAGCGCTTGCCAGAACGTAATCATGCGCCAGCCGAAGAGCGGGGGCAGCAGCCAATTCCAGAGAAGCATGACCACTTGACCGCCGACGAAGAGAAACAGAAATATCCCCAGAATTGCCGCCGGCGCGATGAAATACCATTTCTTCTTCATATTCGTTTCCTCATGGTTTCAATGACTCGTCGTAGATGCTTTGCAGACGCCGGCGGAGATGGAGCACCGCATAGCGCTTGCGCGAAAGCAAGGTGTTCACGCTCACTCCGGTCTCCTCCGACATTTCTCGAAAGCTGCGTCGTTCGAGTTCGTGCGCGATGAACACGGCGCGCTGTTCCTCGGGCAACTCGGCGAACGCCGACTCGAGTTCTTCGAGCAGCAGGTTGCGCGCGTAAAGCGCGTCCGGGCCCGCGTCGGGGGAAGGCCGCAAGTCGTCGATGCGCAGTAGTTCGCCGTCGTCGTCTTCGCGTGCTATCGCCGCATCGGTGAAACTCACCGGCTTCTTCTTGCGAAAGAGGTCGGTGATGCGGTTGCGCGCCACGCGAAACAGCCAGCCGGTGATGTGGTCGATCGGCATCAGCAGGCGATTCGCTTCGACCAGTTCGTAGAAGACGTCCTGCAGAATGTCTTCGGCATCGCCGGGATCAGGCACCCGCCGCCGGATGAAGTTACGCAGGCGAGACTGCTCCCGCTTGACCACGTCGGTAATCCTCTGGTCCTGTTCGAAGGCCATCCGGTCGAGGCTCGCTGCGCCCTTCATCTAAATGTGCAGACGAATGAGGGGTGCGGATATTGTAGGCGGCTAAGTTATTGAAGACGATGGGGCCTGTGGTTGGCCTGCGCGGAACGGACCTCAGCTGTCTTTGCGGTAGAGCAGGTCGCGCATGGCTTCGCGTCGGGCGGCGTTCGCTTCGCGATCGGCGGCGCGGTCGACGGCATCTTTGGAGCCTTTGGAGCCGACGTCTTTGCCTTTGGCTGCGGCCGACTGCTCGGCGGCGGTGCACTCCGGGCAGCGGTTGGCGAAGCCAGGCTTGTCGGGCTTGAGCTCAAATTCCTCCGAGCAGACAGCGCAAACTTTGATGGGGAATGCCATAGCAGACTCCTTTGCAACGCAGGCTTCTATGATAAACGATGAGTGCTTTCCTAGTGGAGGGGTTTGGCGGCGAGTGTGAGTTGCAAGTCCCCTTCAATAATGAAGTTCAAGCCAACTTCCCCGCCCTGTCTCTGCAAAGTGCGCAGAGAAAAGGACAGGGCACCCTCCAATCCCCCTCAGACACCCTTACACCCTCGAGAGCCTTTGCGACCGACTGAATTTTCTCTCAGCTCTTGATGTCAGCTGCGCAAAGTGGATTGACCGCTCCCAGGCGGTGCGAGAGATTTCTTGCAGGCGTGCCGCACGCGACGGCACACGCGTTGTTCAATTTTTCTACCACATGGAGAGCAGAGGATGGCAGCGAAGTTTGATTTGAAGCGGGGTGGGAACGAGCAGTATATGTTCAATCTGAAGGCAGCGAACGGTGAGGTGATCCTCACCAGCGAGCTTTACAACGAGAAGCCGAGCGCTGAGCAAGGCATTCAGTCGGTGAAGATACATGCTGTGGAGGACCAGCGCTTCGAGCGCAAGCGTGCGAGAAGCGGAGAG
>Ga0210406_10008742_pt1 | contig 10125 bp, 6 predicted proteins | sample IncBWC30MmetaG_FD_155454 | JGI IMG/M metagenome (GOLD analysis project Ga0210406, IMG submission 155454) | Forest soil microbial communities from Barre Woods Harvard Forest LTER site, Petersham, Massachusetts, United States - Inc-BW-C-30-M | ecosystem: Environmental > Terrestrial > Soil >... | reverse complement strand
GCCGTGTTGGATGCAAGCGCCGGCGCGCCCATCAAGGACGCTCAGCGCTCGACGAAGGCGCGTTCGATTACATAATCGCCAGGCTCGCCGATGTGCGGCGAGATGGTGAAACCGCGACCATCCAGCAACGCGCGCGTATCGGCGAGCATCGCGGGTGATCCGCACACCATGACGCGGTCCTGCGCAGGATCGAGCGTCGGCAGATGCAGATCACGGCACAGGCGGCCCGACTCCAGAAGGGTCGTCAATCGACCGTGATTCGTATGCGGCTCGCGCGTAACCGTCGGATAGTAGTGAAGCTTGTCGCGCACCAGATCACCCAGATATTCGTGGGTCTTGAGCTCCTCGATACGGTGTTTCACGACCGCGGACTCCCTCGCCCAACGTACGCCGTGAACGAGCACGACGTGCTCGAAACGCTCGTAGACCTCGGGATCCTTGATGAGGCTCATGAACGGTGCAGCGCCGGTTCCGGTGCTGAGCAGGTACAGACGCTTACCGGGTTTGAGGTCATGTAGCAGCAGTGTGCCCGTGGGTTTGCGGCTTATCAGAACCTCGTCGCCCTCGCGGATGTGCTGCAGACGCGAGGTCAGCGGGCCGTCGGGCACCTTGATGCTGAGGAACTCCAGGTGCTCCTCGTGATTCGCGCTGGCGATGCTATAAGCCCGCAGCAGCGGCCGGCTGTCCACGTGCAGCCCCACCATGACGAACTGGCCATTCTCGAAACGCAGCGCTGAATCACGGGTGGTCGTGAAAGTGAATTGCGTATCCGTCCAGTGATGTACTTTGAGTACCCGCTCCGCACCTATGGCCGCCAAGATCTGTCACCTGCGCTAACGTCAATGAAACCGGAATGTTACAAGGTGCGGCCCCGGAACGATGATTTTTCCGGCTATAGAGTCATAATCACCGAGCATTAGGAACGCGAACGACGCTGGAGGGGTGGGGAAATGACGCAATTGGCAGACAAGGGGCTCAAGGGGCGAACGCTGTTTATCACCGGCGCGAGCCGCGGAATTGGCCTCGCTATCGCCCTCCGGGCCGCCCGTGACGGCGCGAACATTACCGTCGCCGCGAAGACCGAAGAACCCCATCCGAAGCTCCCCGGCACCATCTACAGCGCCGCCCGGGAAATCGAAGCCGCGGGGGGCAAAGCCCTGCCAGTGCCGGTCGATATTCGCAACGACGCGCAGGTCGCGGATGCCATCGCCCAGACGGTGAAGACGTTCGGGGGCATCGACATCCTCATCAACAATGCCAGTGCAATAAGTCTCACGAACACCGCCGAAACGGACATGAAGCGTTTCGATCTGATGCACCAGATCAACACCCGGGGCTCTTACCTGTGCTCGAAGCTGTGCGTGCCGCACCTGGCGCGCTCGTCGAATCCACACATCCTGATGCTGGCGCCGCCGCTCAATATCACGGAGCGGTGGTTCGCGCCGCACCTAGCGTATTCGCTCGCGAAGTACGGGATGAGTCTTTGCGTGCTCGGACTCGCGGGAGAGTTGCGTATGCAGGGGATCGCCGTGAATGCACTTTGGCCCCGCACCGTGATCGGTACCGCTGCGTTGCAAGTCGCGATGACCGGCCGTGACTCCAGCGAGCGCCGCCGCGTTCGCAAGCCCGAGATCGTGTCCGACGCCGCGCACGCCATCCTGACAAAGCCCAGCCGCGAGTTCACTGGCAATTTCTGTCTCGACGACGAGGTGCTGCGCGCGGCCGGCACGACCGATTTCACTCATTATCGGGATGCGGGCATTCGGGAAGAGGATCTCCTGCCGGACTTCTTTCTGTGAGCGAATTATCGCGCCGCACAATAGCGTCGCGGGCGCGGCAGGGTTAGAGTTGGTCCGTGAGATGATGATGCTCTGACGGCGGGGCGCAACCCACGGACGGAATTCATCACCAAGATCAAGGAAACGGCGGAATCGGCCGCCCGATACAGCAAGCTGACACTTGAAGAACTCGTCGACCCCGTCTGATCCGAGCCTGGCGGCGCTGCTTCATGATCTGAACCAGCCCCTTACAGCGATCCTGAGCAACGCTCGGGCCGCGCAGCGCTTCCTCTCGAATCCGTCGCTCGACCACCATGCTGAGATGCACGATATCCTCGAGGACATCGTTGCCGACGACAAGAAAGCCGCGGGTATTGTCCAGAAACTAAGACAAGCCATCAAGGACGCGGAAGGAGATGGATGATGAGCCTGCAGCAGGGAACCGTTTTCATTGTGGATGACGATCCGGACGTCTGCCGCGCCGTCGGACGGCTCGTGCGCGGCGCGGGATACGAGGTGCGCGAATTCAACTCAGCGCGGGACTTCCTGGTAGCGCACGAGTCGGAGCCGCCGGGTTGTCTGCTGCTCGATCTTTCGATGCCCGAGGTCGACGGACTGCAATTGCAACAGAGTCTCGTGGCGGCGGGCTGCCACCGCCCGATCGTATTCTTGAGCGCCAACGGCGACGTTCACAACACCGTGCGCGCCATGAAAGCGGGCGCGGTGAATTTTCTCACCAAGCCTGTCGATCGCGACGAACTCATCGGGGCCCTCACGGAAGCCTTCGCGATCGATGCCGCGGGACGCGCCAAATGGGAGACCCGCCATACCATCGCAGGCCGGATGGCCACGCTCACGCCGCGTGAACGGCAGGTTCTGGAAAAGGTCGTGGCCGGTCGACTCAACAAACAGATTGCCGCGGAACTCGGTACCGTCGAGAAGACGATCAAGGTGCACCGCTCGCGAGTCATGCAGAAGCTGCACGCCAGCTCACTCATCCAACTCATCGAGATCGCCAAGCTTGGCGGCGTCTCTGCCACGCATGACGCGTAACGCATGGACCAAGGGCCAATAGCCCACACGCCCGGACGGCGCAAGATGCCACCTGGGTCGGACGCGGTGGTCGGGCTGCAAGCGGGACTATCGGCACATCATCGGCGTTCGTGTCGCGGGCTCATCACCCTCGCACGACCGCCCATCCGCGCACAGGGACGGTACGGATGCTTCGGTGACTTACAGTGATGGGCTGCCGCGTCGACCTGTTTTACCGCCGCTACCCGGCCAACATCTCCCTCACGCCGCGCACGGCCGCGAGCAGACTTTCCTCGTCGAACGGCTTGGCGAGGTGCGCCGCAAAGCCCGCTTGCAGGCTGCGGGCGACGTCCTCGTCGTAGACACTCCCGCTGATGGCGATCGCAGGCACCTGGCCCTTGCTGCCGAGCCGCGCAAAGCGTGAGCGTATACGGGAGAGTAATTCGATGCCGCTCCCGTCGGGCAGGCTCAGATCGCAAATGGCCAGATCGAACGTCGCGCGCTCTCCTACTGTGGTGGCGGCGGCAAGGCTGGGAACACAGACGACGAAGTGGCCGTGACTCGTCAGCAGTCGACGGCAGGCTTTCGCAACACCCTCGTGGTCTTCGACGAGGAGGATGCGCAATGCGTGCGGGGCGCCACTGTCGTCGCTCTTCATCGGGGGCTCATGCAGATGGGCGGTACTCGAAGCCACTTCCAGCTCCGAAGTCGCCGCATCGAGCATGCGTGAGTTCGCGGCGGCGGCGGCATCGAGGTCCGCAGTTTCAGTGCCGTCGCTTGCTGGTGGGCTTTGAGGGTCGGGCGAGTGGAGCGGCAAAGTGACGGCAAACGTCGCTCCGCGGCCTTCTCCCTCGCTCGCCGCGGCGATACTTCCGCCGTGCAGTTCGATGATCCGATGGGCGATGGCGAGACCGAGCCCGAGTCCTTGCGAGCGGCGCTCCCGACTGACTCCCTGCCAGTAGCGCTCGAAGAGATGCGGTAATTCTTCCAGCGCGATTCCCTGCCCCGAGTCGCGGACGAGCAGTTCCACGTGTTCGCCGCGGCGCGCATAGCGAAGCTGAATCCAGCCTCCGGGCGGGGTAAAGCGGATCGCATTTGAAAGCAGGTTCCAGACAACCTGTTGCAACCTTTCCGAATCACCGTTGACAGTGCCGGCGCCGGTTTCCAACGCGGTCTCGACAGTGAGGTTCTTGGCAAGGGCGGCGGGCCGGAATGAATCGACCACTATGCCTATCATTTGCGCCAGCGAAGCAACCGGTCGCGGCTCGATCCGCAGGCGGCCGGTGACGATGCGCGAGATGTCCAGGAGGTCGTCGACGAGTCGACGTTGCACGCGCGCGTTGCGGTCAATGAGCTCCAGCGCGTGGACCGCTTCGCTGGGGTCGAGCCGGTTGTCCTTGAGAAGAGCGGTCCAAGCCAGCACCGCCATCAATGGCGTACGCAGCTCGTGCGACAGCATCGTAAAGAAAATGTCCCGGGCGCGGTTCGCCTGTTCCGCCGTTTCACGCGCGTGCCGTTCGGCAGCGTGCATGCGAGCCTGGGCGAGCCGGGATTCCACACGGGCCAACAGTTCCCGGGCCGAGAATGGCTTGATGATGTAGTCGTCCGCTCCAGCCCGCAGTCCTTCAGACGACGCTTCCTCACCGGCGCGTGCCGAAAGCAACATAACGGGTAGCTTCTCGGACGCTGCATTGGAACGGATCGCACTCAGGAGTCCAAAGCCGTCCATGACGGGCATCATGACATCGGCGATGACGAGATCTGGCAGCCTTTGCCGGATGTGCTCCATGGCTACCACGCCGTCCGGAGCGGTCTCAACCTCCCAACGGCCGCCAAGGAGGTGGCGCAGATAGCCGCGCATGTCTGCGTTGTCATCGACGATCAGGATGCGGGCCTGGGCCGCGTCGTCTGCTCGAGGTGTTTCACTCGCGCTGGTGGATGTTGTCTCGCCCGACTCGGGATTGAACGCCGCGCTGCCACCGTCGGGCAGCCACCCCAACGCCTCCTCGACGAATGGTAAAGCCCCAATTCGAGCGCGTTCGAGCGTTCGCACGCGGCCGATGCGTTCTGTCGGCAAATGAGCAGAGCCGCAGGGAATGCGCAAAGTAATCGCGGTTCCGACACCGACTTCGCTACGGGCCTCGATGCTGCCGCCGTGCAGCTTCACCAACTCATGCACCAGCGACAGGCCGATGCCCGAACCCTCGTGAGTACGCGCCTGCGTGGTACGGCCACGAAAGAAACGCTCGAACAAGCGCGGGAGGTCTTCCGCCGCCACACCACAACCGGTATCACTCACCTCTAGCTCGATGTGGTCGCCGAGCGCCCGCTGCGAGACTCGTACTTCCCCCTTGAACGTGAATTTGAAGGCGTTGGAAACCAGGTTGAGAACGATCTTTTCCCACATGTCCCGATCGACGTACACATCGTCGGGCAGTTTTGGGCAGTCGAGCGTCAGCGCCACGCCGGCGCGCTCGAATGCGGAGCGGAAGACGCTCGCGAGGTCCGTCGTCAGGCCGGACAGATCCGTTGCCTCATAGCTGGCCTCGATGCGTCCTGCTTCGATGCGAGAAAACTCCAGCAGCGAGTTGACGAGCTTCAACAAACGGGCCCCACCGCGTCGGGCGATCTCGAGAAGGCTTCTGTCGGCATCCTCCAGCGTCGTCCGTGCGAGCAGGTCGTCGAGAGGCGCGAGCAACAGGGTAAGCGGCGTCCGCAGCTCGTGGCTGATGTTACTGAAGAACACCGTTTTGGCCCGATCAAGTTCGGCGAGCGCCTGCGCCCGTTCGCGCACATGTTGTTTGGCCCGGGCGCTCGAGATTGCCGTCTCCAGGTGATTGGCGATGAGCTCATGAAACGCGCGCGACTCATCGAGGGGTCGCATCGGGTTTACGCCGGCAATCAACACCGCAGCGAGGTGCTCGCTGCCGGGGTTTAGCACGGGAAGCGCCCACGCTTGCTGAGGCGTCACTTCCGGCGTGCGAACCAGACCTTGGATAACGGGCTGAATGTCGTCCATTAGCACCGCGGTTCGAGATGCCGCGACCCGCGCAATCGCGCACGACGGCATGTCCGCGAAGTCGATCGTCTCCGTGACACCGCGCGGAAGCGAAGCGAGTCCTGCGGTTCCGGCGACGTGTGCCTTTTTTCCATCCTTATCCAGTAGATAGAGCAGGGCGAACGGCAGATCGCGCGGGTTGCCCTCCAGGGTGGCGACGGCCGACTGACACGCGGCCTCCGGCGTCTCGGCCAACGAGCTGCGCGCGGCCAGCGCCCGCAGGCAATTGATCTGCCGCTCGGCGATGACGCGTGCCGTGTTCTCGATGGCCGTGCAGAAAATACCGTTCGGCTGGTTCTGGTCGTCGCGGAGGGCGGCGAACGAGAAGGTGAGGTAGGTTTCTTCCAGGTAGCCGCTGCGCTCGAGGGGCATCAGCAGATCGGCTTCGCCTGTCGGTTCGCCGGTGGTCAGAGTGTGGGTGAAGCGCGGTAACAGGATCTCGTTCCAGATTTCCTTCCAGGCCACCGGAACCGGCAGTCCGAGCGCGGCAGGGTGTCGGGAGGCACCGGCGAGCGGAATGAAGGCATCGTTGTAGAAGTAGATCAGGTCTTTGCCGAGGCCCATGGCCGTCGGGAAGCTCGAATCGAGAATGATCTGCACGGCGTGACGCCAGCTCTCGGGCCAGAACTCCACCGGGCCGATAGGCGTTGCCGACCAATCGAACTCCCGGAAGCGGCGCGCCATCTCGCCGCGGGTGGCGGGTTTTTCTTCAGGGTGGTGCCGCGAGTCCTCAGGGAGCTTGAGCTCGACATCCCTGATTCGCGCTGAAACAACCTTCCGACTGGAGCTCATGCGTTGTGTCACTCCCCTTGACCGACCTAGCTGCGGAGAATAATCCCGATGCAGCATGGACGATACACGTGCCACGAGAATAGAACACGTTAGAGTGTATGCAGCGGAGTTGTGCACCGCACTTTGCTGGAGCAACGTCGGCGCTATGCGACATATTCGTCGCTCGACGGGGATGTCAGGCTGTCAGAACGGCCGCGGCAGGTTGCGATGCGCCGTAAAACAGTGTCGCCAGGCGCTCAGGACTGAGGATCATCACCAGCGGCGCGTTAGGATCGGCCGGCTCAATGGCCAAGGTGGCCAGCTGATCGCTCGAACCGTCGATCGGGAGCAGTCGGTCCGTCGGAACCTCGGAAACGTCTCCCAACACCTCGACGAGCAGACCGAGCGGTTGCACTCGGCCGGGCACGCGGATGACCACGACCATTCTGTCCTTTTCCAGCGCGCGGCCGCCGAGGACCCGGGTCAGATCCGCTACCGCGATGGGCTCGCCCGCGAACATTAGAAAGCCTGCGCACCACCGCTCGGCCGTCGGTAGTGTCTGAAGCGCGCGCGGATCGACTGCCTCTATGACATTCGCGGTGGGTAACGCGTACCAGCTATCGCCGGCGGCGAAGGTTGCGAACTCGAGGATGTCCTGTTTGCCGCTTTCCGACCGCGTGGAGGCGCGTTGTGGCAGCTCGCCTCGACTCACTCTGCGTTGCTGTTCCACTTTGCCTATCGGGATGAGCACCACCGCGTGTCCATCCACTCCAGGATATTCGCGGTACCCCGTATCGCGCTTCGTACCGATGGCGTGGTAGGCGTCCCCAACCCTGACCACCCGGGCCGCGCCGGATCGGGCGGCTTCGCGGATCCACCCGAGGCCCAACTCGTCCGCATCGAACGCGGTGTTGCTGGCAATGACCCGCAGTTCGCGATCGAGGAACATCGCAATGCAACCGGGCAATGGATTGCCCCGCTCGTCCCGCGGCAGCGAGTCTTGCAACATCGCGGTGAGCTGCGGCGCCGTATCGAATATCACTGCGACCGCACCGATGGCCCCTCCCTGCGGAGCGCGCACCGCGGCCGCGAAGATCCAGGTCGGCCGACCGTTGTAAAGCGCACTGGGTTCGAATCCCGACACGCTGTAATCCTGCGCGCCGGTGAGGGAGAGCGTCCGCGCCGCCCATGGCGCATCGATGGGGGTGCCCAGCAGATGCTCATATTCACTGCGCGACGTCGCGATGACGCGCCGTTCGGCGTCCAGAAGGACTATGCAGTGGTACGCCGTGTACAGACCGTTGATCCGGCGCAGAACGCGAGTCGCTGCCTCGTCGTCACAACCCTCCGCAGCGGTGAGACGACCGATGAGCGTGGCATCCAACGCCCACCAACGGCAGTCGTTGGCGCGCTCGTAAAGACTTCTCGCCATCAGTTCGCTGGCGAGCGACGCCATGAACTGACTATCGTGGAGGACGGAGGACACGATGGTCTCGTGCAGTTCCTCGATGGAGTGCTCGAAGACATCCTTCGTCTTGCGGCCCATGTTGCTGATCTCGCGCAACAGGGCCTTGGCGAAGGCTCCATTGCCGGCATCGGCCAACGACAAGCGGACACTGCCGTTCCACACGGACCGATTGAGATCGCGCTGAACCGCGTCGGCCTGGCGGGGAATCTCCCTGAGAGCGGTGGAGAATGTGGCGGCACTTGCCCGCAGGTCCGTCAGGACTTCCGAAGTGCAACCCAAACCGGCGGCGCGCTCATCCGCCTCGAACGCGCGATCGAGGGGCACCATCACGTGTCCACGCCATTGCGGACCGGAGTAGCCCTGGTAAGGCTGCGCTGTGCGGGTCACTGCCAGAAACTCGCGTCCCGCAAAACGAATGATATCGCCGGTCTCGCCATTGCCCGGCGGCACCCTTGCGCCGATCGGCAACTGGTAGGGATCGCTGGTCGCAATGACTTCGTCATTGGCATCCAACAGAGAGAGTACCGTCCAATCGGTTGGCGAGCGGAGCTTGGCGAAGATCCCGTCGCACTCATCTTCCAGCCGGAAACAGAGGCACAGGACACAGGCCGCCTGGCGGTCCGAGGCGATACGGTAGGAATAGATGAGGGCACGGCGCGCCTCGGGGACGAGGTCGCTCCGCCGGCAGGTCTCCACGTAGGTCCGATCGCTCGCGAGCGTGCTCGCCACCAACGGGTCGAGCGTTTTAGGGGGCGCGCTGCCATTCTCGAGCTGCGTGAGAACTTCGCCTTCGGCCGAGATCACTATGACGTTGTGATAGACGGAGTACTTCGCAACGTACTCTCCAAGCCGACGTTGCAGAGAACGGGCCGCTGAAGCGACCGAACGTTCCTCCTCCACGAAGCGGCGGATGCTGGCGTCCGCCGCCAGGAAGCCGATGTCGGCCGTCCGCTCGAAGAGATTCCGGACCAGGATATCGATGACCACCTGCGCGCGGGCGCGTGCGGCCAGGAGCGCCTTCTTATGCGTTTCCGCGGCGAGGTGGGTGACCAGATCGCCCGCCAGCGCCTCGAAAGCCTGCCGAGTGCCGGTGAGATTGGTTCCGTCTTCGCTCAGATGAGACAGCAACGCGAGGCTGTCCCACGCTCCCTGTAGCGTAGCCAGCCGCTCGCGGTAGCCGGCGACCGCGGGCATATGTTGTGTCAAACGGGACATGTTGACATTTCATAACGACTGCGCCGCGGAAAACTTGAACGACCGCCCAATTTGCGGATGTCGTCGAGCGGATTTGGGGGTGACCACCGGGCTGCGGACGCCGGGGCGGCAATTCCTCACCGTTGGAGGTGGCGGAGGCGGCAATAGTCGGCCGCTGGTAGTCTTGCGGTTTTCCACGGGTTTCCAAGAATGAGGTGGCATCAGGGCCGCAGTCTCCGCTCGGCGGTCGCGATTTTTGTGCTGACCCTTTGTGGTGCAGTGCCTGGCGCGAGTGCCGCGCTGGAGAAGTCGTCAACCTGTCCATCGCGTCCGGCCGTCGGTAGCCTGGTGGGTGAGCCCGAGGATTTGCGCAGCACGCACGGAGTATTGCGTGTCGATTTGAGTTATCGCACGAGCGTCGGCGCCGACGGGGAGACGCACTACTGCTACGTGTCCGCGGCTGGTAAAGAGGCTCCGACACTGCGCGTGAGACCTGGGGACCTGCTGGTCCTACGGCTAAAAAACATGGGACCCGGGGCTGCTCGCCCTAACATCCCGGTAGCTCACCAACACGCCGCCGCGCACGGTTGCACGAATGGGACGATGAGCCCCACCGCAACTAACCTGCATTTCCACGGCTTGACGGTGCCTCCGGTCTGTCACCAGGACGACGTGCTCAATACCTTGATCCAGGTAGGCGATCAGCCGTTTGAGTATCGCCTGAGGATTCCCGCCAACGAGCCGCCAGGACTCTACTGGTACCACCCGCATGTTCATGGCGTCACCAAGGCCCAGGTGCTCGGTGGCGCTTCCGGTGCGCTCAT
>Ga0210406_10008740_pt1 | contig 10125 bp, 9 predicted proteins | sample IncBWC30MmetaG_FD_155454 | JGI IMG/M metagenome (GOLD analysis project Ga0210406, IMG submission 155454) | Forest soil microbial communities from Barre Woods Harvard Forest LTER site, Petersham, Massachusetts, United States - Inc-BW-C-30-M | ecosystem: Environmental > Terrestrial > Soil >... | reverse complement strand
TCGGTTGCCAGTTTGTCGATCACACGCGCAACGTACTGGGGATGAATAGGCCCTTTGTTGGAATTAGGAGTTGCCAGGTCATCCAGTCCTTTGCGTGTCTTCCGATAGTGTTCCAGCGAATCTTTCAGGTGCTGTTGATATGTGTTCTGCTCCAGCTTGGGTAGCAGGGCTCGCAGAGTGGTCTTCGTGTCTCCAATGAAGCCGAAGTCCAGCTTGCTGCGGCGCCCCAGGTGCTCCCCGCGAAGGTCGATCTGCACGATGGTCGCGTCCTTGGGATAGAAATCCCGGTACGGAAAGTCCGTTCCGAGCATCAACAAGACTTCGCAGTTCATCATTGCGTGGTAGCCAGAGGAAAATCCGAGCAGGCCGGTCAAACCGACGTCAAACGGGTTGTCGTATTCAATAAATTCTTTGCCGCGCAGGGCATGCACGATGGGAGCCTGGAGCTTGCCGGCGACCTCTATCAGCTCTGCATGGGCTCCGGCGCATCCCGCGCCGCCGAGGATGGTGATCTTTTCCGATCGATTCAGAAGTTCGGCAAGGATATTGAGCTCTTCGTCAGATGGACAAACACTGGATTTCGGTTCGTGAAAACGTACACGCGGCCCATGGACGGCATCTTTCAGAGCTACGTCCCCGGGCAACACAATCACCGAGACGCCACGCTTCGAGATTGCGGTCTGAATGGCGGTTTCCAGGATGCGAGGCATCTGGTCGGGATCGGAGACAAGCTCGCAGTAGTGGCTGCATTGCGCGAAGATATGTTTCGGATCGGTCTCCTGAAAGTAGCCGCTGCCAATCTCCCGGCTGGGAATGTGTGCGGCAATAGCAAGCACTGGAACGCGGTTGCGTTGACAATCGTAAAGGCCATTGATCAAATGCATGTTCCCGGGCCCGCAGCTTCCGGCACACACTGCCAATGTTCCCGTGAGATGTGCTTCGGCTCCCGCGGCAAAAGCCGCCACCTCTTCATGCCTCACGTGCACCCACTCAAGACTTTTTTTTACGCGCATTGAGTCCGTGATGCCGTTCAGCGAGTCGCCGACAACGCCGTAGATTCTCCGGACACCTGCTTCCGCAAGGACATCCACCAACAGATCCGCCACTTTCTTAGTCATGCCGCCGCCTTTCTTTGGCTCTTGGCCATATCTTGCGGAATGGGACAGTGCAATTCGCCTTCCACCAAAGAGGGCCGCAAGTCCTTCTAGATGCATAACATAAAACGGAGCATCGAGTATGCTGGCCAAGCGTCCAGCGTTTTTGTCAAGCCGTTGACACAACAGAGGGCGCTCGCAAACCTACTCAACGCGGACTCAGGCCATCGCGGATGTCTCGCCTCTTGGTTCCGGGCTGTCAACAATACTGCCCGGTACTGTCACACTGACCGGAGGCGATGCGAATCTTCGGTAGATGACCCGCAAAGCGGCGACGAGAGGTACGGAAAGATAGATCCCCACGATTCCGCCCACCGCGCCGCCCACCATCAGTGTGAAGATTGCGAGCAGGGGATGAATTTCAAGTTCGTGCCCCATAACCCGCGGCGCAATGCCGTAGTCCATCAGAATGCGCCAGATCGCGAGCAGGGCAAGCATCCATATCCAATGCGAGTGGCTGAGAGCTCCCGCCGTGACAATGATTGCCGCTGCCGTCATCCAGCCCACCACGGGAATGAATTCCAGAATTCCCGCAAGAACGCCCAGCACTATCGCGTTTGGAAAACCCAGCAGGAGCATTGCGATTGAACAATAGAGGAGAGAAAGCCCGCCAAGGATCACTTTTGCACGGATGTATCGCTGCAACATCACGTGCAATTCGTCCGCCAGCGATCGCACGACTGCGTGATTTTCTTTCGCAGCCACAAGATGAATGACCTGACTGGTAAGATTCTCTCCGTCGCTCAGGAAAAAGATTGCAAGAATCGGGATTACAACAAATCCGGCCAGCGCCGCCGGCGCGGTTTGTTCGATCGTCGTCGCGGCGCGCTCGACATTCGCGCGATGGCGCTGGAGGAAGATTCTGATCTGGTCGGCTTGCTCGTCGGCCCAACCGAGGTTCTTTCCGACGTTGCCCGCAATTTCTCCGGAGGAGACTCGGTCCGTCAGAGTGGGAACTGCCGCGAGAAACTGACCGGTATTCTTGCGAAATTGAGGAAAAAGACCGTGCGAGAGAAGCACGGTACCGAGGATCAGAGCGAGATAAGCCTCCAATACGTGCGGGCCTCGCAGGTTTTTGAAAAAGAGAGAGTGTCGCTGCAGGAATCGCACGATCGGATTGATCAGATATGCGAACAAGATCGAAAAGGCAAAGATGACGATGACAGTGCGCGCCACGTAGACGACGGCAAGTACAATCGCGAAGAGAAGGATTGTCAGTAAAGCACTCGCTGTTCTGCGATCAGGAAGAACCATGAATCCCCACAGACAGCCGGATCAATCCGTCCGGCTTTCCAACTTTTGCTTGATCGCTCCAAGGGCCCGTTCGAGCGAAGCGCGGGTTTTGTCGACCGCAACTTTTCTCACAATTCCGCCTTTAAGCCCCGTCAACCCGGCCTGCTTTGATCCTTTGAGGGTGATCAAATAGAAGCCACGGTCGGGATTCTCCTGGTCGGGCACGCAAACGGTTAAATCCAGAGCGGTCTCGAAGTAGTGGCTTGCGTAAAGTTGCTTCACAGCAACGGCATAGACCGGATCCGCAGAATGGGAGTCTCGGTAGACTATGGCCTGCACAATCCTAAGGGTCGGTTTGAGCCCGAACTGCACTTTCTCCCAATAGAATTCGGACTGAATGTTTTCTGATTGCGCCTGCGGATACTCAAGCAGAAAATGTTCCATTTCGGGCAAATAAACGGGAAGAGCCTTCGAACGGCTGAGCAAAGATGCAAACGTATCTCCTACGACGGCCGGATGATGCTTATCCATGTAAGTTCCAAGTGCCGCGTTCCCTCCCTGGGCGTACCGCTGTATCGCTTCGAGCGCCATCTTCTGTGCAAGCTGGTTTACCTGATTTGCCGCATCGGGCGCAGACCAATTCACGGACTGCTTGAACGCATCCATCGCTTCGGCGGGCAGCTGGACGTCGCATTTGCCCGGCTCACAGTTTTTCAGTTGCTTGATGTCGTCCGCCTCCAGCGTGAAACCGTCTAGGTCGGAAAGCTGCGGCGGATCGCTGAACTTTCGAATTGCGAGATAACTGGGAAGTTTGCGAAGCGCATCAATGTCCGAAGCGAGCTTGAGATATTTCTCGGGAGTCGACTGCACGTACACGGAGCCGAATACAAACACCTCATCCGGAGTGCGGGATTCGACTACTTTCGCAACCGCTTTTCCGTTCCGGATCGCCGCAATCTGATCTTCTTTCAGTCCAACATAGTTGCGGAGAAATTTGAATGGCTCAACGTTTTGGGCATTAGAGGCGGGAACACCCACAAGGGAAAACAGCAGCAGGGCGGGGAACAACTTTGGGAATCGGATTCTAACTAGCATTGTTCTGGGCATTCCTTCCTATTCATTTCTTGTCCAACGCGAGCAAAGCAAACAACACCGGAAGATAGAGGATGGAAGCAAAAAGCAACTGCCGCGCGGAAACGATAGACATTTGAAAGGCAAAGCGTGCGCTGTAGCAAAGAAAGACGCCTCCAAGTACGAGAGCGCCTGCAAGATAAACAATTCCAGACTCGCCCCGAATTGCAGGGACGAGAGCCACTGCGAAGAGCACCAGAGCTGGCAACGAGGATTGCCAGGCAACGAATCGTTCTCTCACCACAGTCGCGGGCAATACGAGATAGCCTGCGCGCGCATAGTCTTCGCGATACATCCAGGCAATGGCCATGAAGTGGGGAAACTGCCAGAGAAAAACGATGGCAAAAAGCAGCCAAGCATTGGTGTCCAGGCATCCTCGAGCGGCGGCCCAGCCGATCAGCGGTGGCATGGCACCCGGAAGCGCACCGATCAACGTGCACAGGGGAGTTTTCCGTTTCAGCGGGGTGTAGAAGAACAGATAGCCCAGCAGAGTAAGGATCGACAGCAAGGATGCGAGCGCATTGGTCGTGACGGCCAAATAGATCGCGCCAAACACGGAGAGTGAGATTCCGAACCACAAGGCGTGCGATGGCTCCACTCTTCGCGATACGAGCGGCCGGCGCGCGGTTCGCCGCATTTGTGCGTCGAAGCGCAACTCGATCAACTGGTTGAGGGTCGCGGCGCCGCTGGCGACGAGTACGGTCCCAACAAGCGTGTGAAGGAGAGCCGTCCAGGGGAAGTGTGCAAACGAAGCAGGTGCGCCCATCCAAAAGCCGGCAGCGGCTGTGACCGCAATCAGAAAATTCACTTCCGGCTTTGTTAGCGACCAATAGCCGGACAGAACGCCGGGACGAGCAAGCCCCTGACGGCGCCGCGCTACAACGGCGTCAAGCGCGGCCAGAATTGGCTCTGTTGCCATTTCTAGACAGCCTCCGGGCTTCGTGGAGCACTTTGCGGCACCGGATCGCCGGAAAATTGCGACTGTTGCAAATCGTGTTCATGCGAGGTCCGTGGGGCCAGGAGCTTTAAAGAGATAATCGCCGCCGGCACGAGATAGATAAGCGTGACGCAAGTCCACATGAGTGCGGCCGCACATTGCTGATCTTCAAGAAGGGAAAAACCAAACAGGCGCGGGGTGGAAAAGTACACAGGGTATGCGACACGGTCAGAGAAGGCGAGAAATCCGGAAAGGATGTCGCACGGCAGAGTCGCCAGAAAAAGGTACAAGAGCATCCACCATCGCGGTTCAGTTGAGGCGCTAGGCCACGGCTGGATAACAGGCCACCAAAATAAGAGTCCGGCTGAGAAAAACGATATTTGTTCGGTCACATGCCAGCTCTCCGACCGCATTCCGAAAGTAAATAAGGCCGGCAGGTGCCAAGCAAGAAGAGTCATCGCAGAAAAGGTCCAACACACCGCAGGACTTGTCACGATCCGTGCAAACCGGCGCAGGGATGCTCGGCGCAACACGCGACGAAAGACGCGTTGCGATAGCAACGGCATTCCGATCCAGAAAACTCGTACAGGTTCGCCAAGGAGGATCAACGCCGGAGCGACAGTCATAAGGAGGAGATGGCTGGTCATGTGGGCCGTCAGGAGACTGTGGTCGTAGGCGGCAAGGGGGGATCCGCATGCAGCCCAAACCAGGAACAGCCCCAGAAAGAAACTGGCCGCGCGCCAAGCTGGAATGGCCGTCCGAGAGATCAGGCGAAGGGGCACCCATCCGAGCAGATATTGGTAAGCCTCGAAAAGCAAAGTAAGTGCGAGAGAAACCGGAAATTCCCCGCAGCCCTGACCGAAGTTGAAGTGGGGTGACATACCTGCGGCTTTATCTTCGCGAATCCTGTCGTCGATCCTGTTCCTCACCCAATACCATGTCGCGAGAAGCATCTCGCGCCGGCGCCTGTGTCCGAGGATGCAAACTTTCCAGAAACGCGACCAAGGCAGTCGTTTCCGCCGGACTCAAATTCTTTCCGTACGCCGGCATGTTGCCGCCTCCCTGGATTACTTGGCGGATCAATTGGTCCTGCGTCAGTCGCACGGCGACGCTGTCCAGAGCCGGACCTCTCTGCCCACCACTCTCACCAAGCGAATGACAGTTGCGGCACTGCTTCACCTGAAAGACCAGCGCACCTTGCCGCTCAAGTGCGGTACTACCGTGAAGAAACTGCTCCGGCACCGGGTCGCCGCTCCACGCGTTCATATGCGGACTCCACGGCGTATACCCAGCGAGATGGGTGAGTGTTCCCAGGATTATGGCGAGCAGCAGAATCGTCAAAACAGCAATCGGCCGCCGGCGCCAACTCTTTTCCCCCTCTCCAGAAAGAAATGGCAGCAAAACAAGAAACGCGATTGCGACTACGGGGCCAATGAGGAGAGCTGGCGTCTCCATTGCAGGCGGCAGATATGACAGCAAACCGTACAGCCACAAAAAGAAGTAGTCTGGTTTCGGCGCCGTCTGGATTATGGTCGGGTCCGGGCGGCCGGTAGGACCGAATGGACCGAAGTACAGAGCGCATCCGGCCACTGCCAAGAGGATGAAAGCGGCAAAGAACAGATCTTTCCATACCGCGTAAGGAACGAACGGCGCGCCACTCCTTTTTGTTAATTCGTGATACTCGCTGACGTAGGTTGTTTTTTTGACGAGACGTCCCGGCATCGGCCATTCGTTGATTCCCAACTTCAGCACCATCAAGAGATGAAGACAGACGAAACCGATCAGCATTCCGGGAATGACAAAGACATGCAACGCGAAAAATCGGGATAGTGTTGCTCCGGCAATAATCGGCCCACCGAGCATCAATTTCACGATCATGGGCCCGGCAATGGGGACGCGGCTTGCAATCGAAGCCCCGATTCCAAGTCCCCAGTACGCGTCTTGATCAAAACGCAGCACTTGCCCACTGAACGCCATGCCTAGCGTCACCAGCAAAAGGAAAACGCCGACAATCCATGTCAGTTCTCGCGGAAATTTGTACGCGCCGAATAGAAAAACTTGGACCATATGGATCAGAACGATCGCCACCATGAAGTTCGAGCCCCATCCGTGCAGTGCGCGGATGAACCAGCCTAAAGTTACGTCGTGGTTCAGGGCTTGCAGACTGCTCCACGCCTCACTCGCCGAGGGCACATAGATAAGGGCCAGCAGGATTCCGGTGACGAGTTGGAGAAGAAAGACAGTGAGCGCCGCGCTGCCAAATACGTAGAACCAGCTCGCCGTGTTGCGCGGCACCGGATGCTCCGCCGCTTCACGAATCGGAGCGGCCAGTTGCAGGCGACGGTCGAACCACTCGCCAACCTCGGTGATCAACCGGCGCATGGTGGCTTCTTTCCAAGAAGAGAGGCGGTTGGGGACCCCGGCGTCGGTAATTCTCCAGCCTGGATAGTGACGAGTCCGTCCTGCACTCTGTAGGGATATTCGAATAGCCCACGCTCCGGCGGACCGGAAGCCCGCGAACCGTCGCGGTAGTAAGCGCCGCCGTGACACGGGCACATGAACAGTCCGGACTGCGGAAACCACCGGACAGGGCAGCCCAGGTGCGCGCAGTTAACAGCAAAGACCTGGAACTGTTCTCCGTCAATGCGGCGGACCCAGCAAGCGGTGTCTACGGTCTTGCCGTCGGTCGGGGTCACATAGGGGCTTCGAAATGTGGCTAGACGAGTCTCACCTTCTGGAAATTCACTGACACGACCGAGAGGCACCCAGGACAGGTAAGCTCCGGCGCGCCCTCGCGTAACCGACGCAAGAAGAAACCCTACGATGGGTGCGGCAAGAGCAGACGCCACCAATCCATTGAGGAGAATTCCCAACTTCATGAACAGTCCACGCCGGGAAATACTATTTTCGTTTGGCATCTTCAGACTCCTGCGGCTGAGTGTTATTGGAAGCAGAGTATGGCTGGCCCGGGTTCGCAACCCGTCGTGACGCGAGCCACGCAACTACGTCGGTGATTTCCTGATCCGACATCGGCCTGCCGGGCAAATTTCCGCGCCAGTCGGGCGCTCCCAGTTCAGGGCGACCCGCGATCACGATCGTGCGCAGACCCTGATTGGTGACGAGCGCGAGAAAGGAATCATCTGAGATGGCGCTTGCCTTTTGTCCACCGTGACCGGCGGGGCCGTGGCAAGATTCGCAAAAAGTTTTGTATGCGGCTTCGCCACGTTGCGCGTCTCCAGTCAATTCAGGCGCATAAGGAGGAGCGGACGCCGCCTCGAGAATTCCCCTGCGACTCCAACGCGAACGAATTTCCTTGGTAAGTACGTCGATCTGCGCGTCCGTCAACATTCCGCCGGCGCTTTGGGCGAAGGCCGGCATCGCGGTGCCCTGAACGCCTTGTGCGATAACTTTGCGGATGGATGCATCATTCGCGATAGCCAGATAAACAGGATTTGCGAGCGCGATCGCGGCCCCTCCCCTTCCTTCCGGACCGTGGCAGGCGGCACAGTTTTCCGAGAAGAGAGGGCCAAACTCTAAGACTTCGTTCGGTGCCAAAACTTCGGAACCGCTACGTGACTGGCCGTGCGGCGCGCCGCACCCTGCAACGAAAATCGCAACAAGGGGCGCAAACATACAAAGATGCTGCAAGGCTTTCACGGCCGCTTTCCCTCACTTTTCCGCAGCGGAGCTGTTCCGGGAGCTTCAATTCCCGCGCGCAGGACGAACGGCAGATTCTCGCGAGTTGGGACACCGTGCTGCCGCACGACGACGACACCTGCCACAGCTCCGAAAGCGATTTGCGATCCGATAAACCAGAACCAGTTGATATGGCTTGCAAGCAGGGGATTGAGAAGTTGCATGATCGAGTACAGCAGGCCCGACCACAGCGGCGGAGCAATTAGCCCTCCAAGCAGGATTGGCCGCCGCGGGAACATGGGAAGCATCGCGCCATAAAGCAGCCCCACGAAAATGGATCCGATGCCGTGCAGGATGAGGGCAATCGCGAAGCTGTCCGAATGAAACGAATTCAGTTGGGAGGGGCCGAGTTTAAGCGATTGCCCATAGACAGTAGCGGCAAGCAGGTTGATTGGATACCAGATGCTTCCGGTTTTGAGCACTCCGTAGGCGCAGGCCAGCACGGCCATCGCTACTGCCCCGGCGACGCCACCCTTGATGCCAGCCGATATCGGGTAGGTTTCCAGGGGAAGCCATACACGGAGGAGTTCGGGTGCAATGGCCACGCGCTCGACAACGCGGCGCTTTGTTGTGATCCGATGTTCTTCGAACACGACTGGCACAGTTTCTTCACGCTCGTGAGGAAATACTTCGCGGAACCAGCCGACGCAACCTGCGACGCCCAGGACAACCCCGAGGACGCTGACGGACACGCTTGTAAGAAGGCCCGCGAACATCAGGGTGAAGCCAAAAGCCAAAACGATAGGCCAAGCGGTAGATGCGGGCACTTCGATCTCAACCGGTGCCCCAGGGCTCTGTCGTACTTCTTCTACGGATGCGAGCGTTGCCATTCCTTTTCCTCAGCGACCAAGAACGTAGACAACAGTGAAAACAACGACCCACACGGCATCTACGAAATGCCAGTACAGGGACAGTACGTCGACGCGGGCGGACTGCTCCGATCCAACGCGACCTGCCAGCCCGAATAGCAACACGATGGTGAGAAGGATCAGTCCAACCGTAACGTGAAAGGCGTGCAGGCCAACCAGGGAGTAGTACGTTGTTCCAAAAAGATTCGTCGACACGGTCAGCCCGCGTTCGTAGATGAAGCGGTGCCATTCCTGCCCGGTGCCGTAGAGAAAAAGGGCGCCTAGTACGAGCGTAAGCAACCATAAGGCGAGAAATGCTGCCCGCCGGCCGCGTTCAAGCAGCCTTCCCGCGAGGTGGATCGTCAGGCTGCTGGACAGTAGACAGATTGTGTAAAAGATCGGGGTTTCCAAGACTTCGCGCGGAGTCGGTCCCGAGAGGCTCTTCCCCACGTAATAGAGATAGGCCACCACGAAAATTGTGAAGATGGCGGACTCGGCGATGATGAGACACGCCATGCCGACCTTCCCGCGATAGGGAAGCTTCCAAGCTGCGGAGTTTTCCGGGAGCCGAGTCGCGAGTGTGCTCATTGATTGAGTCCCTTATTCATAGCGGCTGTCCGGATCTTCAGGATGTTTCAGATCCCACAACGGTCTGCGGCTCGAAACTCTAGGGATTGAAGCGAAGTTATAGACAGGGGGCGGCGAACTCGCGGACCATTCCAGAGTCCAGGCATCCCAGGGATCGTTTCCCGCTTTGGCTCCCTTGAAGTAAGAGACGACCAAGTTCGCGACAAACACCAGCGTGGCGATTCCCTGAATGAACGCACCGATGGTCACCAGAAAGTTCAAGGTGTCCCAGCCGCGGCCGGGCTCGTAGGTGTAAATTCGCCGCGGCATCCCCAGCAAGCCGGGAATGTGCATCAGGTCAAAGGTCAGATGGAATCCAATCAGAAACAGCCAGAAATGCAGCTTGCCCAGGCCTTCGTTCAGCATTCTTCCGGTGATTTTGGGGTACCAGTAATAAAACGCTCCGAAGAGGGCGAACAAAATTCCGCCAACGATCACATAATGAAAGTGCGCCACAACAAAGTAGGAGCCGCTGAGCTGCCAGTCGAAAGGCGATGAA
>Ga0210406_10008739_pt1 | contig 10125 bp, 11 predicted proteins | sample IncBWC30MmetaG_FD_155454 | JGI IMG/M metagenome (GOLD analysis project Ga0210406, IMG submission 155454) | Forest soil microbial communities from Barre Woods Harvard Forest LTER site, Petersham, Massachusetts, United States - Inc-BW-C-30-M | ecosystem: Environmental > Terrestrial > Soil >... | reverse complement strand
CGGCGCGACAGCGCTGCTCATGGCCGAGCGTCCGACGCCCGAGGCAGTGTTCAAGCGCTGGCTGGGCGGGGTCGGCGGCGTCAAACCCACCGTTTTCTACGGCGCACCGACCGGTTTCGCCGGCATCCTCGCTTCGAATCTGCTGCCGAAACGCGAGGATGTAAGCTTAAGGCTCGTGTCGTCCGCCGGCGAAGCGTTGCCGGCCGAAATCGGAGAGCGCTTCAAGCGCCACTTCGGCGTCGACATCGTTGACGGCATCGGCTCGACCGAGATGCTGCACATCTTCATTTCCAACCGCCCGGACAAGGTGCGGTATGGCTCGACCGGCTGGCCGGTGCCGGGCTACGACATTGAACTGCGCTCCGAGGACGGGCGCCCCGTTCAAGATCGCGAGCCGGGTGATCTCTACATCCACGGACCGTCGGCGGCGCTCATGTACTGGGGCAATCGCGCCAAGACGCGCGAGACCTTCGAAGGCCGCTGGACCAGGAGCGGCGACAAATACATCCGCAATCCAGACGGCACCTTCACCTACGCCGGCCGCTCGGACGACATGCTCAAGGTCGGCGGCGTGTGGGTCAGCCCCTTCGAGGTCGAGGCGACGCTGGTGCAGCATCCCTCTGTCCTCGAAGCCGCGGTGATCGGCGCGCCCGACGCCGATGGGCTTATCAAGTCCAAGGCATTCGTGGTCTTGAAGGAGGGCGCTTCGGCGGACGAGGCGGAGCTGAAGGGGTTCGTCAAGGATCGGCTCGCGCCGTACAAATACCCACGCTCGATAGCCTTCATCGCCGAACTGCCGAAGACTGCGACCGGGAAGATTCAACGCTTCCGGCTACGCGAGCGAGAGCAGAGTGCGTCAGCGATAAGCGAAAGGTAAGTGGCTCCCGCTGTCGTCCCGTCTTGACGGACAGGTGTTATCGAACTAAGTCTGGTGAACTAAGTCAATGGCGCATTCATGAAAACCTTCAACATGCACGACGCCAAAACCCACCTGTCTCGCCTCGTCGAGGCGGCGGCTAAGGGTGAGCCGTTCATCATCGCGAAGGCCGGCAAGCCGCTCGTCAAAGTCGTTCCCGTTGACGCGCCGACGGCGCCGCGGCGATTGGGCTTCATGCGGGGCGCCGTCACCGTGCCCGATGATTTCGACACAATGGGCCAGGAGGAAATCGAGAAGCTGTTCTACGGCGGCAAATGAGGTTCCTGCTCGACACCCACGTTTTGCTTTGGGGTGCGATCGAGCCCGGGAGGCTGTCCCGTGCGGCCAGCGTTCTTATCGAGAGCCCGGACAACGAGATGGTGTTCAGCGCCCTCAGCATTTGGGAAATCGCGATTAAGACAGGTCTCGGCCGCGCCGATTTTCGCATCGATCCCGGTATGCTGCGCCGGAGTCTTTTCGACAATGATTATGCAGAACTCGCCGTGACCGGCGCCCATGCCGCGACGCTGGCTGGTCTGCCGCCGATTCACAAGGACCCGTTCGACCGCATGCTCGTCGCTCAAGCCATCGTCGAAGGATTCACGCTTCTAACGTCCGATCCGATGGTCGCCAAGTATCCGGGGTCCATTCGACTGGTTTGACCCACAGTCGTGACCACCGAGAGTTAAGGGGTCGAAACCGTCCTGCCTCAGCTCTGCGAATCGAGGACGACGAACCCGTCGCTCGACCGAGTCTTCGCGTCCGCGGGTTGGTCGGTGGTGACGATGGTCATGCCGAATTTGAGCCGCTTGCGGACGGCCTCGCGGGCTGGCAGGTCGGCCTTGATGCGACGGAGCGCCGCGCCATTGTCTTCGCTTGGCGTCTTCGCCGTCGCTCCGACCTCCGCAGCTTGCCATGACAGGAGACCGGACTGATCGTCCGCCCCATTGAGGGTGAACACACGCTCGCCGAGCGGCTTCTCTGGGTTCTGAATCTCGACCTTACCGGAAGCCGCCAAGGCGCCATTGTCGAACACCCTGATCGATTTGTCGGCGCTGCTGACGACGACGCTCGGTGATTTCGGCGCGGGATCGCGCCCTTCCGAATATTCGGTCGCCTTGATCGCTGTGTCGACCGCGTTGAATTCGCGCGCGGCATATTCGCCGAGCACCATGCCGGGATGCGTCACTTCTTCGGGCTGTGACTTCTCGTCGGCGATGACCACCGTCATGCCGAGCTTGGTGACGCCGAACAGGAGTTCCGCGAAATCCTTCGGCAAGCGCACGCATCCATGCGACGCGGGGTAGCCAGGCAACTGCCCGGCGTGCAGTGCGATTCCAGACCACGTGAGTCGGTTCATGTAGGGCATCGGCGCATTGTTGTAAGTCGAGGAATGGTGGTTCTTGTCCTTCTGCAGAATCTTAAACACGCCCGTCGGCGTTCGGTGGCCGAGTTTGCCGGTCGAGCACGACGAGGCGGCGATGCGGACCCCGTTACGATAGACATACACCCGCTGATCGGGCAGCGAGACAATGGCGATGATCGGGCCGGTTTCCGAGCGGTCCGGATACCAGTTGAACTCGCCGTTGGTGAGCTGTTCGGCGTATTTATCGACCCGCTGGGCGAGCGCGGGGGTAAACGGCAATGCGGCGGCCAGGGTCGCAATGCGGCCGAACTGACGGCGATTCATTCTGTTTGACGTCCCCGAACAACAAAGATTCGCGAATAGAAGCGGACGGCTCGGATTGTCAATGATGAGCGCATCGCCCATCAGACTCCCGAATTGACCCTGCGTACGGCCCGTGCCTCAATCCGCCATCATGCCGCCTGTGCTCATCGCCATCGACTGGGGATCGTCGAGCTTTCGCGCCTATCTCATGTCGCCTGATGCCCACGTCCTCGACGAGGTCGCCTCGGGCGACGGAATCGGCAGCGTCGCGGCGGGAGCGTATCCAGCGACCCTCAAGCGGCTGATCGGGCGATGGCTCGAGGCTCATCCGTCTCTGCCGGTCGTCGCCTCGGGAATGGTCGGCAGCCGGCATGGCTGGCGCGAAGCGGCTTACGTCAAATGCCCGGCCGGCCCCAGCGAGGTCGCGGCGCAACTCACTCCGGTCGAGGCCGACGGCCGGCGCGTTCATCTGGCGGCCGGCCTGTCCTATGTCGATGAAGCCGCGCAGCCGGATGTGATGCGGGGCGAGGAAACCGAAATCTTCGGGATCGCCGATGCGGGCGCCCGACTGATCGTGCTGCCAGGCTCCCATTCGAAATGGGCCAAGGTCGACGGCGATCGCATCGTTGCGTTCAAGACCTTCGTCACCGGCGAATTGTTTGCGGCGTTGCGGGACCATACAATCGCCGGGGCCTTCGCCAGGGCCGCGCCCGCCAAGAGTCCGGGAGACCCGTTCGCGCTCGGCGTTCGACGCGGCGCCGCGGCGGGGGCCTGCGAAGGAAAGTCCGGCTTGCTTGGGCTCATGTTTGGCGCTCGCTCGCTGCCGCTCATGGGCGCCCTCCCGGACGACGACGCTGGCGAATATCTCTCCGGCCTCTTGATCGGCGCGGAAACTGGCGAGGCGCGCCGGCTCTTTCCTGGCGAGACGCCGTATGTGGCAGGCGCAGAGGCGCTCGTCGAGCGCTATCTTGCTGCGTTCGCGGCGCTCGACGTTTCCGCTCGCGCGGCGCCTCGGCGCGCGGCGGCGCGCGGGCTATTTCGCATTGCCCGCGACGGAGGCCTTTTGTGACGCTAAACCTCGCTCCGACTCCGCTCGTCGCCATCCTGCGCGGCGTCACTCCGGACGAAGCGGATTCGATCGCCGCGGTCATTGTTGAGGCGGGTTTCGGCGGCATCGAGGTGCCGCTCAATTCGCCCGATCCTTTGGCGAGCATCGAACTCATTGCGCGGCTGTTTGGCAACAAGGTTCTGGTCGGCGCGGGTACGGTGCTCGAACCAGGTCAGGTCGACGAAGTCGCGGCAGCGGGCGCCAAACTCGTGGTCGCGCCTAACGCCGATCATGAGGTCATCGAGCGCGCGACTAAGCTTGGGCTCATCGCCGTACCGGGCGTCGCCACGATGACGGAGGCCTTTGCGGCGCTCAAGGCGGGCGCGTCGGGGCTCAAACTGTTTCCTGGTGAGGCGCTTGGCCCGGATATCGTGAAGGCGTGGCGCGCGGTCTTGCCGAAAGAAACGCAGCTCTATCCGGTCGGCGGCGTCACGCCCGAGCGCATCGCTCCCTACAAGCGGGCGGGCGCAAGCGGCTTTGGTATCGGGTCGGCGCTCTACAAACCAGGCGCAAGCGTAGGCGGGGTTCGGCGCGCGGCGCAGATGTTTGTGAAGGCCTGGAACGAAGCCGGTTAGTGGGCCTTGAGGGTCAATTCTGCCGGAAGAAGCTGAGCGTCCGGGCGAACGACGGCGCCGAGGACCAATCCGGTAGACCGGGCAGGAACGCGGCGCGCCCTGTCGCCTGAGCGACGTCCGCGACCCACCCGCGCACTTCGCCGGCGACGCGGATGATCGGCCGCGCCCTTGGCTCGAACTCAATTTGAGCCGGGGGCGGCGAGGAGGCCAGTAGCTGGGGGGTCTCTGACACGACCGCAGGGGGGGCCTGCTGAGGCGCCGGCGCCTCAGTCGGCGCCGACTTTTTCCTGGCCGCGGGTTTTGGCGTGAGCCTCGCCACCGCTTTTTGCGCTCCCGGTCGTGGCTCGGGCAACGGCGGATCCACGAGCGAAAGGGGGGGCGGGGCAAGCGATGCCACCTGCATCGCTGCGCTCCCCGAACCGTCCGGGTCGCTCGCTCTCTCCTGATTGCGCTTCATAAAGCTGGCGATGAGTTCGTGCTCCTCGCGCAGGGACTGCACCATCGCGTCTTCGGACGCCGACGGGGGCGCCTGAATGACAATCGGGGGCGAGGGCGGCTGATGACCGTAATGATTGACCAGCATCGCGCCAATCACGCTCGCCACGGTCACCGGCAGGATCTCGTACGCGAATCTCGATGAAAGCTTTGTCACTAAGTCGAGAGCGTGAATCGCCATGGCGCCTATCCGGTCGTGGTCGATCCTGACGGCTTAAAAAGGAATTGTGGCTGCAATCGCGGGAGATTGTGGTCGCAATCGAGGCGCAGCGACTCTTACGGCCGGCCCTGTCCGGACCGGTGATGCGATCACTCCAGATTGGTATGCCGCGCGCGCATCGTCTCCGACGTTTCGCTGAAGCGCGGGCGCAGTTTGAGGATGACCAGTTCGAAGGCGATCATCTGAGCGGTCTCGAACAGGGAGCCCATGGGCAGGACGGAGAGCCTGCCACCCTGATCGTTCGCCATCGTCTGGGCGGGAATGACCGTAACGACGTCGACGTGTTTGGCGAGTGCGCCTGCGGGTTGGGCGGTGACAAGCACCGTGCGGGCGCCAGCTTTGCGCGCGATCTCGGCCAGCGTTTGTGCGGTCGGGAGATCGCCTGGTCCCGCAGAGGCAATGAAGAGATCGCCCGCGCCCAAGGCCGGCGTGGTCATGTCGCCCCAGACCGCGACGTCGCGGCCCATGTGAAAGAGGCGCATGGCGAAGCCGCGCATCTGCAACCCTTCGCGCCCAAGCCCGAACACGACGATGCGCTTCGCGGCGACAATGGCCTCGATCAATCCGTCGAGCGCATTCTCCGGCATGGCCGCGAACACGCCGGCGAGATCGTTCAGCGCGCCTTTCGACAATTGGGCCAGGGTCTCGGTCATTGGCTTCCTCGCTTGTTAGTTTTCGCCTAAACGGACCCCGCTTCACGATCGGGCGCTCGACCTTGATTTGCCGCGGCCGAGCCGTTCAGCTCTCCGGCGCTGACATAATCATCGAGCGACAACGGCCCGGCGCCGCCGAAGCAAAGCGCGAGCAGAGCGGCGAGACAGAGCAGGTCGGTCTCGTAGCCTGGCTGTCCAAAATGCGCGCCCGACCCGTCGTAGGCGACGAGCTTAATCGAGCTGAATCCGTTGGGCAGATGCACGGTGAAAATTGCAACGAGCAGCACGACGATCATGGGCACGGAGGCGAGAGGCACAAAAGCCCCGCAGAGGATAAGCAGTCCGCCGATCACCTCGATGAGAATCGTCGCCCAGCCCGAGAAAGAACGAGAATGGCATGCCAATCGCATGCAGGATGCCAATGAAGACGTCGGGGCCACGGGCGAGTTTGGCATAACCGTGCTCGAGAAATCCGTAGCCGACCATGAGTCGAAGCGGCAGCGCGAAAAAGCCTGGCGGCGCGGAAGCGGAGCGAAGGCAAGCCGGCGAAGTGTGGAAGCAAACGTCATGTGCATGGCTTCGACGTGGACAGGCGTTTGTTACCTCTCCTCCGCTCGCCAAGAACGCAATCAAGCTCGCATTCGCGTTTCCGCTTTTTCCGTGCTCAAGCCTGCCCGCGCCAGTGCGTGACGAATGAGGCGGTCGACCAACTCGGCGTAACTGATCCCGAGCGCCTCCATGACTTTCGGGTACATGCTGATGTTGGTGAAGCCTGGCAGGGTGTTCACCTCATTGATCACGAGACTGCCGTCTTCGCGCAGAAAAAAGTCGACGCGGGCCAAGCCCTCGCAGCCGAGCGCGCGGAAGGCCTCGATCGACAGCTTGCGAACCTTGTCGCTGACGCCGGGGGCGAGATCAGCCGGGACCTTGATCGCCGCGCCCTCCTCGTCGAGATACTTGGCCTCATAGGTGTAGAAGCCATGGCGGTTGCTGGGCACGATCTCGCCAGGCGGCGAGGCGGTGAGCGAACCGTCCGCCCCCTCGAGAACGCCACACTCGATCTCGCGGCCGCGAACATATTCCTCGACCAGGATTTTTCGGTCATGCCGGAACGCCTCGATGATCGCCTTGGCGAACTCCTCTCGCGTTCCCGCTTTGCTGATGCCAACCGACGAGCCCAGGCGCGCCGGCTTGACGAACACCAGGCGGCCAAGTTCGGCGGCGACCGCATCGAACGATGGCGCGTCCCCTTGGGCGAAGCTTAAAAAGCGCGCAATCGGCAGGCCACTGTCGCGCATGAGACGTTTGGCCACATCCTTGTCCATCGCAACGGCCGAGCCGAGGACGCCGGAACCGACATAGGGCACGCCCGCAATCTCCGCTGCGCCCTGGACCGTTCCATCCTCGCCGAACGGGCCGTGTAGAACCGGGAACACGACGTCGACCGAGCGTGACAAGTCGGGCGCCGCCGCATCCGTCTCCGAAAGGATCGCGATCTGGCCGGCGCCGCCTGGAACAAGGGCGACGCGCGGTCCGCTCTCGGGAACGGCGGCCGGAAACGCGCCGTCATTTAGCGAGCTGAGCAGCCAGACGCCGGACCGCGTGATGCCGATCGGAACCGTGTCGTAGCGCGCCGGATCGAGCGCGCGGAACACGTTGCCCGCGGATATGACGGACACATCGTGCTCGGCCGAGCGGCCGCCGAACAGCAATGCGACGCGCAGTCTCTCGGCCATGTGGTGGTCTCCCGAATCGGCCCGTTGGCAGGGGACTTCGCCGAAAGCGGCGGGATTGGTCAACCGGCCTCGATGGGCGGGTCAGCGCCAGGCAAAGGGCGGGCGTGCGAAGCGAGGTGGGGCGACGCCGAGCGCTGTGTGGCCAGGGATTGCGCTCGGCGTCATCGACCGCGGACGGGCCGCCAACGGCGTGGACCCCTCGACGAGCTACGATACACCGAGGTTAAAACTGCCGGCGATTGGTATAATTACCTACGTCAAGCGGGTTTGAATTCGAAACAAAGCGCCATATCATCCCCCTCTGGTCCGGGATGAAAATGGCCCTCTCGAATTCGCATGACATGCCGCTCCAGCCTCACCGAGGTTGGAGCGGTTTTGTTGCGGCTGGTCCCAAGTTTTGGGGGACCGGCGCCGCGTTCATTGCCATCTATTTTGCGCTTAACCTACTGACAGAGTGGCATGAATTCGATCGCCTCGGAATCACGCTGTGGAGCCCGGACGATGGTTTGAGTCTCGCGCTGCTCCTCGAGAATGTCGCCTTTGCGCCGTTCGTTTTCCTGGCGGCGGTTCTGGTCGACGTGTCGATCGCCGGGGTTCATCGCAGCATCGGCGTGACGATGGCGGCCGAGCTCTGTTTGACCGTCGCCTATGTCGGTCTCGTTTTCGTTTTGAAGAATGCGCTGAAATTTGACATCAGGCAGTTCAGATTGCCGGACGTGGTGGCGTTCCTGCTTCTCATTCCGGCGGGCGCCGCGCTATCGGCTTTCATATATTGTGGGGTGCTGTATCTGGGCGGCGGACTGTCGTCGGATAAGGTCTTTGTCGCGATGGTCCATTGCTGGATCGGCACCGCGCTCGGGATCGTCACAGTCATTCCCGCGACGACAGCCGCCTTCACTTACGCGTCGCCACCGTGGCGTTGGTCCGGCTATACGTTGTTTACTATTTTCATCTTCGCGCTGGGAATAGGTCTGGGATTTGCCGCGCTCGTTGGGGTCGGCGACAAACTATACTATCTCTTCAATCTGCTCTTCTTGCCGGTCATCTGGGTGGCGATGCGGGAAGGATACGCAGGCGTCGCGTTCGCGTTGGTGACGATCCAGCTGACCCTTGCCGTACTGACCGCGTTCGTTGGTTACAACACGACGGATTTCGCCATACTCCAATTGCTGATGCTGGTGCTTTCGATCACCGGCTTGCTGCTGGGCGCGGTCACGACGGAGCGCCAGGACGCCGCTCTGCGCCTGCGCGATCAAAAGAGGGAGATGGCTCGGATGGTGTCCAACGCCCGGGCGGGCGCGATGGGGATGGCGCTCGCTCACGAGGTCAGCCAACCGCTCTCAACAGTGGCGACCTACCTGCATGCCGCACGGCGATTGCTCCAGGCGAGCGCCGCGAGCGAGCCAGTCATGGATGCGCTGATCAAGGCGGAGGCCGAGGCTCAGCGGGCCCGCGAGGTTCTCGAGCGCATTCGCGATTTCGTCTCAAATGGCAACTTGAACTTGACAGCGCTCGATATGTCCGCCCTCGCGGAGAAGATCGGCGAGCTTTGTCGGGAGGAAGCCGCCGCGCGCGGCGTTCAGGTGGAGGTTGAAAGCACGGGCCTTGTCCCTCTTGTGACGGCGGACGGGGTCCAGATTGAGCAGGTTCTGATCAATCTCGTCGCCAATGCGATTGACTCCGCCGCAGAGCGGTCGGACGCCCGAGGGCGCGTGATCATGCGGGTCGCTGCAAAAGGCGACGCAATCATGCTCTGGGTCGAGGACAATGGCAGGGGAGTGACGCTGGACCTCGCGGACAACATTTTTGACGCCTATCAGACCACCAAGCCGCGAGGCATGGGGCTTGGCTTGCACTTGAGCCGACGAATCGTTCAGAGGCACGCGGGCCACCTCTGGTGGGAGCCGATCCCGACCGGGGGCGCGCGATTTGTAGTCGAGTTGCCGACAAATGGATGCGGACACAATGCAGCATGAACGTTGCGTGCACATCGTCGATGATGAAGCAAAGGTGCGGGATGCGCTGACCTTGCTTCTGTCGACCGCTCAGATCGAGTCGAGATCCTATGGCTCGGCTGAAGAATACCTGACCTCAAACCCCCTGAAGGACCCAGCTTGCATTCTCCTTGACAACCAGCTTCCCGGCATGAGCGGCATCGAACTTCTGAGGCGTATCGTCGCTGCGACCAGAGATTCGACGGTCATCATGATAACGGCGTATGGCGACGTGCCGACGGCTGTGTTGGCGATGAAGGCGGGCGCCTTTCACTTTGTCCAAAAGCCCTTCGACGCCGAGGCGCTTTTGGCCACTGTCGAGGAAGCCTTGTCGCACGAAGATGACGTTGGCGACGCTCCCCTCGAAATGAAGGAGTTCAAGGCCCGGCAGGCTTTGCTCACGCAGCGGGAGCGAGAGGTTTTGACCCTTCTCTTGGAGGGGTTGCCGACCAAGCTCATTGCGCACCAGTTGCGCATCAGTTCGAGGACGGCCGAGCACCATCGGGCTGCAGTCATTCAGAAGATGCAAGCTCGCAACATCTCCCACCTCATGCGCATGGCTTTCGTTGCGAGAAACCTCAACGGCAACGAGCGGACGACGCAGTAGCGTCGCATCGCTCTTGCCGGAGGTTTGCAACCCGTCTCCGGGCGCAAATCTTTGCGTTGTGGCTCCATCTGAAAAATTGTGTCGCATCACTCGACGCCGAGGCATAGTCGGGACTGAAGCGATGGGGTGAGCAAGCGTCTCTCGGATGGATG